>ERZ773192.122-NODE-122-length-91965-cov-4.466783_pt1 | contig 91965 bp, 106 predicted proteins | sample MGYA00581010_ERZ773192 | MGnify/ENA primary metagenome ERZ773192 (study PRJEB29015, sample SAMEA2737741) | human gut metagenome | biome: human gut; feature: human-associated habitat; material: faeces | place: China | collected 2012 ...
AAGAGGCCGTGGGTTCAAATCCCGCCACTCCGACCACTTACTGAAAGTCTTATTTATCAATGAAAACGTTGATAAATAAGACTTTTTTCTTGTTTTCAGCTTCTCTAATCCGCTTAATTTTACCGCAAATTACCTCTAAAAATGCAAGTCAAAATGCAAGTATGCAAGTCAAAATGCAAGTCAAAATTAGTCCCATAAACGCAAAAAATCCCCGAGCTATTGCGATAGTTCGGGGATAAGTTTATGTCGGAACAATTTCATCATAATCCAATATTTTATATATTATCTTTTCGGTTCCTGTAATATCATCCTGTCCAATTCGCATTTCAACTCTAGCTTCTATTTGACGTGGAACTGAATAATCTTTTTTCTGACACATCATAGTACCCTTAATATATTCATCTTCCACCGTAATAAGTTCAAATGTGCTTTTTTCAGTATTAACTCCAACCAATCTTCCAAATATGGTTTCTTCCTCTGAATACTCGTTAATTTCTGAACTAATACGCGCCAAATTTTTTCTGAGCTGAAATGTAGAATAATGTTTTGAATATGATGTTTTATCTGGTGAAGCACAATTAAAGTTTATGCCAACATTTCCACGAAGTAAAGATAGAATAAAAGTTTTATATCTTGAAGCTACTTTAGGATTTTGTGATGATAGAAACTGCTTTAACGCTTGCTGATCATCTGATGAATCAAACAGATTTGTCAAATCTTTAAGCGTTTCCGTTAAGGGTGTTTCCATAAAAATATTACAGAGTTCATCTGATTTCATCCTTATACCAACTGACGCTGCATACATACCCGTTACGGATAAATTACATTTTTCTTTTATATATTTTGGAATTGCTCCCCTAATGCTTCCATCTTTGTAAGCCAAAGCGTAAATCAATTGTTGTAAATTTTCAAGTGTATCTGAAATTGTCAAGCATGGCAACTCTTGAACATGTCCATCATCTTTTTCGAGAGATATCTCAATAACATCTCTCATTTCTGTGACAGCTTGATTTGCTGTAGGAATTTCAGATGCAGTTAATTCAGAAGATCCATTGTAATCAAGAAAAGCCCCTTTTGTAGGGAGAAGATCATCACCTAAAGCATCAGGATTAACAACTTCAACAGAAACATCTGACTTGTTTTGCGAAATCATAAGTACAGTTGTTTCGGGATCAAGCAACAAATCTCTGACTTCTATTTTGTTTCGTTCGGCAGTTAAAAGCCTGCCAGTTGAAACTGGCACAATCAACCATCTCTCCGAATTTTCAGAAGAAGGAATGGCAGTTACAAAAAAGTATTGTTGTGCATTAGAAACGCATGAAAATACCAATGGCTCATCATAGAATGCATAAATATGGTGAAAGTAGAGCTTGCCAAATACCGGCAAAAGTAAAAATTCATTCATCTTTAGCACCACCTTCTTGATATGCTGTAAAAAAAGTATGTGGTTTTACTCCTTCATATACCCACCAAGTCATATGATTAGAATTATTTTTGTTGGGTGTATTAAGAACCTTTCCAGTGTCACCATCGACTTTGCCAAAGGCAATGCTTTTCATACAAGATCGCATTTTTGAACTAATTTTCAATAAATGTTCACAATCTTCCACAGACGGAAGAGTTGACAGACCATATGCCAAAACGTTTGTTTTGTATTCTTCCCTATCAGGATAAAGAATCACATGTGATTGAAAGTCCTCCTCGCAAGGATAATTATGTTTACACAATCGGAATAAAGTCATTTCTTTTTCAGTAGCTTCTTCTGGGGGACAACCTTCCGGGAAATAATCCGGAAATTTTTTTGTTTTCATTATTTTTCCTTCTTTCCATCGTATAGAAAGATAAAATTATTTTTTGAACATTATAATTCAAATAATACTATATGTCAATCCCCCAGAAGCTACGTTCATTTACTTCGCCGCGAGCACATAGCAAGCACGGATTGTCTTCGGACCGGCGAGGCCGTCAACGGTGATGCCTGCGGCACGCTGTACCTGCATTGTGGCGGTTCGGGTGCCTGCGCCGAAGATTTCATTGTTGTCAACACCCTGTGCGATGATACCTTTCTTCTTGAGTAAGGCAAGCTGCTGTTTGTAAGCATAAACAGCAAGATTTCTGTCACCCTCTTTGAGGTATTCGCTGAGGTTCGGTGCTTCGAACTTAACTGCTGCGGTTGTCGGCTTGCTCTGCGTGGCTGGCTTTGATACGCTCTGTGACTTGTATGTCACACCGAAATATTTACAAATGCCCTGTGCGATTTTCTCGCCGATTGCAGTTGTGTTCTCGGTGATCCATTTTGCTATTGACGGTACATCGTGGAAATCCACCTCAACATATGCGGTCGGTGCATCAGGCGTATTTACTTCGAGCAAACCGTTATTTGCACTCACGCTCTCACTCTTGCCGGGTGTAAACGGTGCCAAAACGTCAAAAATCGCCTTAGCAGCCTTGCTACCCTTTGCGCTTCCGCTATAATAATACACTCTTGTTCCGCTTGTTTTGCCATTGTAGGCGTTCGTGTGGATCGGCACGTGTAAGTCTGCGCCCCACCTGTCGGATTCGGTGCAACGTGCTACAAGGGAATTTGTAGTCGGTGTCATTACGGATATTCCGCTCCTTTGCAGTGCAGCCTTGCACGCATTAGAGATTTTGACACACTGTACACCCTCCGTTGTGTTGCCATAGGCGTATGCGTTGTCATACTGACAACTTGGAGATAAATATACCTTTTTAGCCATTGTCATTGCCTCCATTCAAAACGTTATCAGCGTCCTGTGCCTTGTCGGTAAAGCTGTTGTTCTTCCACCATGCGACGATTGATGCGCCGACGGTGAATATGTAGGTTACATACTCCTGCCACTGGTCAATGTCGATTGCTTCGCTTCTCTTACCGAGGATAACAGCAAGCTGGCTGATGAGGGCGAGGACAAGAACGAGAGTTCTCGCCCAGGTCTGAGCCGTAACGCCCTTGAGATTGATTTTTTTCATAATGATTCCTCCTTAATTTTGATTGTTGATATTGATATGCTCCAAGTCGCTGATTCGGTGATCGGCGACCTTCGCTTTTTCTTCAAGCACGGGCACACGTCGAGCAAAATTGTTATGTTCCCGTACTTCTCGTGTTAATTCTTCAATTTTGGTATCCGTTACCGCCTGTGCCTTTTCAAGTTCCTTTGACATCTTGGCATTTGCCGCAATGTTGCTTATTACAACGCCGATAAGCGACAAAGCACCCGTAATGATTGCTGCGATAATTCCTTCCATGCCGCACCTCACATTAAGCCGAGCAGTTTAACCACTGCCGCAAAAATTGGCAGCACAACGTTAAATGCGATTGCACTGCCGACAATGTATATAACCGTGTCAATTAGTCTGTTTCCTGTTGGTGTCATTGTGACTCCTCCTTAAAATTCAACGAGATATTCTGCTGTGATCGTTTCGGGTGAGCCCTCCGCAACCGCAACATATCTCTTGCCGTTGTATGTGTAATAGCCGTTCGGGATAAGCCGCATGCCGGGCGACCATGTAAACGGATTGTCCTGTGTGCCGACGGGATTATCCTGTTCGACATACTCGGACTTGACAAGCTTGTCGCCGACATAGTAGTTATGCCAATCATATCCAATCTTATCTGATTGCTCGATTTTCTCCGTAATGCCGCCGAGCTTTTCGGCTTGCTCACCCTGCACGACCTTGTTTCTGTAAGCTTTAGCTTCAGACCGTTTCATCCGACACACCTCCCGTAATTATAGACAACGCCTCTTCTGCTGACAGTTCTTCGTCCTCTGTCGGCAAAATCGGAGGTTTTTCGACCTGCTCATCAGGTGTATCAATAGGAACTGCGTGATAATTGTCAAGCAAATCTTCAAATTCTGCGGAAAACATAATCTGCATTGTGCTGTATGTGTTGTCGCCTTTTTGTCTGAGCTTGTAACCATCGCTCGGCTCGATCACGAGCATTTTAAAGCCGTTGTCCTCAAACACCGAAACAGCAGCGTTTTCAATCGGCTGTTTTTCGTAAATCATGCTATTATCACTCCTTTGTAGTTCGTCAAGACAGTCGCCAGCGTCATACCCTGCGTAGATGCAATGTACAAGCCAGTTTCATCGTCTTTAACGCAACGCCATGAGGTCAAATAATCCTTAACGAAAGCTGAAAGCTTAATCGTTATCTGACCCATTCCCGAATTATATTCACGGACACCGTTGACGATTGACAAGAGCGTTCCGGGGTCGTCGGTGTTTGCTCCGTACTTTCCTTTCATCAATCCTGAGCAGTCTGATAAGTCAAGATCATGACTTATTGTAAATGGCTTAAACCGAACATACTTTAACTTTGAACACTTCTGAAACGTTCGTGTGTACCCCGTTCCGCGGCTCAGGTCAAGTGGTGTTCCAAGAATTGATTGTAGGTTTGAACAGTTTCGGAAAAATTCGTACCAATAACCGGCGTTGTATTCTTCTGCATTGTTTCCTCTCTCGATCAATGTTATTTTCTCAATAGAACCGCTGTCGTTGAAGAAACCGCGAGGGTCAACGACGCACTCAAAGTCGGCAAGTGTAAGTTTTTTTAGATTTGCCGCAACCGTTCCGCCGAGAGAATTAAACATACTTCTTTCATTTCCTGCGATTGTTTTCGCCGAGCCTTTAACGCTGAATCCGCACTCCTCGACAGATTGCGAAACACGGGTACTTTTACTGTACACCGCATTCGGTGTTTCAAGAAATGGCAACTTAATCAAGATATCAGGTGAATTCGGGTCATCAGGTTCTTCTTTATCAAGTTTATAGTTGCCCGTAATCAAGCTCGGCGGCGTTGTTGCGTGTTCAAAGGCATTTGTCAGCGCGGAATAGTTCGTCAGATCAAGGACATTTTGCTCAGTTTTAAGCGGCAATTCATTCGCAATGTCAATAAGCTCGTCCCAGTCCGATTCCTTTAAGTCCTGCCCTGTGAGGTCGGATAACGTTTCACCAAGCTCTGTTCTGTCCGCCTCTCTCTGTTTCGATTTTGCTTTTTCAATGACGTTTTCGCCGCTGTCGTCAAGGGTCGGATTGAGGGTAAATGTATACGGGACAGACTTCCATATGACTTTGTCACCGTCCTTGAGAACAAGCTGTAATTTCAGCGTATTATCCGTCAGAACCTCACTCGGCAGGTCAAAAGTATCGTTTGATACATCATAGTTAAAACTGCCCTGTGCGGTCTCACAGACGATATTTTCGCTGTATCCCTGCAACGCAACAGGGAGAAGAAACAACAGCGTCGTTGCGTTCTTCTCACCTATCGTGCCGAGACTTGAATATTCGGGAAACAATCCCCTTTTTTCGCTGACTGTAATTCGGTTAATCATCGGTGATCACCTCAATAAAAGGCTCAATACTGATGATATCCTGCGCCGAAAGCTCAAGGCCGCTGATGTCAATCAGCTTGATATCAAGCTCGACCTCTTGACTCTGCAAGACGTTAATATCAGTCTCAAAGCTCTTGTACGCCTCATCCTCAAACTCGTAGATACGCTTCTCCTTATTCAAGGTACCGTATTTCTCGCAGAGCTTTATCCTCTCACCCTCATATATGCTCAGCTCGTCATTTACAGCTTTAATGAGCTTTGCCAGTCTGTAGCTCTGCTTTACGGGCAATGTCTGCCCTGCAAGCCGTGAAAGTGTCTCACGGGCGTTTAATATTTGCTTAATTGATGTTTTCATGTGTGCCTCCTTAGGTGGATATGATCCCAGTATTTGTATCAACATATAATGGCTTTTTGGTGCCTTTTGTGTCGGAAATAAAATAATCAGTGAGCCGAACGGTGCCGCATAGCCAAACGCCCGAATTTCCTTGTAAACAGAGCTTATCTTGAGAACCAATAACCATACCACAATCAGAAAAAAGCAGCATTTGTTCTGCCGAAGATATATTACCGTAATCCCACTCTTGCATACCGACACCAAAAGTGTTACCTTTATGCACAATTCCAAAGCCCGTATCATCCAACAAAGTAAGACTTGCCGACGTATCGCCTTTTGTTACCGTAAATCCAGAATCATATATCGCCGCTCTATAACCATTTCCGCCATTTGATTCCAGCATTACCCCACACGCATCACCAGCAGTTATTGCTTCGTAATACGTTCCTATTAAATCAAGCTTTACACCGATTTGCCCAATCTGTCTCGAATTGAATGTATGCGAGATTGTCGCATTTGTAATTTTCATACTTGTGATGTCTTCTGTTCCTACTTCCTCATCACGAAATATGCGCACACAGGTTAAATCGTTACAAATCACCGCGCCCTCATTTGTCAACTCAAATTTATTCGACTTAATAGAAATCATATTACCCTCAATCGCAATAGCAGATGTGAGCTTATTATTCTTGTCCTTCTGCACACACATAGATATCTGCGCCTTGACGGATTGATCTATATCTTCCGCCGACGGCGTCCAATCGGTAGCAATGTTGCCTTCTTCAAGCTTGAATGAGGAAATGTCAACTCGGTATTGTGTGCTTGCTAAACAGTCTGTAAAGAAAAGCATTATATAAAAATTACTGATTGAGCCTGTAATCTTGAAAGTCAATACATATTTCTGCCACGAGGTTGTGAGCGCCGGAGCAGTACTACGATTTGTGTCAAGAGTAACCTTCACGCCTTCTCCGGCATAAATCGCAGATGAAGCAACAAGATTACCCGGGTGTGAGAATGCACCGTCTGTTTTAAGCCAAAATGACAATGTATATGTCGTATTCGGCTTGACCTTATCAACAGTGCTCTGACCGAGGATATCAGACTCAACAAAACGGATACCCCTTGTTATTCCTGTATCTCCACCTGTCGAATCAGCGGTAAAAATCACTTGACTGTATTTCCCCGACGGTACATATGTATCGGGGTATGACGGATATATCAACGCCTTGTTGACCTTATATTTTGTTGGTGTGAAACCTGCAAAACACTCGGAATTCAGCAAAATATTTCTTGTGCCGATTTTCAGGTTTTCCTCAACCGAAAGCGTAATCTTGTCCGACTGCGCTTCAATGAGCGAGTTACATCGCTCCTCGGTGATGTATCTTGCGTCCTGAATATTCTTGATTGACTCTGCCTGTGTCGATATCTTTTCGGCGGTCTGATTGACGAATGTGTTGTATGTGCTGTTCGCCACATAGTTTTCCTTAATCTCCGTCTTTAGCGCCGTATATTGGCTTGTTGCCGCCTCTGCCGTCGCCGCAATTTTCGCTTCAAGCCCTGATTTTGTATCAACTATTTCACCCTTAATACCGTTTACGGTTTGAGTAAATTCGGAATACTTGTCGTCAGATTCCTTGACAAGTGCCGTGATTCTCTGCTCCTGCTTGTCAACCTTGATCATTGTTTTTTTCAAAGTCTTGTCGGTAGTCGCTGCCGACGTATAATCAGGTGATGTCGCCTGCGGTGCTTCAAGCTTTGATTTTTCCTTTACACCGTTTCCGATGGTCATATCGGTACGCATAAAGATAGTTTTGTAAGACTTTTCCGCTCCGACAACACCACCCTCACGATTACAAACCTTGAGAGTAAAGATATCGCCGAAATTCAAAAAGCCTATACCGTAGGAATCAAGCTCATAGAGATAATACTCTGTGTTCAAAACGTTTGAGAGAATTCCGCTCATGAAATTCTCTCTGTAGCTGTTATTGTCGGTATCTTCCATTATTTCGACATTCGAGATTTTGACCGTTGCGTCCGTTGATTTATATCCGTCAGCTTTAAGATATACGTTGTCCTCCTGCGGCTCTCTCGACAGCATTACCGCCTTAACGGGACCATATTTCGCTCCGACCGAAACGCTATGCAAATTGCTTTCATCAATGATATATCCGCTTTCGACCGGCTTTATGGCATAAAGCTTAAAAGGATCTCCGCCGATTGAATTTTTAAAGCCAAACGTAACGCCCGACGCTTTTGCTATTTCGTCAAGCACATCACGGTATGTATACGCCGATTCGGTGTTGTCGTTCTCAACGTCAATAAACTTTTCGCTTGTTATTTTGACATCGGCATTCGCCATAAGCTTAAGGCTGTTTTCATCGTAAGCAATGTCAAGCTTATTGAGGATTGCAATGAGATAGTTTTTGACGGTAATGCCGTTTGTCCAGTCAAGACTCATCGCATATGGCTGCATTGACGGGTACAGCTCATCGTAGGCAATAACACTTGTGGTATTCTGCGCCGCATCGTATTCGGGTTCTTCGGCAATTATAAAGCAGCCGTAACCGATTTCAGCCTTATCGCCTTCCGGGTGTGTTAAGATTAAACGCAAACCGTCAAGCAGTAAGCCTTTTTTAACCCTGTCCGTCCAATTACCCTTTAGCTTTACCTCAAGGCAGCGCATCACGGAGCAATACAAAGCTCCGTCAAAATAATAACGGAGTTCGTTGATATCTTCTGATTTTATATCGGCAATTTGAGCGTATGAACTGCCGCTTTTGCGTTCCAAAACCATTGACGCCTCGACGGTCTTGCCCATTACCTCCATTATTTCCTGTACGGTTTTGCTCATGATTTCGACCTCCTGTTATTGGCAACGATACTAAATTGCATTGAGTCAAATGTGCTTTTACATTGGTACGACTGTACGCCGTTGCTCAATGTTCCGAGCGTACCGTATTTATCCCAATGCTTTATCTTGTTGGTAACATCGCCAAAATAAAAGCTTGCGGTTTCAAAGCGCTTGCGTTCGGTGCAGTACGCTCTGACGGTAGCTTCGGTCTGATTAAGACATTTACACAAAATGGCACGCTCGTCGGCATTTTGTTTTCCGATTGTCACCTGCAACTTCGGAAATATACCGATAAGCGTACCTTTTGATGAGCCCGTCATACTGCGCCCCGTATCATCTCCCCACAGCTTATAGTCGCTGAGTGACGCATCTTTAATTGTACTCGGGAAAGCATACCACGTTGCACCGCATTTGATTGCAAAAGGCTGCGTGCAGTTTTTTATAGTGGTATCTGTATATGTTTTTATCATCACAAAACACCTCCGTTTGTGGCAAAGGCAAATCGTGAATCGTACTTCTTGTTTGATGAATTTACATCCTTGCCGTCAATCGTAATGCGGTTGACAACGTTCATTGATACCCTATCGGCAACCTTGTCAACAAGCATATCCATCCACTCGGTGTTGTTCTGCAACGGGAGGATAGCCTCCGCTCCTGCTTCACCGGCAATAACCGCCTGACCTCTGCCCGGGTTATTTACAATACCGCCTTTTGCAAGACGGGTAAGATGAGCGTAAGGAATATTAAATCCCAAAGAGCTGCCGCCATAGGTCGGTACCCAATTCGGAATTTTTATACTGAATGAATTCAGCTTTGAAACGATATTGTTTATCGTACGCTCGACAATATCGATAACTCCGTTCAGAGCGTTTCTCATTCCCTGTTTTATACAGTCAAATTTTCTGCTCCACCATTCTTTTTTGAACACATAACCGATATGTGCATTCCAAAAAGCTTTAATTCTTGCCCATGTATCTTTTACGGTGTTCAAAATCAAATCGGAGTTAATGGTTTCACCTGTTTTAAACGCTTTTATTCCCGATAGAATTAGCGCCAAGCCTAAAGGTAAGCTGACACCTGTTACACACAGAAGAATACCGACGACTATTGCACCTGCATTTAATAAGTACATTTTCACGGTTTCCATTGTAGCCTGGATTTCGTTTTTCATTTTTTCCCAATCAAGCGCTTCGTCTGATTTTATTGCTCTGACGCCCTCAATAATTAAGCCTACGCCCAATGGGATACCAATTCCCGAACAGCAAAGCAGAACACCGACCACCATCATAAGATAACCGGTGATAATGTTTTTAACCCTTGTGAGCGCTGCTTCAATATGAGTTTTAATTGCTTCCCAATCAAGTGTTTCTTCCGATCTGATCGCCTTAATCCCTTCAACGATTAAGGCAATGCCAAGAGGCATGCCTACGCCCGTCGTAAGTAACATTATTCCGAGAACAATAAGAAAGGACTTCAAAATTACTTGCTTGATTTTATCCAGTACGACCTCAATTTTTGCTTTTATACCGTCCCAATTCAAGGCTATTACGGTTGCTATCATTGCAACACCTAAAACAATTAAAGCGATTCCCAGCGGATATTGCTGAGCAATGCACAGGATAATTCCCAGCGCCAAGAAAGCAGTACCTGCAATTTCCATTATGGCAGAAATCATTTTTTGCGCTTCTTCGGATAATTGACTCCAATTTCCCAAGGCTTTTGCTTCAAGGACTATACCCGCAATAAGGCAGGCAATGCCCATAGGATATTGCCCCAGTGCAAGTAATATCAATCCTATTGCGATCATCGCCCAACCTGCAATAATCATAAGTTCGTTAAGGTGTGCCTTGATATTTTCGCATATCTGTTCAAACTTTCCGCCGCTGACATCGGGAAGATCAAGCAATGCGGCAGGGCTTTCTGACTCAGTATCTGCTGCATTCAGATTATTTGCCGACTGAACGTTCTTTTCATCAAACGACGCAAGCTGTGCATTTGCTTCTTTTGTCGCCTTTGCGTTTTTCTTTGTAGCTTCGGTCTGCTTGTTGATTGCTTTTGCGTTGTACTGTGCAGCCATATCAACGCCTGTCAGCACCTTTACAAACAAATTAAGATAAGCGAAGGCATATTTCAACCAATATACAACCCGTTCTATTACGGGAGCTAAAGCGTTTGCAAATGCACCTTTCATAGCGGTTACGGTATTGTTAAGCTCCTCATTATCGGAAAGCACCTGACGAATAGCATTCTTTACGGCATAGAATCCCGCTTGTGCGCCGAAAATAGCAAGCGTATATTTTGCCATGCTTTTTACTGCGCTTTTCATGCTTGCACCGAGCTTTTTGGCACCGGAATTCGCCGTATTAAAACCGCCTTTTGACGAGCGTTTAAATTTGTCTGCACTGGCTATGAGTGCGTCATACTGCTTTTTAAGCTTCTGATATTCTCTGTTTGCGCTCAGTGCGTCCGAGCCGTCAATGCCTTTCTTCGCTGCCAATTTCGCCGTTTTCTGCTCAATCGTCTGCATTTTTGCTTTGACCTTTTCAAGTGTCGCTTTGTACTGCTCGGCATTCTTGATTTTCGATACAAAATCATCACCTGCGACCGTGCCGGAAACATCGGAATTGATTGATTTAATATCGTCTTTCTGCTGTTTTTCGGCAGCCTTGATCTCTGCTTGTCTTTGTCTCTCAAGCTCCTTTTGCTGTTTTTCGGCAGCTATTTTTTCTTGTTTGGCTTCATATTCGGAAATAGCCTTGTTGAGATTGTTTTGCTCTGCCACAAGATTTTTTGTTTGTTCCTCCTCCAGCTTGAGAAGGTTAACAACCTGTTCCTCCGTTTCTGCCTTTGGAAGCAGTTCGTCTGTCTGAGCTTGTATTTTTTCAACCTCTGCGTTGATTTCTTCAAGTTTTTTCTTTGCTTTTGCAAGCTGAGAATTATTTATAATCTCAATCGGATTTGTTTTGATATTCAGGCTTTCCGCAATGCTTTCAAGGTGCTTTTTAGTGCCGTTACATATCTTATAGACATCTTTCAAGCCTTTTTCAAAGCCCTTGGTATCGAGTTTCGTTTCAACTCTTATTGAACCGTCCGCCGCCATTTAACCACCTCCAAACAGAGCGTCAAACTCATCAATTTTTTCCTGTTCCTCCGTTGATATTCTCTCCGGAAGCTTCAACCGTTCCTGTGCCTCAGCCATTTTTGACCGCTGTATAGGGTCTTTGATTTCGTTCAAATCATAATTCCTGATTTCACGCACTCTCGACAGTATGCAATGCTTGTCAAGCCCCTGTACAAGATCGTTAAACTTCCACCAGTGCATATTGACCTCATCAAGATCAACCCCGTAGCAGCTCTTAAAGGACGCCTCAATAAAGCCTTCATCCTCGTTTACGTCAAAATCGGGCGGCTCGTCGGACTTATTTTCCTGCTTCTGTCCGCAAGTCAAGAAAAGCGAAGCCTTATCAAGGAACGCCTCACCGTTTTCAAGCGGAACAAAGCCGAAAAGCTTATAAATAACCGCTAAAGCTCTTTCCTGATCAGATATGGTATCATCATTGATGATCTCGTAACATTCCTTTGCGACACGGTAATCGGTGTTTATCGGATAAATATCACCGTTGATTTCTGCGTGTGTAGGGTACACGTTAAATCACCTGCTTGTTCTTTGCGCTCTTATACTTGTCCTCAATTCTCTTGACAATGGCCTCGTCGGAAAGCCTCATCTTCTCAAGGTGAGATTTTCCGTCAGCCTGCGGACGGTCAAGCTCATCAAACAAATCATCGAACATTTCAAGATAATTGCTGTCGCCGAAAATTTTCTGACAGCCGCCTTCGCCGAGGAAACCGTCCATCGCCGTGCGCATCTTGCTGTATGCGTTCTTCCATGCGTTCATTCTGTCACGCTGATTTCTGCTCATAAGGTCATTTTTGCCCTTGCTGTCCTTCTGCTTATCAATGATGATAAGACGGGTTTTCAGGTCATTCTGTATCTTGTTGACGTCGTTAAACGCTTTGTCAAGCTTAAACGGCAGTTCAAGGTCACCCAACTGAAAAACAATCGTATCTCCGTTGTCATTGACCTGAATTTCATAAAGATCTTTACGCTGAATCCTTAACTGTTCCATAATATCCTCCTATAAAAAGAAGAGGGAGCATATAGCCCCCTCCCGATTATGCTGTTGCTCCGACAGTGATAACGCCGCCTGCGACGGTTACATCAACCTCTGTCGGGTCGCCGTTAAATCCGATTTTATACTTGATTTTAGCGATTTCGCCGCCTGAAAGATCAAAATCGGAAACTGTTACTGTTGCATTGAACTTCTGACCCTTGCCGGTGCCCGAACCGTCTGTAATGTTCATGTTGTAAATATCAACCAAAACTGCGGTTGTTTCACAATCCGAACCCGTTTTCAATCCTCGTCTTATTCCGTCGACATAATCAAAAATCGGATCGTCCTTGATTGCAGTCTGTTCGATATCCGAAGAAATCTCATAGCTGTCAACCGAGGTTGTCGCATTGTCCTCGTCAACGTATGTTTCCGTTGTGGTTTTCGGATTATAGCTTATCGGCAATGACGTTACACCCTTACCGATACGCTTGTAGTCCGGTGATGCCGCCGTGCCGATATTAAGCAGCACCGCCGACTTACTGGATTTTACTTTTTCCATTAAAGACACTCCTTATCATAAATTAAGCGGCACTGTATTTGATAGCGGGAATTTTTCAGATCACCCGATATATCAAACAGGTAGCCGCTTGAAATTGCTTCAATTTTCAAGGGCGTCAAGCCCTCTCTTAATTCAGGGAGATTGTCGGTCTCCGTGCATTTTTCCAACCATTCCTCAAAGTCCTCAAAAAATCCGCTGTTGTCAATGTTGTTGCGAACCTCATCGCTGTAGCTGAGCCGTGCCGCAAAGGTGAACATAAACTGCCTTTCCGACGAACCGTCAAGATATTTTTTTCGAATCGTTTCCGACGGCACTTCTTCGACCGAGTATGTGTCGGGGTCAGCCAGGAGGAAATCAACATTGACACGTGCCAGCTCGTTTAAGAACGGGCAACTCATAATAAACCTTGTTACGCTTTCGATTATTGTCATTTTCTCATAAACGCCTCCGTTGATTTGATTATGTTTTCCTTTTCGTTTATCCAGCACCGCTCGACCCACCGAGGACCTCTCAACGGCGCACCGTTATAATTAAGGTCCCGGTCGGTTTTCTCTTTGTTTACGTCGGGTCTGCTCCAAAATCCGTAAGTCGGGCTGTAAAATGCGCCTTTTCCCGTCACGGGGTCAACCATCAGCTTACCGAACCAATGGTATCTTGCGTACGGCGCATCATAGATAATAGCACATTTATCCTCTGACACACGGGCCGAGTTTTTCAATGCACCTGCCAAAAACGGCACATACGGATCAGCTTTTTTCATTACTTCGCTTGTAAAAAATGCCTGCACTCTTCCGCCCAGATTTAATCCGTGGTTCTTCAAAATTGTTGCAGCGTCGCTTACATCAATCTTAACCGTAAACATCTTACTTGCCCCCGATCGTGATATTATCAACCTCTGAGCCGCAGATATGCTCCGCAACCGACGTTACCGTTATGACCTGCTCACCGTTTAAATCCTTAAAGGAAGCAATATCGCCATGCTCGCCCTTTACAATGCGGTCACCGTTGTGTACCGCCCACGATTTACCGTATTCGGCTGTGGTCTCGGGCGACGTGATGATTTTTACATCGGAAACATTTTCAACGCCTTTATTCGCCGAGGACATACCCACCGAGCCGTACCAGTAAACACCCGATACGACTTGACGGGTATATATATCTTTGAGGTTTTGGGAGGAATGGGAATAGATTGTTATTGTGTTCGGAAACACATTATCACCTCAAAGCCGAATAGCAAAGCCCGGTGCCCGACAGGTAAAGCATCACCTTTCGCCTGAGCTCCGAGCTGTATTCATCGGATGTTTTTCTTGTATCACGGTACGATACCGAATGGTCGCCGACGCTTTCGCTCGCTTTTATACTCTGTTCCGCCGTTTCCCTCTCCGCATATAAGCAGTCAACAGCGGCGCAAACGGCAAGCCTGCGCTTTCTGTCAATCTGTTCATATTTAAGGTTATCGGGGTTCGTGATCAGAGCGTCAACATAAGCTTCTGCTTCCACGCATAAGCGGTCAAACGTGGTTTTGTCGATATTATTTCCGTGATACTCTTCAACATAGAACTGATACATTATGTATCACTCGCGGTCGGTGCGGTACCGTTAACGCTTGCATATACGCCTGCGAGCTTATTTGCATAAACATCGGCGATAGAAACAAGACGGTAGCCGTACTTCCATGCATCGGCGTTCTGGTTTGCTTCGGGGCTGATGATCTTCGGCTTTACAAGCTTGTTAAACTGAATAAGAGCCGACGGGTGAATGATCATAAAGTTAAGCGGATTTGCGTCCTCGGGAACACTGTATCCGCCCTCTTTATAATCACCTGTGCCGCTGAGCTGAGTGATCTTATTGTTAAATCTCTTCTTGGGCATCTTGATAATACCTGAGAAAGATCTGAGAAGCTCTCTCGACTTGGTTGTATCCATATCCTGGATAGAGCCGATAATACCGGGTGTAGCGAGAAGGATTCTTCCCTCATAAGGTACTTCGTCGTTATCCATGGCATCATTGGCTGTTCTGATAGCTTCGATAGCCTTTGCGCCCGTGGTGATTGAGGTCGTATAATCCTTTGAGATGCCCTCCTTGCTCGCATACTTGGAAATTCTGAAAGCGTCAAGCTCGGAAACGACCTTTGTTCTCACAAATTCGCCGCCCAATCTGCCGAAGGCAATGCCGCCTGTTTCAATGTTGTCAAGCTCGTCAACTTGGAACATTCTGCCTCTGTCGAAGTTACATTTTACAGTCTCATATCTGAGCTGTGCATCGCCGTTTACATAGCCGTCGTTACGTGAATAATCGGCAAGACCGTTCATGTCGAGGATAGGAATTACCATTTCGTTGGCATTATAGCCCTCCCTGACAAGCTCCTGCGCTCCGTCAAGAACGCTTGTTAATGATGCCTGCTTATACACAAGGTCAAGCATCGTTGAATATTTCTTTGCAAGTGCAATTGAATTTGCCATGTTTCATTACTCCTTTTTCGTTATTCCGAAAGCCGCTTCGAGTCTTGCGGTGTCATAATCCTTGTCGTCATGCTCCAATCCGCTTTTATTTCGCTGCGGTTCGTTGCCGAAAAGATATGCCTTACTTTCCGTAAGAGGCGTTATCTGCTCGGTCAGACCGACAATATTATCATTTTCGACGCTGATTTTTTCCATGTCGATGTGTGGGATTATGTCGTTAACGTCTTTCGGGTGATATTTGTTCTGAATTTCATTGATAACGGTTGAACGCTTCAACTGCTTTTCGTAATCGGCCTTAAGGCTGTTTACTGTGTTTGTGTTTTCCGCTTTCAATCGTTCGATTTCTGCCTTCAATTCTGCGTTGTCGCCCGCTTTTTCCTTGAGGGTATCGTATTCGGTTGTTTTCTCGGTCAATGCGCTGTTGACCTTACCCAACTGCTTTTCAAGGTCCTTGTACTTGTCGGCGCTGACATATTTGTCGGTGGACAAGTCACCAAGTCTGATTTTCGAGTCCTTCGTTTCGGCTTCAAGCGCCGCATAGGTCTCATCGGATACGATGCCTTTCAGGATTTCAAGATTTTCCATATAAATACTCCTTGTTTTTATGTCCGGTGTCTCCGGCAGTATTAAGCCTTTTATGTCCCGTGCTCAGGGGTGATCGAGCCTTTTATGTCCGACTGCTCAGCGGTGTATATGAAAAAAGACACCCTTTCGGATGTCTTGAATCATTATATTATATTGAAAAAGCCACCTGAAAATCAGATGGCTTTTTTTGCTTGGTATTTGGTGGGTGTGCCCTTTCCCACATTTCTTTTAACCATTAAGGTGCGTAGCAGCACAATCTCTACTTCAAAATACCTTAGTTATTGTATAAATATAATAGCACAATTATTCCTTAATGTAAAGAGTTTTTCCTTTTTTTGCTGCTTTTATTAAGTTTTTATCTCTTATTCTATAAAAGGTCAACACCGAATTTTTAAACTTTGAATCATCCGTCTTTAATATAAGCTTTGTAACAACGTTTATATTTGTATCACCTAAGCGTTTTACCATAAATACGGTATTTTCATTTTTGAAATCAGAAATTATTATATCAGGATTTTTTATAGCTTCTGATCCATATTTTTTAAACAGTTCATAATCTTCCGGATGTCTTTCTTTTATATGTTTGAGACGCTCATCGGTTATTACTGTTTCCTTTGTTTTGAGCTTTCCAAACTCTTTTTCCAGTGGTGAAGAATAAATATTTCCCATGCGATGTACATTATTCTTTATGATCTGCTCTTTGACCAACTCTCGGCTGTGGTCTCGCCTCAAGTTGTTCTTTTTGCAGAATTCATCAATCTTTGTGCTTTGCTCGGAAATTTTCTTATTGAGCTTCTTCACCGTCTCCTTATCGCCTATTTCCTTTGCCGCCGCCTGTTCTTTCTTGAGCTGTCTCATTCTGCGCTCCATAGCACGCTGCTTCTGCGTAAGCTCATAAACGCGGCGGTTTTCTTCCTCGTTAAACCTGATCGGGTTCGGTGTGCTTATACCCGGGAAGAACGGAAACATACGGTGTCGGCAATTCACACCGCCCAAGCCTAAGATGTCATCGGGATAGCCTGTACTCTCTTTAAGGTTCGGGTATTTCTTGTCGCTTCCGTCGATTTTGAACACCTTGCCCTGCCACCCTGCGTGATTTGCAATGGGATTTGTGGGGTGTGTTCTTGCCCCCAAGTGCGAAGAAATTTCAACATATTCCGCACCGAGCTCTTTGCAAAGCGTCTCCGAGGACTTGTTGGCAAGCTTATTGACCGCCGTCAGAGTATCACGTCTTACTGTTCCCTCAAGTGAGTATTGAACAAGCTTTCCTTTTCTCTTGTATGTTGCGCCGCTTATGCCATTCTTTGCCATATCCTTTATGGCTCGCTTGATCGCCGTCTGATAGTCGTATGTTCCCGTCACGACTTCGATATATGAGCGGTTGATAACGTTCATATACGCCTGTTTTGCGCTTTCAAGCGCCTTTGTCTGAATAAGTCTGTATGTATTGCTCAGCTCCTTATAGCTCAGCTCCAGGACCTCGGCAAATGCCGAATTGGTTTTTATATTCATCGGGTCAACCGTGATACTGCCCTGCCTGTATGCTTCTTCAAGCTCGGTCATATTGATGTTTGCAAGCTGTGCCTTTTTGAGCATATTGAGTATTTCCTGCTCGCTCTTTTCCGAATATGAGGCAATAACCTTTACCGTGTCGGCATTGAGAACACCCAATTCATCAAGCTTTTTCAGTTGCCATTCCATTGTACCGCCGATTTCATCATTCAAGTCAAATCTTCTCGCTATTTCCTTTATGAGATCAAGCTCAATTTGACTGTAAATATTGATTATCGGCTGTGATAAACTGTCAATGTCCTTAATCATTATGTGCCCTCGGGTTCTTCCTCAACTTCCGGCTTTCTCTGTAACATTTCATTGTAAAAGCTCTTTGCCTGTTCTTCGTCGAGCTTGTAAATCTGCTTGTAATACTCAATCGCATCAATAAGACCTGCGTTGAATTCAAGCATTGCCTGTCTTTTTATCTCCGCCGTATCTTCGATGATAGAATCGTCAAAATCAACCGTTATCGTTGCGTTTAAATCAATGCTTTTATCTCCGTTGTATATCGCTTCAAAGTTCAAGAGGCTGTGCGCCATGTCGATTATTGCGCTTCTCAGAACGGACTCATGCTTATGCAGAGTGCGGAACATTTTGCTGTTTTCCGATATGACCTGTGTAGCCGTTGACACATTGCCGCTGTCCCATTTGTAACCGTTTGCTCCGAAGCCGCACGCCTGCGACAGCAAATTCAACTGCGTTTGCATCGCCGCATCAAGCTCGGTAACTCTCAGCTGCATATTGCTCTCTATAATCGGCGGTGCAGACGGGTCGTCCTTGTTTTCGGGCAGCAGATAAAACACTTCGTCCGACGGGTCGAACACCTTGACCGTTTGTCCGTTCTCCATAATGTGAACGTTGGTAACGGAATCCCTCGCAAATATTCTCTTTCGTCCGAGAAGGATTTCCTTAACATAAGCGTCATATACAATGTCAACGCCCTCAAGGACATCCGTTGCACCGGCAAATATGCTTGTTCCGTAAGGCGAATCGAATTTATCCTTGTTTGCAATGTTCGGCCGTATCTGCTGAAATGTCGGCGTTTTGGAAAGCGTGTAAATATACTGATCCAAGCCCAATTCCCCGTACATCTCGGGCATTTCGGAAATGCTTTGACTCTCCGACTTTAAAATATTATTTTCAACAACATAAAAGCCGTTTTCGTCCTTTGTATGCGTCTCAAGATATGTATAGGTCTGACCCTTGATCGTTATTTCCGAAGCAAAAGCAGCTTCCGTTACCTTGCCGGAATCAAAAGAAATCGGATAGAATTTATCCTGCGTAATGTACTTTTGATTGACCTTCATTCCGTCCCAATATTGGATAAGAAAGCCGCCGCCCTTTGCGAAAGCCGCTTCGATAAGGTTGTTTCCTCTGACATAGAAATTGACCTGTTCAAGAAGCCTGTGCAAAACTTCCTCGGTGTATTTATCCGATGCCGAAAGCTCAACCTTTTCGTTAAGCAGCAAATCCGCCCAATCCTGACATACTCGAGCCGCCATATTGAGCGTACGCCTTTTCTGATTGAGGTTCTTCTGACCCTCGTATATCTTGTATGAATGGAAGTGGTCGACGTGTCCTCTGTACCACTGCTCCCACGTTTCAAGCTTGTCATCAATGTTTTCGTCAATGACCGTATTTCCTTTGCTCTTTAGATAATTTACAATCTGCGGATTCATGCTATCCTCTTTTCTTCGTTAAGTCTATCATTGTTTTCATGTAGGGCTCCTGGCTGTATTCCGAGCTGTCAAGGTTATCTATGTTTGTTGTCCCGTCGTCAAGCCTTACGTCCTCTTTCTTATCGTCCCATACAGCGTCGGTATACGCCTGTATCGTCTCCGGGCAATTTGAGACAATAAAAAAACGATGTTGCGCAAACATCGTCAATCCAAACCGTATTCTGTCTATTATTTCACCCTTACGGGCGTTATTTATTGCAATAGGTATGTGCTCGTTCATGACCGCCTTTCTCAGCCCTCGTATAAGCACCTGCTCGGCTGAGTCGCAATAAGCGGCAAGCACCGTATATTCCGCTCTGCACTCTCGGCAGAAGTCAACAAACTCCTTTTCAAGCTGTGTCGGGTCGATCTCATTTTTAATGCGCCGCTCCTTGACCGTCACGCACTCGGCAAAGCCCTTTGTAAATGCCGTGCATGTAAACGCTGTGCTTGATTTATTTCCGCCGAAATCGACGCCTATGGTGCATATTGATATATTCTTTCTCAACGGGTGAATATAGTTACCTTTTCCGTCTTTTGCATACCAATCGGCAGAAGCAATTACATTGTCCTTCGTAAACGAAAAATATATCTTGCCTTCCGCCGTTACCCATAAGCCTAAAATATTTCGGTCATAGAAAACGCCCGTAAACATTCGGCGATATCTTTCTTTAACGGCTTCGGACAGCGTAAGATTATCGTCCATTGTGAAATGGAGATAAAGAAGATTTTTGTCCTTTATCGCATCAACATATTTTGTCTTGAAATAGTGCGTCGGTCCTTTCGGATTGCAGTTGTACCATAGCTTTGAGCCCTCAACGCTGCATCGTGCCTCAGCCTGTGAAACGAACGATTCGGGCATCAATGCAACCTCATCAAAAAGAACGCCGGCGAGCGTCATGCCCTGTATCAAGTCCTGTGAGCTTTCGTCCTTGCCGCCGAACACATAGAAATAATTTGTTACATTCCCCTTTGAAATGATTATGAGATTATCCGTGCGTTTTTCCTCGTACTCGTAGTTAAGGCTCAGAAGCTGTTGTTTAAGCGTAATAACAACGTTACGGCGCAAGCTTCCGACCGTCTTTCCGCATAAAGCAAAATCCGTTTCATTAAACCGTGCCATAGCCCAATTTACAAACGAAATAGCCATTGATACGGTTTTACCCGATCTGACCGCTCCGTCGGCTATAATGCCGTCATAGTCCTTGACGGGTGAATTATCGCACCACCAAGTCATAACCTTTAACTGCTTATTGCTGAACGGCTCCCATTTGAATTTATTCCTTTTCTGCATCGTTCCACGCCTCCGCAGCCTTGCCGTTCAGTGCTTCAATAAATGCGTTGTCAGTATCCTGTGCTTTCGGCTGCTCGCCTGTCTTGTTATGAGATTCGGACAGTGCGATTATGCTTTCAAAAGCCCTCAGATCGCCCTTCATAGCGTTTTGTATCTGCTTTAATACCATAGCTTCCTCAACCGTGATATTTTTATCCTTAATTGATTTTAAATCCGTCAGCCTGTCGAGCTGTCCCTCCTGCATCGGCAAAGCCAAAAGCATATTGACCGTATCTTTTAACAGCTTTTTCCTGCGCCGTGCCCTTCCGCTCGCAACGCCGCCTTTTTTGCCGTTTCTCACTGCTTCCTCACTGCTTCGATTACTTGTAAACGGTTTTAAGTTTTCTTCATTCGCCACATTACCACCTTATTTACTCTTTGAGCGTTTTCTCCAATCTTTCGGTTCTTCAAATTTTGATTTAAAAGTACCTGACATATCTTTATTGCTTAAAGAGTTGTACATTGAACTGGGTCGGTCTCTGTATGTAGAACCGTCCCAGTATCTTTTAACAGTCTTTCCTGTCACATCCGTATACTCGACGATAGCCGCTTTGTTCTCCTTGCCGTTTTGCAAAGCCCTTTTGAATTGATTTGCACTTTCTTTAAACACCTCAAGGGCTGACGGTTTATTTGAAGTATTAGCACCCGAGCTTGCTCCTCTGCCGCCGAAAAGCTGTATGTTTATTTTTATCATATAATCGCTTCCTTTAGTTTTTTGGTATAAAAATACCGCTGACTGTAAAACAGCCAACGGTTTTGTTTCTTAATATAATAAAGTCAACCCGAAATTATTCAATCTTCTCTATATCGGATTCATCAATATACCAATAAACGGGTCCTTGATTTCCCTCTTTTTCAATATCCAATTTCCCATTTTCATGGATATCGACGATAAAACCAATCACATTTTTGCTTTTAATTCTTACTTTATCAAACAATTCAAAGTTTTTCATTTAATCACCTTCCAACACGTTTTGATCTGTTAGGGTATGCTGTAATGAATCTCGGCACATTACTACCCTTATCAATTCTCCATGCAGTTGTTACAAGAGCTTTTTTATCTATTCCGATATACATATTCACCTGAAAGCTAACACTTCCGTCGGGATTTGTTTGATATTTCAAGGCTTTGCTGGTTCCTAATTTTGCTCTCATATCTCGTTCGAGACGCTCGTAATTTTGCATATTATATCCAAGAGATTTAAAGAATTTTGCCTTACTCTCATCTTTTGTAGGATTTAAGATATAATTCTTCAGTTTGTTTCTTGCAATGACTGCATTTTTATGATTATTCAACCTCTTTTGAATTGAATAGTTTTGACCTCTGCCACCCATTATAATCCTTTAACCCTTATTTTTCAAGTTTTTCATTTTATCCGTCACATGATTACCGTAATAAACAGCCTTTATTCCCTTGTAATCGTATTCGACCTCGCCGCCGTAAACGAGGATAGCAGCCGGCTCAAGCACACGTATCATTTCGTCCATACCTGTTTTCCAGACGTGAAAAGAAGCTTCTTCACGCTTTACTCCGATAGTCGATACCGCAACGACCGAGCCTTTCTCTATACCGGCAAAGCAGAAAGAAAACGTTTCGGGCTCCGCCCATGATATCGTCGGAATAACACATACTCCGCAGTCCTGCAAAAACTGACCTATCAGTCGGCTTCGATAGATATTCCATATCTTCATCGCCATAGGCATGTCCATATAAAGGCTGAAATCGGGAGATAAGAAACAATCGTATTCGGCTATCTTCTCAACATATTCCTGCGGCGAAGTCCAAAGCCTTTCAAATTGATAATCGTCAACAAAGCAATGAATACCGACATTCTTATCCTTTGACGTAAGCATATAGTTAAACCCGATTAAGTCCTCAGGGATAAAATCTTCCTTATGAATAATCGGCATCTGATAAAAGCCGTCAAGCCTTGTGCCGTCCACCAATTCAAGATTATATTTCTTGTAGGTTGCCTCACGGTGGTTTTCTTTCGGCTCGTCGGGCATCTCCTGCTCCTCCGGCAAGTCAAAATCAAACTCCTCCATATCAATATCAAATATGCCGTCAAGCTCCTCATAAAGCAAATCGAAATCCCATTCGGATTTTTCCGAGACCTTGTTATCCGCCAGCCTGAACGCCTTTATCTGCTCGTCGTTGAGATCATCGGCGATAATGCACGGCACGGTTTTCAGCCTCAGCCGCTGCGCCGCCTTATACCGTGTATGGCCGCATACGATCACGCCGTTTTTGTCAATGACTATCGGCACCTTAAACCCGAATTCTTTAATTGAATTTGCGACATACTCAACCGCTGCATCGTTCTTTCTCGGGTTCTTTTCGTAAGGTATCAGTTCTTTTATCTTTTTCTCTTGAATTTCCATAAATGCACCGTTTAAACATACAATATGCCGTCTGAGCGTTGATCCTCTCAAGCCAAACGCATTTCTTACATCTCTTATTCATAGCTTCTCCAAAAGCAAAAGCCGCATTGACTTCTCAACACGGCTTTACTATATTTCCAAGTATAATAATATACCATGTCAAGAGGGACATTCAAGGACATTTAGGGACATTTTTCAAAATTTCTGTGTGAATTTTTTCAAAGCTCTGTAATGCTTCTGCGTGTTTTCTCGTGATATGCCGCCTGACATAGCCCATTTCATCGGCGATTACAGTCCAGGGTTTAAAGCTTATGTACCGCTTTTCAAGAAGTATCTTTTCCTCGTCCTCGGGAAGCTGCCGAATTTCTCTGCCGATTTTTTCCCTGAATTTAAGATATCTTTCAACCTCGTCCGACAGCTCGGATTCGCTGTCTGCTATTTTTTCAACAATAGAGGCAAACACGGCATCGGGCTTCCCTGAGGTCTGAACAATGCTCTGCTCATAGTTTGTAGCCTTTATCGTCTCCGCCAGCTCCCGAAGCTGCCTGATCTCATCGTTACGGTTCAGTATCTTCTGATTAAGCCACCTCCCCTGCGACAAATATTCCTTCGCTGTCACTGTCAATCACGCTCCTTTAATGCCTGTTCTGCTTCTTCTAAGATTATTATTCATTTTCACACGTCCTTCCGTATATTTCATGTGTTCCGTCAATAAGCCGCTGTTCTTCCTTGGTAAGCTTAAATCCGAGACTTTTAAGAGCTTTTACAGCGCACAAGCTGAAAAGATCTTCGTCATACTCTCCCGAGTATGATTTATATGTTTTAATGCTTCTCAGACACAATATCGCTTTGAGAAGAAAAACAGCCGGCTTTCGGTCGATGTTATAGAGGATTTCCGGATTGAGCTTGCCGGCGATGATTTCTTCGTCGGTTATATTTGCTTCTTCCCAATCAATTCCGGCAGCTTCGCAAAACTCGGTATCTTCCACCGAGTTGTAACAACCGCCGCTTATTTGTATTTCAACAAACAGTCTTAATACAATCGGCAGTGTCTTTTTATCTTCGGAAAGTTCATCCACAAATGCTTTTACTCTTTCATTAAAGCAGTCAAACATTTCATCAAGCTCGGCGTTTTTGGCTATTCTGAATTCCTCAGCTCTTTTCCTGCTTGCTTCTGCTTCGTCATTCACCTCTGTCTCGGGCTTCTTCTTGTAAAAATAGATCCAATTGCCCCATGCCTCGAATTTATAGAAAGTTTCGTTTGGCGACGTTCCATCCGGCAATTCAAGTTCTTCGGGTTTTACATCTGAATAACTAAAGCTTTTGATGCTATTGTATATTTTCCATGCATCATGGAGTTCTTCTTCCGGAATAGGGCGAATACCTTTGCTTTTGAGATAATCAATCCACTGTCGCTTTTTCTTTTGCTTTTCAATGTCCTGCAATTCTCGGTCAACAGCGTATTTAATGTAGCCGTGCCTATTTTCTTTTATAAGTTTGTTTCTGATATTAACGTCCGAAATTTTTTCAAGATATGTGAAGTCTTCAAGTGTCAGATCACTGTCTAAGATGTTGTCTTTATCAAGCTTTGCGATTTCAAGACGGTGTTTGACGGTATCCTTGCTAAATCCCGACATTTCTGAAATACTTTCAACGGTTTCGCCGAGATCAAGCATGAGCTGAAAGCCGTCCGCCTGCTCAATATAGGACAGCTCCGAACGTTGCATGTTTTCAAGCAGCATCGTTGACAGCTGCGTTTTACGATCCATGTCAACAACAGCACACGGAACGGTTTCAAGCCCTGCGAGCTTTGCAGCGGCAAGTCGGCGATGACCGATAACTGCCATGTAGCGACCGTCATCTTTTGGAACGACGGTCAAGTTTTGCATGATTCCGTTAGCTTTGATGCTTTCGGCAAGCTCGGTGAGATTTCCGAGGTTCTTTCTTGGATTTTCGGGGTGTGGGTCTATGAGTTCGATTGAAATTTGTTTAATTGTTTCCATGTTTAGTGCTCCTCTCTGACTGTTTTCTGCATCGTGTATTTAACGAGTGCAAGGCGGTTGACCTGCAGCTTCAGCATTCGCCTGTTGTGGTTCTTTATCTCATTTTGACATGCCCTCCGAATAGCCACCCTCTGCTCCTTCGGTAGACATTCCGTTCTTATTACTGATTTCATGGTTATCTACCCGTAGAGCCAAATCCGCCCGATCCTCTCTCTGTAGCCATCAGTTCACTCACCTGTTCCAATTCAACCGGAACAATAGGAATAATAACAAGCTGGGTAATCTTGTTACCTTTTTTCAAAATGACATGTGTTTCACTATGGTTATAGAGCTTTGCAACAATTGAGCCTGTATATCCGACATCAATTACGCCCTCTGAGGTTATTCCGTATTTAACATTCAGCCCGCTTTTGCTTTTAAGCATTCCAACTGTATTCGGCGGCAATTCAATATGTACTCCCGTGTCAACAATTACCGACCCTTTTGCAGGAACGGTAACATCTTTCGGCGTTTTTATATCAAGCCCTGCATCTGTCTTGTGCCCTCTGACAGGCATATATGCGCCATCATCAAGTACGATCCTCATCTTTTTAGTATTCATAGTCAAGTCTCCTTAATCGAGATGTTATATTTTTCAAGCATAAGTTTACGTTTGATTTTATACACGTCGGTTCTCATTCCTTTACAGTCCTCAACAACACGGCTACCGTTTTCGTAGTACACAAAATCAGCTATGTAATCACACGGGCGTTCTGTTCGCTCCGGCGTTTTCTGACTGTCAATCAAGCGGAATTTTACCTGTCGTTGTAAGTTGCAGATTATGCCGGAGCGCTCAAGCAAGCGCAATTCGCACCAACGGTTATATTCACGCTTGCTGTCAAACACTTCTCCGCCTACTCTGATTTTTTGATTATTGTACTTGCTCAATAGAGTTCGCCTCCATGCTGTACTGTGCGACCGTTGCCGTTCTGCCGAAGCGGTTGCGAATCGTTATCATTTCAGTGTTGATTACATGTCCGTCACGTCGGAGGTCATATATGCGAGCAGACAGACGTGTTGACCCCGTAAGCCGGAATGCGTCGGCAGGTGTCAGTTTTTCACCTGCGGACAGATGCTCAAGAATTATCTTTTTCTGTGTTTCACGTTCGTTCATTTCTTACCTCCCCGGATATACCGGTAGCTTTTCTGCTCTTCTCATGATCTCGTCCATATCATAACTTGGCTTTTTTCTTTCATCGCCACCGTCACGTCTCCACCAATTCCGAATTGTAGAATAGTGGCTGCGATACATTTTCCCCGTTGACGCCATGTAATCGCTGAGCTTTTCGATATACTCGTTGCGTTTGCTTACACCCATTTGCTCAGCCAAACGCTTATATTCGTTATCGGTCAGCATTACATTGCCGCTTTCACCGTATTTTTTCTTGGGCGGGGGCGTGCTTTCTCTGGTACTCTCTTTAAAATCAGACTCAGTATCAGTATCAGACTCAGTATCAGACTCAGTATCAGACTCAGTATCGGCTTTTTTGGGTTTCTCAGAAAACCCTTCGGTTTTTTCAATAACCGTTCGGTTTTTTGGGTTTTCTTCGGTTTCTTTTTTTGGCCTGCCACCCTTTGCTCCGTTAAGTCTGTTTGCCTGTATAACCTTTTCATAATTCTCATTTGCACTATCTATGTACTTTTTTATGCGTTTAAAATACATCTTCATTGCTCGGTCAGAGAATTCCGTTTCTTTTTGTTCATTTGCATATATAAGAATTGCCTTAAATAGTTCGCCAGCCTCGGCATCGGTGAAATCCTCGAGGTCTTCAATGCAATCTGTAGGCAAAACAAAGCTTGTCTTTTTTTCTGCCATAAGTCCTCCTTAATAACCGAATTTCAGTTGCCTTTTAATTTCTTCACATGTCGTCAAATCCGTTATAACGTGGCAGTCTTTAAGGCATACTGCCCCACTTTCTCTGAACTGGTAATACTGACAATAGAAGCAATTAAAAGGAACTAAAACATACTGTTCAATCTTTCCACGATGCTTCATTGAAACTTCCATGATTCACACCTCAGAACGGGAGATCCTCATCACCGGATATCTCTTCAAAATCGTCTGAACTTGCCTGAGTATAGTTCGGTTCAGCATTGTTTGCGCTCACCTTTTCACCGCAGAAACTTGCCTGTTCAACAATAACCTCAACAGCTATTCTCTTGTTACCGTTTTTGTCCTGATAATTTCGTGTCTGAATAGATCCGGTAACGGCAATCATATTACCTTTCTGAAAATATTTTGTGATAAATTCAGCGGTCTTTCTCCATGCAACGCAGTTGATGAAATCGGCCTGACGCTGTTCTCCCTGCCGAGCGTATGAACGCTCAACAGCAAGTGTGAAGCTTGTAACGGCATTCTGCTGGGGTGTGCATTTAAGCTCAGGGGCCGCAACGAGGCGGCCTATAAGCACAACATTGTTTATCATTTTAAAACCTCCATTTTCGATAAATAAGTTTGTTTTCGTCCCATGCGGGATATTTTTTCATAAGATAGTTTCTAATAAATTCTTTGTAAGTTGCTCGCTTGTCTGACTGGTCATATTCTCTGTGACAGCTCGGACAAAGCGTAACGATATTTTCTTCAATTCCAAGTCCGCCCTGTGACCGTGCTATATAATGAGCGTTAGGCTGCCCCTGCGAACTTCCGCAAATAATACAACGGTAGCCGTCACGCTCATACACAGCACATTTAACACTCTTAGAAATTGATGTAGCCTTAGTTTGTTTGTGCATCTTCTGCCTCCCAAAGCGACACCATACGAGCGATTTCATCGGGCGTTTTTGTCTCAATTCCTTGTTCTTTACATTCTGTTACCGCAAGCTCAATCAAATTTGACATTTGCTTTGTATCGTAAGTTGATGAGCCTTTATAAAACATAACATAAGAATATTCATCGTCACATTGTCCTAAATCGTCTGCAATCCAACCTAACCCGTTATGTTGCCAGCTTTTAATTACCGCTGTCAATTCAGATGTTCTAACAAGAAGAACATAGAAATTATCGCCTATGCCTCTGATGAACTCTCTGTAAAGGTCAAGCTTCGGTATATTGAGTTTGGCGGCAAGCTTAGTGAGAAGCACCCAAAAATACGCATTTGCATTTAAACTCCGCTTTTCTCTGTATTCTTTTATCTCGACGGTATATATCTTTCCGTCCTTCATTGAATCGCATATCTTTCGTGCCTGCTCAATTTGAACAGGCAACATAAGATATGAACCGCTTGAATCAATAAACCATTTGGCTTTTGTGGTTTTAACTTTCATTGGCTTTCCTTATCCATTTTGTAAGGACTGAACCTGCTTTTTGAAGCTGATCAAGAGTGAAATCGGATAAATCAGTACCGGGATTGACATACACATTCCGTGATGCATAGAGAGAACTCATAACCTCATCCTTAGTCTTGCCTCTCATCTGTGCGAACTCTGAAACGAGCTTGTCTACCTCAACAATCATGTTGTTTCTCGGGTCTGTTCTCTGAGAACTTGTCGAATTGGATACAGGTTTGTCCGAATAAGAGAAAACACACTTTTTTGATTTTGTGTTTATAATTACAAGCTCTGTTATACGCTTGTTCTCAACCGTCATTTTTGTGACCTTGAATTTGTCATAAGTGGTCATTTTTCCGTTTTTCTCAAACACTTTATAATTCGGTGTACCGTCATTATTTGCAGCCGATATGTAAATGAGCGGTGCAGTGTATAGCTCTCTGCCTATACCCCAGTTCACGCAGGCACGTTTGAAGCTGTCGGAACTTTCGCCCTTTTGCTTCTCCGTGTAGCTCTCTGTTCCACAGTCACTTTTCCAAACCCAGTCAGAAGTTGTTTCACATTTAATGCCGACACGACAATATAAGTTGCCTTTAACTTCGTAATGTTCACGCTGCCAACGTTCGGCCCCGACAGTTTCGTCAAGGATCGCCATATCACACCGTGCATCTTTATATAAGAGCAGTGTCAAGCCCTTTTCATTAACCGTTCCGACACGTGCATCAATTTCGTTTGCCGTTAAGTCTCTGAAAATCATTTGATCCTCACTCCTGTATTCGTCTGCAATTCTGCGCCCGCAACCTCGCCGCCTGCCATAAGCTCGGAACGTATAGCGGCTTTGTCTATCTTTGCCGGTTGCTCAATAAGAAAGCGAGTGGGAATATCAGCTTCGTTATTGATTACGACAGCTTTGCTTGATGATAAAGCAATGGCAAATACGCCCGCTTTGCTTTTCTGCGTTCCCGTTGCCTGCATAAAATCAATAATTGAGGATTTAATACGCTTAACGCCGTTTTCTGCTGTTTTCTGTCTTGCAGCAAGACGGTCTTTTTCTTTCTTAAACTTTTCCGCATCTGCTTCAAGCTCTCGGATAACCACGCAGCAGCTTTCAAGCTTTTCTTCTGAACCCATTGCTTCAAGTGTGTCTTTTACTGTTTCTTCGTCGATTTCATCTGCGGTCAAAAGAGCATAAAGCTCATTTGCTGCGGCTGTCATTTCGTAAAGGTTCATTGTGTACTCCTTTCATTATGAGAAAAAGTGTATTTATATTTTTGTTGATGTATTCCGCCTGCCTCTGAGACATTTCAAAAGGAACATTTCTTCCCTTTTCTGCGGCAAGTTCGTCTGCTTCTTGATAATTCATCATTCTACCTCCATAAACTCACCGTTTTTGAGCATATAGAATGTATCTGTTTTGATTGTTTCGCCGTCGACTAAAACGGCCGCCCAATCTTTAATATCATAATCAGACTCGTTTTCTTCTGCGATAACAAGGACTGCACCGAGACCGCCCTTGACTCTGACGTTGTTACCTCTCGCAACAGCTAACCCGTTTTCCCCTACGGACGCTTTTCCTCTCGCTGTTGCAGCTCCATAATCGCCTGCTGTTGCAGCTCCACAATCGCCTGCTGTTGCAGCTCCATAATCGCCTGCTGTTGCAGCTCCACAACTGCCTGCTGTTGCAGCTCCATAATCGCCTGCTGTTGCGCTCTCCGGGTCGGTATGCTCCGTAGTGGTATGAGCCTTGACCCACTCAATTTGAGCTTTGACTAAACCCGGAATGCCTATCTCGGCGCCTATTTTGATTTTAGTGGACGCCACTTTGCTATCATCTGTATCCCGTGACAGCTCTCCGCTTTGCTCTACCTCGCAAAATCTACTGTTTACAGGGCAGTAATGATTGAACACATCAAGCGGACGTTCGCAGGCGTGAAAACCTGCACGACAGACATCGGCTTCAGGTTCTTCGTACTCTTTGCCGATTTCGTACTGAAAGCCTCGGCATTTCAGATCTTTGTCAAAGCCTTTATAGCTTTTTATTGTTTCGCTCATTTCATAAAATCCTTTCATTGACAAATTAAAATGTTGTGGTATAATGAAAGCGAATAGTGACACATATTCACTTCCTTAGAACTCGTTCAGTTGCGCTGCTGGGCGGGTTCTTTTCCTTTATCAGGACATTTTCTGCGTTGGCTTCAAAATGTGCCTGGCGCTGTTCTCTGTACAACTTTTCAAGCTCGATATCCTTGCGGCGCATTTTTGTATTCGCCCAATCAAGGTTCTTTCTCAAACGTTCGTTGTCCTGCAATACAGGCGTCACAATCTTTCTGATCGTGTCCTGCACCGCTTGTTTCGTACCGTAAGCACAAGCCAAACCGCACACACCGATTGCAAAGCCGACCACAAAAAGTCTGAAAAGTAAATCCATTGCTTATCCCTCCTTTCTGTTATGCGCCTAAGTATTTGATAACATTTGATTTGTAAATGCGCCATTTTTTTCCGACTTTTGCTCCTTTGATTGTGCCCTTTTGCAACAGTCCTCTGACCGTCTTTTCGCTCAACTTGAGAAAGCAACACAATTCATTAAGGGTAAAAACTTCGTCGTAATAATCAATCTTCTGTTTCATTTCGCACCTCCTCATTTTTTATTTGGTGGTTCATAAAGGTTGTATTGCCGTTCTGAGTGTGATTACCGTTTTTCATAATTGACACTCCTTGCATTGTGAATTTTTTTCACTCATTTGTAATTCTTCCTTGTTTTGTGCTATAATCGCCTTGAAAGGTGGTGATTATATGCGTGAGTTTTCATACCGATTGAAAAACGGTATGCCTGACGAAGTGGAACATGTAATTTACATATATACCTCCGCAGGTTGGGAGTTTAAAGAATTGTTGCCGGCTGACGGTATTCCTCAGCAAATTGTTTTTACATGGAATCAAGACCGAGTACCGTTTTATCCTCCTATTTACTTACCTGAGTGATAACTATACTTTTAAAGTCTTTCAAATCGTCACTTCCGATTGTTGTAATCAGCTTCAAATCGGGATTGGCGGTTTTTGCTTCTTCATATTGTTCTTCGCTTTGAAAGATAATTACCGTCCCTGCACGGTCTAATGTAAATCCGTATGATTTTTGTTTCATAAAGCCTCCTATTCTTGCTATTATTTTTCTGTCATGATATAATCGCCTCGAAGGAGGTGAAAATAATGAATACAGAACTTACCAAAGATGCTCAAAAATTGGTTGCGTTGCTTTACAAAAGCTATCTCGAACGCAGAAAGAGCGGCATGTCTAAGACAAATGCAAAGTTTTTTGAGCTAAACGAAATATATTCCCTCACCGATGATTCCCCCGAAGACGTGGATGAAACTATTCGAGAAATCAAGTCTGTCTATCCGCTAAAAGAAGATATTATCGGAAATATCACATTAAGTGATAAAATAATATCGTACATGGAAAATCGCTTTAAAAAAGGATTAGTTGATATCCTGAGCTTCCTCGCTCAATTCATCCCCTGATTCAATTACCGTTATTTCGTTCAGTATTTTTGTTTTTTGATGAAAAGGCATTCCACATAAGGAATACTTCACATCAAGCTCATTGACATTAAGTTCGAGCTTTACAATGAATTTGTCATCATTAAGGGTGATGTTATCAATATCGACTTTGGCGACGCTGGCAAGCAATTCTATTTCCTGTTCCTTGCCGTTCTTGTCTGTCCAACCGAGGATAACATTGCCCTTTGGTGTTAATTTGAATTTCATAGTAGCCTCCTGTTCTTGCGTTTACTGATTTTCGTCTTGCCACTCTGACTCAGCGTCGCAGATTCTTTGTAAAGAAGTTTTAAACAAGTCTGCAAATTTAGTAATCAGCGTGACGTCCATCTTCTTTTGACGAATTCCGTTTTCTATGGCATTGTAATATTGCCTTGAAATCCCGACATAATCAGCAACGTCCTGTTGCGAAAGATCGTGCTTCTTTCTTAATTCAACGAGATATGCTCTCAAGTTTATCACCTCCAACGTTTCATTTCGTTGACACTATTATACATCACGTTATCACTATTGTCAACATTCTGTTGCTAATTATTTGATTTTTGTTAGTTTGCACAAAATTATGTTTCATTTTGTTGCATAGTCTTGACACGTTTCATATTGTTGCTATAATACAGGTAGAGGTGATTACATGGAAGCCCTTATGAAAATAAGAAAATCCAAAGGATTATCCCAGCAAGATGTTGCTGATTATCTTGGAATAAGCCGACAAGCATACTGTAATTATGAAAACGATAAAAGAGAAGCAAGCTATGAAACGCTTTTGCAGCTCTCTGAATACTTTAATGTCACTGTTGATGAGCTTTTAGGAAGAGGAGCAAAGCCCCAAATTACAGACGACGATATTCGCTTCGCCCTCTTTGACGGTGCGAACAATATAACAGATGAAATGTATGAAGAAGTCAAGCGCTTTGCCGAATATGTAAAACAAAGGGAGAATAAATAATGGAGTTATTAGAGTTGTACCAACTCGCCGATGCGGAACATATACCCGTTTATTCCTTTGATTTGCCGCAAACGCACTCTTTATCATTGATGAATAATGACGGTTCTTGCGCAGTTGCTATTGATCCCTTCGGACTTAATTCCACCAAAGACGAAAAGATACGATTAGCCCATGAGCTCGGTCATTGCGTTACAGGGAGCTTTTATAACAGATATTCGGATTTTGATATCAAAGCAAGATCCGAGTACAAGGCAGATAAATGGGCAATAAAAAAACTCGTCCCTAAGGACGAGCTACAAGCCGCATTTGAACAAGGTTATACCGAACCTTGGGATTTGGCTGAGTATTTTAATGTTACTGAGGAATTTATAATCAAGGCGGTTAATTATTATAGAAGTTAAACGAATGGGGAATTTGTCTTGAAAGAGATAGACAATATAAAAAATAAAATTGCTTTTTTTGATGCTAATGGTATATTAACTGATGTATTTCCTAAAGACAAAAATAAAAGTCTTTATGAGAACCGTCAGATTGCTTATTCTGCTGATTACTTTGTAATGAATAATGTTATTTATAATCTTCATATTCCATCGGACGTTGAAAATATAGAGCTTCCTAAATCCATTTTTAATGGAGATGTCACATCTGGAATTGAATACATACTGTATATGCACAGAGGTAATGAGGACAATCCAGAACTTGAAATCGCTATTGTGGACAAAACTTTTAACTTAATGCTAAATTCAAAATGGCAATACACAGAAGAAACTTTTGTTATTCTTGCAATTTGCTTGATGAAAATAGACAGGTTTGATAAAGCCGACGAGTTATACAATAAAGCCAAGACATATCTTGCCCAAGAGAAAAACAAAAGATTTCATGAGCGAATACAGGGACATGATTTGGTTGTCTGCTCATCCCATGAATGCACTTGTGAAATATGCTCAGCATATCAAGGACGTGTTTATTCTGTGAGTGGGAAAGATAAGAGATTTCCAAAACTTCCAGATGAGGTTTTTAAGTACCAAGGCTTTCATCCTGGTTGCAGACATACTTTCTTTCCGTATTATTTTCCATTTACTAATACAGTAGAAAAATATGTAATTGCGGAAAATGGAGAATATCAAAAGAGAGAGTACGACGCTATCGAATATAGCAACCGTCCATTCATTGATGAAAGAACCGAGAAAGAAAAGAAAAAATATATTGATAACTTGCAGAAGCAGAAAAATCCTTATGATTACAGCCTTGCAAAAGAACATTATTTGGAACGGCAAGCCCGATTAAAGGAATATCGTTTAATTTTAACGCACTTACCCGATATTGCCCCTAAAAGTTATTCTGGCTATGCAAGAATGAAAACCATGAATACAAAAAATTATCAAAGCCTCGTTACCAAAATGAAAGACAAAGGCTTTGATATAGAATAAAACTTTGAGGAGATAAAATCATGAAAAAAACAGTTGACAAGAAATTCATCGTTACGGTAGTTTTGATTTGGAGCATTACAATAATTGTTTCAGCCGGCATACTCATCTTCGGTGAGCTTAATAAGCCTACAGCAAGTACCGTAAAGCCTTCAAGCAACACTAATCTCGTTGAGGACGATTGGGTCGACAATAACCTTCTGACCGTTGATATCACTTTCCCTGCATCGTTCTATGCCGATGCCAAGACAAAGCCCAGCACAGAGCTTACAGCAGAACAAAAAGCTGACGGCTACACCGCTGTAAAAGTAAATTCCGACGGTTCGGTTACATACACAATCAAAAAAAGTGCATACAATAAAATTGTTGCCGAAACCAAGGAAAGCACCATTCAGTCATTGAATGAGATCGTAACAAGCGGCAATTATCCCTCAATTAAAAAGATAGGTTACAATAACAACTTCAGCAAAATTTCCGTATACGTCGATAAGGCAGCCTATACTCAAAATATGGACAGCTTCGCAATGCTGAACATTGATATCGCCGTCGCCTTTTACCAGGTCCTCTCGCAGGATAAAAATCCCCTCGAGATATCCGTAATCGACATTTCAACAAATGAAACCTTTGACACCTACCCGAAAGACTGATTTGTGATTTATTTTCACAACAATAGAAGTAAAAACGCCGTCCGGTGCTGGAACACCGAACGGCAATACATCCAATCTCTCGAACCACCAAAAGAAAGGCTGTGGCTACATTATACCGCCTTTCTCAGGTTTTTGCAACCATTTTTTGAAAGGACGGTTATTTTTATGGCTAAAACAGCAAAACGACCTGACGGAAGATTTCAACGTCAGGTTTATCTCGGCAGGATCAACGGCAAAAGACAATATAAAGTCGTGTACGGAAAAACCGAAAAGGAAGTCGAAAAGAAAGTCAGAGAAATCAAAAACCAACTTGACAGAGGAATTAACATTGTCGAAAGCTCAACGCCTTTTGCCGATTGCGTGAAAAAATGGCTGTCAACGATGAAGTTTCAAACATCAGAGTCACAGTACAATCTATATGAATACCGTATATCTGTATTTGTTGAACGCTTGGGCAATTATCCACTACGCCATATTAAGCCTGAGAACCTGCAGGCCGTTTTAAACGATATAGCCGTCAACAATCCTACCACAAAAAATCCCTCGTCATACAAGACCGTGTTGAATTATAAAAACACCGTACAGATGTTTTATAAATATTTGACCGACAACCGATATATTGACTTTGACTCTTCGAAAGCTCTGACAATCCCTAAACAGGCCGTGCCGAAAAAGGACAGACGAGCCTTAACTGCCGAAGAGCAAAACCGAGTTCGTACATTTAAACACCGTGCGCAGCTTCCGGCTATGATTGCTATGCTCTGCGGTTTAAGACGAGGCGAAATATCCGCTTTAAAATGGTCGGACATAGATTTTAAAGAAAAGACGATCACCGTTTCAAAATCATTTGATTTCAAAAACAATAAGGTTAAGCTTCCCAAAACTGCCGCAGGTATCAGAACGGTACCAATGCCCGAAGAGCTGATACAATTCTTAAAACCGCTGAAAGGTAAAAAGAACAGTCTTGTCGTCACGAATACAAAGGGTGGTACAATGACCGAAACGAATTGGCGGCACCTGTGGGAATCATACTTGTATAATTACAATCACACTTTCGGCGATTTTAGAGGTTGGAAGCCGACGCTGCACAACAAGAAAGAGCCTATGGTTGTTGAGCCGTTCACGATGCACTGTTTACGTCATACATATGCGACGCTGCTTTACGATGCCGAGGTTGATGTTATGACCGCAAGGGACTTGCTCGGGCACTCAGACGTGCAAACCACAATGGGAATTTATACGCATCTTTCGGAAGAAAAGAAAAGATCTTCCATTGAAAAGCTAAACGACTTTTTGAACAGTGCAAGTCAACATGCAAGTCAAAAAGCAGTGTAACCGTTGATATATAAGCGTTTGAGCCTATCGTCGCCGTTTCTTCAAATCCCGCCACTCCGACCATATCGAGTGTTCATAAGGTATTTGACCTATGAGCACTCGATTTTTATATATTGTGATACGGTTTTATGTACGGAGCAGGCTTTAAGTCTGCTCCTTTTGCTTATGCCCGATACCGCATTTCTGTTATGCCGTTTTCGGCTCGGTCAGGTACTCCACGGCAACGCCCCGGCGGGTTTCGGCTTTGATATGCCGTCTGTCAGACACCTCCGGTATTTCCACATACCCGACAAAACGGTAGTAAATGACGATCCGTTGGGTGCGATTTTTCCCTTTGCCCTCCGTTTCAAATACTTCAATGTCGATGAGTTCACGGAGCAACGGAGCTGTCAGCCTGTCCATCCGCATAAATTCACGAATTGCAGAAGTGAAGCTTTCACGCTCACTCTCTCGCTGTCCGCATTCCGAAAGCTTTTGACGGAGTGCTTTTATCTTCGCTTTCAGCTCCATTCGCTCCGCCTCGTATTTGTGAGATAACTGCATAAACCATTCGTCGCTCACCTTGCCCGTTGCATTGTCCTCGTAAAGCTTTTCATAAAGTCGGCAGACAGTATCGTTTCGCACGGTTACCTTTTGAAGCTCCTCCTCATCGTGCTTCTTTTCTTTCAACAGCTCACGGTCGGTCTTTTGGGCAAGCAGCTCGGCAAAGGCTTCTTCATCCGATTCAAGAAACTCCGCCATTCTGCGCAGTTCCAGCATCACTACCTGTTCTACGGCGTCTGCTCGGACATAGTGTCTGCCGGGACATTCTCCTCGGTAATCTACCTTGTTGTTGGCACACACGAAATAGTGAATGTCCTTGTTGATAGTATTCGTATGATGACGGAGCTTACCGTGACAATCGCCGCAGAACAGCAAATCGCAGAATATGCTTTTCTCGCCGTTTTGAGGTTTTGGCGCGCGGCGTTTGGTTTTGGCTATGAGCGTCTGTACCTTTTCGAAATCACCCCGTGCAATAATCGGCTCGTGAACATCCCTGAATATTGCCCAATTCTCGGGATCGTTCGGAAGTCTTGTTTTGTTCTTAAAAGACTTTGAGCATGTCTTGAAGTTGATTACATCACCGCAGTATTCCTGCTGAGACAAAATCTTTTGAATTGTTGTTTTACACCACTTGTACGGATTAGGCTGCGTTTTCTTTCCGCCTCTCGGCAGCCCCTTGCTTTGCCAATACGCCATAGGAACAAGTATTTGTTTCTCCTGCAATATTCGCGCGATAGTTTCGTTGCCCTTACCCTCAAGACACATTTTGAAAATGCTCTTTACCACATCCGCCGCCTCCGGGTCTATAACCCATTTCTTTTTGTTTTCAGCGGATTTCATATATCCGTAGGGCGGTTGGGATAACGGTTCTCCCATTGAACCGCGCAAGCGATGCGATGAACGAATTTTCTTGGATATATCCCGTGCATACATTTCGTTTAAGATGTTTTTGAAAGGGGCAATTTCGCTTTCGCCCTCCTCGCTGTCTATTCCGTCATTTACGGCGATGAACCGAATGTCGTGATCGGGGAAATACACATCTGTATAATTACCGACCGAAACATAATCTCGTCCGAGACGGGATAGGTCTTTTACCATCACGGCGTAGATATATCCCATTTCAATATCCGATATTAACTGCCCGAATCCCGGTCGGTTGAAATTTGTTCCTGTGTATCCGTCATCCACATAGAATTTTATATCGGTCAATCCTTTTTCCTTTGCCTTTTGCGAAAGCAGCGTTTTCTGATTGACTATTGAATTGCTTTCACCGTCCATTCCGTCATCACGGGACAAACGGCAGTAAAGCGCCGTTATCCCGATTTTGTTATTCTTTTTCGGCTGCATTATTATCCTCCTTCCCGGCAGCCGTACAATCATATTCGGTGCTTATTATATTACTTGTACCAACATACGGCAAATCTGCGAAATCGCTTGTGAGATAACTCCCTATACGGTTATTCAGCAAAATGTTCTTATTCGGCTTTTTGTAATCGGGCTTTTGAAATCTCGACTCAACTACATATCTCACACCGTTAATGACATACTCTCGAGGGGTACTGCCGAATCCAACAATAAACTTATCCATAAGCACACTCCTTATCTTGCGTAGCGGTTATGCTGACGTTCGTAGTCCTGTTTTACGAGCTTGAGGAGATATGCCTGCATTTCAGCTGGTGTCATAGATTTCGGCACATATTTGCGAATATCGTCCATCGGGATTTTCAGCTTTTCCACCTGATTGGGTTTAACCTCTGCCATAATTTTGGCTACAGTATCATAGTCAAGTTTGCCTTCTTCAAAAGCGGCGCGCATACGGCGAGCTTGTGCGTGGGACGGAAAAGTTTCGGTTTCATCAATATTGTCAACAATATCTCTCTGTGCTTCTTCATCAAGGAATGAGAGCTCATAAGCCGGGAGCATTTTCATCTTGCCGTTATCTACAAACTCTTGAAGTTCAGGAACGAGATAGGATAAACGAATTAGGCGTTGAACGGTTTTATAGTTATCTCCGCTTTCTGCGCCGATTTTTGCCGTTGTCCTATTATCATCCGACTTCGGGACATTTTGTCCCAAAGCTTTGCCTTGGTGCTTAATCGCATCAAGCTTCATTCTATATGACCGCGCCTTTTCCATAAGGGATAGATTCTCACGCTGACAGTTTGAATCAACCATCAAGATCGTGGCTTGATCTCGGTCAATAAAATGAACAACCGCCGGGACTTCTTTTATTTCAAGAAGCTCGGCTGCATGTACTCTGCGGTGTCCGGATATAATTTCGTATTCGTCAGGCTTGTCCTCAAGCGGACGGACGATAATGCGGTTTAGAAATCCGTATTCTTTTATACTTTCGGTTAACTCCGTCATTGACTCATCATCAAGCACCTTGTAGGGGTGTCCCTCAAATGGGTGAAGCTTTTCAAGCTTGATGTTCATAATCTTTGGTTTGGGTTCTTTTACTACCTTTTCGGCAGACATTTTCGTTTCTTTCATAAGGCTTTTCCTCCTGATTTTAATTTCTTTTTGTCTGCCGTTTCTGTTGTAGAAAATTGTGTATATAAAAATATGATTGAAACGGCAGCGTAGTTTGTTCGGTTCATAATTACTGCCTTTCAATGTTGTTACTTGTGGTTTTCACCATAGTGTGCGTCTGCGAATAATCCTTTGAAAGTGATTTCGCAATCGCAGTCATTAAGTTCTTTTGAAAACCTGTGATATTTGTGCTTGGTTTTTTCGGACAAATTGCTGCGACCGAGCCAAATGTGATCAATATTGGTTTGAAGTCTTAAAAGCAGCCTCGTGATTTTGAAAAAGATTTCGGGCGGCTTTTCGTTAACAATTATATCGTTTACAAGCCAATACAAAACCGTTTTCTCGGGCGCTCGGCACAGCGTACTGAGCCTCAAAAATTTGTCTTTTTCGGATTTTGTCATCCGAACGGGTACATAGTGCTTTCCGTTTCTCAAGTGTTCACCTCCTTTGACTTTTCAATTTCAATGTCAAGCTTTTCGGTCAGCTCGTCAGATAATTCTTTTGCTGTTTTGACCGCGTCTTCGCAGAGGTGATTAAACCGCGGCTCATCCAATGTTCCGATTTGATTCAGCAAAATTAAGTGGTGGTTTATTTCATCGCTGATACATTTAAGCCGATTATAATAGCTCTCATAATCAATGTTAGGTGTGTGTACAAGCTTGCAGTTTGCAATAAGGTAACGGATATATTCCGAACGATTCATACCGAGCTTTTTAGCTTTACGGTCGATTTGCTTTAACTCCTTATCTGTCAACCAAAACTTAATTCTCTCTGTTCTTTTTTCGATAATTACCATCTTTTCTTTTCGGGGTTTTAGGGGGCGCGGAAAGCGACCCCTAACAAGTGTGTTTGCGGTGTGTGCACCCAAACACGATGCTTGCTAATGCGATGCCATTTGCAAGCAAGTAGAATTTGGTGCACCCAAATTCAGTGCTTGCTAAACCTATACCTCTCGCTGATTCCGTTTTAATACAATCAATTTTCATCGCCTCTTTTCTGAATTTTTGTATAATAAAAGACCGACTTTTCAGCCAATCCTAATTACACTTATGCGACAGCAAAGCATCAGGGTGATGCTTTGGCAAATATTATCGGAAGCGGCTTCCGATATTCACCGTTCTTACCACCTGCCTGTCTTACGCACACGAATCAAATATGCTTTAATTTCTTTAACCGTGTACCCCATACGGTACAGCTTCGCCGCTATTGTTGCCGCTTCAATGACGCTGTCTTCACTGTAACCGTCCTGCACCAGCATTCTGCCGAGCTGTTCAATAATTTCACCTTTTTGATAACAGGCGGGTCTTGAATTATCTATCCTGAAAATTTTTTCAAGATACGGAATATCGCTGTTGTCCTCTAAAAGTCCAAACACGGCGCCACGGTAATATTCTGAAATATGCGTTCTGTGCGTACGGTCAATATCCGATTCACATATGGCTTTCATGTCCTCCCTATGATCTCTTTGGTATACTGTCGGTCTTCCTCGGCGTTTTTTATTTTCGGAGGCGGTTTCCGAAATTCCGATTTCCTCTTTTTTCAAAATGTTTTCCTCCTTGATTTTTTTATTTTGTTTTTTGCTTTCCATATACAGTACAGGGTCAAAATTCAAAAATGTTCCTGCGTTCGTGAAAATTTTTTCGGATTTTTCAAAAATATTTTTTGCGCATAAAAAACGGCGGTGCTCCTTTTTTGTTGGAACACCGCCGTAAATTATTACTTATTCAGTTTTCAAAGCCTAAAAATTCTTTGAAATTCTTATTCATTATTTTCATTCGTTTGCTGACTGCACTGTGGGTTTTGTAGCCGAGCCGCTTTGCAATTTCTTTTTGAGTAATCCCTTTTTCCGAAAGATAATATATCTCTTTGTCGGTGCTGTTCAGCATTTTGGCAAACTCATCACGCAGGAATATATACCGTTGTTATTCCTCCGGGTCATTTGCGAAAAACATTTTTGCGCCTTCAATATCGGTCGTTTCGTCCTCCGATAACTCGCTGAAAAGGAGCGGCGCGCCGAGCTTTGTTTTTGCGTGCGTCCACTTGTTGTAAAAGTTTATTTTGTCCTGATTCAACCGTTCTGTAAAATCCTCGTGCTGAGGGATTTTTTTAGAGACACCGAAAATTGCGGGAACCTGCTGACCCTGCATAACCGTTTCAATCAGCGTTTCGTCAATTACTCCGGCAACCTTTTCAACTACGGTATGTATTTCCTCATCGGTAAGAGCGTCAGCATCTTTGCCTACCGATTTCGCATAGCAGTCAAGTCCCAGCATAACCGGCTCGCCGTACATTTCAAAAAATCGGTCAATATATTCGTTCAGCTTGTCTGGAACTGTATAGATTTCAGAAATTTGTTCGGAGAAATATTCCGCATCGGTATTCTCCAAAAGGTTTACCGGATAGTCTTTTGAAAAGTTTTTCATTTCCCGATTAACACCGAGCGGACGCAAGTTTCCGAGCCAGTATTCCCCGAAAATCTTTTTGGCACGAACAAAAACTTCAGCCTGTTCGCCTTTTAAATTACATTCGCGGTTCAGCGTTATATTTGCCGTAAAATCGTTGTTCTGAAAGAATGATTGCAGTTCCGACAACTGTTCCGGTGTGAATTTGATTTTATTTGCCATAGACCTGCCTCCTCGGATTTATGCTTTTATTTTAGCATAGCAACTGTCCGAAATACAGTACATTTTCTTGCACCGTTCTCTTGAACACCGACTTTAAGTTGCTCATGTTCTCCACATCAAGCAAAGATAGAAACCTTCGTAATTTTCTCTGTTTTTGTCAGTCTTACTTTATGATGGAGCTCATTTTCTACTGACGAGTGTTCAATTTCAACTTACAAGTTGCAATCGTTTTATAGCCCCTGGACAACATCCATATCCAGTTGCTTTTTTCTTTCTTTCCAGTCGGGCATTTGTACAGTCAGAAAATCATAAAAATCCTTGCTGTGATTTGGATATAGAAGATGAGTTAATTCATGAAGTATTACATACTGAATACACCGAATATCAGCTTTTAAAAGATATTCATTAAGTGTTATTTTGCATTTATTAGGAGTACAGCTACCCCAAAGAGTTTTCATCTTTTTTATGCAAAGTATCGGTCGGTCAATGCCGTATTTTTTGAATACTCTGTCAAAACACAGATCGGTTTCTTTCTGAAACAATGTTCGTGCTGTTTCTCTCCACCACATTGTAAATGTTCTTTGTAGCATATCCTCATCATCGGTTTTTCTGAGGTAAACAACCACCTTTTTTTCATCAACTTCAACATGGTTTTGCAAAGATGCCTCTTTTAAAATACGCATATCTTTTCCCAGAAACTGTGTTGAAGAACCATTGCGAATGTCCGACAGATTATTATATCCACTTGACTTTTTGTATTTTGTGATCTGATCATCTATCCATTTAGTCCTTTGATTAAGGAAGTTATCTATCCAATCGGTTGGAACTTGTTCCGGTACCGATAAATATACAGTTAGCGAACGGAAAACTTTCAGATGCACATTTTTGATTCTTTTGCGATAAATCTCAACTTTGACCGAACCGTTTATCGGGCTTAAGTATAATTCTTTTTCTTCCATTAGTATCTTGCAACCGCAACTTTCATAATTTCATCAATGATAATATCTAACATTTCAATATTTGAATTGTCAATTTCTACGCTGATTTCATCAAACATATCGAAAAGACAATCATCAAGCGCACGGTGTATTTGCTTATGCACCACTTCATTGTGCTTCCAATCACGTTTTGCATTGTCTGCAACAGCTTTCGTAATTCTTTTTGAATAATCAGCAATTGTGTTTTCAATACTGTCGGTGATATTGATTTTGGATTTTGAGCGAACAGTAGTAACCACCGCACCATAGAATGCCTTAGCATCGCTATCATTTGCAATAGAAACCGGGTAGTCTTTTGTCATTCGCCCATTACGGAAATCATCGGCCATTGCTTCCATTGTTGTGAAATACTTATCGGCATCTCTTGTCTTATCGTATTCTGCAAGCGTGGTTTTAATTTTGGTAGAGAACTCCTCGAACAAGAGGGGGTCATCGTAGCGAACCTGTTTTAATTCAGCTTCAATACGGGTTTTAATTTTATCCGCTTTAACATTGCTCGGTTCATCACTGCTTAAAAGATTTTTCATTGCTTTTTCATCAGTGATGGAAACCGGCTTGATAATTTGATGAACTTCTGTTGCATTAACAAATGTATCAAGAAGATTTTTGATGCCAGCTTCATATTTGGAAAGGTCGATTTCGTTATCAAATCTTTCTATGACACTCTGGCGAAGTTTATCAAAAAATCTGTAGTCGCTACGATAATTTTCCAGTTTATCAATTCCGATTTCGACAAAAATATCTCTGTTTGTTAAAGCAAGATTCAAATGGTTTGCATAGGTTTTTAGTTTCTCATAGAATTCGTTCCGCTTTGCATCATCTTTGAGACTCATTTGCCATGTGTCCGATGTTGCATTTTTGTCAATATCGGCAAACATATTCCACAGTTCTTCATGTGATGCTTCAAGTTTATTTTTTTCATCAATCGGTCCGAGAATAGAACCTTCAATATCTTCTTGGTCGTAAGAATTCATAGAAGATTCCGCATCATCATAGAGGTCCACTGCCGTTCTTAATTTTTTAAAGATGCCCCAATAGTCAACAATAAGTCCGAAGTCTTTGCCTTTATAAACACGGTTTACACGGGCAATAGCCTGCAAAAGATTATGCTCCTGTAATGTCTTATCAACATATAATACCCCGGCAACGGGAGCGTCAAAACCGGTGAGCAACATATCTTTTACAATAAGCATATTGATTTCGCCTTCGGGATTCTTAAAATCCTCACAAACGGAATCGCAATATTTTTCATCATTATCCCCAAACAGCGGTTTGACATGTTTGTCATGGTAGTCTTTGATTTTCTTAATTGATGCCGAAGTCACATCATCATCGTTGCCTTCTCGTTTGTCACCAAAAGTAATAACAACACGGGGATTTGCTTTCTTGCCGGGCAAGGACGAAATGATATTATACATATCAACGGCAGTAGCACGAGACGAGCAAACAACCATTGCCTTAAGACCTTTCGGCAAGCAATAGTTGACAAAGTGGTCATAAATATCAAAGGCAATCAAGTTAATACGGCTGCTTGCCTCAGCAAGTTTTGACCATTTGCTATACTTCGCTTTAAGCTCTTGCTTTTTGTCATCAGGCAGGTTTTCGGTAAGACTATCGAAAAAGGCATCAATCGTATTTGAAGGATCGTTTTGCTTTACTTTTCTGCCTTCATATACAAGGGGAACGGTAATCTTATCCTCAATAGAACGTTTCATCGTATAATTGTGGATTGGATCACCGAACTTTTTATATGTGTTCTTCTTGGATTTTGAAATGAGAGGTGTTCCGGTAAATGCAATCAATGTGGCGTTGGGTAAAACCTCACGCATATAGTTATACATAGCACTGTACTGAGAACGGTGTGCTTCATCAATTAAAACATAGAACTTTTCGCTGTCCACCTCAAGATAGTGGTTTTTACATACGGTTTCAAATTTATTGATAAGGGTGGTAATAACAAGATTACCTTTATCTTTCAAGAGCGTTTTGAGACCTTTGCCCGTTGCAGCGCGTACAGGTGCCATTTGGGAATTGGCAAAGTTATCCCGTATTTGCTTATCCAAGTTTACACGGTCTGTTACAATAACAAAGCGGGGGTGTTCTTTTGCTTTTAATGACTGAATTTTTTTGACAAGCATGACCATGGTAAGCGATTTACCACTGCCTTGTGTATGCCAAATAACGCCGCCGGTCGTTCCTTTGTTATCTTCGCCGTTGATGCGTTTGACGGCATTTTCAACGGCAAAGAACTGTTGATGACGGCATATTTTTTTTATGTTGCTATCGTATAAAATGTAATCATGAATAAGCGTTAATAGTCTTTTCTTATCGAGCAATGATGCGGTAATTCTGTCTTGTTCCAAAATCTGACCGTCGGGAGAACAGTTTTGGCAGATTTGTTTTTGCCAATCTACATCATCCTCACGCCACTCAACGAAATAATCGGCGGTTGTTCCGCAAGTTCCGTAAACAACTTTATTAGGATTCATAGCCATGACAAGCTGTGTGAACTTAAATAAATGAGGAATATACTCGGGCCCCATGTTGCGAACATTTTGGAGTACCCCTTCTTTTACATCCACACTCGACTTCTTGCACTCGATAACGGCAAGAGGAATACCGTTAACCATAATAACAACATCAGGGCGAGCATACTGTCCATTAGGTCTTTCAACACTGAATTCTTCCGTCACCTGCCAGATGTTGTTTGCCGGATGTTCAAAGTCTATGTATGATAAATCAAAGGACTGCCGAACCGGGACATCCTGATCTATAACTACATTTTCTTCAAGACTGATGCCGAGCGTCAGAAGATTATAAATTTCTTTGCTTGCCATGGAAAGCCCCTGCAAAAGAGAAGCGTCCAAAGCGTTCACGGCACGCTGAACAGACTCACCGGAAAAGTTGAGTTCATAGTTTTTATATTTAAAAGATTGCGTATTCAAAAAGCGAATAAGCTCATCCGTGAAAATCACCTTGGATAAGCTTCCTCTTTTTTGTTCCGCCTCACTACGTGATACATATTGATAACCCATTTTCTGCAAGAAGGCAATAAGCCTGTCTTGGCATTCGGGACGTTCGTTAAAAATATAATGGTTCGGCATGGTAGTTCCTCGCTTTATTTCTTATGTGTTTGGTTAACATCAGTTGTCAAGATTCTCTTGACAACCGATGTTAACCAAACACACCTACTATAAAATCATTGCTTAAATGCTATTTGATGGTTTTGTGTCTCTCGTAGTTGTTGCAATTTTTACAACAACTGTATATTTTGTCAATCCGCCTTCGGCTCGGTACATCATGATTTTGTTGTTATCCATGCAAATCACTCTCCCTCATTCCTAAAAAAGGAATTTCAAATTTACCATTCTCATCAAATTTGATTTTTTGCAAATCGTCAATATATTTTTGCACCCAAAATTCGATTTCTTTTTTGTCTTTTGATTTTACTTTACTATTAAGATAGTCAATTTCAAAATTATCAAGGTAAATTGAGGCAACCTTCTCATCATTCAAAAAAGCATGAAAATGTTCTCGATGATGCTTGTTCTGAATTTCATTGAATATGTAAAAACTTAATTTTGAATTTACTCTTGCAATTCGTTGCCGTTTTTCAACAGGAATAATTCCAAATGGTTTGCAAAACACTTGCGCTGCACCTGTGTACAGATTAAAAATTAAAGGACTATCATAAACACTCATACTCTCACAATTCCGTTCAAAAGATATTGCTGTAATGCTTTGCGTTGTTTGATTATTATTTCAACCTTACGCTGATGAAGGGTGATAAGGTGGTCGAGCTGCTGAAAGAAACCTCCAATAGTCTGTTGTTCTCGCATCGTTGGCGGCATCATCAGCTCCATTACAGCCATTTGCTTTCCCGAAACCTCGACGAAAGTTGATCCAGCCCCAACAAGCTCTCCATATCGTTTTAATTCTTCGGTTCGAGAAAAAATGAAGTAAGAGTCAAGCTCTCCACGATGTGGGACAATGGACTGAAATCCCTGATTAGTACAGCCTTTTCGGGTTAAAATAGCTGTTTTCCCGATCCCTGCACGAGATGTAAACAGGACTGTACCGGGAGGAAGCATTTTGGCTGAACTATTCTCATAACCCAAGCCGGTTATCTTTTTCTGACTCGAATTTGCATAGATTTGATCCGCAATTTCAGCAGGTGCATACCAATCAATATCACCGTCCCAATAGCTCTGATTTCCTGTACTTGGGGTTCCACCACCCACAATGTCAGCAATATCCCCCAACTTACGCTGTTCCCAAGCATTAGAAAAACCTTTGAACCTCCATTCAGGCACTTTTTCACCTTTTTGTGGAAACATTTTTTTAATGCAAGATGATTTCAACAGAGTTAGTTTCTCAATTTGTTGATTATACAACTCAATCGCTTCGTCCCATTTCATAAGGATTTCGGCAATCTTTTCTTGCTCGGCGGTGAATTTGGGATAGGCACATTTGATTCCGGTTATGGTGTTTCTATTAAGCCCATATACTTTGAAGCCGGAGGCAAGCTTTTTAAATTGCTTTTTAATATACTCCGGTCGGGTTAAGTACTGCTTATAATATTTTGATAATTCTTTTCCCCTGGGCCTACCATAGATTATATGTAGTCCCGCAATAAATGGTTTGTTCTCCGGATTGTCAATCAAAACCGAACGAGAGGTGCCTTCTAAATCTTCAGAAGCATCCAAAAATGCAACATCTCCATCTTGCATTAAGAACGATTCGTCGCCTTTGATTTTTGTATCATACTTTGGCAACTTAGAATATTGTTCTAACGATGCAATGTTAAAGTCAGATCGGTGCATATCCCCGTAATGCAAGTATTCAATGCCATTCTCCGAGAGTTCTTCTCTTGATTTGCCCAATCCTCCATTAAAGGAAAAAAGATCCCCGAAAGTTTTATCCGTAACCCAATCACACGGAAAAATACCAAACTCGGTTTCCTTATAACCCTCCGGAACTTGTCCGTTATTTATCTGTTCAATTCGTTGTTTGATTTCAGAAGTCATTTTTTCACCTTCATAGCAGACTTAATATCATTCACAAAAAAAGATAACAAGTTGCCTTTCTTAACTCGTTTGACGCCCATATCGTGACGCATTTCATTCATTATGCTTTCTAATAAAAACAAGTTGTTTTTTGCCGATTCTGGATTTGCACCATTAAGTCTGAATTTGACCCACTTATCCGCAACCTTTTTTGAACCCCAAAGTGTTAGTTCTTCAGAAAATGAAAGCATATCTTTAACCATTTGTTCTTCAGTATAACTGCCTGGTTTTTTACTGTTTTGCTGAACTTTATAAACCATTGATATAAACTCGCCATATGACTTTTCGCGCTTTTGTGCCAAGTAGTCTTCTCTTGATTTTTTATATTCAATGCATTTTGCAACAACTGAACTTAGAACAACACCTATCAATGATACGCTACCTGTAATCAATGCCACAATGACTACCGCATCAAGTTTCGAAGCGATTTCTTTCAACCAGTCTACAAAATTTCCTATTCCAATACCTATATACTTAAATCCTAAGTATAATACAAGAATTGCTAACGACAATAATGCCAAAAGCAACACAAGACCTATAACAAAGTTCAAACGAGGATGTCTTTCGGAAAACGGTCTATTGTCTTTTTGCTTTCCCATATTCTTCTCCCATTATGTGTATTTATATTATTGGTTGAGCGCAGTAGCTGCGCTTGCATCGTTTGTTAATACTAAGGTAATTGCATAGGCGGCAAATGATGCCGCAGATTTTGCGAAGTTGAATAGTGAATTGCTATTGCCCATTGGCATCATCCCCTTTTTTCTTTTATTTGTTATGCGGTATTCGATGCAAGCGGCTACCGTCTCCACCCATAGGTGGCTATTATCTAATTGTCCACACTTCTATACCTTTGTCTGTGTGAACAATCGCTTTTACATTATCTCCGGTATGGGTTGCATTTCTAAATTTTGTCTTAAATGTTTCCCACTTTTCATTAGTTACAATCTGATATGTTGATTCCGTTATTTGCTTTCCGTTATATTTATCTATCAACCCGTAGAGCTCGCTATATTCATCAGAACTTGCATAGTTTAAATCGTAAGTAATAAATCTTGTAACCATAAATAATGCTCCTTCTTATTTCAATCCTAATTCTTCAAGATACTTGTCCATTTCAGCTTCAACGACGGCAATTTGCGCTTTCAGTTCTGCAATCTCAGCATTTACGGCGTCAATATCAATAATTTCTTCTTCCTCAAAGGTATCCACATAACGGGGAATGTTCAGGTTGTATTCGTTTTCTTTGATTTCATTGAGCGTCGCCACATGGCTGTACTTATCGTTTTCGGCGCTTTCGCCGTTACGGTATGCCTTATAAGTATCGACAATTTTCGCAATATCTTCATCACGAAGAACATTCTTTGCTTTATCTTTTTTAAACTGCTTGGAAGCGTCAATAAATAGAATGTCGGAATTGCTTCTGCCTTTACGGAAGACAATGATACAAGCCGGAATAGATGTGCCGTAGAACAGATTCTCGGGCAAACCGATAACCGCATCAATCAAGTTTTTATCCACAATAGCCTGACGAATTTTGCCTTCGCTTGCGCCTCTGAACAGAACGCCGTGAGGAGCAACAGCGGCAACTCGTCCGTTTCCGCTCATAGATGCAATCATATGAAGAAGAAAAGCCCAGTCGCCCTTGCTTGCAGGGGGGACTCCTATATCAAAGCGGTGCCAGCGGTCAAGCCCGGGTTCCATTTTAAATTCTTTTTTCTTTCCTTTTTTAGACTTGTCCGTTTCTTCATCCACAGAAACCTCACCGCCGGGATTAAAGCCGGATGCCCATTTATCCAGGCTGAAAGGCATGTTGGCAACGATGCAGTCGAATTTCATAAGGTTGCCGTCGCTGTCAAGATGCTGAGGGTTGGCAAGGGTATCGCCCCATTTAATATTGGCATCCTGAATATCGTGGATAAACATATTCATACGAGCCATTGAAATGGAAGAATTGTTTTTCTCCTGCCCGTACATCTGCACTTTATCAAATCCGCCTTTTCTTGCCGCACGTATAAGCAGTGATCCGGAACCGCAGGTAGGGTCATAAATGCGGTCGCCCTCAACCGGAGAGACAATTTGTGCCATAACCTCGGAAACCTGCTGTGGGGTGAAGAACGAGCCTGCCTTTTTGCCTGCCATTGTGGCAAACTCGCCAATCATATACTCATATGCATCACCGATAATATCGGCAGGTACTTGGTTTTCTTTAACTTCTATATTACTCGGATGCAAATCAAGGTCGGCAAAATCGTTAAGCAAATTGCGAAGAATCGGATTCTTTTGCTCTTTCTTGCCAAGATTGCTCTCGCTGTTAAAATCAATACCACGGAAAATGCCGCTCAAAATGGCATTGGAGCTTTCAAGACCGGTAAGTGCTTCACTGATTTTTGTTCCCAAATCGGGGGCGAACTGATTTTCAAGGAGATAATCAAAGGTATACTCTTTCTTTAATGAAAAGGGCAGATTTGCAATTTGACGTTCAAGTCGAATACCGCTGTATTCTTTTTCAAGCTCTTTTACATTTTCATCAAAAGTATCGCTGAGATATTTGACAAAAAACATTGAAAGAACATAGTCTTTGTAATTTGAAGCGTCAATGTTATCACGGAAGGTGTTAGCCCCTGCCCATAATGCGCGCTTAATATCATCAAAAGTTGTCTTAGCCATTTTTCTTTCCTCCGAGCATCTTAATTGCTTTATTGATGGTGTAATTCATTTTTATATTTTCAAGCTCTGCGAGCCGAATTCGTTTCTTTTTCAATTCAATTCCGTTATGCCAAAGCGAGCCGATCGCCTTTTGTGTTTTGATATCAGGAAATGGAATGCTCATTTCTTCAAGATCAGTTCTGCTAATTGATTTCATGACAGCTCCGATAGAACTTTCTTTGGATAGACTTCCGATTTGCTCATTTAATATCATAGCAAGATATTTAGAGTCCACCTTGTCATTGGGAGTGATGATAATAAGGTTGTTTCCACAATAAATACCATTATCAATGCTATCAATATAATTTACAAAGGTAGGTGCGATTCTTTTTACAATGATATCATTCTTATGTAAAAGCCAGTTTTCGTCCGGATGTACATTGTTTACAGATAGATGTTTATCGATTTCATTGTCTACTAAAAAGTTTGCACATACAAGCCATTTGGTTGGAGCTGCTGATGGTTTTGACCTCGACGGAGTGACTGTGCAGAAATTGATGTTAGCAATTTCACTAAGTTTTATGTGTTTCATTGGCAACCTCTTTTTGAAATGAGGCACAGTAAGATAGAATCCTGTGCCTGTTTTCTTTAATATCTCGGAAGAGAACCGAGATTATCTGATTTTATGTTGTTTGCATCTGTACGAAGATATGAGTTGTCAACTACACGAACATCTTCGCCAACAGTCCAATTACCATAACGATAATACTTGGTCTTTGTAACATTGGGATGCCCGTTTATGAAGTTAATCATATCCCGCTTGGTGCATTCTTTTGTGGCAGCAGAGTAAAGGTCGTTTGTCCACTTTAATTTCGCAATATATTCATTCCCATATCTATCCTGCTCGTAATGCACTTTATCAATGTATACCATCTTATTCTCCTTTCGTTTGAATTAACAAATAGATGGCATCTTGACTAATCCATAAAAATATGGTATACTATATACGCTACTATAGAGTATTACAAGATGCTCATCGGCGCCCTGAATTTCTACCAAATTCAGGGCGTTTTTCTTTGTTGTAACTATTATACCGCAACATTTATCGTTTGTCAAGTCGTTTTTTAGGATATTTGTGTTGTAAAACAGATACAGCAATATTATGTGATGCTTGAGCGGACTTTTCGGTGGATTTGTGAAATCACCATAGCCTTGCCGTAAAACAAAAAAGCGGGGCCGAAGCCCCGCTTGAATCACATATAAATAAGTTCTTTACAAACGATTTCTGTGACTCTATTTCTAATATTGTTCATTTGCCGCACCCATACCATTTGATTGTCAGATTTTATCTGCTCGGTCACGCCTTCTATCTCGGCATACTGCTTCATCAACAAGTCGAACATATCCTGTGCGTCGCGGTCGAGGTCGGTCAGATACTGTTCAAGTGTTCCTTTCATCCGCATAACATTAACTACAGTCGGATTACTCTTATTCAAATAATTGTAATGCCGTTGTCCCCAAACCCCTATGTTCTTTACAAATTCATCTTTCATACTCTCACACTCACTTTCTTTGACGGTGATTTAATGATTTTGACAAGTAAATCATCCACATCCTCGGTCGGTTTGTTTTGCTCAAGATACATTGTTCTTGCGGCATTGACACAACCGATGAGCAGGCGGTGCTCAAAATCATCAAGGGTTACTTTGTGCTTAACATCTTGAACTTTCATAATGCAAAATCCTCCTTTGCAAGTACATTGTACCGCAAAAGAGGATTAGTGAAAAATGTGCGTTTTTTAAATATGATTGTACGGATTCGGTGTGTTTATTAAATCCCTTATGAACATCCGTACCACTTATTAAAAGTCTTATTTATCAATGAAAACGTTGATAAATAAGGCTTTTTTCTTGTTTTGGGTTTTCTTAATCTGTTTAATTCTATCTGAGCGACAGCTATACTTTCAAATCCTTTCAAATCGTCACTTCCGATTATTGTAATCTGTTCAGAATCGGGGGCGACGGTTTTCTCTTTATATCGGTTCAAGGTTACCGAAAGAGTTTTTCCGTAGCCTGTCGGTGTTTCAGGGTAAATCAAAGTGTTTACACTTATAAAAAGACTCGATAGACTCATTTAACGGAGCTTTCAACCGTCATTTTTGCAATAAAATGTTATCCTGCATTTTTACAAGTTACATCTTGTATTTGAATCGCTCTCTTTCTCACAGACTTTTGAAGTGAAGATATGAAAAAAGACACCCTTTCGGATGTCTTAAATCTCTGTTTTGTTGCATGAAAAATCAATTACCCGTTTTAATCGTTCAAGCTTTTTGGGCGATTGTTTGCAGTCCGATGCCTGCGAGGTCGATATGTTCTGCATCAACGGAAGTTACCGTTCCGTCAAAGTTGACATCGCCTGCCGCCGTCTGAGCCACAGTCACATTATCGCCGCTCAACATTCCGCCTGCCATTGCTCTGACAATAACAGAATCTCTGCCATCAATGTAGCCGTCACCGTTGACATCGCCGCGAATAACAACAGTGAGTGAATCAATCACATTGCCCGAAGCATCAATCAGCCTTACGGTGCAGCCTGTTGTCACCTTATTCGTGTTTTTCAGCATGGTGTTCTTTGCATCATAAACTCTGAGGTAAACTACCTCATTTTCAAAGAGTGAAACAACCTTGCTTACGGTCAGATTGTTGAAATTGAAGCCTGAAACCAGATTGTTCTTTCTGTCAACAGTCAATCCCGAAGTGCTTTTCGCAACAAGCTTGTTTATGCCAAGCTTACCCGTATAAAGTATGCAATAGCCGTCAACATAGGTGTTGAAATAACTGTAGCTGTCTATCACATTCTCACCCGAAACAATCACATTGCCGACAGTGTACTTTGCACAGTCAAGAGTCATGACATAGCGTTTGAACTCCGTCTGTTCGGGAACCTGCGACATACTTGTGATATAAATATCCGTCGTCGCCGTGTCAATATAGATAATGTTCGTTGAATTGTAGACCGCGTCGCCGTTCTTAATCAATATATCTGTCTTTGAAGAGCCTGCCGCAACGGGATCTTTTGAGCCGATAACGTTGCCGTCTTCGTCATATTCCTTCTCAACATAGAGGTAACTGTATGTTTGAACAACCCTTGTAACTTTGCCGAGGGAATAGACTGCGTCTCCGCTCGTTGCGGATTTATTATCGGCTATAACGCCGCCGTAGGTAAAGAGCTTGCCCCCTGCCTTGACATAAACGCCGCCGTAATTACACTCATTATTCCTTACCGTTCCGCCGTAGATATACATTGTGCCGGAAACTGTAATTGCACCGGTCGTGGTGTTCTTACAATTCTGAACCGCGGATTTCTCGTGCATATAAAGGCTTCCGCCCGTCTGGACATTTACAGCCGCTGCACCGACAACTCCGGTCAGCTCCTTGCCTCCGTCGATTATCATAAGTCCGTCGGAATCCGTGCCCGATTCATAGTCGCTCTGGGACTGCTGAACGTTATCGGCAACGGAATTGCCCAATCTCAGCGTTGCGCCTTTCTTGACATCAAACATTATTCCGTAGAATGAGCCTGTTCTGATCGCCTTATAGCCCGCATCGTCGCAGAGAAGAGTTACGTCGCCGTTGACGGTAATTGTTGAGGTTACCGAAGCATTGGCAACGAGCGTAATTATCGCCGTCTCATCTGCCGAGACTGCCGCAAAAGCGTCGGACAAATCGGTGTATTCAACCGAAAAGGCTCCGGCTTTACTTACCCTTGCGACCGTTGTGGTCTCCATGCTGGTTATTGTACCGTTAGCGAGCGTGTACCAGTTGGAATTTGAAAGTCCGAATTTCATATAGTTGGTGCTCATTGCACTTCCGCCGAGAACCTTTGTCTTTTCAGCGTAGGTTTGCGGAGTTACAGTTGCCGCAAATCCGGAGCATGTGAGCTTGCCGGTTATATCAACGGTCTTGCCGCTGACAAGATAAATATCATTTGAAGAGTCGATCTGAGCCGCAGCGTCGAGAGAGAGCGTTGCTCCGTTATAGATCGCATTTCCGAGTGCCTTATCCGAGGTGTTGCTTGAAACATCGCCGCCTGAGATTCTGACCTCTGCGCCTGTTTCTATCTGAATTGCACCGCCCGAAGAATATGCACGGTTAGAGGAAAGCGTACCGCCGCTGATTTCAACCGTTGAATAATTCATTGCGCAAATCGCGCCGCCATAGGTTGCCTGATTAGCGGTCATTGAAGCCTTTCCGCCGACAGCCGTTGTTGCATAAACACTGTACGATGCCACAACACCGCCCTTCAGCTTTGCAATATTAGCGGTAAATGAGCCTCCTGTGATGACAGCCTGTCCGCCGTTATTGTAAAGAACTGCGCCCTGTGTCGCCTCATTTGATCTGAATATGCCGCCGCTGATTTTTACGGTGCCCTCAAGGTTATAGATTACGCCGCCGACAGACTTGCCGATATTTCCGCTGAAAATACCGCCGACGATCTCCGTTGTACCTTGGTTATAAACAACTGCACCCATTACGGTTGCCGCTGACTGCTCTGCGGTTTTGAAGTCATATAATTCAACACCCGGCTGAACCGTAAGCGTTGCTCCCTCGGCAACCTTGATTGCAGAAGCCGTTGCCGCAACATTGTTGCCGTCGATATAGAAATTAGCCGAGCTTTCGTCTCCATAGACCTTTGAGCCCAAGGTCAGCTTGCCGGTTACGTTGAACATCGGAGCGGTAAGCGAAGCCGCCCTTGTGAGCGTCGCGCCGTCCTCGGAGAAAATTCCGATTTCCGAGGTGATGTTTACGGTTGAGGCAAGCTCGGTATCACGGATAACATAAACCGTCGGAAGAACGGTTGAGCTTGTGCTTGAAGCATAGTCAATCGCTGCCGCAACAGTTTCATAATATGTATCCGTGCGTCCGTCTATCTGAACCTTTGCAACATACTTGTCCTGAACTCTCTTTACGCTCCTCACGGAACCGTCTTTTATCACCTTGACGGAGGACATGTTGTACATTGATGTAAGCTGAGGATAATAATAAAAATACGTATCATCGGCAGTTGCTCTCCAGTCTGAGCTTGAAAATCCGATATTTGAAACAGAGGAAGACCCTGTCATCTGGGCGGGAGTTTTTTCCGTTGCACCCGTTGTCAACAGGTTTGTTTTATATGTTCCGTCAAATATAATGCCCGAAACATTTGCACCCACAGTATTGCCGAAAGCGACGCCGACCTGGCTTGAACCCGTTACTTTGCTTGAAACATAGCAGGTTTTGACCGTGCCGTTATTGTTGTAGCCGACAAGTCCGCCGACCATGACGTTACCGCTTGTCTGAGCTGCTGTGCTGTAGCTGTTGGTAAGTGTTCCGGCTGAGTTGTAGCCGAGAATACCGCCGACAAATCTTGCATTCGGAGCACTTATCGTCGCATAGTTGAAGCACTTGTTTACCGTTGCCTTATTGCTGATGCCTACAACGCCTCCGACATTTGTCAGGAACGATTTATCGTTGGAATAATTTGTTCCCACGATGCTGCCGAGCATACCGCTCGTTGATACGCTTGCCGTTGAGCCGCCGAGATTGCCGACAATTCCGCCGACCGCCTTATCGCCGCTTACCTCACTGTCAACCGCACAGTTAAGAATCGAACCGCTTTTTAAATAGCCGGCAATACCTCCGACATTTTCAATGCCTGAGATTCTGCCGTCAAGCACGACCGTATTCGTGACCGTACCGGTATTGATATATCCAAAGAGACCGATATTTCTTCCGCTGTCGCCCGAGCTTGATGACGTATAAAGACCCGCGATATTGTAGCCGCCGCCGTTGAAAATGCCGTTATATCCGTGTGCCTCGTCAATGCCTATCGGCGTCCATTCAATAACGCCAAAGCTGTCATCATTGACATTGATGTTCATAAGAAGGTTGTCCGTAACGGTTGCGTTGGCATTGGGATTTGCATCCATGCCGTTGAGCTGACCGTTTACCAAAGCCGCAAACCATGCAAGCTCCGACGGTTTTGAAATAAGATATGTACCGCTTGAATTCTTCTGCGGAACAGAGCGGTCGCCTGCCCAAACATCAAGCGAAAGCATCCATGCAAGAACGGGATAACCGTTATTGATCTCCGTATAGTCAAAGCAGAAGTATGCTTTTTGACCGTTGAGTTCTTTTACAAAGGCGGAAAGCTTCATGTCTGCCAATGTACGTCCGACGCCTGCCGTGCCGTCAACGCCCGAAGTCTCATAGCTGTAGAAGTTGCTGTCGCATTCGCTGCCGTAAACGGAACCTATCGTACCGCCAACCTCTTTTCCCGTGCTTGTAACGGGAGCTATTGCATAAGCGTCGCAAACTGTTGAGAACAAGGCGTAGCCCACAAGTCCGCCGACAGTATCATCTGCCGAAACAGAGCCGAGAAAGAAGCAGCCTTCAAGGAATGCGCCCGAGAGAGTTCCGCCGACACCGCCGACATTCAATTTGCCGGAAACAGCCATATCGCTGTAGCTCTTTACTATAACCGAGTTGCCGTTTGCATAGCCTGCGATGCCGCCGACACGCTGATTACCGCTGACTGTTCCCGAAGAATAGCACTGATTGATAACCGTATAATAGTATGCCCAACCGACGATGCCGCCGATGCTGTTACCTGAGCCGTAAACATCTCCCTCAAAGGAGCAATCTGAAAGCCCGAGGTTCTCGGCATAGCCGACAATACCGCCGACGCTGTAGCCGCCGTGAATTTCAGCATTTGTTATCTTTATATTCTTAATGCTTGTCTGAGTGTGCTGAAGAACATATTCCGAAGTCATTTTATCGGGAGCGTCCGCATCACCGGAAGTATTGCTCGGAATTACAACGCTGCCGAAGAATCCCGCACAGTCAATACCCGAATCAACATAAACTCCGCTGACCGTGTGTCCGTCACCGTCAAAGGTTCCGCGGAACGGACTTGCCTGCGTACCGATAGGCGTCCACTTGTTAGCAACAGAGCCGGGAGCATTGAGCTGGATATCTGCCGTCAGCTTACCCTTTATTGACTGTGAGCCGCTGTTTACGGCATCGGCAAACCAAATGAGCTCAGAAGCGGTTCCGATTTGATAAACTCCGCCCGATAAGGTCGGCACCGTACCTGCCGCCAGCGCGGAAAGTCCCGGAATCACCGAGACGGTCAAAATAAGAATCGCTATCGCGACGGATAATATCCTACGTTTCATAAGCAACACTCCTATTATACAAAATCTAATAATTGACTATACCATCACAAATAATATTATAAATTATTTTCCGTCAAAGTGCAAGGTGCTTGCCTTGGTGTTAATAAACAATATTAGTTGGTTTTTTTTGTGAAATATGCACTTTACGGAAATTTATGTCTTATTGCTGCTTTTAAATAGGTATCTCAAATCTGTATATACACGGTTTTTGCACTAAAAAACGACCGCCGCAAAAATTCTGCAACGGTCGTTTTTCGGTGCAATCCGATTATCTTTCATTTTCAATATCTGCAAGCATCTGTACTCTCTTTGCATGACGTCCGCCCTCATAAACGCCGGAGAGCCATGCGTCAACAATCATCAAAGCGAGGTCAAGTCCGACAACTCTTGCGCCGAAGGCAAGCACATTTGTATCATTGTGCTGTCTTGAAAGCAATGCTGAATAGGGCTCACTGCAAACAACGGCGCGGATACCCTTTACCTTGTTTGCCGCCAGAGAAATACCTACGCCTGTGCCGCAAATCAATATGCCCTTATCGCACTCACCGGAGGCAACCGCCTCACCTACCGCCTTGCCGTAAATCGGATAATCCGTGCGCTCGGTGCTGTTTGTGCCGAAGTCAACAACTTCGATTCCTTTTTCTTTAAGATGCTCAATGACCTTGCCCTTTAACTCAAATCCGACATGGTCACAGCCTATTGCAATTTTCATGAAAAAAACCACCTTTCAAATAATCGTTGATTAAATTGCGGCACGCATTCGCTGTACCGTGCTGAAATTTAATCAGCGGTTATTATGCTTTATTGTTGCCGCCACACCGTTTATTAACAATGCGGCGGCAACAAAATGTCGGTCGATCTAAACTCGTAAAGCAGTTTTTGGAAAATAGAAGGGGAAAATATATCAAGAAGTGAGCCGATCGAGCCGTCATTTTTTTGCTCGTGCTCCGGGACGCAGTATGCCGTAGGTGTCCCGGAGCTTTTGTAATCTACAGATTACATATAATAAAGTTCGGAGGAAAGAACCTTATTTAATTATTTTGTAACAAGGTTGGAGTCAACCGGAATTGTTTCCGGAGTTGCGTTAGCGTCGATAGTCTCCTTATTCTTAACGGCTTCGATCATACGCTTAAGTGATGTTGCACCGATTCCTGCGGAGTCCTGAGCAACTGTTGCTGAAAGCTCGCCTGCCTGAACGCTCTGGAGAGCCTCTTCTGCACCGTCTGTACCTACTACGATAACGTCCTTGCCTGCATTCTTAACAGCCTGAAGTGCGCCGAGTGCCATTGTGTCGTTGCAGCAGTAGATAGCCTTGAGGTTCGGATTTGACTGAAGCATACTTGCTGCCGTATCAAGAGCCTTCTGACGATCCCAGTCTGCCGGCTGAGAAGCTACAAGCTTAACCTTTGAGTTAGCATTGAATGCGTTTGTTGCGCCTGTCTTTCTTGATTCACCGGAAGCGTTACCTGCTTTACCCTCGATGATAGCAACTTCGCCGCCGTTTGCAAGCTTTTCAATGATATACTGAGCGCCCTTTTCGCCGACCTTTTCGTTATCCGTTGTTGCGAAAGCGATAACGCTGCCGCCTGCTGCCTTAAGAGTATCCATGTCGATCTTCTCGTCGATGTTCATTACATAGATGCCCTTCTTGTTAGCCTCAACAATACCGTTAATAAGGTTTGTCGGTGAAAGCGGAGCAACGCCGATTGCCTTGTAGCCCTTGTTGATGCAGTTTTCAAGGATCTTGAGCTGGCCTTCTGTGTCTTCCTCTGTTGTTGCTGCAAAGATATCAACAGTAACACCCTGCTTCTTTGCTTCTTCCTCAATACCTGCCTTCATCTTTGCCCAGAAGTCATTTGAAAGCGGTTTGAGAATAACTGCATAGTCTGCGCTGCCTGTGTTCTTGTCTGTATTGCCGCCTGTGCTGCAACCTGTGAGTACAAGTGCAAATACCATAACTGCCGCTAAAATAATGCTGAGAATTCGTGTCTTTTTCATAGTGATTATCCTTTCTGTTTTGAATATTTTTTTCGGTAACTGTTTTAACAGCTTCCGTTTTTTAATACTACCAACGGATCAATCTGCCGTCAGATAATATTCTTTAACATTTGGTGAGCGTAAATTCCGCTGCCGTAAATTCCGCTCTGCTGGTCATGCTCGGTAAACATGATTTCAAGGTTTTCCTCCGGGTAAGGCTTGCGCACCTTTTCATGGACAGCTTTGAGAAGAACGTCTTTCGGAAAGCCCTCCATAAAAGTAACTCCGCCTGCAATTATTGAATAATCGGGATCAAGAATATTTATCTCTGTTGCGATAGGAATTGCAAGATCCTTGACAAATTTTAAAATAATCGGTGAATTTCCGTGATACTTAAAAACCTCTCTTATCGAAACATCGGGGAAATACCTTTCCGCAAGGTATTCAAGTCTCTTGCCCGAGCATCTTGTTTCCGAGCAGCCGATATTGCCGCAGGTACATTCTTCATCAACATCATAAAGAGGAATGTGTCCAAGCTCGCCTGCCGCACCGTTCTTGCCGGCATAGAGCTTGCCGTTGATGCAGATGGCATTTCCGAAACCGGTTCCGACATAAAAACCGAGCACGGTTTTAGTATTGTCGATTTTCAGCTTATTCATGTCATTCATAAGGAGAAAATTTACATCTCTGTCAAGAAAAACCGGAATACCGAGCTTTTCCTGAAGCTTGTCGCTGAATCGGATATTGTTGAACCCTTTAAGGTTCGGGGTTGAAATAATTGTCTTTTTATCCTTGCTGACTATTGACGGTATTCCGACCGCCGCGGCTCTGACAGAATCACGGATTCCGTATCTGTCCATATAATCCTCAATTTCCTTGTGAATTATCTCCACAACATCGCCCTCATCAAAAACTCTGCTTGAATTTTTTTCAAAGTGACTGATGTTGCCTTCCTCGTCGACTGCACCGAGCCTGAAATTCGTTCCGCCGATGTCAATTCCCAAAGTTAAATTTCCCATCCTGTCCACCTCCTTTTGGCAGGTAATCAATTATATTTCTGCGCCTGTCAGGGTTTTGAATTCATCTGTCATGATATCCCATGCCTTGCAAAGATCCGGATCCTTTGAGAACAGTCCGGAGGAACCGACAATGAACACTTCCGTTCCTGCGTCGTAAAGTCGCTTGAAGGTTTTTTGATTGCATGAGCCGTCAACCTCAATAAGATAGTTATAGCCGTACTTTTCTTTAAGCTCTCTCGCCTCGCTGATTTTATCAAGCATTTCCTCGATAAAAGGCTGTCCTGCAAATCCGGGGTCAACAGACATTATTGTAAGCTTATCAATTTTGTTGATATAATGCTTGATTGCCGAGAGCGGAGTTGACGGACTGAGCACAACTCCCTTTTTGCAGCCGAGCGACTCAATCTTGTTCATGATTCTGAAAGCGTCGTTGACTATCGTTTCGGCATGGGGACAGATATAGCCTGCCCCTGCCTTAGCGAGATTTTCGATGTAATCATCGGGTGTTGTAACCATCAAGTGACAATCAATAGGTTTCTTTGCTATAGTTGAGAAAGCTTTTACAAAATCAGGTGAAAGAGTAATGTTCTTGACGAAGTGACCGTCCATTATATCCACATGATAGAGGTCGCATCTTTCGTTGAGGATCTCCGTCTGATTTTTTATATCAAGGAGATCCATGCACATAAGCGACGGATTAAACATTGGTTTCATAAAAAGCACCTCTTTGCGGTTAGATTATTTCTTGCGAGCTACGAATCTGTCGAGTGCAACGGAACCGATGATGAGCAAGCCCATAACAACCTGCTGCCAAACGCTCGGAACTGCGAGAATGTTAAGACCGTAGTTGATAACGCCGATGATGAGACCGCCCATTACAACGCCGAAGATCTTACCTTTACCGCCGAAGAAGCTTGTTCCGCCGATGATTGAAGCTGCGATTGCGTAAGTTTCAAATCCTGTTGCGGCTGCCGGCTCAGCAGAACCGACACGTCCGAGAAGGACGATACCTGCGATACCTGCGCAAATACCCGAGATAATGAATACGATAAGCGTGTGCATGTTAACGTTGATACCCGAGTACCAAGCCGATTCTTTGTTGCCGCCGAGTGCGTAAATGTTTCTGCCGACCTTTGTTTTCCTTGTTAGGAACGAGAGGAGAAGCGCTACAACGATTGCGATTATCGCAACGATTGGGAGAAGGTCAAATACTTTGTAAGAAATAATGTTTGTAAATGATTTCGGGAAACCGAAAACTGCGCTTGAGTTTGAGATGATAAGTGTTACGCCTCTGAAAATTGATTGCGTACCGAGCGTGATGATGAACGGATGAAGTCCGGTTACGTTGATAAGAAGTCCGTTGATGAAGCCGAGTAAGCCGCCGAAGATTATGCCGAGCAAAACTGCAATCAGCGGATTGATGCCAGCGACCATCATCTGAGCCGAGACCATACCGGTCAAGGCAACAACCGAGCCAACCGAAAGGTCGATACCTGCGATAAGGATTGCGAAGAACTCGCCCATCGCAATAAGAATGTTAACCGAACTCTGTGAAAGAATCTGTGTTATCGTTGCTGTGGAGAAGAAGGTTCCGGGTCTCATAACCGCAAGAATTACAAGCAAGATTACAAGAATTCCGAATGTTCCGTACTTCTGCCAGATCATATTAAAAGTGAGTTTTTCCTTAGGTTTAACCTGCTTTATTTTTTCAGACATGGTATTCACGTTCCTTTCCTAATTCAGGCGATATCCGCCGTAGACGCTTTGATGATATTTTCTTCTGTTGCTTCTCTGTGCGGGAAGGTTTTAACTATTTGACCCTCTCTGAAAACATGGATCGTGTCGCAAACCGCGAGAAGCTCCGGCAGCTCCGACGAAACAACAAGGACTCCCTTGCCCTCGTCGGCAAGCCTACGCATAAGGGTGTAAATTTCACTCTTACTGCCGATATCAATACCCTTTGTGGGCTCGTCAAAAATAATTATCTGTGAATCGGCGGCTACCCATTTGCCAAGGATTACCTTCTGCTGATTACCGCCCGAAAGCTCCGTGATACCCTGATCTACGGAATAACATTTGATATTAAGGCTCTTTTTCTGAGCTTCGGCACATTCTTTTTCGAATTTGCTGCTTATCAGTCCGCCGGCACCGCCGAGACTTGACGATTTTATAAACGGCAGAATCGAAATATTCTGCTTGATATCAAAGTTGTGGAAGAATCCGGTCTCACGTCTGTTTTCCGTAACCATCGCAAGTCCGTTCTTGATTGCCGAATACGGGCTTTTGATGTTGACCTTCTTGCCGCCTATGAAAACCTCGCCCGACGATTTCGGTTCGGCACCGAAGATCGAGTTCATCATTTCGCTTCGGCCCGATCCGACGAGTCCGGAAAAACCGACTATTTCGCCCTTATGAAGCTTGAACGAAACGTCCTTTACCTTTCCGTCCTTACGGGAAAGATTCTTGACCTCGAAGATTACCTCCTCGCCGTCGTAATTATCAGGAGCGTCCTCATGCTGGTAGGTGTTCTGAACCGTTCTGCCGACCATCATCGTTACAAGATCGTCAACCGAAACATCGCTTACCTGCTTTGTTCCGACATAAGCACCGTCCTTAAGAACCGAAACTCTGTCTCCGATTTCTTTAATTTCGGCAAGCTTATGCGAGATAAATACAATTCCTTTGCCTTCCTTTTTCAGTGCTCTGACAACGTCAAAAAGGTGCTCAACCTCTTTGTTTGTCAGGGAAGCCGTAGGCTCGTCCATGACAATTACCTTACTGTCGGATGCTAGCGCCTTTGCAATTTCGACCTGCTGCTTTTCCGAAACGCTGATATCCTCGACCAACGTTTTCGGGTCTCTGTTAAGACCGATCTTTGCCAGAAGCTCTTTCGCTTTCCTGTTCATTTCGCCGTAATCAACGACCGATGCAAGTCCTATCTTTTTCATCGGAAGCTTTCCGACAAAAAGATTTTCCTGAATCGAAAGTTCATTGATAACGCTCAATTCCTGGTAGATAACGCTGATTCCGTTATCATAGGAGTCCTTCGGCGTGAGCTTGCTGAATTCCTTGCCGCCGATGATTATTTTTCCCTCGGTCGGCTGGTAAACGCCCGAAAGAATTTTCATCAGGGTCGATTTACCGGCTCCGTTCTCTCCGAGCAGGACGTGTACTTCGCCCGCTTGGATATCGAAGGAAATATCCTTCAGCGCTGTAACTCCGGGGAACTTTTTGACTACCCCTTTCATTTCAACGAGAGTACTCATGGTATCCTTCCTTTCTCAATGCTGCTTTACGAAATATATTATGTGGAAATAATTTGTATATATCGTTGAGTAAAGGTTTACTCAACAGCTGTTTAAAAAAGGGCTGAACCCTTTCTTAAATTATTTAATCAGTCCGTGCTTCCTCTAACCGAAAGCTTAACGGGAATTGTGTATTCGTGAATCTTACCCGTGTTGTTATTGATAAGATCCATCAAAACCTCAACCGATCTTTTACCGAGCTGGTCTGTGTCCTGAATGACCGTTGTTATCGGCGGATCTGAAATCTCGGTATGTGTTATACCGTCAAAGCCTACCAGCTTCACGTCCTCGGGAACTCTTTTTCCGCACTCTTTAAGACCTCTCAGTGCTCCGAGTGCCATGGAATCCGTTGTGCAGAAAACTCCGTCAAAGTCTACGCCGTCGGCAACAAGTTTTTTCACAGTGTTCCTCGCATCGGGATAGGAAACTCTGCAAGGAACCATTCTGCTGTCGTCAATCTCAATGCCATATTGCTTTTGTGCTCTGAGGTAGCCCTGCTTACGTTTGTTAACCGTTGAGTAAGAGTTTACATCATGAATAAGAACTATCTTTCGGCAGCCCTTTTTGATAAGCTCCTCCGTTGCGAGAAAGCCGCCCGTTTCGTTGTCGGAAGAAACGAAGTTAAATTCAACACCCGGACGTCTGTCAATGTAAACAACGGGAACCGTAAATTCCTTTGAAACTTCGTCGCCCGGTTTTCTTACGCTGAAATAAATTATACCTTCAACACCCTTTGACTGGAGTGACGCAATATGATGAGATTCATAATCAACATTCTCGTCACTGTCGCAGACAAATACGTTATATCCCATCGGGATAACCGTGCTTTCAACCGACCTTACTATCTGTGAGAAATATTCGTTTGTAATATCGGGAATTATAACTCCGATAGTTTTTGTCCTGTTGGTTCTTAATCCCTGTGCGTTGGGATTTATGGCGTAATTGTACTTCTCGACGACTGCCATTACTTTTTTTTCGGTCTCGGCGGAATACCGTCCGTTCTTATTAAGAACCCTTGAGACCGTGGCGATCGAAACTCCCGACATTCGGGCTATATCGACCATCGAAATGCTTTTACCGTCCATATACTCTCCATTTCGTTTGGTTTGGGTAATCGTTTACCCTACGACCATAGGATAAACCAAACACGAGCAAATGTCAATAGATTTCCCTCAGATTTTTTATTTTTGTGAAATGTGCAAAAAAACGTGCTTCCTATTTTGGACATAAAGCGCATAAGATAGTTTTTTGTTCAATTCAAAGCGAGTAAACAGTATTAAATTCTTGATTTTAACCGTTGCATGTGATATAGTAGTATAGGTATTTTATACTGGGAGTTTGTATTTAAAAATAATGAAAAGGCGGCGATTTTATGAAAACGGTTATTCTTGCAGGCGGATTCGGAACCAGAATAAGTGAGGAGAGTCATCTTATTCCTAAACCTATGGTTGAGATAGGCGGTATGCCGATCCTTTGGCATATAATGAAAATCTACTCATCTTACGGCTATAATGATTTTGTTATCTGCTGCGGCTACAAGCAGCATGTTATCAAGGAATATTTTGCAGATTATTTCCTTTACAGAAGTGATATTACCTTCGACTTTACCGATAACGGCAAAATGATCGTTCATTCAAACGAGAATGAGCCATGGAAGGTTACGCTTGTTGATACGGGCCTTAACACAATGACAGGCGGCAGAGTTAAGAGAGTTCAGAAATATATAGGCGACGAGCCTTTCATGCTGACCTACGGTGACGGCGTTGCAGACATCAATATTGACGACCTTGTTAAATTTCATAAGGATAACGGACACATTGCAACACTGACCGCCGTTAATATCGGTCAACGCTTCGGTGTGCTTGATATTGAAAAAGACAATAAGATTTCTTCCTTCCGTGAAAAAAGCGATAACGACGGCGGACGCATCAATGCCGGTTTTATGGTACTTGAGCCGAAAATTTTCGATTTTATCGACGGAGACGAGACTGTTTTTGAAAAAAAGCCGCTTGAAACCTGCGCTTCTCTCGGTCAGCTTGACGCTTATATGCATGACGGCTTCTGGAAACCGATGGACACCCTCAGAGAAAAGCAGCAGCTTGAAAAAATGTGGGCAGACTCCACCGCACCGTGGAAAATCTGGTAATAAAGATAACTTAACGGAGTAATTATTATGCTTGATCTTACGTTTTATAAAGGTAAAAAGGTTCTCGTTACGGGCCACACGGGCTTCAAGGGAACATGGCTTTGCAACATTCTCCTGCTTGCGGGTGCCGATATAACCGGCTATTCGCTTGAACCGCCAACGAACCCGAGCATGTTTGAGATTACGGGTCTCGGAGGAAGAATGAATTCCGTAATCGGCGATATCAGAGACTTTGAGAATCTCAAAAATGTTTTTGACGAGATTCAGCCCGAGATTGTTTTACATCTTGCAGCTCAGCCGATCGTCCTCGAATCCTACAACAATCCGAAATATACTTATGAAACCAATGTAATGGGCACGGTCAACATTCTCGAATGTATAAGAACGGGAGATTCGGTCAAATCGTTTCTCAACGTTACGACCGATAAAGTTTATAAAAACGATGAAACTATTTGGGGCTTCCGTGAGAATGAGCCTCTTGACGGCTTTGATCCGTATTCAAACTCAAAATCCTGCTCCGAGCTTGTAACCCACAGCTACAAAAGCTCATTCTTTGCAGATAATCGTGTAAGAATTTCCACCGCAAGAGCAGGCAATGTTATAGGCGGCGGCGACTTTGCGGCAAACAGAATTATCCCCGACTGCGTAAGGGCGGCAATTAAAGGCGATGATATTAAGGTGCGAAATCCGAACTCCATTCGTCCCTATCAGCATGTGCTTGAACCGCTCTATGTTTACTTGATGATAGCTGCGGCGCAGTATGAGGACGCAAGCGTTGCCGATTGGTACAATGTCGGCCCTAATGAGTCCGACTGTCTCACAACGGGCGAGTTGGCAGGCTGCTTCTGCGACGCTTGGGGCGGCGGACAGAGCTTCGTTGCTGAGCATAAGGACGGTCCGCACGAGGCAAATTTCCTCAAGCTTGACTGTTCAAAGGTCAAATCTGTTTTCGGCTGGAAGCCGAGATGGACGGCACGTCAGGCTGTTGAAAAAACCGTTGAATGGACAAAGGCATATGTCGGCAATGAGGACATGACGGTATATACCGCCAAACAGATAAAAGAATTTTTTAATATTTGAACGGAGAAATCGCAATGAACGAAAAAGAACAGTTACATGATGAAATACTCGAAAAGGTAAGGGAATACTGCGACAAATTTCACAATGTTCCAACCGAATTCAGAGAGGGACAGCGAATCCCTTACGCTTCAAGAGTTTACGACTCTGAGGAAATGGTGAACCTTGTTGACAGCGCGCTTGAATTCTGGCTCACAGCAGGAAGATATACAAAGCAGTTTGAGAGCGATTTCAGCAAATATCTCGGCATAAAGTTTTGTTCGCTCGTCAATTCGGGCTCAAGCGCAAACCTTGTTGCGTTTATGACGCTCACCTCTCCCCTTCTCAAAGAAAGAGCGATCAAACCCGGCGATGAGGTAATCACCGTTGCGGCAGGCTTCCCGACGACCGTTACACCGATGATTCAGTTCGGCGCAATTCCCGTTTTTGTTGATGTAAAGCTTCCGAATGCAGACATTGACGTTTCCATGCTCGAAAAAGCATATTCAGATAAGACAAAGGCCGTCATGGTTGCGCATACGCTCGGCAATCCGTTTGACCTCAAGTCTGTCAAGGCTTTCTGTGACAGGCATAACCTTTGGCTTGTTGAAGATAACTGCGATTCGCTCGGCTCGACCTATACAATTGACGGAGAGACGAAATTTACGGGCACAATCGGAGATATCGGCACAAGCAGCTTCTATCCGCCGCACCATATGACAATGGGCGAAGGCGGCGCAGTTTATACAAACAATCCGCTTCTTCACAAGATTATCCGCTCTATGCGTGACTGGGGACGTGACTGTATGTGCGAGCCCGGTCAGGATAACCTCTGCGGTCACCGCTTCGACAGACAGTACGGCGAGCTTCCGCTCGGCTACGACCATAAATATGTTTACTCCCACTTCGGCTACAATCTTAAAGCCACGGATATGCAGGCGGCTGTCGGCTGCGCTCAGTTGAAGAAGTTTCCGAGCTTCGTCGAAAAGAGAAAGCACAATTTCAAGGTACTTCACGATGCTCTTGAGTGCGTTTCCGATAAGCTCATGCTTCCGGAGGCGAATGAGAATTCCGACCCGAGCTGGTTCGGATTCTTCATCACCTGCAGGGACGGCGTTGACAGAAACAAGCTCGTTCAATACGTTGAGAGTAAGGGCGTTCAGACAAGAATGCTGTTCGCCGGCAATCTTATAAAGCATCCCTGCTTTGACGAGATGCGTGCAAGCGGCAAGGGCTACCGTGTTGTCGGTACGCTCGAAAACACCGACAGAATCATGAATGATTCCTTTTGGATCGGCGTTTATCCCGGCATGACGGACGAAAAGCTCATGTATATGGCAAAGACTGTCATCGAGGCGCTCAAAAATGAATAAAATCAAAGCTCTTTTGCAGAACGAAAAGCTTAGCTCGCTGATACAGTTTATAAAATTCGGGCTTGTCGGCGTGTCTAACACCGCGATTTCCTACGGCATTGAAATGCTTTGCTACTACGTTCTTTTCAAGAACACAAAATTTATCGGCATTTTAAATCTTCTTGCGCTTCTCGGCATATCTACCGACGGCAACAATGTTAAAATCGTTATAACGACTATCATTGCTTTTGTTGTCAGCGTTTCAAACTCGTATTTTTGGAACAACAGATATGTTTTCGGCTCAGGCAAAAAGAGCTTTTTCGAGCATTTCAAAACTTATTTCAAGACCTTTGCCTGCTACGGTATTACAGGCTTGATACTTTCGCCGATAATAAAAATTCTACTTACAAAAATCAGCGTTCCGTTCTTCATTGCAAGCCTCGGCGCGCTCGTTATAACAATTCCGCTCAATTTTGTCATGAACAAATTTTGGGCTTTTAAATCAAAACCGACAAAGGATGAAAAAAATGAAAATCAGACTTGCTGACTATATTGCAAATTTTCTTGCCGACCGCGGCGTAACCGACTGCTTTACTGTTGTCGGCGGCGGTGCAATGCACCTCAACGACGCATTCGGTCATAACGACAGAATTCATTGCACCTATAATCACCATGAGCAGGCAAGCGCAATTGCGGCAGAAGCCTATGCCAGACTCAATAACAAAATTGCCGCTCTCTGCGTTACTACAGGTCCCGGCGGCACAAACGCAATTACCGGCGTTGTCGGCGGATGGCTCGATTCGATTCCTATGTTTGTCGTCAGCGGTCAGGTTAAATACACCACAACGGCACGATATGCCGAGCAGTTCACCGAGGGACTCCCTCTCAGAGCTGTCGGTGACCAGGAATTTGATATCACAAAAGCTATCTCCTGCATGTGCAAATACTCCGCCATGCTTGAGGATATCAACGATATACGTTATATGCTTGAAAAGGCATGGCATCTCGCCACAACGGGCAGACCGGGTCCCGTTTGGCTTGATATACCCGTTAATTATCAGGGCAGTTATATTGAAACGGATGACCTCAAGGGCTATGACCCGACCGATGACGACGGTGAGCTTCCGCCCAAGATCGATGACAATACAATTAAAATAATTCTCCGAAAAATAAAAAATGCCAAGCGCCCGGTTATTTATGCCGGCGGCGGAATACGTCTTTCGGGCGGATATGAAGCTTTCAAAAAAGCTTCAAAGCTTCTCGGCGTTCCCGTCGTAACATACTGGAACAGCATTGACGTTATAGAGGATAATGACCCTCTCTATTGCGGCAGGGGCGGCAACATGGGCGACCGCCCGGGAAACTTTGCCGTTCAAAATTCCGATCTTCTTCTCACGGTTGGCACAAGAATCAGCATACGTCAGGTCGGCTATGACTACGGCACATGGGCAAGAACCGCCGAGGTAATCATGGTTGACATTGACAAGGCTGAGATGAAAAAACCGACCATTCATGTTGATATGCCTGTTTGGGCGGACGCAAAGGATTTTCTCGAAGCCGTTATCAGAAATGTAAGTGATGAAAATGCTCCCGTTTTCGGCGGTAACGATTGGCGCAGGCAATGTCTTGAATGGAAAGAAAAATATCCGGTCGTGCTCCCGCGTCATAAGGAGGAGAACGGCACAACGGCAAATGTTTATGCTTTCATAAAATATCTTGCCGATCAGCTTCCCGAGAATTCGCTTACGGCGGTCAGCAACGGCGCTTGCTGCGTTGCCGGCCATCAGTGCTGGACAATCAAGCACGGCTCACGTTTCATCATCAACAGCGCAATCGCAAGCATGGGTTACGGTCTGCCGGCGGCTGTCGGCCTCTGCGTTTCGGGCAAAAAGCAGGACACGATTTGCCTCGAGGGTGACGGCAGCATAATGATGAATCTTCAGGAGCTCCAGACAATAGTAACAAATAAGCTGCCGATCAAGCTTTTCCTTATTAACAACAGCGGCTACCACAGTATCAGAATAACTCAAAACAACCTGTTCAAAGATCATACTAAGGTAGGCATCGGTCCGGAGAGCGGCGATCTCTCCTTCCCGAAATTTGAGAACATAGCCAAGGCCTTCGGATTCCCGTATTTTTCGGCACGCAGTAATGCCGAAATGCAGGACGCGGTCAAAAAGACTCTTGCAAACGACGGCTATGCTTTCTGCGAAATCTTCACGGATACAAAGCAGGTTTGGGAGCCTAAGAGCAGCACTAAACGTCTCCCCGACGGAACGCTTGTCAGTCCTCCGCTTGAGGATCTTGCTCCGTTCCTTGACAGAGATGAGCTGGCTCAGAACATGTACATTCCGCTGATAAAAGAGTGATATTATGAAAAAAGCCGTAATAACAGGTGCAACAGGCTCGGTCGGCCGAGCAATAATCGACAAGCTCATCGCCGAAAACGTCGAGATCACTGTGCTCTGCCACAGAGGTTCAAAAAGAGTTGACGATATTCCCGACAACAGACTCATAAAAAAAGTCTGCTGTTCTCTTGACGAAATGAAAAGCTTTGTTCCCGAAGAAAATGATTATGATGTTTTCTACCACCTCGCTTGGGCGGGCACCACGGGAACGGCAAGAGACGACGCCGACCTTCAGCTTAAAAATATTGAATACACCCTTGATGCCGTTGAGCTGGCAAAAAAAATGGGCTGCCGAAAATTTATCGGCGCAGGTTCGCAGGCGGAATACGGTCTTTGCGATAAGCCTCTGACCTCCGAAACACCGGCATTTCCTTTTACGGGCTACGGCATGGCTAAGCTTGCCGCAGGTCAGCTCAGCAGGCTAAAATGCCGCAAGCTCGGCATAAATCACACATGGGTGAGAATTCTCAGCGTTTACGGGAAGTACGATCCGGAGAACTCCGTAATAAAATCGGCAATAAATAAATTCACCGCCAATGAAAAGGCCGAATTCAGCAAGGGCGAACAGCTCTGGGATTTTCTGAGTGCAAGGGATGCCGCAAACGCGTTTTATCTCGTCGGCTGTGACAGTGAACACAATGAAAAAATCTACTGTCTCGGAAGCGGCAAAGCCAAACCGCTGAGAGAATATATAGAAAAAATACATGAGCTCTGCGGCAGCCGGTCGGAAATTGACTTCGGCGCAATACCGTACTCTCGCAATCAGGTCATGTTTTTACAGGCGGATATTTCCGAGCTGACAAAGGACACGGGATTTGTTCCCGAAATAAGCTTTGAAGCAGGAATAAAAGAATTTTTGGATTGAGGTCTTGAATATGAAAAAAATCAGCATTATGATTCCGTGCTATAACGAGGAAGAAAACGTTGTTCCGATAAGTGAGGCTGTCATAAATGAATTAGGAAAAAGTCTTCCCGAATATGACTATGAAATTCTCTTTATTGACAATGATTCAAAGGACAACACACGTCCGCTCCTACGTGAAATTTGCAAAAACAATCCGAAGATCAAGGCAATTTTCAATGCCAAAAACTTCGGCCAATTCAATTCACCTTATTACGGAATGCTGCAAACAACAGGCGACTGCACAATTTGTATGTGCTGCGATTTTCAGGACCCGATCGAAATGATTCCGAAACTTGTTCACGAATGGGAGAACGGCTATAAAATTGTCTGCGCCATTAAAACAACGAGCAAGGAAAATAAAATCATCAGATTTTTGCGTACCTGCTATTATAAACTCATCAAGAAAATGAGCGACGTTGAGCAGATTGAACACTTTACCGGCTTCGGTCTTTATGACAAGTCATTTATTGAGGTTCTCAGAAATCTCAAGGATCCCACGCCTTTCCTCAGAGGAATTGTTGCGGAGCTCGGCTACAGGCGCAAGGATATTCCTTATGAGCAGGCAAAGCGCAGAGCGGGAAAGACACATAATAATTTTTACACGCTTTATGATGCGGCGATGCTCAGCTTCACCTCTTACACCAAAATCGGCCTCAGGCTCGCAACATTTTTCGGCGTAGGAGTAGGTGCGATAAGCTTCATTGTCGGAATAATTTATCTCATTCTCAAGCTTATCATGTGGGATAACTTCCCGATGGGCATGGCACCCGTGCTTATCGGCATGTGCTTTCTCGGAAGCGTTCAGCTATTCTTTATCGGACTTCTCGGAGAATATGTTCTCAATATAAACACAAGGGTTATGAATCGGCCACTTGTTATTGAGGAAGAAAGAATAAACTTTAATAATAACGGGGAAAATAAAAATGATTAAACATAAGCTTACAAATCAAAATCTTGACCTCAAAGAGTCAATATGCAAACGAATAACCAACCCTTTTTATCTGATAGCTGTTGCGTTGACCGCTCTCGGAGCATACGGCTTTTATCTTACCAACCCTTCGCCGTCAATCGACTGGCTTTCATATGACCGATATTACAGCGGTATGCTTTTCGGTCAGGGAAGATTTACGGCAACGGTTGTCGAAAGAGTGCTCAATTTATGGGACTGCCCCGTTTGGTTTGAGCCGTTGCTCGGGCTCATTTGCTTTATTCTCGGAACGCTTATAATGCTCGCAATTTTTGACGGTTTCACGGAATACAGAAGCATCGTTCCGTCTATTGTTTTTTCCTGCATATATATTTCATTCCCTCTTTTGGCGGAGTATTTTATTTATAACGGAGCAATACTGACGGTCGGAGGCTGTACGGTTCTGCTGTCGCTTGCATTGTATTTTTCGATTAAATACAGTGATATATGGCGTTGCCTTATTCTGCCGACTGTGCTGTTGATGTTTGTTTTTTCCTGGTATGAATGCATAATTCTGCCCTATATCGGCACGGTATTTGCAGTTTTTATACTTAAAGAACGCACTGAAAACGGAATAAAAACGGGAGAGGTTATTTCAAAAGGAATTTTTCATGCCGCAGTTCTTGTGCTCGGTGTTGTGTTTGAGACTGTTATCACAAAGGCGCTCATAAAAATCTTCTCAATTGAAGTCAATTCTTTTGCAAGAACTCAAAGCTTTTGGACAGCATCAATAAAAGCTGTTAAAAATCTTATCCGTTCATATATTGCCTATTGGGGGCTTAAAGTGTTCTGCAATCCCGCCTTTACTGTATTGTTTGCGGCAGGAATAATATTCATTATTTTATTCATTGTCAACATAAAAAAGACAAAAAGCTTTTCGAGTTTTCTTCTTTTTATCGGCGGGATTCTCCCTGTTTTTGCTATGACACTTTTCAGAGGCGGCGGCGCGGAATACAGAACCGAACAGGGAATGCCGTTCTTTGTTGCTTTTACGGCTTTTCTTCTTTGTCTTAATGTTCAATCAGGCAAAAACCTCGCTAAGAAAGCCTTTGCCGCTTTATTTGTTTTCACACTGATTATTCAAATCGGCGCTTCAAATAAATCGTATTGGATAAATAACCAGCGATTTGAGGAAGAAAAAAACGTTATTTTGACAGTGAACAGCCGAATAAGTGAAAACTGCGATACAAACAAGCCTGTTGTCTTTATCGGCGGCTATAATATGTCGGATCACATAACAGACTTAACCTCCGTTTCCGATTCATCTCCGGTGGGCAAACTCATAAACCGTTTGGCATCCGGCGATTCCGCCGATAAAGCAAAACGAAAATATGATTATATCGGAAGATCCTATCTGGACTGGAGCATAAGAAACTCATTTGACAGAGACAAGCCCGAGGACGAACTTTACAAATTCTGCAATTACATCGGCGTCAACTTTAAGCATTGCACAAGAGCACAGTATGATGAAGCTCACAAAAAGTATTCTGATATCGCCCCCTACCCGAGCAAAGACTGCATCGTTGAAACAGATGAATATATTGCAGTTAAATTAAAATAAAAAACGGCAGAACCGCAGCATATCAAAAATCTGCGGTTCTGTTCTTTTTAAAAATATTCAGGGAAAGCAATTTTCAGCGTGTTCAGTATTCTTGAATCAGGTCTGACATAATTATTGTAATACTCATTATTTGCGTTTTCGATTTCATGTATTCTGTCAACATCGGTAATAAGTCGATTCATGTTTTCTGCCAAGGAATACGCATCGGTATATTCAAGATAATTGATATCCTTTTGCGGGTTTCCTGCAGGCGCATACACAAGCGGATCCGTCATAAATGCTCTGCCCGCAGCAAATGTCTCTCCGTATCTCGCACCTATACAGCCGTGCAAGCCCTTTGATAAAACATTTATGTAGTTCTTTTTTAATGAAGCGAGGTATTCCTCCCTCGTCTCTATAGCAGGATCGTGAGTAATCAGTTCAGGGGCAAGATTGCGGCTTTCCTCACTGTCACTCAGTCCACCGACAAAACGCGAGCCGAATTCCTTTTTGAGAACCTGCACGCATTGAATTCTTTGCCTGTTGACATCCTCAAACATTCGGTTCTGGGTCTCTGCCTTTTCCTTTGCCCTATCATAATCAAGCTCAGAATACACCTTTAAAATTTCTTCCGGCGTCGTATGCACATTCCAAAGCCGTGACCAAAAAAGGATTTTATAGTTATCAAAGTGCTCATTGCCTTCAAAGTTTTTGTAGTTCAACAGCCTTTGCCTTTTGGCTTTTGTCAATATCTGAAAAACGAACTCTTTATATCTGTGATTTTTCAGTGCATCGTTAATATTTGCTTTTTCAAAATAGTTTCCGTCACATGAACATTCGTAAGCTATTCCGAGAGGAAGAAATTTATCGTGATTCCTGAGCTTTTCGGCAAAATTCGGATCATAGCTCGATTTAAAATAATAATCAATCCTGTCCAGCTGAGAATCGAACAGTTCGGGAATATTGATGCTCTGATATCCGTCGGACATATCATAGGCAATTGTTTTTCCGTCTGCCTTCAGTTCAACTATCATGCGGTCGGGATAGCGTCCGTCGGCACGAAAATTTCTGTCCATCGAGACGGATTTAACCTTCAAAAGTCCTTTTTCCTCCAAGATCTTAAAGCCGACAAATATAGACGACAGTGTCCACATCCAGCAGCATGTATTGTCAAAGGAAAGATGGCATTCCAGTTTTTTCATAAAATCACCCTTTTAGAGTTCATTTTCTTTTCTTTCCGAATATATTTCTTTGCATTTCCGCCATTTTTTTGCGGCGAAGTTGTGTTTCGTCGGCGTCAATTATAAAGCCGTTTTCTGTTTTCTCTATTATGTCGCCCTCACGGGTTCCCTTTGGCAGCTCGTCAAGCTTCAGCTTCAGAACGTTGCCGTCGTCGCCCTCGCAAACGGCGATGTTTTCTTCAATTCTGTCTATCGAATATTTCATCTTATTACCTTTATACGATCGTCGAAGCGTGGCTTTTCCTCGGGCTTCTCGTCGGGATATCCTATTGCTATGGCAATAAGAAATTTATAATTTTCCGGAATATCCCATGCCCTTTTCCACTTGTTCCCCTCGGCATTTCCGTCAGCAAAGAGTGCACCTACGCTTGCAATTATACATGTTCCGAGTCCGAGACCCTGTGCTGCAATGCAGATATTTTCGCACATAATTCCGCCGTCCATATAGCTCTCATTCTCTGCGAAAAGAACCGCAAAGGTCGGAGCATTGTGGTAAACCGGATTCACATCCCAACGGGTGTAAGCAGGCGTATCGTAGCCGACAAGCTCCTTAAAATCAGTGTTCATTTGGTCAAGCATTTCCTTGTTTTGAATAAACCGGACATGGCAGGGCTGCATATTTCTTCCGCTCGGCGCCTTCTTTGCCGCCTGCATGAGCAGGTCGAGCTGCTCGTCCGTTATCTGCTCTTTTTTATATGATCTTATCGTCTGTCTTTCAAGAATTGCTTTAATTACCTCGTTCATTTCGATACCTCTCAATCAGCTTTTTTCTTGTAACAATATTATAAATTATCGCTCCGCCGAAATAAACTACGGCAACCGCAAGCATCGCCAACAGTATTCCGATAACAATCTTTGAACCGATTATTTTAGCCAGCAGAACAAATAAGACTGCAATTGCGGCAAGCAATGCAAAAACCTTGACCGCAAACATCGGCAGCTGCGGAGTACAGCACGGTGCAATGCTGAAAATATAGGTTTTGACAGGCTCAGCGAGCGGCTTATTGCAAACATCGCCGTAACTCACAGTATAGGTCTTATAGTTTTTTACATCGTTTTCGTTGAATTCAAAAACTCTGACCTCTCTTTGATATATACCATAGGTGTTATAGCCTGCACCGGGGCAATAGCCGAGGTCAATTCCGTCAACCGTTCCGATAAAGCTGTCATAATGGTCATGGCCGCAATAGACGGCAAAAACATCTCCCTGCTTTTTCAGCTGTTCAAATTCGCCGCACTCACGGGGCAGAGCCGCGGGCGTTTCGCCGTACTCACCCATGAATTTAATGCCGTCCCTGCGCCTGTAATATTCGCCTTTTCTGTTTCCGTAGGCAGGCTCGGCACCCTCCGTTCCCTTCGGAACCTTTTCGAGCAGCTCATATATTTCGTCAACCGGAATATGCTGAAAAACGATTGAATCCGCATTGACCTCACGGCTCGTTTTGTCAAGCCATTCAAGCTGTTCCTTTCTGACGCCGCCGTAAACGCCGTTGGTTTTTGAACCTGTGTCAAAAACATAAATATTCATCGCCGTGCGGCTTCCGTCTGAGGACATGATCGGTACATTAAACGTTCCTGCATCGGGTCTGCCGTCGTTCACATCGTCAAAACAGATACAGTTTTTCATCTTTGCATAGATTTTCGCCTGCTCCTCATTCGGCAGTCCCGTTTCACGGTCGTGATTGCCGAAGGTCAGCACAAAAGGAATATCAAAACTTTCAAAAACACTGAAAAGACGGTTGATCGCCTTTTCAACATTCCTACGGCACCTCTCTCCTTTGCCCCAAAGGTCAACGACATCAAGCTGATCGCCCGTGAAAACTATAAGATCGGGCTTTATTTTTTTCACCGCCGCTTCCATGAAGCGAAGTGTGTCAACGCAAGTGAAGCGATTATCCTGCAAATCGGAAATCTGCAAAACCTTAAGATGTCCGTTATTAAATTTTATCTGCTTTCTCATGCTCAATTTAATCACCGCTTTGATTATATCATCAATTGTCACCGTCGTCAATCATACCCGAACGACTGTTTTCTTCTTTTTCCGTCGATTACCACGAAAAACTTCCTTATTCTCATTGACATTACTTCTTAAAAATATTATAATTATCATGTTTGGAACGAGAGTTCCATATTTCATTTGGAGGTGCTTTCATTGGTAAGAGCAATTGTCGGCGCTAACTGGGGCGACGAAGGTAAGGGTAAAATCACAGATATGTTTGCTTCCAAAGCGGATGTCGTTATCCGTTTCCAGGGCGGTGCAAACGCAGGTCACACAATTATCAACGATTACGGAAAGTTTGCTCTGCATCTTCTTCCGTCGGGCATATGCCATCCCGAGATTACAAACATCATCGGCAACGGCGTAGCCCTTGATATTCCGAAGCTCGTTAAGGAAATTAACGACGTTACTTCCAAGGGCGTTCCTCAGCCTAAGCTTCTTGTTTCCGACAGGGCACAGATTATGATGCCTTATCACGTTCTTCTCGACACATATGAGGAAGAGCGTCTCGCAGACAAGCAGTTTGGCTCAACGAAATCAGGTATTGCTCCGTTCTATTCTGACAAGTATGCTAAGATCGGTTTCCAGGTTTGCGATCTTTTCTACCCCGACGAGCTTAAAGAAAAGCTTGCAAGCGTTTGCGAGGTTAAGAACCTCCTTCTTAAGTACGTTTATCATAAACCTCTCCTTGATGTTGACGAGCTTTTCAACACACTTATGGAGTACAAGGACATGATTGAGCCTTATGTTGCCGACACGGGCGCATTTATTCGTCAGGCAATCAAGGACGGCAAGGAAATTCTTCTTGAGGGTCAGCTCGGCTCACTCAAAGATCCCGATTTCGGTATCTATCCTATGGTTACTTCCTCCTCAACTCTCGCAGGCTACGGCACTGTAGGCGCAGGTATTCCGGCACATGAAATCAAGGATATAATCACGGTTACAAAGGCTTATTCCTCGGCAGTCGGCGCAGGCGAATTCGTCAGCGAGATTTTCGGCGAGGAAGCCGATAAAATGCGTAATCACGGCGGCGATGCCGGCGAATACGGCGCAACAACAGGCCGTCCCCGTCGTATGGGCTGGTTCGACTGCGTTGCAACTCGCTACGGTGTTGAGGTTCAGGGCGCAACTCAGGTTTGCCTGACCGCTCTCGACTGTCTCAGCTATCTTGACGAGATCAAGGTTTGCACAGGCTACGAGATTGACGGAAAAATCATTAAGGATTTCCCGAACACACATATGCTCAAGAAAGCAAAACCGATTTTCGAAACACTTCCCGGCTTCAAGTGCGACATAAGAGGCATCAAGGAATTCGACAAGCTCCCGAAGGAAGCACAGGACTATGTTCTCTTTATCGAAAAGGAGATCGGCAAGCCGATTACAATGGTTTCCAACGGTCCGAAGAGAGAAGAAATAATATACCGATAAAAAGGTGTTGCCGCATTCAGCGCAGACCAAAGAGCAAAAATAAAAAGCTATAATTCACATACAGTAGCCAAGATAAGCCATGTGGATTATAGCTTTGATTTAATTGATGTTATCTAAAATTTTTATGCTCTTTTAAGCGCTTTTTTGCCCTCTCGCAGTACACAAGTACAGCTTCGGGGCAAAGAAAACGCTTTCTGCATCTGAATTCAACAACCCCTCACCATTTTTAGAAAGGACGAAAAGAATGAACGAAAAAATACTTGTCCTCGATTTCGGCGGACAGTACAATCAGCTCATCGCCCGCAGAGTCCGTGATTTCAACGTTTACGCCGAAATTCTCCCCTACACCACCGACCTTGAGACGATCAAGGCAAACGGCTACAAGGGAATCATCTTCACCGGTGGACCGAACTCTGTTTTCGATATGGAATCTCCGCATTATACAAAAGATATTCTTGACATCGGCGTTCCTATTCTCGGCATCTGCTACGGATGTCAGCTCATCGCATGGATGGGCAACGGCAAGGTTGCAACCGCTCCTGTTTCCGAATACGGCAAGATTGAGCTTCAGCTGAGTAAGGACAGCCTTCTTTGGAAGAACGTTCCCGAAAAGAGTGTTGTTTGGATGAGCCATACGGACTATATCTCCGAGCCTCCGAAGGGCTTTGAGATTATCGCCAAAACTGACAACTGCCCCTGCGCAGCAATGCAGAACGTTGACAGAAAGCTCTATGCCGTTCAGTTCCACCCCGAGGTTACTCATTCCGAGTACGGCAATCAAATGCTCAGAAACTTTGTTTTCAATGTCTGCGGCTGCACAGGTGACTGGAAGATGGACAGCTTCATTGATACAACCGTCGAAAAGCTCCGTGAAAAGATTGGCGACAAAAAGGTCGTTCTCGGTCTTTCGGGCGGTGTTGACAGCTCTGTTGCCGCTGCACTTCTCAGCCGTGCCGTCGGCAAGCAGCTCACCTGCGTTTTTGTCGATCAGGGTCTTATGAGAAAGGACGAGGGAGATTTTGTCGAGCAGACCTTCACTTCCCTCTTTGATATGAATTTTGTCCGTGTAAACTGCGGCGACCACTTCCTTGCGATGCTCAAGGGCGTTGTTGACCCCGAGCAAAAGAGAAAAATTATCGGCACGGAATTCTATAAGGTATTCTGGGACGAGGTCAGAAAACAGGCTGAGGACGGATTTTTTGCACAGGGTACGATTTATCCCGACAGAATCGAGTCCGGTAAGGGCAAGAGCAAGGATAAGGCAAACACGGCCGTTATAAAAACTCATCACAACATGGTTGAAAAGCCGTCGGATATACAGTTCCTCGGCACAATCGAACCTCTTAAGGATCTTTTTAAGGACGAGGTTCGCAAGGTCGGCGAGATGCTCGGAATTCCCCATGAGCTTGTATGGCGCCAGCCGTTCCCGGGTCCGGGTCTCGGTGTAAGAATTGTCGGCGACATAACAGCCGAAAAGATAAGAATACTCCAGGACGCAGACTTTGTTCTCAGAGATGAGATGGCAAAGAATGGCTATGAAAAGAACCTCAGCCAGTTCTTCTGCGTTTACACAGGCTCAAAGTCGGTCGGCGTTATGGGCGATCACAGAACATACGAGAATGTCATTGCGATCCGTGCCGTCACAACGGACGACTTCATGACCGCAGACTGGGCAAGAATCCCGTATGATATCCTTGCAACCGTCTCCAACCGCATCACCAACGAGGTTGACGGCGTCAACCGCATCGTCTACGACATCACCTCCAAACCCCCCGGAACGGTGGAGTGGGAGTAGTTCCCCTTGGTTTAGATGTGCCGAAAAACCCAGTATTTATGCGGGTTTCTGGACTTGGTACTTTTCGGGCAACCGTTTTTGCAACACTTTTGCAACACTTTTTTCAAAAACGTGTTTTCGGGCAGATGAAATAGTCCCCCTTGGCTTGCAACTAAACCTAAAAATCGCATAATTTTTAAGGCTTTTGCCCCAAACAGGGCAGAAGCCTTTTACGCATAGGATACTATTTTGATTCCCGGCAGACGCGGGTTTTTAGGTGTTAAATTCGGTGATTCCATTGCATTTGTCGTGATTCTCGCTTTGTGTCCTTTACATTTGGGTGGATCTATGCTATATTCACATTGAAAGAGGTGGTGACTATGGACCAACAAAAAATCGGTAGCTTCATTGCAGAAAACCGCAGGACAAAAGGATTTACGCAGATTGAATTTGCGGAGAAATTAGGTGTTTCCAATAAATCGGTATCACGGTGGGAAACCGGGAAAAACTTGCCGGATGTGTCTCTGTTTTTGCCTATATGCGATGTGTTGGATATTTCAGTTAACGAGTTGATTATAGGCGAACACATCACAATGCAAGAAAACAAAAAAGCAGATGAAATTCTTGTTGAAACAATAAAAGCCTCCAACAAAAAGCTCCAAGCTGCACAAATACTGATATATATAGCGGCTGTTTTGGTCAACACATTATTTATGATTGGTGTGCCGTTGAGTGCAACACCCTCTGACGCAATGGCTGTGTCCCTTTCTGCACTTTTAGGCGGTGCTTTTTCTGCACTTTTGCTGTCGTGCTTAAACATCAAGCCTATGTGGTTGTTTATATTCATTCCGATTTCAGTAATCGAATTATTGGTGGGAAGTATAATCTATTGTGGTGAGCTGTATGACTATGAATTGCCCTATGCAACGATACTGGCGTTTATTCAACTCGCAATATTTTTGTTGACCCTAACCGTACGGATAATTGTAAAAAAAATTATGAAAAGCAAAAGCAGACATTAAATTAAGAAATTTCAAAACAAGAGCTATCAGACGTTCAAAAAATCTGATAGCTCTTTTGTATTTACAGCTTTGTGAAATACCATAGAAAGGTATAATCATTAAAGTCAAAACTGTCACCGTTATCGTCTATAACATAGATGCCGTCAATGATGTAGGAATACTCATACTCTGCTCCGACTTTGAAGTTGCCTTCTTTCGGAATGTGATGGCACCTGCTTATATAAATATCGTTAAGCCTGCAGTCGTCTGTCATCTCATTATCCGTCAGCGGGTCAATTCCGTTCGCGAGCTTATCAATGTGCATTTTTTCTCTTTGCATTTTTTCAAGCTCTGTCATTTTCATTCTCCTTTATTTTTGTTTCCGATCATAAAACTGTTTGTGATTAAATAAACCGACAAGGACTTAATATTTTATCGCTGCCGATCTGATGCTTGCAACAAAAATTCACACATTTTAGGCGCTATAGCATTTGAATTTTAATTAAATATATAGTATAATTAAGGCAATTCGTATACCTCAACTGTGCGATATTAACTTAACTCATATAAAACAAAAGGAAGATTCTTATGGGACATTATAATTTGCTCATTATATGTTATTGCATAATATTTACGGCATTTAATTTCGGTGCTTTTCTGACCTGCTATCTTTTCGGCTTTACATATGACCGCGATCTGAGAAAGAACGATAACAGGGTATTTCTGACACCGTTTGCACGTTTCTTTTTCTATTTCAAAGGAATTCAAAGCAGCTCAAGGTCACGGCCGACAAAGCTTTGCGGCGGAGCCGAGATATTTGCCTTTTTATATTTCATAGTTATGGAAATCGCAAACATTCTTATCGCAAAAATCTTCAATGATTTTGTTCTGTCGTGCCGTGTTTCGATTGTTCTATTCGTGATGACACTGATTGTTATTCTCGTCCTCACTGCCGTTGTCAGAAAAAAAATCAAGGCTCAGTCCGCACAAGCCGATATTATGGAGCTTAACGAATATCTGACTCCGAAAGAAACTATTGACATAAACAACGATGAAAAAATCGATAATTTCCTTGCCGAGCCTCACGAAAAGCCCAACGAAGAACTTAATCCGCTGAATCTGATTGATGAAGAAAACTTTGAAAGCGAAACAGCTGATGTTTCACAGGGTATGGAAGCCGTAAATCAAATGAAAGAGCATATAATTGTTGACGACGCTAATGAAAATAAAATTGTCGAGAACATTCTTTCCTCTCAAACGGAAACGGAAGAATCCGAAAGCCGTGAAACCGCAGATTATAAAGAAGGAATGAAAAAAATCAGCGAAATGAGAGAAAATCCGATAGACAACGATTTTTAATTCTTTGACGCAATTCCAAGGTTTTCCAACAAGCTGATATCCGAGGTGTTTACATATCCGTCGCCGTTTGCATCGGCAAACATCAAGGCAAGCTTATCCGTATTCATGCCGCCCTCGACGCAAGCCGCTTCAACAGCGTCCATTCCGTCGAGATTCCCGTCAAGATTCACATCTCCTCTTATGACAATTTCAAATTTATCCACGCAACTGCCGTTATAAATAAGACGGCAGTTCTCTTTTTCTATAAAAAAGCCGTCGGCAACGGAAATGTTGTTCTTATCGGAAACAATCAAATAAGATGAATACCTTGCGTCTCCTTTCAAAAACGGGTTAATTTCATCAAAGCCGCTGCTGTTATAGCTCAGGTACTTGACCGCGCCGCCGTTCATATAAACCGTTGCAATATTCTGAGATGAAGTCACATAGAAATATAGATTTTCGTCATCGGGATGTCCTGCTGTTATGGGCGCATTTTCTATGCTGTTTTGATAAACACGTTCAAATCCGCTCAGGGAAACCGTAAGCTTTGAAACACTGTCACCGTTGCTGTTATGAATTCCCGCAAACTCTGTCTTGCAATTATTGCCGTTTCCGATGTCATCCGCGCCGGTGCCTGCAATCGCCTTGACACTGCCACCGTTAATTACTACTGTACCGCCGGTTCCGCCGGAACCGCCGCCGATACCTGCTCCTTCGTTGCCGCCTATTGCCGTAACAGTGCCGCCGTTAATTGTAACAGTGCCGCCGCTGCAGAGGAAACCGCCGCCGATACCTGCGGCATAAAGACCGCCGACAGCAACTACAGTGCCGCCGTTTATAGTTATCGTTCCGCCTTTTCCCGAAGAGCCTCCGCCGATACCTGCGCTGTAACCGTCGGTGCCGCCCGTTGCATATATTGTTCCTGAATTGATAGTCAGTGTTCCATTTGATTTTCCGCTTCCTCCGCCGATACCTGCCTCCAGCTCGCTTTCGGCATAGAGTGTGCCGTCACCGTTTATCATTGCTGAAGCCTTTACGGCAATGTCCAGTCCGGCTCTGTACGTTCCTGATTTGAGGTGATTTTCGCCGCTAACGGTTATCACCGCACTTGCGGTCTTTAAGACACACAGAGCATAATCGTTTTCGCCCTTTCTTGCAATATTGATGTTCTTAATCTCAACATTCTGCTCACCGGAAGTAATTGATATGCTTCTTTCGAGTGCTTTCTGCGGATTTTGTTGGGTAACGGTATAACCGACGGCATTCACTTCCGAAACAAGCTTTCCGTTTTCATCATAGCCAGAAACGTCGTCCGAACCGATTTTAACATCTCCGTAATCAAGATAGAACACAGTTCGCTCTTCCACTGCCTTTACAGAAGAGTTCAACGGCAGAACTGCTAAGCATAATATCAATATACACAGGATAACCTTTTTCAAAATCAGTCACCGTCCCTTTTAAAAGCAAACGGCACCTTTGAAGGGTGCCGTTTTGTGTTAGTCTATACTGAAAATGTTTCCGAGTGCTTCGCCCGCCGTCTCGAACCACGGGTCATTCTCGTCAATTACCGGGTGAAAACCGCCTGCGCTGACTCCATCATCCATGATATTCTCAATTATCGAAAACTTTTCAATCTTTATCTCAGGTTTTTCGTATCTCATTTTTTTGCCCCCGGTTTCGTAAAGTATGAAATTATTTCGTTGATAATTTCTATCAGCTTCGAGAATACCGTCTTGAGTATTTCAAGCGGACTCTTCTCTGTCGGCTCGTTCTCTATCGTCGGTGCTTCCGCGTCGCTGTTGAGATCTGTCAAATCGTAGCTTTCTGCACCGAGAGTTATTATTTCATCGCCTGCCGATGAGGTTCCCGCTGTCACGTCAAACTGTCTCACCGTGCCGTAATGAACTTCGTTATTTGCATCAATTACATACGTCCTTGCCCATACCGTGTTTGCACCATGAAGATCAACGCTGACCTCGAGCAAGCCCGTAAGTGCATTTGCCGATTTTAAAGCCGCCTTTTTCTCAACATTGTCGTTGTCTGTTGTGAGCATTCCTGCATTTGCCGCTTCCGTTGTGTAAATCACGCCGTGTCCCTTAATTGATTCGCATGATGATGCTACGCTGTGCTCGGCAAGCAGTGAATAGCTGCCGTTGTCGTTAAGTCGGCAATCAACAACTCTTGATGCAATTACAGCTTGATTCCTCATTGCGTAATACTCCTGCTGAGTTGCATATACCGGAGTAAACTTACTGCTCTTTGTCTGGAAGTATCTGTATGTTGTATACGTTCCGACCTTCTCGCCAGTCTCCGCATCAAGCCAATATACGAAGTACATCTTCTGTCCGTTCTCCGTTATCGTCATCGGAGCCTTGATCGTTGCGATGTAGTAGTTCTTTGACTTCGCCTCATTGTATACCGGCGGATTTGCCGCTGCATACTTCTCACATTCGGATTTGATATATGCATTATTTGCTGCCGAATATGAATTGCAACTGAATTCAACCGCATATGCCTTGGCAATCGTTGTGTAGCTGTAACCGCACTCTGAACACGTATATGAATATCCGTTATCGGTCTTTACATATACAAGCTTATGCTTTTCGGGTGCTTTCTTGTAGTCGCAGTCGTTACATACGTACTGATGCTGCTTTCCGTCAAGAATATCGCATCTGTAATCATGCGCTGTCTTGCTGTACTGTGCATAATATGCGATGTCGTCCTTTACCGCCGAAATCTCCGGAGTCCAGCCGCTGAACGTGTACTCGTAACTGTCGTCCTTTGACTTTGTCGGCGTAGCTCCGTTATATGTCGGTGTTGTGTTGTATTCCCACTTGCTCTCCTGAAGAACATCATCTCCGTTCTTGAAGGTTACAGTGTAGGACTTGATTGACCATTGAGCATGAAGTGTTATATCTTCCGAAATAACTGTTGTTTCTTCAACCTTCTGTCCTGCCTCATTATACCAACCGCTAAAATCATAGCCTGTGCGTGTCGGTGTCGGGAACTTAACCGTTGAATCCGTCCAGTTTGCATAAAGAATAACCGTATCGCCGTCAGTCGATGAAAGATTGGTTACGCTTGCACCGTCTGAATATTCAGCGGCGCCGGTTTCGGTTTTTGCCCAACCGTTAAAGTTTGATACTGCCGTAGCCGTTGTTGCCGTTGCACCGCTGTAGTTATAATCAAACGTTACGGTGAACTCTCTCTTGAAGCCGTTTGCCGTGAGAGCCTTTGCAACATCATAAGTATGTGATGAGCTTACGGTTTCACCGCTCGTTGCGCCGTTTCCGTTATAAGAAACAGTATAAGTAATCGGAGTCCAGTGAGCGGTAAGCTTTGTCGCGGCGGTCGGAGTAAAGGTCTGACTTACCTTGGTTCCGTCGCTTGTATACCAACCGTCAAAAGTATAACCGGTTCTGGTCGGAGTCGGGAGTTCAACGCTTGAATCAGCCCACTTAGCATAAAGATCAATAATTTTACCGTCCTCTGCGGTGAGGTTCTTAACACTCTGCTTATCTTCGTAAACTTTATTGCCGTTCTCCGATGTTGCCCAGCCCAGGAAGCTTGAAGTTGCAGTCAGTGTCTCGGTTTCCCTTCCGTTACAATAATCAAGATTTACGTCAATTTTACGGTAAAAACCGTTTGCCGCAAGGTTCTTTGCCTCATCGTAGATATGAACCGAATTGCCTGTTGATCCTCCTGTGGAGCCGTTTCCGTTGTATCTAACGGTATATGTGATCGGATCCCAGTGAGCATAAATATCAACATCACGGTCGAGGGTATCGTCAAAGCTCGGCGTACCTGAATTTACAACCGTAGATCCGTCTGTAATACCCAATCCGCTTGATCTCTGAGTGTACCAACCGAGGAATTTATATCCCATTTTAGTCGGGGTTCCGAGACCGGAATATGTTGAATGAAGGTCAACATTTGTATCTGAAGATGTGTTTATATTGAGTGCATAGTCCATGCTTGCATGGAACTTGTAATTATCGAACTGAACAGGAACATTCGGAGTTACATAAACCGAAACATTTACCGTCTCGCCTGCGGAAACAGATTTGAGCGCATGAACCTTTCCTGTTCTGCCGATTGTTGTTGAGAATACCGTTGCTGAACAGCCCATTGCATTGCCGCCGACATAGTATGCAGAAGCAAACGCCGACTTAGCCTCCGGATTGCTTACCGAAAGAATGTTGAACGAGCCTGTTGCCGTCGGAGTACCGCTGAGAGTGAACGTCTCGGTCAGCGTACTGTATGTAACCGTAATACCGTTAACTGTCTTTGTATATGTCGGATAATATGTCTTTGTAATACCGTCAAGCTTTATTGAATATGACGAGCCTTGAGCTGAATATCCGCTCTTTGCCGTGTCTGCGATAAGATCGGCAATGAGGTTACGGCCGACATTCTTTGTGAGGGTGTTAAGCTGCCATTTAAGTGCCGGATAGTCCTTGTTCACGCCCTGCTTATAATCATAGGCATTGCCGACCGAGCTGATACCGGAAACCGATCTGTTTGTGTTCAGTGTCGCAAGAGCCGCCGTGCCTTTGCCCATTGTATTTGTGAAGCATCCGTATTGAGTAACGCTGCCCGAACCGGCAAGATTTGAAACCGACGCAGTAACCGAGAATGAGTTATATGCCAATGTGGTGTTGCCGTTGTTCGTACCGATAAGGCCGCCTGCGTTTGTGCCGCTGCTGATGCTTGAAGCGTTGTTATAAGAATCGGCAATAACAGCCTGCTGATTAACTTCGCCGAAAAGGCCGCCGGCATTTTTCGCTTTATAGCTTACCGAAGCAATACGTCCGTCGTTTCCGTTGCCGTTGAAGCACTTGGACATATAAATCTTTACAGTTCTTTCCTTTGCCCATAATTTACCGACAATACCACCCATATCCGCAAAGTTATTGGTAGTTGCAGAAAGGTTGCCGTAGTTGCCGCACTGAGTGAACGAGAAAGACGTGCCGTTGTATGCGTTGGAAACTTCGCCGAGGATACCGCCGATATTGTTTTTAGCGGTCACATTGCCATAGTTTATGCAGTCCGCAAAGGAGCTTATATCGTCCTCGATCCATCCGCAGATACCACCTGAAATGCTGTTTGCGGAGGTGCTTGATGCGTTAACCGTGCCATAGTTGCGGCAGCCGTTGAATTCCGCAAAGCCGTATTCCTTGCCGACAATTCCTCCTACGAACACGCCGTCAGTGCTTCCCGAATTTGAGGAAATGTTGCCGTAGTTGTAGCAATTTGTGTATTTATGATGTTGAGTCGATGAGCCGTGGTTATAAAGGTTACCTACAATACCGCCGACATCGTTACCCGAAACAGCTATGTTTCCTTTGTTAATACAATCGCTTATGATAACAGTACCCGGGTTATCACGATTGCCCATGTAACCAAGTATTCCGCCGATTGCCGAAACACCGTTTTTAATATCACCCGTATTTACGCAATTCGTGATTTTCCATGTCGGGTTGTTTGCCTGACTCTCTACGGTGGAAAGAATACCTGCACCGTTTGAGTTGCCGTTTGTTGAAACTGTACCTGTGTTAAGGCAGTTTGTAATCTCACAGCCGTCGTCCTGAATCCATGCGCAAAGTCCTGCTGTAAACTGTGCGCCGCTGATATTACCGGTATTGACACAGTTGTTCATCATGGTCTTGCCCTTGGCGTAACCGACGATGCCGCCTACATATTTGTTTGTAGGTGATGAAATGCTTACTGTATTTTTACAGTTGTTGAATGTTATATTGCTGTCGTTAATACTTGCGCCCACAATACCGCCTATATACCACGTTTTACCTGTTATCGTACCGCTATTAGTACAATTCTCGAATTTTGAACTGTTAATTCCATCAATTCCGCCGATGATACCGCCGATATAGTCGTTATTTGCTGTAACTACACCTTCATTTGTACTGTTAGTTATGGTAACCGTATTGCCTGTCGCTCTTCCGACGATGCCTCCGACAAACTTATCACCTGTAACCGAACCGTAATTCTTACAATTTGATATATTAAATACGGTGTTATTTCCGGAAGTTCCTATAAATCCGCCGCAATTGTTTTTGGCAACTACCTTACCGCTCATAGTGGAATTTGTAATATTTGCTTCAGCATTTTCAATATAGCCGATAAATCCGCCGCCGGTATTTCCGCTGTAAACAGTCGCATTCATTATAACATTTTTAATTGTTGTTTTACCCGATGTCCATCCGATAAGTCCGCCGTGATCGGAGTCTCCCGAACCGTCCTTATAAACAACGGTTGAGGCATCAACGCTCACTGTCGGTGTATCGTTCTGAATAACGACCTCAGCCGTTGACTTTCCTACAAAGCCGCCATCTCTTACGCCCCAGTCGTTATATTGAATCTTTGAATTTTCCACTTTGCAGTTTGAGAATGTTGTCTTCCTTTCAATAAGTCCTACAAGACCGCCGACTTCTCTCGCAGAGCCTGCTCCGTCATTACTGCCGTTGTTAATTTCAGCTCCGGAAACAGTAACATTACTGATGTTTACCGAGCTGAACATACTGTTGCTGTCGGATGAAATTTTTCCGATAAGTGCTCCGGCACCGTAAGCGACCTTACTTCTTCTGTTATAGGTATATACATGAGGATTGAGAAGAGTAAGGTTCTTAATTTCTCCGCCGCTCATTTTCTTTATGAGTCCTGTACAGCCAATCGTAAAATTTCTCTTTCCATCATAATGATAACGGAAATTTGAAATACAATGACCGTTTCCGTCAAGGACACCGTACCATGCCGTTCCGTCCTCCCTGTAAAATCCATCACTGTATGTAATGCCCTCAAGATCAGTCTGTGACTTCTGCAGGAAAACATCACAATTTAATGTAACAGTATATCCTTGAAATTCGCCTTTGCCGGAGTTGCTTTCATGGTTAATACTGTTCAAAAAATACGCAAAACCGTCTGACGTATTAACGATAGCTGTTTTAGCTGATGTATTGATAGTCAAACCTGCCTTATTGCCGCCTGTACTTGTCGCATAGGTTGTGAAATTCCATGCCGACGCCTTCGGAAAAAGCTCTGAAAGTACACTCGGTTCAAAGATGAAGAAGGTTGTGAACATCATGACAAGGCACAATGCCACACTGATGAATTTTCGTCCGCAACGGGCGAAGGATCGATTGATTTTCATGTTTTTCACCTCATAAAAAATTCAAATCAATTTTCACTTTCAAAATCTTGTTTTGAAATTTATTATCGGGATACATAGCAATCCCAGTTTGCTATATATTATAACACTTTTATATTCTTTATTCAACCTTAAAAAAGTTTATATTTTCGTCAAAACATAGATTTTTTGCCTTTTTCCCCTTTTTCTTTGTTAATTATCACGAAACACGGTTGTTATCAAAAATAACAGTTTTGAGTCGAATTTTATCGGCTTGCCGTTCTTTTTCTGTCTGCTTCTAAGGATATGCAATGCATAATATTAACGAAATCAAATTGAACTTCGCCTGATTTAAATGAAAATATTTCGCGGACTTGAAATTTAGGCTTTTCTACGACGAATTCATATTTATATCGTTATGTTTTCGGCAATTTTTGGCGCTTTTGTCGAGCAAATTGTGATTGACAGCGATGTGCGACACAAGCGGTTGTATCTTTGAAAATGATGTGTAAAATATATTTTTTCTGTTTAAATTTCTGCCGTAAAAGTGTATAATGTTATGGTAAATGCAATTATTGATGTAAAAGGAAGTTTATAATGTCGTATATTTTTAATTCCTCTGTTCTCGGCTCCATGTTTGCCGTGCCGGCTCAGGTCGTGGATAACTACATAAAATTTGCGAGCGCTTCTCAGCTCAAGACCCTGCTTTGGATATGTCGACACATTTCAGAGCCGATTGACTCTGCCAAAATATCGAAGGAAATCGGATACAGCGTCAGTGACGTTGAAGATGCGCTGACCGTCATCGCAAGCTGGGGAATTCTTATCGGAACGGATGTTTCCGTTGCTCCCGCTCCCGTTGCCGCCGAGGAGCCGAAAGCGACGGAGCCGCCGAAGCAGCTTGAGGAAATTTCCGCTTTAAAGCCTTCAAGTGAACAGATAATGACACGCTGCAAGGAGGATCCCGAAATTCTCGCAATGTTCTCGGACATTGAAAAGATGCTCGGCAAAACTCTCGGTTACGACAGCAGAAGTATTCTTCTTATGATGCATGACCACTACGGTCTGCCGATTGAGGTAATTTATATGCTTGTCGATTATTGTAAATCCGTCGGCAAAAGCGGATTTTCATACATCTCAAAGGTCGGCAAGACTTGGGGTGAAAAGGAAATCGACACGATTGAAAAAGCGGACGAGCAAATAAAAATTCTCAACTCCTGTAACAAGCTCTGGAAAGAATTCGCCGAAATGGCAGGAATTCAGAACCCCAGACCGTCCTC
>ERZ773192.136-NODE-136-length-88309-cov-15.177669_pt1 | contig 88309 bp, 66 predicted proteins | sample MGYA00581010_ERZ773192 | MGnify/ENA primary metagenome ERZ773192 (study PRJEB29015, sample SAMEA2737741) | human gut metagenome | biome: human gut; feature: human-associated habitat; material: faeces | place: China | collected 2012 ...
GAACAGCCGATTTCTCTTGCAATCGCACGAATGGAATAGTTATCTTTAATACGAATTTGAAAAATAACACGCTCCTCAAATGAACGATGTTTTCTCTTTTTATGAGAAGTTGTGGTAGGATGTGATTGGCTCATGGACATGCTCCTTTGATTGTGCTTTTTTAGTCAACTAACATTCTATCAAAGAAATGCTTCATGAGCTATTTTATTTAGTTAATGTCAAACTTCATTATACAATCGGCGTTTTAAACTGCAAAATCAAATAAGATAGAGCCCTGATTCTAATGATAGTATGATCTTTTAAAATGATGTTTATCAAATGGATAAATTTATTTGCAGATATATTTTTACTAATAAATTTATAAAAAATCGCGTAGAATAGAAACGTAGTATAAAGTTTGCTAAAAAAAGTGTTCAGATATAATAGCTAAAAATGACTTTGAGTTGAGAATATATATAATCTTATCGTCACTCTAGATTAATGTTTCACGTGAAACATTTTGAATAAATTTAGTAAGAACAAAAAAATAAAGAAAAAACCTAAAAAAATGTATTGTAATATAAAAGACAGTGAACACAGATATTATACAAAATATCTGTGTTCACTGTCTTTTTAATGCACTGAGTTACATTGCTTCAGGTGCTTCAATTCCGAGAAGGTTGAGAGCAGAGCTGATTGTATTCTTTGTGAGATAAGTGAGCATTACTCTTGCATTCTTAAGTGCTGCATCGTCAACGTTAATTCTGGTTGAATTGTAGAACTTATTAAACGCCTGAGCTACATCTACTGCAAATCTTGCAACTACTGATGGCTCATATTTGTCTGCTGCATCTTTTATAACTGCAGGGAATCTGTTTATTTCCTTAAGAAGCTCTATAGCGTCCTGTTCTGTGATAAGGCTGTAATCAATAGGTGATGAAGGATCAAATCCCTCTGCCATTCTTACTACACTGCAGCATCTGGCATGTGTGTACTGAACATATGGACCAGTTTCACCATCAAAGTTAAGCACTTTATCCCAACTAAATGACACATCTTTGATTCTCTGGTTGTACAAGTCATTGAATAATACTGCACCAACACCAACTTTCTTGGCAACATCTTCTTTATCTGGAAGATTTGGACTTTTTTCTGTAATGATCTCAAGACTTTTTGCGATGGCGTCTTTGAGAATATCTTCTGCATAAATGATATTTCCGCTTCTTGTGGAAAGCTTTGCACCCTCAAGACTTACAAGTCCATAAGGAATATGAACAAGCTGGTCTTTTGCCCATTCATTTCCGAGAAGCTCAACTACTTTGAATACCTGAGCAAAATGGAGCTTTTGTTCCTGACCTGTTACGTATAAGCATTTGGAGAAGTTGTATGTCTCTTTTCTGTAGAATATAGCTGCCAGATCACGGGTTGCATATATTGAACTTCCATCTTTTTTTGTAATGATACATGGTGCCATATCATATTCTGACAGATCTACGATCATTGCTCCTTCGCTTTCTTTGAGAAGGTTTGCAGCTTTGATCTTGTCAACCACAGCCTGACATTTGTCTCTGTAAAAGCTTTCGCCGAGATAGTAATCAAAATCCATTCCAAGAAGTTTGTAGGTTCGTTTGTATTCAACAAGGCTTATATCCTTGAACCACTGCCAGATACTGAGAGCCTCCTCGTCACCGTTCTCCATCTTGTTAAACCATGCTCTTGCTTCATCTACAAGTTCAGGATTTTTGTCTGCTTCTTCATGAAATTTTACATATAGTTTCATAAGCTCAGAGATACCATCTTTTTCAACGGCTTCCTTTGATCCCCATGATTTGTATGCAACTATAAGTTTGCCAAACTGTGTTCCCCAGTCACCAAGATGATTGATTCTGACAACATTGTATCCGAGTTTGGAATGAATCTTATAAAGTGAGTTACCTATTATAGTGGTTCTGAGATGTCCAACATGGAAGTTCTTTGCAACGTTAGGTGAAGAATAGTCGATACATATTGTTTTGCCTTCACCCATGTCGGATGATCCAAAATTATCTGAGTTTGCAGCTTCAATCATTGTCTTTACAAAGATTTCTTTCTTTATACAAAAATTGAGATATGCTCCTGCAACTTCTATTTTCTCGATAAAGTCTATATCGCCGATCTGGTCTTTGATGTCTGCTGCTATCATATTTGGAGCTTTGTGCATGACCTTTGCAAGTCTGAAGCATGGAAATGCGAAATCACCCATATCCGGGCGTGGCGGGATCTCTATGGACGCCATGATATCAGAGATATCAACACCTTCTACATATTTTGATATTAGTTCTGCAATTTTTTCTTTCATGATATTAATCCTTTATAATTATTCTAGTGGAAATGAAAATCTGACATTTGTTCCACTGACTATATCTCCATCAATCTTGAATGTACCGTTGAGAAGATAAATGATTTCTTTGATTTTGTGAAGTCCACTGTACCATGGACTTTCGTCTGAATAGTTGCTGTCTATACCAACTCCGTTGTCATTTATATATACATCAACCAGACGACTGCTGAGATATATCTTGATGACTATTTTGTTTGCGTTGGAATGAGTAAATATGTTATTCATCAATTCCTGAATTATTATTATCAATTGTGTGGACACAATATCCGGAATATTGATTGCATAATCTGTACAGTCTATATCTGATGATATGTCGCATTCAGGATGTTCATCTTTATAATTCTGGATAAGTTTTTCAAGTAAAGTCCATACAGGTTCTTCCGAATCAACTTCGTTTGTAAGCGAATTTGCTATTTCATCTACGTGATCTGCCAGTTTGGAGGTGGAAGTTGTAAGTTCTTCAAGGGTGACTTTTGCTCTGTTAATATCTGAGCGTATCAGCCATGAGAGAACCTCCAGTTTGTGAAAATTGGAATCCAGAACATCTGTTATATCACTCTGTATCTTATCTGCAAGCTGTTTTCTTTCGTACTGTTGGAGACGAAGTATGTTCAGACCGTGATTAACAGGTGGCTCATCACTTTCAGGATGAGTATCGCTATCCGCTGTATCTTCACTGATTGTGGAAACTTCTTCCGTGGCCTCTGACAGCAGCTCATCGAGATGCCTGTTGGAAGTTGAAAGACTGTTGATCCTCTTTTTGAGAAGATCGGTTTCTTCTTCCTCTTCTTTGATCTGAATATGCAGTGTGGACTGTATATCCTGAAGTTCTCTGAGCTGCGCCTCTATCTGGGTTGCTTTTTCCTGCTGAGAGGTTGTGCTCGTCGAAAATGGGGAAAATACGTTGTGTCCTGTACTGGTTTTAAAGGAGTATACATCCAATGTTTTAAGGAGCTGGTCTATCTTGGCTTTAAGCTCAAATTCCTCTGTCTTAAGAGACTGTACCTGCTCAAGTTTGCTTATATATGAATCATTAAAAAAGTTCAGCAGATCCTGATTTGTGCTGCGAACAAGTTTAAGACTTTCTATAGATGTGTTGTCCATGACATTACTCCTTTCCCGTATTTTTCATTGTAGTATACGCAAATGTATGTGTCAACAAATGAGATAAAAAAGTATAGCTGAAAATACATTAATATAGAAGAAACACATATACTTATAATCTAATTATGTTATTAACTGATACAATGCCATTCTTCAGCGCATCATTGGTTGGAATTCAACTATCATGAGATGTCTGATATAGCGTGATGTGTTTATTTTTTATTTCTATAAGCCACCAATCTATTGATAGGGGTTCCCATTGCGGAGAATTTTGTCTCGTATTCCGTCATGATATTGCCTTCGTTATATTCTGAGTGGTGAAGGTCATAGGTGTAGTTCTCCAGAATCCATCCTGCTTCAGGTACCTGTTCAAGTGAAAAATCGAATAACCCACGGTTATCAGTTTTAAAAATAACTCTGCCTTCAGGTGCAAGAAACTGATCATATAATCCAAGAAAATGAGTGGATGTGAGACGGCGTTTTGCATGTCTGTCTTTTGGCCATGGATCTGAAAAATTCAGATATATGCGGTCAACCTCATCTTTGTCAAATACATCTGTAATGTACTCGGCGTCCATTCTGATAAAGAACAGATTTTGAAGATCCGGTTCCTGTTCTCTTTTTTCAATTGCTCTTACAAGTACGCTGGAATATTTTTCTATTCCAAGATAGTTGATGTCTGGATTTCGCCTGGCAAGTTCCATGATGAACTGACCTTTTCCCATTCCTATCTCTATATGTATGGGATTGTCATTGCCAAAAAAACTATGCCAGTGTCCTTTTATAGAAGTTTCTTCGTGGACAACATAATCATTTGCCGCAATAGTTTCTCTAGATCCCTTAACATTTCTAAGTCTCATAGTAATCTCCATTTATTAATGAAATAATCTGATTTTAAACTATGTTTTATAATAACATAGCAAAAAATGATATTCAAACAAAATGGCTTAAATCCATGGTAAAATACTATTTATAAAACATAGTAATGAGCAATATAAAATTTTTTTGAAAAAAATAAAAAAAACACTTGCATTATTTCTGAATATGTTATATACTCCATATTGTTGTGACGGAGACAACACAACAAACAAATAAAACACGGGCCGCTAGCTCATTTGGTAGAGCACCTGACTCTTAATCAGGGTGTGCGGGGTTCGAGCCCCCGGCGGCCCACTTCAAGATGGATTGACTGCAATTAGTTGTGGCTGATCCATTTTCTTTATGTATAGGTATTATAATTATATCAATACAATTTATGTCACAATATGACTTACACATGATATGTTTATAAATCATATAAATATGTAGAAATATAAAAACTGTGGTAGAAGCAGGTTCTATCACAGTTTTTATATTTTGACTTATAACCATTTTTTTTATATATTTATAATCTCATATATATGATTCCAGATCACACACCTTCATTGTCAAATGTCGGTATAAAACTCTCACTGGCTGTTTCACCTTCCTGTATAAATCCATTTTCAACACCGATATCTATAGCGTAGTCTACCAGCTCGTCGTATTCTGCTGCTGTGAGTTTGCGGTTAAGCTCAGGATATTTGTCAGCGATGCCGGGCATAGGAGTGTATTGATTCATTATGCTAAGATAGATCGAATCACCATATGTATCATATAGATACGTTATGACAGCCTTTGAGTCTTCCATGCAGCCTGGAAGCTGCAGATGCCTGACGATAACTCCTTTTTGCATAATTCCATCGCCGTTGAAATACATATGAGAACCGCCACATTGTCTGACCATCTCAGCAATGGATTCTTTTGCGTGGTCAGAATAGTCGGGGGCGTTACTGTATCTGGATGAAAGTATAGATGACATAAATTTGAAATCCGGCAGATATACATCGATATAGCCATCAAGTGAGCTGATCATATCCTTTGTCTCGTAGCCGCTGCAGTTATATACAAATGGCAGACCAAATCCTCTGTGCCTGGCCATATCAATGGATGTAAGTATCTGAGGAATATAGTGGTCTGGAGTCACAAGATTGATATTGTTTGCACCTTTGTCTTTAAGTTCAAAGAATATGTTACAGAGTCTTTCTGCTGTTATATCTTTTCCTGCAACTCCGTCTGAGATATCTCTGTTCTGGCAGAAACAGCATCCCAGGGCACAGCCTGAGAAGAAGACTGCACCTGAGCCGTTTTCACCTGAGATGCAGGGTTCCTCCCACATATGCAGGGCAGCTCTGGACACCCTTAGCTTGTCGGATGTATGACAGGCTCCCTTGTACCCCTGAAGGCGGTTTACACCACATTTTCTTGGACACAATATGCATTTTTCGAATATCTTCTGAATATCCATGAAAACTTCTCCTTATTTTGGAACTTACAGGGCGTCCGGGTCAAATGTGCTGATCAGGTCTGCCATCTCCTGGAGGTCTTTGTTATCTGCCATCTCCTCTATGCGGCCGTGATCCATGAGATCTGCAAGATCCGGGTTGATAGGGAGACGTATGGCGTTTCCTATATATAATTCCTTCATGACTTCCTCAAGTCTGCTGTGTCCAAATATATAGTGCTTGCCGCTGCAGTTTGGACATATAAAGTATGACATATTTTCAACCATTCCGATGACTGGGATGTTCATGCTGTCTGCCATGTGGACAGCTTTGCCTACGATGACCGAGACAAGATCCTGTGGTGTGGTGACAACGACTACTCCGTCTATAGGGATAGACTGGAAGATCGTGAGTGGAACATCACCGGTTCCAGGTGGGCAGTCGATAAACATATAATCGATATCTCCCCAGATTATGTCTGAGTAGAATTGTTTTACTGAATTTGCAATTATCGGGCCTCTCCAGAGAACAGGGGTTGTCTCACTGTCCAGAAGAAGATTTACGGACATGATCTTGATACCTGTGGATGTCTCGTCAGGATACAGGTAGTCTCCTTCAGCTTCCGGCATTTTGCGTGTGCCAAATGCTTTGGGAATGGAAGGTCCTGTAATGTCTGCATCCAGAATGGCTGTCTTGAATCCCATGCGCTGCATGAGAACTGCAAGCTGGCAGGTGACGGAGGATTTGCCGACGCCTCCCTTGCCGCTTATCACAGCAATGATATGTTTTATATGTGAGCCAGGATGAGGCTTGATGATAAGGCTCTGTGGCTCTGTTCTGCTTGAGCAGTTCTGACCGCAGCTGCTGCAGTCGTGTGTACAGTTGTCTGACATATAGCTCTCCAATCTTCCACCGACAGAATTTTCATGACGGCGGTATAAAAATTACGCATTTGCGTTACTTAATATTATATATCATGTAAGTTGTGTAAATCAATGAAAGCAAAAGCACTATTAAATTTACTAGTAAAATCAAAGTGGTAAAAAGTAGTTAATATATGCACAGGTTGAAAAAGTGTTGTTGTGTGGGATATACTTAAAATAATATGTTGAGTAAGCAGGAGGTTTTATTATGGGAGTTTTATCCGGACTTCAGCCAGAAGGCGTTTTTAAATTTTTTGAGGAAATATGCGGGATACCACATGGGTCTTCGGACACAAAAAGGATAAGTGATTACCTGGTCCGTTTTGCGGGGGACAGGAATCTGAGATATATACAGGATGAGAAGAACAACGTGATCATCTTCAAGGATGGGACGCCGGGATATGAGAACAGTGCGCCCGTCATGATTCAGGGGCATATGGACATGGTGTGCGAGAAGGACCATGATTGTGAAATAGATTTTTCAAAAGACGGGCTGCGTCTTAAACTGGAAGATGGAGTGGTCTCTGCTGATGGGACAACTCTTGGCGGAGATGACGGAATTGCCGTGGCATTTGCGCTGGCAATAATGGATGACGATAATATATCGCATCCTCCTCTTGAGTGCGTGTTTACTGTGGATGAGGAGATCGGAATGCTGGGCGCGGCTGCCCTCGACTGCAGCGAACTGAAGTCAAAGACTATGTTGAATCTTGATTCGGAGGATGAGGGATATCTTCTGGTATCCTGCGCAGGCGGCGCATGTGCTATATGTCATATTCCTGTTGAGTACGAAGATATTGCTGCCAGAGATTTGCTTATGGCAAAGGTCACTGTGACCGGTCTTGTGGGCGGACATTCCGGCGTTGAGATCAACAAGCAGCGTGCGAATGCAGACAAACAGCTTGCAAGACTATTATACATAGTAGGAAGAGATGTGGATTTCAGACTTATATCTGTGGATGGAGGTTTAAAGGACAACGCAATTCCTAAGCAGGCGACAGCAATTGTGGGGATAACTGCTGAGAATGTGGATAACTTTACGGCGGCGGTGGAAAAGATTCGCAAAGTGATGAAGCATGAATTTGAGGCTACGGATCCTGAATTGGAAGTGCTGATCGATATAAGTGAGAATGCGGATAGACGGGTTATGACAGATGAATCTAAAGACAGAGTTATATCAAGCCTGATGCTTATGCCAAATGGAGTTCAGAAGATGAGCAATGATATAGAGGGACTTGTTCAGACATCTCTCAATCTGGGAATTCTTCATACGTCGGCAAATAAGGTGACGGCAAGCTTCTCTGTGAGGAGCAGCGTGAGGTCTGAGAAAGAGAATCTGATATCGCAGCTTGAATGTCTGATGTCTGTGGCTGGTGGAAGTCTTGAAATCCAGGGAGATTATCCAGCGTGGGAGTACAGACATGATTCTCCTCTCAGAGATATTATGGTGGATGTGTTTGAAGAGCAGTATGGAAGAAAGCCTGTTATACAGGCACTTCACGCCGGAGTGGAGTGTGGTCTTTTTGCCGGTAAGTTGCCTGGCCTGGATTGCGTATCATTTGGCCCGGATATGAAAAATATCCATACCATCAGGGAGTCTATGGATGTTGCCAGTGTACAGAGAACATGGAGGTATACACTGGGTATACTTGAGAAATTGAAGTAATTGACAGCAGTATAATTTCAATAAGGAGAAGAATGATGGAAAAGGTAAAAGGATTCTTGAAGAAGAAGGACATCGTGTTCAGTGTCAAGAGATACGGAATAGATGCCCTGGGTGCCATGGCACAGGGATTGTTCTGTACTCTGCTGATCGGAACTATATTGAACACACTTGGCAATCAGTTTGGTGTAGGATTTCTCAAAGCGGTTGTTGCGACAGTGAATGGAACAGATTATACAGTTGGAGGTCTCGCTTCTGCTATGGCAGGACCTGCGATGGCGGTGGCTATAGGATATGCACTTAATGCACCACAGCTCGTATTGTTCTCACTGATAACAGTTGGATTTGCAGCAAATGCCCTAGGCGGCGCAGGTGGTCCTCTGGCAGTTTATTTTATTGCAGTTATCGCAACTGAGCTTGGAAAGGTTGTCTCAAAGGAGACAAAGATAGATATACTGGTTACACCTCTTGTAACAATCGGAAGTGGTGTGGCTGTGTCTGCTCTTCTTGCACCTACACTTGGTGCTATAGCCATGAAGGTCGGAGACCTCATCATGTTGGCTACAAACCTTCAGCCGTTCTGGATGGGTATTGCTGTGTCAGTTCTCGTCGGTGTGGCTCTTACACTTCCTATATCATCCGCTGCGATATGCGCAGCATTCGGACTTACAGGACTGGCAGGTGGTGCTGCTGTGGCGGGCTGTTGTGCACAGATGGTTGGCTTTGCAGTTATGTCATTCAGAGAGAATAAGTGGGGCGGGCTGGTTTCACAGGGAATCGGAACATCAATGCTCCAGATGGGCAACATCATAAAGAACCCAAGAATCTGGATCGCGCCTATAGTTACATCTGCGATCACAGGCCCACTTGCAACATGTCTGTTCAAGCTTCAGATGAACGGAACTCCTGTATCATCAGGTATGGGTACATGCGGTCTGGTAGGACAGATAGGAGTATACACAGGCTGGATGAATGATATCGAGGCGGGAACCAAGACAGCAGTTACAGCTATAGACTGGATTGGACTTATACTCATCTCATTTGTACTTCCTGCAGTTCTCTGCCCACTCATCAATATGGTCGTTATAAAGCTTGGATGGGTTAAGGATGGAGATATGACTTTGTCATAGGAATAGTAAAAGCATATAAAATTATCACTTATTTTATTTTTACAAGCCTAAAAGATACAAATTTACAGATTTTGTATCTTTTGGGCTTGTTTTTGTTCAAAAAGATAAAAATTTTTCCTAAAACTGTGATTTTGAGATAAGTGAGGAGGATATGGAGGCTCTTAAGAACTTTAAGAAGATAGAGAGCTATGGTGCCAGCAGTGGATTCCCTGTATATGGTGGACGCATATAAAACTCAGTAAAATCAAGACCTGCAACCATCGGTTGCGAGATCTGCAACTACAATTAGCTTGAATGATACAGGCATTTTCTTATAATGAAGTCATTGCAAAATTAAACATTCAGGAGGAAATGAGTATTATGAAAAAGGGAACAAGTTATATTGTTGTTGCAGCAATGATGATGGGATTGATGCTGACGGGCTGTGGTGGAAGTGACAATTCTGACACTACAGCAGCCAGCGCTACAACAGAGTCTGTGACAGAAGAAGCAACAGAGGAGCAGGATACTGAAACACAGGACACCGCAGATGATACTGAGGACAGTTCGATCGCCATTGATGAGGAGGATACAGAGGAAGATACAGAGGACAGTGAAGAGGCAGAGGCTGATCCTTCAATAGTAGGTGTATACACCAAGAATGGTTATGAGAATTCGTATTTTGGATTCAAGATCAACCTTGAAGGAAGCTATGGAATTCAGACAAGAGGTTCATTACTGTCTGCCACCGATATCTCTGAGGTTGTGGAGGATTCCAATAGCGATGAGACTGTACAGAGGGCATTGGATAATCTGGACAATAGCTTTACGGTAGGAAACGATTATGCATTCTGTGCAAATGATGGTACACACTATATTCTGCTCAAAATAAAGTCCCCTAAGGGTGGCGGAAATTACGGTTATGATGTGTGGGCTGATGAGAAGACAGTAGCAAAGGCAAATGTTGCTCAGATGGATACTGTTGTTACATCTACAGCAAGTAGAATTGGTGCTGAAGCAAGCAATATCGAGACTAGTTATTCCAAGTGTACAGTATTTGGTGAAGAGCATTACATATGTACAGCAACGGCTGATATGTCCGGAACAGAGTACTCTCTGACAAATGTAATAGTAAGATCAGATGACGGAAAGTACGCGATGACAATAGCCATAGAGACTCTTGGAGACAGAAATTATCAGGATATTCTGGATAACATGTTCAGTCCATTATAAATTTTAGAACTTTACTTTTTCAAAAACAAAAAGTATAATACACATCGAAAGCGAGTGGCAAAGATTGCGTAAATCCAGTTTTGTCACTCGCTTTTTATGTGTATATATAATAATTTTTAGTGTGTAGCTATTCAGCGTAAGTCCAGCTAACTTATGTGGATAGCTGCTTTTTTGTTCAGGGAAAGGAGTTTGAAGAGTGAAAGAAAAGGATACGGACAAAGAGAAAAGCAGAGAGAAAAATAAGATGAAGGATATGCCGGTTAGAAAATTAATGATCCAGATGGGAATTCCGATGATTCTTTCCATGGCGCTTCAGGCGGTGTACAACATCGTGGACAGCGCATTTGTGGGAAATATGAAGGTTGGAAGTGAGGCGGCATTAAATGCATTGACGTTGGTGTTCCCGGTGCAGATGCTCATTGTTGCTCTCGGAATAGGAACTGGTGTCGGTACAAATGCGTTTATTGCCAGAACCCTTGGTCAGGGTGACAAAGAAAGAGCCGCCAAGGTGGCAGGCAACAGTCTATTTCTTGGCGCCGTGATATATGTGGTGTGTCTGGTATTTGGAATATTTGGAGTGAGGGCTTATATAGTTTCACAGACAATGGATGCACAGGTCACAGAGATGGCTGTGGATTATCTAAGAATATGTTGTGTGTACTCATTTGGAATAATTTTCTTCTCGCTTTTTGAGAAGCTGCTTCAGGCAACAGGCAGATCCATGTATTCGACAATAGGTCAGGTGATGGGAGCTGTCATAAATATCATACTTGATCCGCTTCTCATATACGGAGTTGGAATATTTCCTGAGATGGGTGTCAGAGGAGCTGCTTATGCGACTATTATAGGTCAGATAGCCTCTGCGGTGCTGTTGTGTGTGTTCCATCTGAGATTTAATAAGGAATTTGAACATGGATGTGCACACATGAAGCCTGACTGGAGAATCATCAGGGGAATATATGCCATAGGACTTCCGGCCATCATAGCCCAGGCACTTATGTCAATCATGGTATATGTGCTGAATCTCATACTCAAGTTTAACCAGTCGGCGCAGACTGCATATGGCCTGTTCTACAAGGTTCAGCAGTTTGTGCTGTTTCTCGCATTTGGACTCAGGGATGCGATCACCCCGATCACGGCATACAGCTATGGAATGGGTGACAGGAAGAGGATAAATGATGCGATTAAGTATGGGGTAATCTACACAATAACGCTGATGGTGTTTGGAATGGCTGTGACAGAACTGTTTCCTGCTGCATTTGCAGGACTTTTCAATGCGGGACAGTCCAGGGCGTATTTTATAGCTGCCATGAGGATAATCTCCCTAAGTTTCGTGTTTGCCGGGGTAAATGTTGCATTTCAGGGAATATATCAGGCCCTTGAGGGTGGAGTGGAATCGCTGGTGATATCACTGCTCAGACAGTTGATAATCATCCTGCCGCTTGCCGGAGCATTTGCTGCTCTGGTCAGAGGCGGTCAGGCAGATGTATCACTGATATGGTGGGCGTTCCCAATCACGGAGATCGTGTCCTGCGTGGTGGGAACGATGCTGCTAAGAAGAAAAATTTGTAATATTGAAATACTTAAAGGCAAATGATCTAACTACTTCTTCCCTGCGCCCTTCATCATTGATTTAAATGTCAGCAGGAATGTTGCACCGCATGAGAATGCGGACACTATGTCGCTGATAGGCTCGGCGTAGTAAATACTCATGACCGAGTGGGTACAATACGGAAGGATGATCGCAAGCGGGATTATCAGTATGACCTTTCTCAGCAGTGCAAATATAAGGGATTTGCCTGCCTGTCCCATGGATATGAAAGACTGCTGACATCCGTTCTGTATGCCGAAGAACATCATTCCGAATATGTATATCGGAAGAACCTTTGCACAGAGTGCTTTGAGGGATTCATCCGAGGTAAATATTCCGGCTGCCACGGACGGAAACAGGAATGCGGCTCCGGCCAGGACAAATGACACGATGATGGACATGGTTATCAGTATGGTACATGTCTTCTTCACTCTGTTCACGTTGCCCTTGCCGTAGTTGTAGCTGATGATGGGCTGGACTCCCTGTGAGAAGCCACTCATCGGGATAAATATAATCTGCATGATACTCTGAAGTATGGTGAACGATCCCACGTACAGGTCATCGCCGTACTTCTGGAGCCCATGAGTGAACACGATGGTTATAAGGCTCTCAGTGACCTGCATGATAAAAGGTGACACACCGAGAGCTGCAATTGACAGGATCAGCTTGCCCTGTGGGCGCATCATCTGCGCTGATATGCGAAGACTAGCCTTGTCGGACGTCAGAAATCTGATAACCCAAGCCGCGCTTATCGCCTGGGATATGACGGTCGCTATGGCCGCACCCTTGATTCCGAGGTTCAGTGCAAATATGAATATCGGATCGAGGATGATGTTGAATATGGCTCCTATGAGCACAGAAAACATGGCGGTCTTTGACTGTCCCTGGGCTGTGATAAATGTGTTCAGACCGGTGGTGATCATGACAAATATCGTGCCTATAAGGTAAATGCTCAGATAGTCATCGGCATGCGGATAGGTGGCGTCACTTGCTCCGAAGAAATACAGAAGAGGTTTCTTCAATGTGTAGATGACAGCCATAACAATAACTGTAAATATGATGAGCAGAGTTACGCCATTTGACAGGATGCGCTGCGCCTTGTCTCTGTCGCCTTTACCGAGAGCAATGGAAGCCAGAGGTGCTCCGCCCGCTCCCACGAACACACTGAATGCGCTCACGAGGGTGATGATCGGGAGACATAGTCCGATTCCGGTGAGGGATGCTGCACCCACTTCGGGGATATGCCCTATGTATATTCTGTCCACTATGTTGTATAAGAGATTGATGAGCTGCGCCACAAATGTTGGAATGCCCATGGAGAGCATAAGTTTAAATATCGGTGCCGTGCCCATCCTCTCTTCAGAATCTGAAGAAATTGTACTTGTGTTCATAACTACTCCTTAATGTTGATAACTTTATAAAATCTGCTGAAAACTTTATCGTTCATCGTGGTGACGGAGGTGCCTGACCCCTCCGTCACCTAGGATATTTCAGTTGGGTGGTGTAGTCAATCTGAAAATAATAAAGAAAGTATAAAATAAATGATAGGTAGAAAAAGTCCAGTAAATATGCGGTAAACAGTAAAAAACAAGTGAAAATATGACAGAAGCTTGAAAATTTAATCTTGACAAATTCACTAGGAAAGCGCATTATGGTTACAGATATAAGATAAACCGTTGATCAAGAGGAGTAGCGGCATATAACATGTTCAGAGAGTTGCAGGTGGTGTGATTGCAGCGATGGGAGTGCAGGTGAATGGACTTGTGAGGGTGAACCGAAAGATTTGAGAATTATATTGAGAATCAAGTAGGGGAGACGGAGACCTACCGTTATAGAAGGTACATATATGGTTGTATATGGTCGAGGGCATCGATATATATAAATATATATAGAATTATTTATATATATTTTTTTTTATTTATTGATGAAATTAGGTGGCACCGCAGGAGATTAGATTTCTTGTCCTAATGTTTGTAGGATAAGGAATTTTTTTTATGTCCTGTGGTGCTTTTTTAGTTTGCAGAAAGACATGTGACATTTGACAAATCCTTTAACGACAGCCTGAAAGACATATACGAAAGAGATGAGCACAGGGAAATTTCTTGAATACAGGATAGTGTTCAAAAACAAGGAGGATGAGACATGATAAAACCAGAACTTAGCGAGGCAAAGAAATATGCGGCAGACGGATACAGGATGGTTCCGGTGTGCTGCGAGATGTTATCGGATGTGATCACACCTATCAACTTACTCAGAAAGCTGAAAGCGGCAAATGAGCACTGTTACATACTTGAGAGCGTGGAGAATCAGGAGGTGTGGGGACGCTACACATTTCTTGGTTACAATCCAAAGCTTGATGTCACATGCATGAATGGACACATACAACTCAAGGACATAGATGGAAATGTGATAAAGGAAGCGGATGACATTCATCCTGAGGTATTCATAAGAGAGATTCTCAAGGATTACAAGAGTCCGAAGATAGAAGGACTTCCAACATTTACAGGCGGTTTTGTCGGTTACTTCTCATATGATTATATAAAGTACAGTGAGAAGAAGCTTGTGATCGATGCCGAGGACGATGAGGGATTTCAGGATCTGGATTTGATGTTATTTGACAAGGTCATTGCATTTGACAATTTCAAGTCTAAGCTTATCCTCATTGCAAATGCCGATACATCCGATATAGAAGCTGGATATGCAAAGGCACTTGCTGACATAGAAGATATGAAGAAGCTGATCCTCGATGGAGAGATGGCTGAGATAGAGCCGGTTAAGATGAAGAGTGATTTCAAGCCTTTGTTTGACAAAGAGAAGTATTGCAGTATGGTCGAGAGGGCAAAGAAGTACATATTTGAGGGGGATATCTTCCAGGTGGTTCTGTCCAACAGACTTGAGGCTGAGATGGAGGGATCACTGTTCAATACATACAGGGTTCTCAGAAGCACAAATCCATCACCTTATATGTTCTACTTCAGCGGAGACCAGATAGAGGTTGCGGGAGCGTCACCTGAGACATTGGTAAAGCTTGAAAATGGCGTGCTCCACACATTCCCACTTGCCGGAACGAGACCGAGGGGAAAGACAAAGGAAGAGGATATGAGACTTGAGGCCGGACTTATGGCGGATGAGAAGGAGCTGGCGGAGCACAACATGCTGGTGGATCTCGGAAGAAATGATCTTGGCAAGATAAGCAAGTTCGGAACTGTTGAGGTTGAGCAGTACATGAAGATTCAGAGGTACTCACATGTAATGCATATCGGGTCAACGGTCAAAGGAGAGATTGATGACAGCAGGTATGATGAGCTGTCAGCCGTGGATGCGGTACTTCCGGCAGGAACCCTCTCGGGAGCACCAAAGATCAGGGCGTGTCAGATCATCAACGAGCTGGAGGACAACAAGAGAGGAATATATGGCGGTGCCATAGGATACATAGATTTCACAGGGAATCTTGACACATGTATAGCCATAAGGATCGCATACAAAAAGGGAGACAAGGTATTTGTCAGATCCGGAGCAGGAATCGTCGCGGACAGTGTTCCGGCAAATGAGTTCCAGGAATGTATCAACAAGGCAAAGGCGGTTACGACAGCACTCACCATGAGCCAGGATATATCATAAGGAGGACCCGCTTGCGGGAGATTCCTTATGATAATGCGTGCGCCGCGCGGAGCGCCTTTCATGCGCATGCACAATAAAAATAAGGAGGACAAAATAAATGACAATACTTATAGATAATTATGACAGCTTCTCCTACAACCTGTATCAGCTTGTGGGGGCAATAAATCCGGATATAAAGGTCATAAGAAATGATGAGTTCACCTGTGAGGAGATTGAAGCGATGAATCCGGATCACATAATCATCTCACCAGGCCCCGGAAGACCTTCGGATGCGGGAATGTGTGAGGATGCGGTGAGATATTTTGTAGGAAAGGTTCCGATCCTCGGCGTGTGTCTCGGACATCAGGCGATTTGTGAGACATATGGTGCGACAGTCACATATGCAAAGAAACTTATGCATGGAAAGATGTCGCTGGTTGATGTGGATCTGAACTGCAGATTGTTCAGAGGACTTCAGAGTAAGATACAGGTTGCCAGATATCATTCACTGGCAGCAGCTGATGAGAATTTCCCGGAATGTCTGGAGGTCACAGCCAGGACGGAGGATGGAGAGATCATGGCAGTGAAACACAGGGATTATGAGGTATATGGAGTTCAGTTCCATCCGGAGTCGATACTGACACCGAAGGGCAAGATAATGCTCAGGAATTTTTTAGAGATATAAAATAAGGAGGATATGGCGATGATACAGGATACTCTTAAGAAGGTAGTAGCAGGACAGAATCTTACATACGATGAGGCATATGCCAGCATGGATGAGATTTTCAGCGGCCAGGTGCCGGGAGAGACAACGGCGGGATATCTCACAGCTCTTCACATGAAGGGCGAGACGCTTGACGAGATAACAGCCAGTGCAAATGGAATGAGAGACCATGCGGAGTCTCTTCCACATGACGGAATAGATGTTCTTGAGATCGTGGGAACAGGCGGAGATTGTGCGAATTCATTTAACATATCGACAACGAGTGGTATAGTTGCAGCAGCGGCCGGAGTACCGATCGCAAAGCATGGCAACAGAAGCGTATCAAGCAAAAGTGGTGCTGCGGATGTCCTTGAGGCTCTTGGTGTAAATATTTCCATTTCACCTGAAAAGATGGGCAAGGTTCTCGCTGAGTGCAACATGAGCTTTATGTTTGCCCAGGTATATCACAAGGCGATGAAATATGCAGGTCCGGTCAGAAAGGCTCTTGGAATACCGACAGTATTCAATATCCTTGGTCCTCTTACCAACCCGGCAAAGGCTCAGATGCAGATCATGGGAGTATACAAGGAGGAGCTTGTTGATCAGATGGCCCCTGTACTTGTTGGTCTTGGAGTAAAGAGAGGACTTGTCGTGTACGGACAGGATTGTCTGGATGAGATCTCCATGAGCGCACCTACAACTGTAGCAGAGATCAAAGATGGCGAGATCACAAAGTACGAGATCAAGCCAGAGGATTTCGGATTTGAGAGGTGCAGTAAGGAGGATCTGGTGGGCGGCGGTCCTGAGGAAAACGCACAGATCACCCGCGATATCCTGTCGGGTAAGATCAAAGGAGCCAAGAGAAATGCAGTTGTACTGAACGCAGCAGCTTGTATCTATATTGCAGGCAAGGCGGACTCCATAGCGGATGGAATAAAGGTGGCAGAGGACGTGATCGACAGTGGCAAGGCAGCAGAGACACTTGATGCATTTGTAAGACTGACAAATGAGTAGATAAGCTTCATTGCAGACTATGATAGAAAGTTGCATAGAGAGGTAAGAGATGATATTAGATGAGATAGCGGAAAAGACAAAGGAACGTGTGGCGGAGCAGAAGAAAAAAGTTCCTCTTGAGGAGATGAAGAGACAGGCACTTGATATAGTTGCCAGAGAGACGGATAACGGCAGCAGCCCATATAGTAAGTTCCTATTTAGGGACAATCTGGCGGCAGATGGAATATCGTTTATCTGTGAGGTCAAGAAGGCTTCGCCTTCCAAGGGGCTTATCGCACCGGACTTTCCTTATGTTGAGATCGCAAAGGAATATGAGGCGGCGGGAGCTTCAGCCATATCGGTGCTTACCGAGCCATTTTACTTCCAGGGTAGCAATCAGTTCCTGATGGACATAAAGAAAGAGGTAAATATACCGCTGCTGAGGAAGGATTTCACAGTTGACGAGTATATGATATATGAGGCAAAGGTCATAGGAGCCTCGGCGGTGCTTTTGATTTGCGCCATACTGGATGACGAGCAGCTTGCCTCATACCTGCAGCTTGCACATGAACTTGGAATGTCGGCTCTGGTTGAGGCTCACGATGAGGATGAGGTCAGACGGGCGATAGCCTGTGGAGCCGGCATCATCGGAGTGAACAACAGAGACCTCAGAACATTTACGGTGGACATCATGAACAGCGTTCGTCTTAGAAAGCTGATACCGGACATGGTGCCGGCAAAGCGTTCCCCAGTGAAGAAATCAACAAAAGGCTCAACAAAGGGGCCTGACCCCTTTGTTGAGTGTTCCGTTCATCAGAAGATGGTGTATGTATCAGAGAGTGGAATCAAGACAAAAGAGGACATAGACAGGCTCAAGGCAAATGGAACGGATGCGGTGCTCATAGGCGAGACATTTATGAGAAGTTCCGATAAGAAGAAGTTGTTTGCGGAACTTAGAGGCGAGTAACATATTATATAGAAGAAACACAATACAAAAGTGTAGAAATACATTTGAAGATATATCTGAGAAGACAAAAACAGGAGGAAAAACATATGTCAAAAGGCAGATTTGGCGTTCACGGCGGCCAGTACATTCCAGAGACTCTGATGAATGCGATGCTGGAGCTGGAGGAGGCTTACAAGAAATATAAAGATGATCCGGAGTTTAACAGAGAACTCACGGAGATGCTCAACGAGTATGCGGGAAGACCTAGCAGACTTTACTATGCAGAGAGAATGACAAAGGATCTGGGCGGTGCAAAGATCTACCTCAAGAGAGAGGATCTGAACCACACAGGAGCACACAAGATCAACAACGTAATCGGACAGATGCTCCTTGCCAAGAGAATGGGCAAGACAAGAGTTATCGCGGAGACTGGTGCCGGACAGCATGGAGTTGCAACAGCGACAGTTGCAGCTATGATGGGCATGGAGTGCGAGATATACATGGGCGAGGAGGACACGATCAGACAGGCTCTCAACGTGTACAGAATGAGACTTCTGGGTGCAAAGGTTCATCCGGTAAAGACAGGAACAGCCACACTTAAGGACGCTGTATCTGAGGCATTTCGTGAGTGGACAAGCAGGATTGATGACACACACTATGTACTCGGCTCAGTCATGGGACCATATCCTTTCCCTGAGATCGTCCGTGATTTCCAGGCTGTGATCAGTAAAGAGATCAAGGCACAGCTCATGGAGAAGGAGGGAAGACTCCCTGATGTCATCATGGCATGTGTGGGCGGCGGTTCAAATGCCATCGGAGCTTTCTACGATTTCATACCTGACGAGAGCGTCAGGCTGATCGGCTGTGAGGCAGCAGGCAGAGGCGTTGATACATTCGAGACTGCGGCAACCATCGCAACCGGAAAGCTTGGTATATTCCACGGCATGAAGTCATACTTCTGTCAGGATGAATTTGGCCAGATCGCACCTGTATATTCGATCTCAGCGGGACTTGACTACCCGGGAATCGGACCTGAGCATGCATACCTTCACGACATCGGACGTGCGGAGTATGTGGCGATCACAGATGACGAGGCAGTTGATGCATTTGAGTATCTGTCAAGGATTGAGGGAATCATCCCTGCGATAGAGAGCGCACATGCTGTGGCTTACGCCATGAAGCTGGCACCTACAATGGATAAGGATAAAATAATAGTGATCAATGTATCAGGACGTGGCGACAAGGACGTAGCAGCCATCGCAAGATACAGAGGGGAGGATCTTTATGAGTAATATAGCAAAAGCATTTGAGCATGGAAAAGCATTTATACCATTTGTGACATGTGGCGATCCGTCGCTGGATGTGACAGAGGAGGTAGTATACGCAATGGTGGAGGCCGGTGCAGACCTTATAGAACTGGGAATCCCATTCTCAGACCCGACAGCCGAGGGTCCGGTCATCCAGGGCGCAAATATAAGAGCGCTTGCAGGTGGAGTGACGACAGACAATGTATTTGACCTTGTGAGAAAGCTCCGCAAGAAAGTGACAATACCTATGGTGTTCATGACATATGCAAATGTCGTGTTCTCGTACGGTTCGGAGAGATTCATCAGCACATGCAAGGAGATCGGCATAGACGGTCTGATCCTTCCTGACATTCCTTACGAGGAGAAGGACGAGTTTCACGGAATCTGCAAGCAGTATGATGTGGATCTCATTTCACTTATAGCGCCTACATCCCATGAGAGAATATCCATGATCGCAAATGATGCGAGTGGATTTGTATACTGCGTGTCATCACTCGGTGTAACCGGAACCAGAACCAAGATCACCACAGACATAGGAGCAATGGTCAATCTGGTGAAGAAGGCGAAGAACATCCCTTGCGCTGTAGGTTTCGGAATATCCACACCTGAGCAGGCAAAGCAGATGGCGGAGAAGTCAGACGGTGTCATCGTCGGTTCAGCCATCGTCAAGCTGTGCGCCCAGTACGGCAAGGACTGTGTGCCTTATGTGAGAGATTATGTGAAGAGCATGAAGGATGCGATAAGGTGTATATAAGGTTTTTGTGAAAAACGGGTATGTGACTCGGTATTCTTCATAGATTAAAACATCCTACGTTTTGGCAATAATTAAAAAAATTGCCGAAACGTAGGGATTATTTAAGTGAAAATATGTTAAAGTCAGTGCTCATCTGTATAGATCTTCCAGAGTTATCAGATGAACCTCTCTGCAATCCTGCGCCTGGAGCAGGCCATCAGTAAATCCTCCCTTGGAAAAGATATAATAGTGATAGTTGTTGCCTTTTCCAAGCATCTCTGCATAATCTCTGATAAGATTAAATTCATCAACACCAATTTTTTCATTTTTGTACTTGCATGAACCGATGATATAGTCATTACCCTGGACAGGAGTGCCAATAATGTCTATTTGAATCTGTTTCCTCTTTTTAGGGTCGGTTCCCCACCATTGACCAATATCGCATAGTTCAATAGGAAGATTGTCACAATAATACAGTAGGTAATCCTGACACATTTTTTCAAATGTCAGACCCATGTAGTCAGAAAGATGTTGTTTTACAGCAAGAGGATAGATCTTTGGGATTCTTCCTGAGTCAATGCTATCTCTTACATCCAGTTTATTGATGTAGTGTGGAACTCCTCCGGTACAATACCTAACGCAAGCAGGATTACGTTTAATACAGACATTTTTCCGGATGCATTAATTCCTATAATTGCTGTTGTAGTATTAATGTATACATTGGAAAAAAGATGATTATCACCATTAGAAAATCTTTGCGATGTTGTAAAACTAGTATCCAAGGTTTCTTTAAATAAATGAAGTCCGTCTGCTTGTATTCTCAATATCTTCATTAATATTCACCTCCGCAAATTAAAAACGTAAATTACGTTTTAAATTGTATATAATGTGATAATTTTCAATGTTTTGAAAATTATCAACGGAAAATCTGATATTATTTTGAAAATATGGTTTGACATAATATGCAGTTTTAACAACCATTGAAAAAGCTTGTTGACATATGTATGAGTATCTGGTACTATGCGTATATCAGCGATTGCTGATACCCATAATGAAAATTGAATAAACCATATTTTTATTTTAAGTAGAAGAGTTTGGAAACATGATGAGTAGCAAGCGCTACAAGTCTGCGATCATGACTCTTTTTTTGTTGCCTTTCGGGCATGGGTCAGATTGCAAATGACAACTGAATAAAGCATCTGCCCGGTATCCGGGGCAGCAAAGAATACGGACACAGCGACTGCCATCGGCTGAAGAATGACAGACCGGGGAGCAGGCATCTATAGGGTGTTTGGTTGGTGAAGCTTCTGATAACACATTGACGGATGTTTTGTAGATTTATTTTAGGTTTATTTTTTCATTATGGAGGTAACGATTATGAGATATTCATTTGTTGAAAAGAAATCACACAGACAGCAGGAGACAGCATACATGCTTTATATGATGATCAGCAGCTATTTTCACAGATGCTACTGCAGGTCAAAGGTACTTGAGGAGAAACTTTTCCTCTATTATCAGGAACTTCAGGAGAATAAACAGGTGGAAAAGGAGAGACAGATTATCAGGGTCAGCGAGGGCGTGCTTAAAGACACAATGGCAGACCTGGCGGAGATGAATGCTGAGGCTGTTATTGCAAAGGCAGACGATCTGTATATCCTGAGCTTTTATACTGGATTTGAGAGGATATTGGTGACTGTCGATGAGAAAGGCTGCTATGAGATAAGTCTGGAGAGGGACGAATTAGTGGCATAGTAGGTGTTGTGAGCAAAGAGCTGAAGTATAGTGGCAGTTGTTCAGGGGATAAATAAACTTGAACAACTGCCGTGTTTTTTTACTTGATATAAGAACAAATGTTCGGTATAATAGATGCAGGCTTTAGCCTGGGTGCTGTCATGCGTGGAATACAAGTCTACCGGTGATCAGCCGGAGGCTATTGAAAAATTGGTAAAGGGTTTTTAGGAAGGCAATCAGTTCAAAACGTTGCTTGGCGTAATCGGATCAGGTAAGACATTTACCATGGCGAATGTTATACAGCAGCTTAATAAGTCCACACTGATACTTGCACATAACAAGGCTCTGGTGGCGCAGCTTTATGGGGAGATGAAAGAGTTTTTCTCGAACAATGCGGTGGAGTATTTTGTCTCCTAGTAGATGTAATAAGTAAATGTAAATAATAGAAGTTAAAATGATATGTTTTATAAGTAGATAAAATAAGAGGATAAATAAATGAATCAAGAACATGAAATTGTTTTATATCAAGTGGAGGACACTAATATTTATGTGAATGTAATGTTTAAAGAAGATACTTTTTGGATGACGCAAAAAGCAATGGCAGATTTATTTGAATGTACAACAGATAATATTTCCTTGCATTTGAAAAATATTTATAAGGAAGAAGAATTAGATGAAAATCGAACTACCGAGTTTTTCTCGGTAGTTCAAAATGAGGGACAGCGTAACGTTAAAAGGAAGGTAAAATGTTATAATTTGGATGCAATTATAGCAGTTGGATATCGAGTAAATTCTAAGAAAGCTACACGCTTTCGGCAGTGGGCTACTAAAACATTAAAAGAATATATTACAAAAGGGTTTGTGTTGAATGATGATATGCTTAAAAATGGCAGACCTTTTGGAAAAGACTATTTTGATGAATTACTTGAACGCATTCGTGAAATAAGAGCCAGTGAACGCAGAGCCTATCAGAAAATTGCGGATGTATTCGAACAGTGCAGTTATGATTATGATAAAAATAGTGAGATAACAAAAGCATTTTACGCATTTGTTCAAAATAAGCTTCACTTTGCTGTTACTGGAAAGACTGCGGCAGAATTGATATATGAACGTGCTGATTCGGAGAAACCAGCAATGGGTTTAACTACATGGAAAGATTCTCCGGATGGGAAAATTTTAAAAAGAGATATTGGAATAGCAAAAAATTATTTGAATGAAAAAGAATTATCACGATTGAATAGACTTGTGACAATGTTTATTGATTATGCAGAATTAATGGCTGAAGATGAGATATTAATGAGCATGCAAGACTGGGTTGATCAAACGAATCAATTTTTACTGAATAATAGGCGAAAGGTATTGAATGGAAAAGGAAAAATTTCTCATGATGTTGCTATGCAAAAAGCTGAGAAGGAATATGAAGTATTTAGAGTCAAACAGGATAGAGAATATGTTTCTGAATTTGATCGGGAAGTAGAAAAATATCTTAAAGGTTAGGAAAAATATTATGAAATACGAAATTGAGGTATGTACAAAGGAAAGTGATTCAACTACTATTAGTGTAGAACGTAGAGGGGATAAATTAGTCATTTAGAAAAATTTGGATGAGGTTTTTGGAACGATTAACAGTATGTGCAAAGAATTAAAAGAATGTTGTCCAGAAGTAGAAAATATAAAGGAGAGAATCTATAATGGATCATTTTGAATTGGTATCGGAATACAAGCCCACCGGAGATCAGCCGGAGGCAATAGAAAAGTTGGTAAAGGGTTTTCAGGAAGGCAATCAGTTCGAGACACTGCTTGGTGTAACTGGATCCGGTAAGACATTTACCATGGCGAATGTTATACAACAGCTGAATAAGCCTACGCTGATACTTGCACATAACAAGACTCTGGCGGCGCAGCTTTATGGGGAGATGAAAGAGTTTTTTCCGAACAATGCCGTGGAGTATTTTGTATCATACTACGATTACTATCAGCCAGAGGCGTACGTGGCATCTACGGATACCTATATTGCAAAGGATTCGTCAATCAATGATGATATTGATCGTATGAGACATAGCGCCACAGCTGCGCTCATAGATAGAAAAGATGTCATAGTAGTTGCGTCCGTGTCTTGTATATATGGTATCGGTGATCCGGACGAGTACAGGAATCAGATGTTGTCATTCAGAGTAGGCATGATAAAGGACAGAGATCAGGTCATCGATGATCTGACAGATATACAGTATGACAGGAATGACATGGATCTGCAGAGAGGTACGTTCAGAGTGCGCGGGGATGTACTTGAGATAATTCCTGTGTCTACATTTGACGATGGAATAAGGATAGAGTTCTTTGGAGATGAGATTGACAGAATCACAGAGTTTGATCCTCTCACCGGAGAGGGAAAGAGGGATCTGACATATACCTGTCTGTTTCCTGCATCCCACTATGTAGTTGGACAGGAGAAGATGGAGAAGGCGCTGAAGAGGATAGAGGCGGAGCTCAAGGACAGAGTTGCTTATTTCAAGTCAAAGGATAAGCTCATCGAGGCACAGCGTATCGAGGAGAGAACCAACTTTGATATGGAGATGATGCGTGAGACTGGATTCTGCTCTGGCATAGAGAATTATTCCGGCCCACTGGCTGGAAGGTCAACCGGAGAGACGCCGAGCACACTGCTGGATTTCTTTGATGATGACTTTCTTCTTATTATAGATGAGTCACATATGACGGTGCCTCAGGTCGGTGCGATGTACTCTGGGGATCGTTCCCGTAAGATGAATCTGGTGGATTACGGGTTCAGACTTCCGTCGGCACTTGATAACAGACCGCTCAATTTCACAGAATTTGAGCAGAAACTGGATCAGGTCATGTTCGTATCTGCTACCCCGGGCAAATACGAGGAAGAACACCAGATGCTTATGGCTGAACAGATCATCAGACCTACGGGACTTCTTGATCCTCCGGTTGAGGTCAGACCGGTTGCTGGACAGATAGATGATCTGCTGAAGGAGGTCCGCAAGGAGACTGAGCAGGGACACAAGGTGCTTGTAACAACACTTACCAAGCGTATGGCGGAGGATCTCACCAGCTATATGAGGGATAATGATATAAAGGTGAAATATCTGCATTCGGATATAGACACTATGGAGAGGGTTGAGATTGTGAGGGATCTTCGTCTCGGCGTATTTGATGTTCTTGTGGGAATCAACCTTCTGAGAGAGGGCCTTGATATACCGGAGATCACACTGGTGGCAATACTGGATGCTGACAAGGAAGGCTTCCTGAGATCGGAGACCTCGCTTATACAGACCATAGGAAGGGCTGCACGAAATGTGAATGGACATGTTATCATGTATGCGGATACCATAACAGGTTCCATGAAGTACGCTCTTGATGAGACGAGCAGGCGTCGTGAGATACAGCAGAAGTATAACGAGGAACACGGCATAACACCTAAGACCATAGAGAAGAGTATCAGAGATCTCATAACCATAGAGGTGAAGAATGAAGCACTTCCTGAGGAGGATAAGGACGCTGAGTCCATGACGAAGAAGGAGCTTCAGAAGGTTATCGCCAAGCTGACCAAGAAGATGAATATGGCGGCAGCAGACCTCAACTTCGAGGTTGCGGCAGAAGTCAGGGATCAGCTCAAGGTATACAAGGCTGCACTCAGAGATTATGATAAGGATTAGTGTAACTCACAGATTTATACGATATATGAGAGTGAAGTAGAGTGTTCTGTGGTTTTTGTAGGTCTTTGTATATATAGAACCTTTTGAGATATTATAGACATATTATAGTAGGTAAGTAATTTCAGAGATATTATAGATATGAACAGATAGAAGCAAGGCAGATAATAGGATATAACAAATAGAAATAATAGAGAGAAAAGGTTAGATCAAGATGGAAGACAGTAAGAATTATGAATGTGATAAGCATCTGGAAGACATAACAGATGCGAGTATGAAGGATGATGATTATTTCAATGCCAGCAGGAATATAGACAGAAGATATATCACGATCGAAGGAGCGCGTGCACACAACCTGAAGAATATAAACGTCAAGATTCCAAGAGACAAATTTGTTGTTGTGACTGGACTTTCAGGATCGGGAAAGTCATCTCTTGCATTTGACACGATATATGCAGAGGGACAGAGAAGATATATGGAATCTCTTTCATCATATGCGAGGCAGTTCCTTGGTCAGGCGGAGAAGCCGGATGTTGACAAGATAGAGGGCCTTTCACCGGCTATATCAATAGACCAGAAGTCGACCAACAGGAATCCTAGATCTACGGTTGGAACGGTTACAGAGATATATGATTATTTCAGATTGCTCTATGCCAGAGTTGGTATACCGCATTGTCCAAAGTGTGGCAAAGTCATAAGCAGACAGACCGTTGACCAGATGGTGGATGAGATCATGAAGCTTCCGGAGAGGACAAAGTTTATGGTGCTTGCCCCTGTAGTCAGAGGAAGAAAGGGTGAACATGTAAAGCTTCTGGAGAAGGCAAAAAAGAGTGGATTTGTCAGAGTTGTTGTCGATGGCAGTATGTATGAGCTGTCGGAGGAGATAAAGCTTGATAAGAATAAAAAGCACAATATAGATATTGTTGTTGACCGTCTGGTTGTCAGACAGGATGTGGAACGACGACTCACAGATTCCATAGAGACTGCGCTTTCTCTTGCAGAAGGTCTCATGAAGATAGAAGTGATCGGAGAGAGGGACGAGAATGGTATTCAGAAGGAGAACACTGTAATTAATTTCTCAGACAGTTTTTCATGCCCGGACTGCGGTATCAGCATAGATGAGATAGAACCGAGAAGTTTTTCTTTCAACAATCCATTTGGCGCATGTCCTACATGTGCGGGACTTGGATTCAAGATGGAGTTTGATCCCGAACTTATGATACCGGATCCAAGCATGTCTATAAATGATGGTGCAATAGCTGTTCTTGGATGGCAGTCGTGCAATGATGGCAAGAGTTTTGCAAATGCGGTGTTAAGGGCTTTATGTACTGAATATAAATTTGATCTGGACACACCTTTCCAGGATTATCCGCAGGATATAAAGGATCTCTTATTATATGGAAAGAACGCACGTCCTGTAAAGGTGCACTATAAGGGACAGCGAGGGGAAGGCGTATATGATATTACATTCGAAGGCCTTTTAAAGAATGTTGCCAGAAGGTATAGAGAGACATCAGCGGAGTCTACCAGGGCAGAGTATGAGACATATATGACGATAACTCCTTGTGAGGATTGCGGTGGCAAGAGATTAAAGCCAACTGCTCTGGCTGTAACTGTGGGAGACAGGAATATTGCGGATCTGATGGAATTGCCGATTACTGAATTGGCTCAGTTTATGAAGGAACTTGAACTTACAGACAGACAGAAGATGATAGGTGCCGCTATATTGAAGGAGATCAGATCAAGATTGCATTTCCTTATTGACGTGGGACTTGATTATCTGTGCCTGAGCCGTGGAACAAGCACACTTTCCGGCGGTGAGGCGCAGAGAATCAGACTTGCAACACAGATAGGTTCAGGACTTGTGGGCGTGGCATATATTCTTGATGAGCCAAGTATAGGACTTCATCAGAGGGATAATGACAAATTGATCGCTGCACTCAAGAATCTCAGAGATCTTGGAAATACACTGATAGTTGTGGAGCATGATGAGGACACCATGAGAGCAGCAGATCACATAATAGATATAGGACCGGGAGCCGGTGCCAATGGTGGATATGTGGTGGCTGAGGGCACTGCAGAAGAGATCATGAAGTGCGAGAATTCAATTACCGGTGATTATTTGAGCGGCAGAAAGAAGATAGAGGTACCGGACGTCAGGAGAAAGCCGACCGGATGGATAACCATCAAGAATGCTTACGAAAACAATCTGAAACATATAGATGTTGACATTCCGCTTGGAATCATGACCTGCGTGACAGGTGTGTCGGGTTCGGGAAAAAGTTCACTTGTGAATGAGATTCTGTATAAGAAGCTTGCAAGAAGACTGAACAGGAGCAGGGTGAAAGCTGGCAAGCACGATCACATCATAGGTTATGATGCACTTGATAAGATCATCAATATAGATCAGTCCCCGATAGGCAGAAGCCCAAGATCAAACCCTGCAACATATACAGGAACATTTGATCTGATCAGAGATCTGTTTGCGGGTACAAAGGATGCAAAAGCGCGTGGATACAGCAAGGGAAGATTTAGTTTTAATGTATCTGGAGGCCGGTGTGAGGCGTGCCGTGGCGATGGAATTATTAAGATAGAGATGCATTTCCTTCCGGATATATATGTGCCATGTGAAGTATGTGGGGGAAAGAGATATAACAGGGAGACTCTGGAAGTTAAGTACAAAGGAAAGAGTATTCATGAGGTACTTGATATGACAGTGGATGAGGCCTGTGAATTCTTTGCAAATGTACCTCGTATATTAAAGAAGATAGAGACTCTCAGGGATGTGGGACTCGGATATATAAAACTTGGACAGCCATCCACGACTCTGTCCGGAGGCGAGGCACAGAGAATCAAGCTTGCAACGGAACTGTCAAGACGAGGTACAGGCAAGACAATATATGTTCTCGATGAGCCTACCACTGGATTGCATTTCGCTGATGTGCACAGGCTTGTTGATATACTTAGAAGACTTAGCGATGGTGGCAACACAGTAGTGGTTATCGAACATAATCTTGACGTTATCAAGACCGCAGATTATATTATTGACATGGGACCTGAAGGGGGTGCCGGTGGAGGAACTGTCATTGCACAGGGGACTCCTGAGGAGATTGCACGGGTACCACAGTCATATACAGGACAGTATCTTAAGAAATATCTTGCGAAGTAACATGATATGGGAGAGATACAACAGATAATCGGAGGTATGCTATGAAATGTTTGAGATGTGGACAGGAGATAGATAATAATATAGCTGTGTGTAAGTATTGTGGCATGGATATGACACAGTATATGAGACAGGGACAGAGTCTGCAGTATAGTCAGCCGGGAATGCAGCAAGGTCAGGCACCGCAGTATAGCCAGCCGGGAATGCAGCCTGGACAGAACCAGCAGTATGCTCAGTCGGGAATGCAGCAAGGTCAGGCAGGACAGGCACCGCAGTATAGCCAGCCGGGGATGCAGCCTGGACAGAACCAGCAGTATGTCCAGCCGGGAGTGCAGCAGACGCAGGCAGTACAGGCACCGCAGTATAGTCAGCCGGGAATGCAGCAGGGTCAGAGTCCGCAGTATGTCCAGCCGGGAATGCAGCAGACTCAGGCAGGACAGGCACCGCAGTATAGCCAGCCGGGAATGCAGCCTGGACAGAACCGGCAGTATGTCCAGCCGGGAGTGCAGCAGACGCAGGAAGGTCAGGCACCGCAGTATAGTCAGTGGGCAGCGCAGCAGGTGTCCCCTCAGTATTCACAGCAGAATACTGCTGGATACTATGATATGGATAACGATGCTGACAGCAGCGAGAACGGCGTAAAGAAAGTCAGATATATTCCAAATATTATAAATATTGTCGGAATCGTTATGGCTCTTGCAACACTGTTTATTCCATATGCTCATGTGGGAAGCGATGTCAGAAGCATATACAGTGTTTTTGGAATAGTTGTTCTTCCAGTTATAATTGGCGCAGTTTTGGTCTGTGGAGATGTGGTATGTGCGTGTATCAATAAGACGGTGTGTCATATAATATCAATGGTGATATCAGTTATTTTTGGTGGTTTGTATATATTTGAATTTATACTTTCAGTCATAGATCTCAAGAAAATTGATGCATCATTGAATGCTGGGTTCAACATAGGAGCATGGATCAGTCTGGTAACTGCAGTTATAATGATTGCATCAGTTCCAATGTGGTGGCTTCTCGTTGCCAGAAAGAGGAAATAAAAAAATCATACAGATGACTGACAGGATTTAGATGATGAATAATAGAAATGATCAGATATATTGATTGAAATATAATACAAAAGGCTGTGCCTCGGCGATCTTGACCGCTGAGACACAGCCTTTTCTTTACTTAGGCGATATGAAATCAGACACGAGAAATCATATCGTTACAAACTGTTAATTAGTCGTTAGCCTTACCAACTGATCCGAAGAGTTCCATCTTCTCCTTAACAGTAGCCTTGATAGCCTCGAAACCAGGAGCGAGAAGCTTTCTAGGATCAAATCCCTTGCCCTCGAGATCCTTACCAGCCTCGATGTACTTTCTTGTAGCATCTGCGAATGATAACTGACACTCTGTGTTTACGTTGATCTTTGAAACACCAAGTGAGATAGCCTTCTTGATCATGTCAGCTGGGATACCTGTACCACCATGAAGAACTAATGGCATAATACCTGTCTTCTGCTGGATAGCATCAAGTGTCTCAAAGCTAAGTCCCTTCCAGTTAGCTGGGTACTTACCATGGATGTTACCGATACCAGCTGCAAGCATATCTACACCAAGATCAGCGATAGTCTTGCACTCGTCTGGATCAGCGCACTCGCCCATACCAATAACTCCGTCTTCCTCACCACCGATAGAACCAACCTCACACTCGATTGAGAGGCCAAGCTGGTGAGCTACGTTTACGAGCTCTGTTGACTTAGCAAGGTTCTCCTCGAATGGATAGTGTGAACCATCAAACATGATTGAAGTAAATCCAGCCTTAACACACTTGTAGCATCCTTCGTATGTTCCGTGATCAAGGTGAAGAGCTACAGGAACTGTGATTCCAAGTGAATCATGCATAGCCTTAACCATTGCTGCAACTGTCTCAAATCCTGTCATATACTTTCCAGCGCCCTCTGAAACACCAAGGATAACAGGTGACTGAAGCTCCTGAGCTGTGAGGAGAACAGCCTTTGTCCACTCAAGGTTGTTGATGTTGAACTGTCCTACTGCGTAGTGACCAGCCTTAGCTTTCTTTAACATTTCTGTTGCTGAAACTAACATTTGTAAAATCCTCCGTAAAATTATATTTGGATACATATGTACCCACCTACGCTGATTATACCCCATGTGTTCAGAAAATAAAAGAATTTTTGTTAAAACTTCAACTTGCAAAAATAAAACATTTATAAAGAATGGCTGACTTAAATTGAAATAGAAAAAGATAAATGCTATGATTTTCCAGTAATAATGACAAATAGCAGGAAATGTAATATATTTAGGACATAATACATTATATGTAAACCTGCATTATGTCCTGGGCATAAGAGAAGAGTGACAGCACAATGCCGCATAAATAAATTGATAAGGGAGGAACCAATGCTTCAACTCAGGAATATTGTTAAGAATTATCATACAGGCGATGAAGTAGTTCAGGCACTGAAGGGAGTATCTGTAAACTTCAGGAGAAATGAGTTCGTGTCAATTCTTGGACAGTCGGGTTGCGGAAAGACAACTCTTCTGAACATAGTTGGCGGACTAGACCAGTATACAAGTGGAGATCTGGTCATCAATGGCAAATCAACAAAAGATTTCAAGTCAAGAGACTGGGATTCATATAGAAACAATTCAGTGGGATTTGTTTTTCAGAGTTATAATCTGATACCGCACCAGTCAGTGCTTTCAAATGTAGAGCTTGCACTCACTCTGTCGGGTGTATCAAAGGCAGAGAGAAGGAAGAGAGCAAAGGAGGTACTGGAGAAGGTGGGTCTTGGCAGTCAGATACACAAGAAACCGAACCAGATGTCCGGTGGACAGATGCAGAGAGTTGCAATAGCCAGAGCACTCATAAATGATCCGGACATATTGCTGGCGGATGAGCCGACGGGTGCGCTTGACACAGAGACGAGTGTTCAGATCATGGATCTGCTCAAGGAGATAGCCAAGGACAAGCTGGTCATCATGGTTACACACAACCCTGAACTTGCACAGCAGTATTCAACCAGAATAGTGAAGCTTCTCGATGGCAATGTAATAGATGATACCAACCCATTTTCGGATGAAGATGAGGCAAAGGAAGATGACGGAAGTTATACGCCAAGGAAGACATCCATGAGTTTGTTCACTGCATTTTCCCTGAGTTTGAACAATCTTATGACCAAGAAAGGAAGAACTTTCCTCACGGCATTTGCGGGAAGTATAGGAATCATAGGAATTGCGCTTATATTGTCGCTGTCGTCAGGTTTTCAGAAGTATATAAATGATGTGCAGGAGGAGACGCTGGCCACATACCCTATACAGATCACGAAGAAGGCTATGGATTACAGTGAACTTTTATCCAAGATGGTCGGCAACAATGAGGAGGACTCATCTCATAACCACAAAGGTGAAAACAAGGTGTATTCTGGCGATATCATGGGAGACATGCTTGTGTCGATGGTGTCTGATGTTAAAGAAAATGATCTTGAGACATTCAAGAACTACATAGAAGACGATGCAAATGGATTTACAAAATACACAAGTGATATTACATATACCTATGACACTCCGCTCTATGTATTTAATGAAAACAGTGCAAATGGTGGAATTGCCCAGGTTAATCCAAGCACGACCATGACTGATATGGGATTTGGCGGAATGGCGGATGCGCAGGAATCCACAGCGGACTTTATGTCAGCTTTCAGTTACGGAAATTCGTCAATGGATATGTGGACTCAGATGCTTGATAATCAGGACCTTTTAAAGCAGCAGTATGACGTGCTTGCCGGACATTGGCCGGAGAACAAGAATGAGGTTGTTCTTGTCGTAGACAAGAATAATGAGATCAGTGATTTTACACTGTATACTCTTGGAATCAGGGATTCATCGGAGCTTAGTGATATGGTTTCCACGATACTTGGTGGCGGAGAAGTTCCTGAGATTGACAAGATGGAATTTAGCTATGATGATCTGTTGAATCTCAAGTTTAAGGTGGTGCTTCCGGGTAATCTGTACAAGAAGAATTCAGATGGCACATATACAGATATGAGTACAGATGCAGATTTTCTCAAAACTGCGGTTGCAAATGGACTTGAAGTTAAAGTTTCAGCAGTTATAAGAGCATCTGACTCAGCATACGCAACGACTATACAGCCTGGATATATAGGCTATACATCAGAGCTTGCAAACTATATTGTTGAGGAGAATGAAAAGACTGACGTATTAAAGGCACAGCTTGACAGTCCAGATACAGATATATTTACCGGAATGCCATTTTCTGATGGAAAGGAGCTCACTGCGGATGATGTAGATATGGATTCAGTTATGCAGCAGCTCATGGAATCAGGACAGGTCACAGAGGACATGCAGGCCCAGATGGCATCTATGAGCAAGGATCAGCTCTTTGAGATGCTCAAGGGATATGGTTTTTTTCAGGAGTCAACAGCTACCTATGAGGACAATATGAAAAAGCTTGGCTATTCAGAGCTTGCAAAGCCTGCGTCTATCAATCTGTACTGCGCAGAATTTGCGGACAAGGACGAAATCACGAAGCTGATAGACAAATATAATGCCGATTATCCTGATAACGAGATTACATATACTGATTATATAGGAATAATGCTTTCATCTGTCACAAAGATCATAAATGCGATAACATACGTTCTTATAGCATTTGTGGCGATATCTCTCATAGTTTCATCTATCATGATAGGTATCATCACATATATATCAGTCCTCGAGAGAACAAAGGAGATAGGTATTCTCAGAAGTATCGGTGCTTCCAAGAAGGATATATCAAGAGTGTTCAATGCAGAGACATTTATCATTGGTCTGTTCTCAGGACTTATAGGAATAGGAGTGACGGTACTGCTCAATATTCCTATAAGCAAAGTGATAGAAGGGTTTATAAATGTATCCGGAGTGTCAGCACTTCCTTGGAAGGGCGGCGTTGCGCTCGTTGTGATCAGCGTAATTCTCACTTTGATCGGTGGTCTTATCCCATCAAGGCTTGCGGCTAAGAAGGACCCGGTTATAGCGCTCAGAAGTGAGTAAGACGTATTTTAAACTAGAATTATTTGCAGTGTAAACAAAAGCCAGGTGGTTATGTGCGATGTAACATATAACCATCTGGCTTATTATATTTTGGAATGAAATATTATATTATTTTAACATATACCTGCTGCAGCAAGTTTAGCCTTTAAAATTTGTATTTCTTTATCTTTCTCAGCGATGGCATTATCTTTCTCAGCGATGGCATTATCTTTCTCAGCGATGGCGTCGTCCATCTTGGAGAGTTCTTTAGCAAGTTCCTCAGCGAGTTTTTCTTTTACTTTGATCTCAACGGCAGCATCAATTTCAGGTTTCATTAATTCACGTAAAGCTTCACACATTTTAGATTCCTCCTTTACTATGTCAAATATTTCCTTGTTTTTACTCATAGCGACCTGCAATACGGATTCTGCAAATTCTTTGTCATCTTTTCGATATAGATCGGCCGCAGTGTTAAGCAATTTTTCAGCCTTTGATTTAGATATGTCATATGTAAGTGAAGACAGCCATATGTGCTGATCCTCAGACAATTCTTTGGCTACAATTATCTGTATATCGAAGTAGAAGTTGGTGTGAATATAGTATATTCCATTTGAAAAAATTTCAATATCCATACCGTCATCAGACAATTGTTTGAAAAGCCGCACAGGTTTGCTCTCTCTGATGAAAGAGATTGTAACATCATCTGCTTTTATGTGGTCAACAAACTGGCCATGAGATTTGTAAAGGCTGGCATATGCAATGACTTTAAAAAATGTGTCAATGTTTAGCTCGTCATCTGGAGATTTGTATTCAATAATATTGTGACCTTTGAATATTGAACCAATCTCATTGTGAATAACAACAGAAGATGTTTTGGTAATCACCAGGAGATCAATCTGGATTGGTTTGGTGTTAATACCATACTCAGGATGGTATACAAGATCGTCTTTATTCTCACTCAGCTCAAGCCTGAGTGCGGAACAAAAGGCGGGATGCCATTGTGTAAGTTTCTTGTTCAAAAAGTACCTCTCTTTCGTAAATTTTATCATTTGTAGTGTGGGTTTTCAATGATAAAAGAATCGTGGAATCACGAAGACGCAAGATCCATATCAATTAGATAATCATATAATAATTCATCGTCAGACAAAAAAGAACCTTATGGCATGACGACTTTTGAAAAAGACATAAGAAAAGGTTGCCATCTCTGGCAACCTCTTCTTTTTGTATTAAAAGGGAGTGACTGCAACTTGTTATGTTATGAGGGGAGGGTGTTGCAGTCGTTTATGAAAAAGGGGATGTAAACAACTCGCTTACGCTCTCGCTGTTTACAAGTAATAATATACTGATAAATTGTGTTCTAAATTTGGAAAAGTTGTGTAGAAAATGTGTCTTTCAGGGCAAAATATAAATTGTAAGTAAGAAGTTCAAAAAAAATGTAAAATGAAATATAATATATCACAAGGGGGACCCGCGTGAGCGGGGGATTCCTTGTGATAATGCGGGCGCCGCACGAAAAACTAAAAGGGAGGACAAAGATGGCAGGAAGTCATATAGCAATACCGACAATACTTAAGATAGGCAAGGGGACACTGGCCAATCTGGGAAAATATATAGCGGGCTCAGGCATGAAGAATGCCGTTATATATTTTGGAAATGGACTTATAGACATGTTCGGGCAGCAGGTCATGGATTCACTTAAACAGGAGAATGTGGCCGTTGTCGAGTATAGAGAACTGGATTCTACTAATATAGAAGATATAATACGTCTTGCATTTGACATAGATGCAAAGGCTCAGGTGATAGTGGGCATAGGTGGAGGAAAGGTTATAGACGTGGCAAAGTATGCTGCTTACCTGCGAAAGCTTCCGTTCATAAGCATCCCTACATCGGCGTCATCTGATGGATTTTCAAGCGCAAGCGCATCCCTGATGGTAAATGGACGTCGTACATCAGTTCCAGCTAGGATGGCATATGGAATAATCGCAGATACGGAGATCATCAAGTCCGCACCTGAGAGGTTCCTGTATTCTGGAATTGGAGACATGGTGTCCAAGATCACTTCACTGTATGACTGGCTGTTCGAGTCCGAGCTGGGATACTCGGAGATGAACGATTTTGCGGTTATGATAGCGAAGAAAGCCGTGAACAGCTTTGTCAGAACGCCATTTGAGACTATAAAGGATGATCTGTTCCTGAAGGAGCTTCTGGATTCGCTGGCCATGAGCGGCGTAGCAAATGAGATTGCAGGAGGAAGCACACCGACATCCGGAAGTGAACATCTCATCTCACATGCACTTGACAAGATGCTTGAACAGCCTCAGCTCCATGGAATTCAGGTGGGAATAGCTACCTATATAATGGCGGTTGTTCAGGATCACAGATATGTCAGGGTAAATGCTATATTTGAGAAGACCGGATTCTGGGATTATGTAGCCACATTGGATCTGAAAAGGGAGGATTTTGCAAAGGCTATAGATATGGCGCCACAGATCAAACCTCACAGGCATACTTACCTTCATGAGGAGAAGTACAGAGAGCTGGCTAAGAAAGTGCTGTACGAGGACGAGGTGCTGAAGAGGGTATTTGACTAGAGGTTTCTTGCAAACAGTAGGTTGATTCCATATTATTGGGTCAGACTAATATGGAAATGGAGGGTTACATGGAGATAAGAGTAAGAAAATGGCACAGTGTAAGCGATGAGGGCTATCCGGAGGATGGCGACATATGTTTTATTGTTACAAAGACGGATGGCGACGCCCCTGATGGCTGGCTTATAGGTGGATATAATGAGGATGAGAACGTATTTTACGCGGATTTCGGACTTGGCGGCATGGTGACTGATGCAGAAGATGTGATTTTCTGGGCACATATGGAAGACGCAGAATTTGCTGCAGACTAGCACGAACAAACATAATATTTGGTAACTTGAAGCACTGGCGGATCAGGAAGATTCGTCGGTGCTTTTTTTACAGTAGAGAATGAATAAAATACAATAGGCAGGAAACGAAGGTGCCAAACGAAGAGTTCACGATGGGGTCACACGATGGGATCACACGATGGGGTCAGGCCCCTTTCATCAGAGAGTTTTTTTAGTTGCAAATGTCATTGGGGCCTGACCCCATCGATGTTGGGAATGCCCATATTTGCTGCGAAAACCAAGAAATCTGCTCCTTGTCTGTGGTATGGGGCCTGACCCCAACGTTGTAGGGCCTGACCCCATTGTTGGTAGATTAGAAAACAGGAGGATTATATATGAAACAAAGAATATATGGGTATGCGAGGGTATCGACGAAGGATCAGAATGAGGATCGGCAGATAGTGGCTATGATGGCGGTGGGGATATCGAGGAAGGATATATATGTCGACAAGGTTTCGGGGAAGAATTTTGACCGGCCGATGTACAAGAAACTTATGGGGAGGTTGAGGGAGGGAGATGTGCTTTATATAAAATCTCTTGACCGGCTGGGGCGGAACTATGAAGAACTACAGCAGCAATGGCGGGAGATAACAAAGGTGAAGAAGGCAGATATAGTCGTGATAGACATGCCGATACTGGACACGACACAGAAGGATGGACTTTTGGGGATGCTTATAAGTGATCTTGTACTCACACTGCTAAGTTTTGTGTCGGAAAATGAGAGGACGGAGATAAGGCAGAGGCAGGCGGAGGGAATTGCAGCGGCAAAAAGCAGAGGTGTGAAATTTGGCAGACCACCAATCCCTTTGCCGGACAACTTTGAGGAGATGATGAAACGTTGGAGAAAAGGTGAATTGCTGATGGGTGAGGCAGCGAAAAAATGCGGGCTGAATCCAAAAACATTTTACAGTAAGGTGCGGAGATATGAAGACAATATGAAGGAATAGAATGAATCTGAATAAGTATACTTTTTCAGATTTTGCAGAACTCAAAATAATACAAGCAAAGTATAGCACCCAGGGGTTCTATATTCAAGTTTTTTCGACATTTTGTACATAAATACACACGGTAATTGGTAAAAGTTTTGAATCTAAAAAAGTATACATTGAGGGAGAACCGCCAACCGGAAGCAATACTTATTTGAAGTGTCAGAACCAGAATAATGTAGGAAAAAATGCTGCTGACCATAAGGGGAGGGGCGACAAAGGAAAGGAGAGTTTATGAAAAAATTAATGCAAAAGGGGATCCTGGGAATACTGTTGGTACTGGCGATATTCATGAGTATCCCGATTCAGGCGAGAGCCGACGACGGTATTGTGGTGGAGAAGGACGGAGATTTCCTTTATAGGGTAGAAGGTGAAAGTGATAACCCGGAAGTCACCATCTATAGTTACGTCGGTTCAGACACGGATGTAACAGTACCATCCGAGATAAAAGGAAAGCCGGTCACTACACTCCATGGAACATTTTCCGGCAAGGAAACGGTAAAAAAGGTAACTGTTCCGGAAGGCGTCAGGCTGATCGAGTACCACGCATTCCATGGGTGTACGGCCCTTACAACTGTTGTACTTCCATCATCTCTTGAGGAGATGACAGAGAATACATTTTATCAGTGTACAAATCTCAAAACGGTCAGTCTTGATACAGCAAATAGTAAGCTTACAAAGATAGGGCAGTATTCATTTGCATACTGTGAGAAGCTGACTGGATTTGATATTCCTTCATCATTAAAGGAATTGGAAGAAGGCGTTTTTTTCCGTTGTTCGAGCCTGAAAAAGATAATTATTCCTGACACGGTGGAGAAAATCGATAGATCTGCATTTTACGAGTGCACAAATGTTACTGAAATAAAAATACCAGGAACTGTAAAGGAAGCAAGTGATATTGCTTTGGTTGGCTGCGAAAAGGTGATAACAGCCGAATTGCCAATTTCAATGGTTACACTGGCAAACCTGCAGAGGAGCGACGATCTTGAGACACTGGTTATAGTTGATGACGGAAGTACTGAGCTTCCTGATAAAGACGCATTAAATGAGAAGAAAAAGCTGAAGAAAGTGGTTTTCCCAGATTCTCTGACAAGTATTCCAAGAGCTTTTTGCAGGAGTGTATCAGCACTTGAGGAAGTCAAGCTTCCTGCTAATCTTAAGATTATATCAAATGCAAGTTTTAGTGAATGTACAAATCTTAAGACAATTGACCTGCCGGATACGGTAACAGAGATAGGCGCCTTTGCGTTTGCAGATTGCACAAGTTTAAAGGATTTTACTATTCCGGATGGAATTAAGTCCATTGGTGAGGCAGCATTTTACAACAGTGGAATCACATCGCTGGTTGTGCCTGAGTCGGTAGAGACTATAGACAAACTTGCATTTAGTCATATGGCAAATCTTGTAAGTGCAACAATTCCTGCAGGATATGGAATTACATTTAATGGCTGTACATCACTTAAGACGGCAAAGATCACAGGTAATCTAACCGCTATAGACGATTGGATGTTCAATAATTGCGGTCAGTTATCAGATTTCGATATACCGGACAGTGTGACAAGAATAGGCTATTCTGCTTTCTCGGGTACGGCTCTTAAGGAAGCTGTTATTCCGGCAGGAGTGACAGAGATTGACGATTGGGCATTTGGAGAATGCCAGAATCTTGAGAAAGCTATGCTTCCGGATGGACTTAAGTCAATAGGTGAGGCAGCATTTTATGAGTGTCCGGAACTTACGGACTCCAACATTCCGGACAGTGTTACAACTCTGGGCGGATATGCATTTAGCTGTTGTCCAAAACTCAAAGACATGACAATACCAGACACCATCGACAATTTTGGTGAATGTGTATTTGAAGATACACCTGGTGTGACAATTGACACATCAAGAAAATACTTTATTCCAACAGTAGACGGTATCAAGGATCTTTCTTATACAGGATCTGAAATCACACAGCCGGATATGGAGATCACTGTAAATGGTATGACACTTAAAGAAGACAGTGATTATGAAGTTTCATACAGCAGCAATACCGAAATCGGTACGGCAACAATGGATATCAACTTCAAGGGTCAGTATGTCGGACATTTGACGAGAACATTCAATGTGGTTCAGATCGAAATGTCAGATGAGAACATAACAGTGACAGGTATACACAACACAAGATACACAGGCAAGAAGATTGTCATGAGTAAGCTTGCAGTTCAGGCCGGTGGCAGAACACTTACACCTGGAACTGACTATACAGTTGCATATAAGAACAACCTGAATCCTGGAACCGCGGAGATAACGATCGCCGGAAAGGGCAACTATACAGGAACTGTTGTAAAGACTTTCAACATTCTTATCCTGAAGGGCAGCACATACACCGTTGGAACTATGAAGTACAAGGTGACAAATGCTGCGACAAACGGCAAGGGAACTGTAGCCATCATGGGAACAGTGAAGGCAAAGACAGACAGGACATTTACATTACTCTCAGTGCCTAGCACAGTGAAGATTGGTGGAATCACATACAACGTGACAATGGTAAATGTAGGTGCATTCTCAGGATACACATATCTGAAAAAGGTTGTCATTGGAAATGGCGTAAAGGCCATAGGCTCAAATGCGTTCTACGGATGTAAGTCGATCGCTTCAATCATCATCGGAAGAGGCGTCACAGCTATAGGCGGTAAGACATTCTACGGATGCAGCAAGCTGGCAAGCATCTCAGTTCTGTCAAGCTCCATAAAGCTGATAGGCAGGGAGACATTTACAAGGATCGCTGCAAAGCCGGTTGTGGTAGTGCCAAAGGCAAAGCTTGCAAAATATAAGCAGCTCATGAAAAATGCCGGAATGACGACAAAGGCCGTATACAGAGTTCGATAATTATCTGACGGCTTAGGGATACAAGATATTTAACCAGATGGAGATAGCCAGAGTTATCGAAGAATATTAGTTGAGCAGGACGAGACTTGGGAGGAAGCAAATGTACAAGAAGTGTGGATGGCAAATGATAGGCAGAAAGCTGTGTAGTCTGACTGTGGTATGTTCCATGATGTGTGTGCTCTCAGGCTGTGGCATGTTCAGGCTGAAGGGGCAAAAAGTCGAACCTAAAACAGAGAGCATTTCTGCGGAGAAAGCTGAAGTGGAGACAGAGGTTGATACTGAATCAGAGACAGAAGCCATGTCAGAGACGGCAACGGAAGCAGAATCAGACAAGTCCGCATCCGGCAAGGACAAAACTGCCGGATCATTTGGCTCTGACATAGGCAGGAGGGCAGCAGAGGATATCACAGGAGAAACAACATCCGAGAATGCCGAACCTCAAAGGCCGAAACTTCCGGAAGAGCTCCGGGAGTTGGAGAGCGGCGGTGTACGATTCCTGACGGACAGAGACTGGAAAGAGATATATCTGAATGAGTGGACAGATGAGCTGATGGAGCCGTATTCAGATATACAAGGGACATTGTATGATGTGGATGGGAACGGAATTCCCGAGTTGTTCATAGCATATTCAACTGGTGCACTGGAGAGAGGATTGTCTGTGTATACATGCTGTAATGCAAAGATGGTAGATCTCGGAGGGTTTGGTGGAACTGCCTTTCAAATCTATGCAGGTAATGGCTATCTGCTGACAAAGGGAAATGAGGATATAATGTCGGATGATCTGCATATTGAGATAAGCAAAGTGTCTTACGGATCCATACAAACCATTGTCAGTGAAACTTACAGTCCAGAGGAACTTTATAGCGGTGAAGCTGAGAGTGCAGTTGCTGATTATGGTGCTAAACTTATAAAACCTTTAAATGAAAATGATTACTGGCATATAGATACATCTGGAGATTATATAGACATCTGGTCTCTATTTGAGTCCGGGCCAGAGCTGAAGCAGATGATAGAAAACTATTGAGATGTGAGTAATTTATGACAAACTGCCGCCGACCTTAAATATCGGCGGCAATATTAAAATACGGGAAGCCTGAAGGTCAGTCATTGCCTGTGGCGACATTACGGCTGATGTGGTAGAGGAGGAAGTGAAAAATGAGAAAGAGGATTGTGGCATTCATGATGGCCGGAGTTATGGCTCTTGGCCTCACAGGATGTGGAAGTGTATTAAAGATAGAAGATAAGAAAAGCTCCAATTCGGTAGATATGGACATGATATCAAAGTTTTATGACCAATTCTATGAAGAACATACTGGAGATGCAGAACACTTTGTAGATATAGATATTGATAGTGATGAAGAAAAAACTATAAGTATAGACACCGCTCCTTATCTGGATTGCAGTGCTAACATGGAGTATTGCGATGGACAATGGATTATGACTATTGCAGATTTTCTTGGATACGCAAAGTCAGATTATGGAGATGTTGTTCCAAAGTATGATATTTATTTTTATAAATGCGGAGCAACTGTCGAGAAGCTGGCGGTCAAAAAAAATGTCAGATGCAACTGCCTGGTAGAGATGTATCTGGATAATAAATTGTATATAACAGATAAGAGTATTCAGGGATTTGGTGAATATTATGATGAAGATAATGAGGATTTAGATAATGTCACGACATTTTATGTTTCATTAGATGATGGAGCATGTGTAGATGATAAATTTGAAAATATCTTTAATAATTCCAAAGATGAAGAAAATATATTCACCGTAGATTACGTAATAAATAAAAGATTTGAAGAAATAGATATGCCAAATGTGGAGGATAACCTTTGTGGTGACAAATTTACCGGATGGCTTGAAACTATGGCAGAAAGTGACATAAAAAATCAAGTGGATGTAGCTATCTCGAAAGCATATTATAAGGTGGACAATCATTTGATTGCATCATATATGGATGAAGCGTATGAGCTCTTGAAGAAAAAACTCGGGCGTGAGCCAGACGACAAATATTATGACATTACGTTTTTTAAGATGCAGGAGATAGAAATATATGTAAATGATGTGGAATACGCATATGTAGACGAAAAGCTATCACTCTATCCAGCGGATATATGGGATTATTATGATGAAGAATATGTTATGGGTGATGAGACAGTCCGTGAAAAGTATGATGACGATTCACTAAAAGGAAATAGCTGGGTTTTGAAATATCTTTGCAGGTATATTGGAGACTATGCCCAGAATATACGCCAGTTTGATAAGACTATCGTATTAAAGAGCACTCCAGAGGATGAAAGTCAGATAAAGTCAGAAATTGCAGGAATACCTGTTACGGGGTATTCGTTAAAGTCAGAACAATATTATAATAAGTGGTCTGATCTGAAGGATTCGGAAGAATGTATGGATATTATATGGGGTATATTTACGGGGTATTCTGAAAATATATGGCAGAGTTCATATGAGGACAAAATTGTTACGGGTACTGAGCTTGAGAAAGACCACACGGGAATAAATGAGTATTTGAAGTTGATGGAAAGCTTAAGGGGATATGTAATAAACAATGATGTTGATTATCGTGATCTATTAGACAATTATACATTGGAAGATGGTAATTTAAGCTGGGATATAGTGGAATTGAATGGAATTCTTGAAGAAGATGGTACAGACACGGAAAAATATCCTGGTTACACCCTTTTGGGTACATCGTATTGTGATTATGGTATTAAAAAATCTTCAGATGGGAAAGCTATAATTTATTTAATTATGGATTCCGCTGATGATCCGATTGAGTTATTTCCATCAATGCCAGGCTATGGAGTATGTATGCCTATAGATGTTTCTGCAATGAATGCGGAGGGCAGCTCAAAGGATAAAAAAGATTCGGTTACAAAGGAAGTGACTACAGAAAGTCATAATAAGACAGAGACCGAGGCCACCACCGAAGTCACCACCGGGGAACTCATGGACAACAACATAGGAAGCGGTGGCAGCGCAAGCGCAACTGAATATGTGACAACAAATGGCAACAAGTTCACTGTCCCTGACGGATTCATGGTCACATATGGTGTCCAGGGTGGCTCATGGTTCCAGCTTAAAAACGAGTCCCTTGATATGAGCATAGAAGTGAGAGAGTACACTCAGGATGTGCCAGATTATATGCAATACAGGCCAGGAGGCGTTAATTCCACTGACAATGTAGAATCGGTTTATACGGACAGCGGTGATGAATACTCTGTGGACAGCGGGTATTATGGCGACAATCATGATCGGGTGTACTACGACAAGGTGGTGCTTCAGAGCCGCGATAAGACCTCAAGGCTTGGAATATTTATCAACTACAGTACAAAGGATAAGTCCAAATGTGATGAAATAGTCACGTCATTTCTTGATGATTTCCAGTACATAGATTCAGACAGAGGCACAAATGATATATCTACCGATGTGAGCAGCATCAAAGAGGCCTGGAAGAAGGCATATATAAATGAGATGTACAGTGTGGGAAAATCAACAGATGACCCCACTATGGGAACCACAGGTTATCTGTATGATATAGACGGTGATGGGATTCCTGAGTTGATGACCGGCTATTCTACGTCAGCATCAACGGGACCTATGGAAGTTCATACATATACATACAAGAACGGCAAGCTGATAAAAATGGATTCTATTATAGGTGCGTTTGAAAGTGTATATACCTACAATGGATATGTGGTCCAGCAGACTACAAATGGTTCTGTAGGAATGGGCTGTGGCCTGCGCATATACTCATTTACAGGGGAGTCGCTTGATAAGCTGATGGATGTAAAGCTTGACTATAAACTGGATTCGGATGGAAATCCCAAGGTGATAAGCAATATGGGCAGTGTGAGCTATGCGGATGTGGAGGCATTGCTTGACAAATGCAGCACCAGCCTGACAAAAGAGAACTTTGGAACAGGTGATTCGGATCAGGCTTACTCATACTATCTCGACACGGAACATGGACTTAAAAGAATGACTGATAATTCTTTGGATGGACGAGAGGCGATAATCCGAGCCGTAGAGGAATATTAAAGATAGATTAAAACTATGCTTTGCACAACATGCACAAAAATTATTGAAATACTTAAATTTTATTGACAAAATATAATGAGATATTATTCTATAAAAGAAGAAATTTTTCTATAAGTTTCTTAATATTTTACGGAGGGAAAAGTTATGAGAGAGACAAGAGACAAGAAAATCAGATTGCTAGCATTGATACTGGCATTTGCGGTCGCATTTACAACGATCCTGCCTTCTGGCCTTACGGTAAAAGCGGCAGATGATTCTTATGGAACTGCAGCTGCAGTGGCAACTCAGGGAGATGCAGATGGACTCTACAGGAAAAGTGATGGTTATTACTATTATTATAAGAATGGTGAGATCGTCACAAGCACAGGTTGGGTTACAGTCACAAAGAAACTGACAGTAAAGCTAGACAACAGGCACAGAGTACAGTTCAAAGTGGCAAAGAGCGGCACTAGAACATATATCAGTCAGTATGATGCGGATCAGAAGAAGTTCGCGGCATATGAGAAGAAGTCAGTTGTGATGGCTGACAGGAAGCTCCACTACGCAGGAGCGAAAGGCCTGATAGCAACAAAATCAGGAAATGTCAGCGATGGCAAGGGCACAACCTATATCCTTGGAGCTGGCGGAATCGTGACAGCCAGATTTGTAAAAAAGGGCGAGATCAGAAGATATTATACATATTCAGCAAATAAGTGGCAGATGAAGAAGGACGCTTACATAACAGTAAACGGCGTGACATATTACTTCAATGCGAAGAACGGTGCTGCCACAATGATGTACAACAAGGGCACAAGTCAGCTTTACAAGTTCCGCACATCAAAGATGGCGCTTGTGAAGAACGGCATATCTACAATTCAGGGTAATATCATATATTTTTTCAACAGCAAAGGACAGAAGGTTACAAAGGCCGGCTGGTACAACACCGCATCAGGAACAAAGGTGTATGTGAACAGCAAGGGATATGTGACAGCCAAGATGCCTGCAAGCGGCAAGTCAAGAAGATACTATGTATATAGCTACAGCAAGAAGAAGTGGGTGGCAAAGACAAATGCATGGATTAAGGTAGGCGGAGTTGATTACTATTTTGCAAGCCATGGCATTGCTGTATATATGTACAACACAGCCAGTGGCAAGTTCGTGTCATACAAGAATGGCAAGTGGAATTTTGTAAAGAATACTACATGCAAGCTCAGGGATGGCAGAATATATCTGTGTGGTTCCAGGTCTGTGATAGTGAAGAAGTCAGGCTGGTATGGAATAAACAGCACAGATCAGGTGTATGTGGGCAGCAAGGGATATGTGACGATGAAGTTCTCCACAAAGTCAGGCAAGCTCACAAAGTACAACTACAGCAAGAAGAAGTGGGAAGTTGTAAAGGTTACATCATACAAGATAGGTTCAAAGGTTTATTACTTCGATTCCAAGGGAGTGATGGCAAAGAACAAGATAGTTGGAAATGACAAAAAAGGATATTTCTATGTGGACGAGACAGGATGCAAATCTACATCGACAGAGATTCAGATGGCAGTTGATTTTGTAAGACAGCACACAGATGACAGCATGACAAATGAAGAGAAGCTTTACGCATGTTTTGTATATCTGTCAAGAAATTATCCTTATCTGAGAGACTATGTAGTTCCGACAGATGCCTCAAGGTTCACATATTACTGTATAGATATGCTTACAAACAATCATGGAAACTGCTACAGATGTGCAGCAACATTTGCAACAGTGGCAACAGTCCTTGGATACAAGGCAAGAGTAACCTGTGGACAGGTGACAAATCTTCAAGGTGATGGATTCACTATACATGGATGGACAGAGCTTTGGAGACCTGAAGATAATGAATGGGTAGTATACGATGTAAGTATGCAGAGAAACTGGCCTGCCAGAGATTACTACCACGTACTTATGCGAAATTATTATCCTACACATCGTATCATTGGACCTAGAGCACGACTTACAGTAAAAAATGGGAAGGTAAATTGGAGATGGCTTGCCGACTCCGAGTTAGGTGACCACTAATGGTATTCAGTTCACTTGAATTTTTATGTGTATTTCTCCCGGTGGTCCTGGTGCTTTATTCTATAGTGCCAGGTCTTATGGTGAAAAATGCACTTCTCATAATAGCCAGCCTTGCTTTCTATGCATATGGAGAACCGGTATACGTTCTCCTTATGCTCGGAAGCGTGCTGGTAAATTATATTCTTGCCTTGATCATAGGCAGAAAAAATAGCAATGCGATAGCGAAAAAGGCAGTTATGGTCCTTGATATACTGGCAAACCTTGGCGTGCTTGCCGTATTCAAATATGCTGATTTCTTTATCGGAACGATCAACGATATATGTAAAACAGATATTCCGCTTCCGCAGATAACTCTGCCGATAGGAATTTCATTCTTTACATTCCAGGCATTGTCCTATGTAATAGATGTATATAGAGAAGACTGCGATGTTCAGAAGGATCCGTTTAAGCTTCTTCTTTATATTTCATTCTTCCCACAGCTCATAGCCGGCCCTATCATCAAATATCATGATGTGTGCAAGGCTCTTTCCGACAGAAAGCAGACATTTGACGACACTGCCCTCGGTATCAGAAGATTTATCTTCGGCCTTGGCAAGAAGGTCCTCATTGCAAATGCAGCTGGAAAGGTGGCAGATATATTATTTACATCGGATATGTCCGACATAAATGTTATCAGCGCATGGATAGCGGCTATCGCATACATGCTCCAGATATATTTTGATTTTAGCGGTTACAGTGATATGGCCATAGGACTCGGAAGAATGTTTGGATTCCATTTTGCTGAGAACTTTGACCATCCTTATGGCTCTCTCAGCATCAAGGAATTCTGGAGAAGATGGCACATATCCCTGTCCACATGGTTCAAAGAGTACCTTTATATTCCACTCGGAGGAAACAGAAAGGGCAAAGCCAGAACGAGTATCAACAAGATAATCGTGTTCTTCACCACAGGTCTCTGGCACGGCGCAAACTGGACATTTGTCGTGTGGGGACTTTATCATGGTTTCTTTCTCCTGCTTGAGGATTACATACCAAAGATTAAGAAGCTGCCGAAGGTTCTCGGACACATATACTGCGTGCTCGTCGTCTGCATAGGATTTGTCATATTCAGGGCGGACGATATGGGACAGGCAATTGATATGATAGCAAGAATGTTCACGGGCTTTGATTTCTCAGCACAGTCAGTCAGCCTTGTGTGGCAGGTGCTCACCCCATACAGCATAGTGATGCTTATAGCGGGAATACTTCTTGCGGCGCCGATACCTATGGTATATGAAAAACTTGCAGCGGCCGGGAAGATCATGAAGAGCGAGAGCAGCAGAAAAGCTGGTGAGACAGTGGCATATACAGTGTCATTTGTACTGATCCTGTGGTGTATGCTCAGACTTTCCGGAAATACCTACAATCCGTTTATTTACTTTAGATTCTAGCCATGCGGCAGGACATAGATGTGTGTCCTGGACGGCTGATATTCGGCACATAAGGAGATATGATGAAGAAAACTGGTAAGATTATATATGTTGTCCTGACCGTTGCTGTCATGGCAGTTCCATTTGCCGGAATGGCTTTTTTTAAGACGGATACGACAACAGAGAATAAGAGAATGGCAGAGATGCCTGAGATAAAAGAAAATGGGCAGATAAACAGGGATTACCTGACTGATCTTGGAACATATTTCAACGACCACTTTGCATTCAGAAATTATTTGGTGGATGTAGATTCCAGGATTCAGAGCGGTCTGTTCAAAGAGTCAAATATTGATACGGTTCTGGTTGGAACGGATGGATGGCTTTACTATACCGCCACCCTGGACAATTATCTGGGCCAGAACAGAATGAGCGGCAGAACTATAAATAACTGTGTTCACAACATGAAGCTTCTGCAGGATTATGTAAAGTCCCAGGGTGCAAAGTTCGTGCTGGCGGTCCCGCCAAACAAGAACAGTCTGTATGGAGAGCATATGCCATACTATGACAACTATAAGGTCAGTGACGGTTCTGATATGGAGAGGATGGCCGAGGCGTTTGCGGATGCGGAAGTGAACTATGCGGATCTGTATGCAGAACTTTTGGATCAGAGCGATGTGATGTATCAGAAGAGAGACTCGCATTGGAACAATATGGGTGCGCTTCTTGCATATAACAGTATTCTGGATCAGGTAGGAGTTTCCCACGACAGTTATGAGACTGCTGAATTTACGAGAAAGAAGGATTACATAGGAGATCTGAACTCCATGACATATCCAATCAGCAGCCAGCCGGAGTGGGATATGTACCTTGACGACAGCACATGGAAGTACACATACATTACAGACACAAGGAGTGTGGAGGAGTCAGAGATAGAAACAGCAAATGACAGTGCAGAGGGCAGTCTTCTCATGTACAGGGATTCATTTGGCAATACGCTCCTTCCATATATGGCAAATGCATTTGGCAAGGCGGAATTTTCCAAGAACATTCCTTACAATATAAGCAGCGACATGGCAGATGACAAGCCGGACATTGTGGCCATTGAGAAGGTTCAGAGAAATATCAAGGAATTTGCGTCTGATCCGGCGGTGTTCCAGGGACCGGAGCTTTCTGACGAAGATGCCGCAAGATTTGATGCGTTGCAGGCCGAGGATGGAAATACTACGGTTTCTGTCAAAGAGGCCGAGAGTAATGTCAGCTTCTGGCAGATAGACGGAATAGCAGATAGTGACAAGCTGAGTGATGACGCAGTTATCTATGTGGGCGTTGACGATGGTGGAGACACAAAGTACTATGAAGCATTTGGAATAACAGATGACAGTACAGACAGTGGATACAGACTCTATCTCGACAAGACATCAGTGAGCTCAGACAATATAACCGTTAAGGTCTATGTCAGTGGCAGCGCAGGAGATTCTTTTGTGGCAAAGCAGGCGGTTGATCTCACTACGGTGGAGACACTCAATTAACATAAAGTATAGTGCCAGTCATCTGCTGTTGGCATGGATGGTGCTAAAAAAGAGGGATAAAATATAATGAAAAAGATAAAATATGTGTTGTGCGTCCTGCCTCTGGTATTGCTTGCGGGCTGCGGCGATAATAACAATATGGAGGTTCACATCAGGGATGGCCGGGTTACAACTGTGGTCAATGTGGAAAAGAGCAGTACTGTTGGGAATATTCTGAACGAGGCTGAACTTAAAGTGACATCAGATGATGAGGTCATACCTGCTGTCACAGAGACAGTGACGGAACCTGGAACAGAGATAATCATATCAAGAAAGAATAATATTACAATTACCGAGGGCGGAGAGAATTCCATAAATATTTCCATAATGGGTGGAACAGTTTCTGATGTTCTCAGTCAGGAAGGAATAACATTGGGTGAGTATGATGAGATCAACCATGATCTGCAGGCATACCTTACAGACGGAATGAACATAGATATTGTTCATAAGATAGAAGTGGAGCTCACAGTTGACGGTGAGAAGACAAAGGTTGTGACATCCGCAAAAACTGTGTCGGAGCTTCTTGACGAGCAGAATGTCACTGTGGGTGAAAAGGACAGACTCAGCAAAGCGGTTGACGCTTCCCTTTCGGCAAATGACAAGCTTGTCATAGAGCGGGTAAATGTCAAGAAGGTTACGGAGACAGAGCCGATAGCATATGAGACGAAAACAGAGTATTCAGATTCTATGTATGAGGATGAAAGTTCTGTGAGTCAGGAGGGATCTGATGGTGAAAAAGAGCTGACATATGATGTGACATATGTAGATGGCAGGGAGTCTTCAAGGAAGCTGGTAAGTGAAAAGGTTACTAAGGAGCCTGTGAATGAAGTAATTACCAGAGGAACTAAGCAGCGGGTGGCTGATTCGCAGGAAACAGGTTCTGGCAGAACTGTAGTCAGCAAACAGAAGAATTATGACTGCGATGGTTCCGGACATGGATGGTATACCATAACCTACAGCGATGGCACTGTGGAATATGAGGATTTTTAAAATATAAAATGTATAGGTAGACTAAAGCACTGGTGGATCGGGCTGATCTGTTGGTGCTTTTTTCGTTTTAGGAAGTATGTTTGACAGGTGTGTGCCATAAACCAGAAAGGAATCGCTGTGGCAAAGGAGAGAGGGGTGAGGTTTGGGAAATGGTGTGGAGGACAGGGAAAACTCTTGAATACATAACAACATGGTGTTACTCTTTGCATGTGTTATTACATTTATTTTACTTTTCTTAAACAGTATATATTATTAACGAGGAGGGACTTTATGAAGAAGGTAAATTACACACATTACAGAATATTTGCACTGGTACTTGCACTTGCACTGATACTTGCAACCGTAATGCCCGCAAATATAGATGTGCAGGCATCAGAAAGCCGTGGTGCGGATATTGCAGCAGCTGCAACACCTGGTGACGCAGATGGTATATATCAGGCAGATGATGGATACTTCTACTACTATGTCGGCGGTGAAAAGGTTGCAAAGACAGGCTGGGTTGATGTTCAGGGAAACAACAATCTGACGGTCAAGCTGGACAGTGAGAGCAGAATCATATACAAAGCAGAAGTGAGTGATGGCGAGACATACATCAGCGCATATGACGCTGCAAAGAAAGAATTTGCAAGATATACAAAAAATGTTATAGAGCTTAAGGACAAAAAGCTTTACTATGCTGATGTAAACGGTGTGATAGTTACGAAGGAAGGCACTCAGAGCGCTAGTTTAGGTACTACCTACATAATAGGAAAGAACGGTATCGTCACGGCAAAGTTTGTAAAGACCGGCGAGGTGAGAAAATACTATACCTATGCTGCATCAAAGTGGAATGTCCTGAAGAATGCGTACAAGACATTTGACGGCAGGACATATTACTTCTGTGGAAATGGAATCGCAACAAAGATGTACGACAACAGCGAACAGAAGCTTTATAGGTATGCGAACTCAAAGATGACACTTGTAAAAAATGATGTGTCAACCGTCAGTACAAACATAATCTACCTGTTTGGAAGCGATGGAAAGAGAGTTACAGAATCTGGCTGGTATAGGCTTGCATCAGGCACAAAGGTGTATGTGGGTGCAAAGGGCTGTGTCACAGCAAAGATAAATGTCAGTGGCAAATCCGGAAAGTACAGCACATACAACTACAAGACTCTGAGGTGGGTGCTTAACAAGAATGCGTGGAAGACTGTAGACGGAACAGAGTACTACTACGCAGGAAACGGCGTGGCAGTATATGCATATAGTACAAAGACAGGAAAGTACACCACATATAAGAACGGCGCCTGGACAGCACTAAAGAACTCAACCTGCAAGCTTAGGAATGGAAGGATATACCTGACAAACTCAAAGTCAGTAGTTGTAAAGAAAGCTGGCTGGTATAGCGCAGGAGCAGACATGATATATGTGGGCTCAAAGGGCTATGTGATCATGAAGTTCTCGGGTAAGAGCGGCAAGCTCACAAAGTATAACTACAGTGCTAAGAAGTGGGAGCTCTTAAAGAAGTCTTCATATAAGGTAGGAACAAAGACATATTACTTTGCCTCAAATGGTGTTGCAGTATACGCAAAGGACACAAAGACAGGAAAGATCACAGCCAGAAAGAGCGGCAGGTGGTCGGCTGTAAAGAGTGCAGTATGTAAGCTCGATGGCGGAAAGCTGTATCTTGTAAATGCAAAGTCAGTTGCTTTGCAGAAGTCAGGCTGGTACAGCGTGGGCGCAGACAAGGTGTATGTGGGTTCAAAAGGCTATGTGACAGTGAAATTCAATACAAAGTCTGGCAAACTTACAAAGTACAACTATAACAAGAATAAGTGGGAGCTCATGAAGGTTGTATCCTACAAGATAGGATCAAAGACATACTACTTTAACTCAGCTGGAATTGCGGTTGTAAATGGAATTGCAGGAAACAGCCAATCTGGATATTTTTATGTGGATGAGACGGGCTGCAAGGTTACATCAAAGGAAATTCAGATGGCAGTTGACTTTGTTATAAATAACACAAAATCAGGGATGAACAGTGAAGAAAAACTCAAGGTATGTTATTATAAATTGTCTAAATTCCCTTATCAGAGAGATTATACAAAGCCGTCATATGAAGACAGGTTCAGAGAGCTGGCAATAGATGCGCTGACTAACGGAACAGCAAATTGCTATCGTTATGCTTCGGCATTTGCATGCATTGCCACTGTCCTTGGATATGAAGCCAGAGTGACTTGCGGTCTGATACCGCCATGGTATAATGGAGAGCTTACGATGCATGGCTGGACAGAACTTTGGACTCCGTCTGCTAAACAGTGGAGAGTATATGATCCTTGTAAGGAACAGCATGCCGTAAATGAAAGCTTTTATAATAGAGATATCAGTACATTTTATCCAGGCAGTCTTGTAATAGAGAGAAGGGCAAGACTTACTGTTAAAAATGGACAGGATAGATGGTTTTGGCAATAAAGATACATTGAGCCGACAGGCGATATGGAATAATATATAAACATAAGGGGTTACATACTTTATAAAAGAAGAATGTGTCAAGTTTTCTATGAAAACTTGACATGCAGCGCCAGCCATTGCCAAAGGTGATTTTGCATGGCTGGTGTCCAATAGTAGAGGGAGAATTATTTATATGGGAGAAAACAGATACAAATATGGATTTGGGGAAGAAAATAGCGGTCACGGCTATGGCAGCGGAATGTATACAGATCCGGAAGAAATGGATACTGCATATGTGATACATCCGGATCAGATATATGCAAACGTGCAGCCACAGAGGGAAAAAAAGAATATTCCTATAGTGACGATTATTCTTATCATAGCAAACGTAATAGCGTGGATAATGTGCATAGGTGTGGACGATTTTGCGCATACAGGCGGACTGAATTATGAATATGTAAAGCTTAACAAAGAGTACGGCAGATTCCTGTCGTCCATGTTCCTTCACCTGGGAATAGGACATTTGTTTGGAAATATGTTCTCACTGTACTTATTTGGCGGATCGCTTGAGAGAAGACTTGGCAGCCTGCGTATGACTGTCATTTACTTTGCATCGGGAATAGCGGCTGGAATAGTATCTATATATGCATATCATATGACTGATCCCGGTCACATGCATTTTTCCGTGGGCGCTTCAGGTGCTGTGTTCGGTATCATATGTGCGGAGCTTTTTCTGACGTTTATAGGCACGAATAAGCCGAACCGTAAGACACTCATAATTACTATCGTACTTGTCATAATCTATGCTATATACACGAACGAAGAGAACGTGAACATCTACGCCCATATCGGAGGTGCGATAGCCGGAGGTGTATTTGCATTTGCGCTGAATGTGAAGAAGTGGGAGCGGTTTCGTGAGAACCGTTTCTTCAAGGTGTTTGCGATTATGCTCACTGTCATACTGTCTGTGTTTGGAATAGGGGATGCAAAAATTGGCAAAAAAATGGCTGATCTGAACGATGAGAGGATCACTTATATAAAAGAGCAGAAAATATTTGACGACCATGACATCACGTATGGCGATGGACTGGATGGATATTGCACAGATGAGAAGTGGCAGGTGTTCACGTCCAGTGACGGCAGAAATGTCGTTGAGTTCGATGGAAATGCCAGATATGGCGGTGGTGAAGTCAGTGTCCTTATCCAGTTTGTGCTGAGTGATAGCTGCAGTGATTATGAAGTCTATTATATAGGACTTAACGATAAGGGTCAGGACGGTGAGAGCGCGGCAAAATTTATGATGGCGGTTGCCGGCATAACTGAATAAAATAGATCAAAATATTTGTGTCAACATATCTGGCGTGTTATACTGAAGACTAAAGATTTTTTACGAAAGCACAGAGAGAAGATATGGCACTTAAGTATGTGATGATAAACGATATAATTGAAGAACACAATGCAAGAATGCAGAATCTCAGGAAGTATTATCCTTTTTTTGTTCTGGCTGAGACGACATTTGCCCAATATAAAGAAGGGCGCTATGCGGAGCTGGACATGGGATATATAACTATGGCGATTCTGCGTTTTTTTATTCAGGAGAACAGCTTCAATGAGCGCGAGGTGTCATATGATGAATACGAAGAATTCATGGGACAGTTACTTGACAGGGATTTTGACGTGGAGATCGATGAAGCCGACAGGGCTGACCTGATAATGTATATATTTGACAAGATAAAGAATGATGGCCGGGCGTTCGAGTTTACATTTTACGATCCGGGGAAAAAGCAGAGGAAGACGGGACGAGTGAAGCTGATCGACAGCCATATAGCAGGCGGAAAGGTTCTGTACTTTATCACGGCTGACGGTATCGAATTCTATCTCGACACGAAGGAGATCAAGGATGAGAGCAAGATAAATGTCCAGCAGCTTCTTCTGGAGAAGATGATAGTCGGGGAGAATTTCCGCGGTGGTATCGAAGTGGTGCGCCGTATAAACAGTGAGGTGAACCGTCTCATCCGTGAGAAGGACGACATAGTAAATCTTCTGTCCATAGATGTGTTCAAGGGGGCGGAGGAGTACGAACGATACATGAAGACCGTCGGAAAGTGGTTTGCCGATGAACAGAAGCTGTTTGCAAAGAACAAGGCGCTGGTGGACAAAGCAATCACCAAGGCTAGCTATGACAACATGGGCAGGGGCAACACGGCGGTTATGGAGGAGATAAGCCAGCTGGAGCTGGAACTCAAGAGAACCATCATCAAGCATGGCAGCCTCATCAGCAGCACCATGGAACTTCAGAACATTTCGGACAATATCATACATAGGGCAAAGCTTCAGAAACTGCGTCCTGCATTTGATTTTGCAGGGCAGCTCCAGACAATCATAAAGGAGGACAAGCCTGAGAAGATGCTCACCATATTGGCGCCTCTATTTGCGCCTAGGATAGTGAAGTCGTTCAGCATGACGTCCATAGATCATATGCTCACGCTGAAATCTGAGGACAATGCGAAGACCACAAGGGTTAAGAAGGACGCTGTGGATCCGGATTTCCGTTATGAGGATGAGCTGCTTGATGAGCAGATCAGTGCTAATTTTGCTAAGATGTTCCATGAGCTTCTGGATCAGATAAATAAGTGGGGACGCCTGAGCCTTAAGGAATTCAACGGGATCCTGGAGGTGAAATTCGGCAAGGAGATATACGGCAACAAGGACTATTACTCATTCCTGACGCATCTGGCCCAGAAGGACAGGTACAGTGTGGATGAGATATTAAAGAAGCCGGACACCATGCTGGAGGGAATGTTGGTGGACTATATAGATAGAATAAAGAAAGCCGATGAAAATACGCTGGAAGCGTCTGTATCAGGAGATCAGGCTGATGGCGGCAGGTCGGGACTTTTCCGTGAGATGTATGCACCAAAACTCACGTTGGACGCATTTAAGGGCATGTCGTTCACCCTGGAATTCCACCCGGAGGAGGAGATCCAGATCGGCGAGGACATGTATGTGACGGGAATTATGTTTGAGAAGAAATAATTAACAACGATATATCACAGGAGATAACATGGAAAGCAAGAATTTAGACAAGGCGATAGAGATATATTCCAAATTAATATCAGGCGAGGAGGTCTGCAAGAAGCATACCGAGAACGGGCCGCTCTATGATGAGTTTTACGGCAATGCCGAGGTGTATGATATCGTCATGAATATCATGAAGAAGATGAACCTGTCACTGTATGAGTACAATGACAGTCTGTATATAACAGCAGGCGAGGGCAACAGAGTGTTTGGCTATACGAATGACGATATGAAGAAGCTGCTCGGACTCAGGCTGAACAAGGAACTGTATCTGTGCTACTTCATCATGTACATGACTCTCCTGTATTTTTATAAGGATTCATCCAGCTATCAGTTCAGGGAATATGTGAAATCTGAGAATATCATAGATGAGACAAGCAAATATCTGGCGGACATAACGAAGAGGCTTGACGTGTTCTCCACTGACGAGGTTGAACAGGATAGTTTCAAGGCCATCGCACTTCTCTGGGACGAGCTTCCTGCGGTGACGGGCAATCAGGATGGTGACGGTGCCAGGGCGTCCAAGGCGTCCAGGGCAGGATATGTGAAGCTGGTGTTCAACTTCATGTCGGCCCAGCGGTTATTTGTGGAGAATGCTGACAGGTACTATCCGACGGACAGGATGAAGGCGTTGTCGGAGAATTATTTTGAGGAGTACAGAGGACGGCTGTACCAGCTGCTTGGAGGTGAAGAAGAGGATGCCTAGTATCAACAGAATAAGGGTCAATAATGTAAAATATAACTTTGGCACACAGCAGTATGATGACTTCACCATGAGGATGTATGGCAAGAACACGCTGTACGATCTGGCAAATGGCGGTGGAAAGAGTATTCTCATGCTCCTGCTTCTTCAGAATCTCATACCGAACTGTACTCTGGATGAGAAGCAGCCGGTGGAGAAGCTTTTCCGTGCGGGTGGTGGAAATACCGTCATTCACTCCCTTATAGAGTGGCGTCTCGACGAGGCCGATGTAAAAGACGGCTACAGGTATATGACGACCGGCTTCTGCGCGAGAAAGGCAAAGGATGCGGCGGACGCCGGGGAGGTATTGAAGGATACTGCGTCCATAGAGTATTTTAATTACTGTATCTTCTACAAGGAATATAACAAGAACGACATAGTCAATCTTCCGTTGTCGGAGGGCAATGAGCGGATTACTTTTAATGGATTGAAGAATTATCTCAAAGAGCTGGGACACCGTGACATGAGTCTGGAAGTCCGCATATTTGACAAGAAGGGTGAGTACCAGAGATTCATCAGCGGATACGGACTTCATGAGAGCCACTGGGAGATCATCAGGGGAATCAACAAGACCGAGGGTCATGTCAGAACGTATTTTGAGACGAATTACAGGACCACAAGGAAGGTTGTGGAGGATCTGCTCATAGAGGAGATCATCGAGAAGGCATTTGCCACGAAGACCGGCAGGAACGGCGAGGAAGACACCATGGCGGAGACCCTCCTTGATATCAAGGACAAGCTGAATGTGCTTGCCCAGAGAAAGAGGGATATAGCCAATTACGATCATCAGATAGAGCTTATAAATGTGCTTGAGGGAAAGGTCAATTCATGCATTGGCTTGTACGAGGACAATGATAAGATATGCAAAGGCCTGGCGGATGTGTATGTGACAGGCAAGTCGTGTACCCAGCAGGGAGATACTCTCATGGAAGAACTTCTGCAGGCGAAAAATGATGCCGCCGCCAGAGTGGAGCAGCAGAACAGACGTCTGGCGAATCTGAGAGTCACAAGGGATTATCTTCGCCTTGAGAATATGAACCGCAAGATGGAAGACACTGCCCACATGATAGATGACAATGAGAAAAAACTTCAGGATATAAAGAACCAGATAGGCTACAAGGAAAGCGTAAATGATTACCTTGTGTACAGGGAGAACCGCCGTCAGTACGAGGAGAACAAACTGATCGTCGAGAACATAAGGAACAACATAGGTTCATCCAGCGAGAAGATGTCACAGTATGCGTACAACAGGCATTTGCGTGATGATAAGAAGCTGAAGGCTCTTGTGTCGGCGCAAAATGAGGCGCAGGAGAGCTATGCACATGCGGCTTCTGAACTGGAATATTGTAAAAAGGTGCTCCGTGAGGGCGAGATAGCAAATGCGGTTGCGGAGAACAATATAGCTGATTCATCAGCGAAGATAGATGAGATCAGCTCACGTATAAGCAGCCTTGCCGCCGGTGTGAATCTTCTGGTGGTTGGCGACGTGAAGAAGATGCTGGATGATGCAAGGGCGGAGTCTGAGCAGACTCTTGCAAAGATGACGGAGCTTGAGATAGCCATAGCTGATGGCAGGACGAAATTATATGATGACCGGTACAGATTGACGACCGTACAGGCGGAGTACGATGCACTTGTGAGAGCCTGTGAGGATGCACACCTTGACGCTGAGTCATATCGTCAGTCTGGCAGTCAGCTGGAGAGTATCATGGCGGTGTACTCAGTGGAGAATCCACAGGATATAGCTTCTGTGATAAATGCCAGGATAAAGGGAACCATAACAGAGACGATCAAGCGTCAGCAGGAGATAGACAGACTGAGCAGGCTTGAGAAGTGTTATGAGGAAAACAGGCCATTCCCTCCTTCGGACGGAGCCCAGGCGGTCATCAATTATATATCCACCAGACATGGACTCATGGCCATGCACGGTGCGGATTATCTGTCGGCACTCCCTGCGGATGTAAAGGAGAATATACTCGAGGCGAATCCTTATATACCGTACAGCGTTGTCACAAAAGGATTTGCCGAGATAGAGGATGATATAAATCTCGGTTCCATAGACACAGGAAATGAGTGTGTCATGGTATACGATATGGAGAAGCTTGACGAGGAAGCACATGTCCCGGCGGAGAATATGCTGGTGATAGGAAGAGACAGGAAATTCTTCATGTCACAGGATTCCATAGAAGATCTGAGGAAGGCAAATGAGGACAGGATATCGGCTCTTTCCGAGGAGATAGATCTCATAAATGAAAAGACAGAGACGTATCAGGAGGATCTGGCATTTGTCACAAGGCTTGTGGATATAAGGTACACAGGTGCTGAGGACAGAGAGCGTGAACTGAACCAGCAGCTTCTTGAGAAGAAGGATGAACTTGAGACTCTTAAGACATCGATCAGGAACGTGGAAGCTGCGGTGAAGGCAGACACGGAGAGCTACGGTGACCTGCAGCAGAGACAGCAGGCAGAAGCCGACAGGCAGCAGACGTTTGTGATGATAGACCAGTTAAGTGATATAGTGCGTCCTGAGGAGGACAGGCTGGCTGAGTACAGACAGAGAAAGAGCGATCTGACTGCGAAGATATCTGAGCTTTCAGGAGAAGTGCTGAAGTGGTCCGCCACTGTTCAGGAGACAGAGGCAAAGCTGGCGGGGATAACGAAGAACATAGAAGAGATACAGTACAAATGGACAGAGTATTTTGAGCCGTATATGCCAAAAACCGGAATTCCGGGATCGCCAGATAATGCAGAGGATGCAGGAAATCAGGATGGAGAGCCTGGAGCATATGAAGAGCTTCTGGATATATCCGATGAACAGCTTGAGCAGGAATTTATGGCTATGCTTGCCGTGGCAAAGGAGCATGCACCGGATCTTGATGACAAGAAGATGATCCTCGAGACTCTGCAGAAATCTATGGACAGGATAAGAAAGACTATAGAGAAGAGAGGCTTTGATATGGCGCTGTTTGACAGCGCAGAGGAGCTTTATCCGACGGCGGAGAATACCCTCAGGGAGATGGATGACGAGATGGCGAGACTCACACTCATCGCGGCATCCCTTGCTCAGCAGCAGAAAGCAGATCAGAGGGCATACAGCAAGATAGAGGGAAGTATCGAGTATGCTGTCCAGAATATAAACAGGACGTACGGCGAGGGTGCCTACAGCAGGGAAGATATATCTGCCTCTGACGCTGACACCGCCATTGCAAATGGGGATGCGGTGCTTGCTGACATGAACCGCCTGTACAAGGAGGCAGAAAAAGCTTACAGCGATTACTACAAGCAGCACGGCTTCATGATGGATCTGTACAAGGATGTGAAGCGTATCGTGGACACAAATAATATTGATGTGTCAAGCGGAAGTGTACTTGATGAAGATATGGATACGCTCCGCCAGATATTTGAGACAAGCCTTATGAAGTACGACAGGAGCATGAAGGCTCTGGACCGCGCAAAGAATGAGATCATGAGATTCAAGGGGCAGACCGCGGATACGCTCGTCGAGATGGGTGTGTTCGAGATGGCAAATACGATCAGACAGGATGTACAGGTGCCTGACACATATGCACAGGCGAAGGAGCTTTTGGCAAATCTTCTCCAGATCATAGAATTTATTCGTCTTGAGAAAGAACGTGTTGAGAAGGGCATTGAGGATATGGTTGCCATCAAGGAGAATTTCGAAAATCAGTGTGTACAGAGATGTATGGATGTGAAGACTGAGTTGGAGAAACTGCCAAAGCTCTCACGTATAACGGTGGGGGATGATGTTATCAAGATGGTTGATCTGTCCATACCTTATGTGAAGGATGAATTTGTAAAGCAGAGAATGTCGGATTATATAGACGACATAGTAAAGGGTGCAGACGCATATGAGGATGAGAGAAAGAGAATCAAATACATCCGTGACTGTCTGGGACTCAAGAAGCTGTTTGGAGTCATGGTAACTGACATGAATGCCATAAAGCTCAATCTCTATAAGAGAGAGAGGATAAAGGAACAGAGCCGTTACCTGAAATATGAGGAGGCGGTCGGAAGCACCGGTCAGTCACAGGGTATATATATACAGTTCCTTGTGGCGGTTATAAATTACATTGCGGGAATGTATTCACTGGCACCTGAGGATTCGGTACAGTCCAAGACGATATTCATCGACAACCCATTTGGTGCGGCAAAGGATATATACATATGGGAGCCGATATTTGCCATGCTGGCAGCCAATCATGTACAGCTCATCGTACCTGCCCGAGGTGCAACCCCTGCCATCACCGGACGCTTTGATGTGAACTATATTCTCGGTCAGCAGATGGTCGGTGGAAGGCAGCAGACGGTTGTGGTGGACTACACCAGCAAGACAGACCAGGAGGAACTAGAATATCAGGAGCTTTCATATGAGCAGGCAACATTCGACTTTATCTAGGGGCTGCTTCCACTTAACTCGGTCTGCAGCGGTACTAAGGTACCGCTTGAGGCACCACCTAATGACCGGCGACCTAGTATTCCCCTGATAGGCAATATGAAACCATCAAGCCATAATTTGGGTTATGAGTTTCGCAGTTTGCCTGTGTGATGTGACATTAAAAATGTGGGATATAAACATAAGATTATAGCATTAAGATTTATAAGGGAGAAATTAGATGACAATGACTTGGAACAGGAAACAGCTTAGAAAGGGAGCGTGGAACACGGTATTTAAGCGGGGACTTTTGGCCTGGATGGCCATGGTTGCTGTGTGTTTTGTATTCTCTTATCTTGGGGTAGATGATTCTTCTCAGACAAAGTTCGTGAAGGGTATAGATCAGGTGCTCGGACAGGAGACAGAGCATGAGGCTGACAATGTGACCATACTCAAGGAATATGTAAAGAATCTGCCGATGATTGATCATATGTCGGAGCAAAAAGCTGAGACGGTTGCCCGGATGATAGACTCGGTGACGGTGAAACAGACCTGGATCATCAAGCTTTTAGGTGCCAACACGGCATACGTGAAGAGAAATCCCGGTGAGGTCATAGTGATGCTTCTTATATCAGCACTTATCATGGCTATAGTTCATTTCTTTATACAGAGTGCTGCGATAGTTGGCAAATGCCGTTATGCCATGGAGTGCAGATACAGTGATAAGGTGTCGATCAACCGAATGTTTGCACCTTTCCACAGGCATTATGTGCTAAGACTTATGTGGGTCATGTTCTGCTACAACGTGGTGATGGCACTCTGGTGGCTTACGATAGTCGGAGGTGTGTACAAGTATTACCAATATAGAATGGTTCCGTTTCTTCTGGCGGAAAATCCTATGCTCAAGTGGAGAGATGCTAGAAATATGTCAAGGGAGATGACCAGAGGCTATAAATGGAAAATGTTCCTGACGGATCTGTCATGCATCCACGTGTGGATAATCAAGACTATACCGGTTGCAGGACTTCTGGTAGCATTGCCATTTCAGATGGAGCTTGATGCGGAGATGTACTTCTGGTTCAGACAGAATATAGGCGTGGACAATTTTGTTGAGACAGCTTTCAATGCTGCGCCGTATGACAGAAAGGCGATTGAAGCTGCGTATCAGTCGGCAGGGGATGCTGGTGTTGCTGAGGTATGGACAAAGCCTGAGTATATTCTTCAGGATGTGGCGGTTGAGGTTCCTGAGGGGATGAAGGTGAAGAGTGAATACAGCCTTAGGGACTTTATTTTCTTCTTCTTTGTGTTCTGTTTTATAGGATGGCTGTGGGAGGTCTTGCTCTATATAGTTATGGATCATGTTCTCGTAAACCGCGGGACCATGTATGGACCATGGCTGCCTGTGTACGGAGTCGGTGGCGTTGCTATTATATTCCTGCTTGACCGCTTCAAGGCAAATAAGACAAAGCTGTTTGCGATGGCGATGGTGGTATGTGGAATCATAGAATTCATAGCGAGCTGGGCACTGGATTTCTTCTTTAACTCACAGTATTGGGATTACAAGAACGAGTTCCTTAACGTAAATGGAAGAATATGTCTGGTGGGACTTCTTGCATTTGGCATGGGAAGTCTGTTTGGCGTGTATATAGCGGCACCGAAACTCAGCGAATTTCTGAATTCCAGGAGCAAAAAAGTTCAGAATATTATATGTATCACATTGTCTGCGTTGTTCATCATAGACCTGATATGCTGTGCCATCTTCGGATTCAACAAGGGCGCAGGAGTTGGCGGCACATATTAGAGGAGGAACCAATATGACGGATATACAGAATGGTAAAATGACTGATCCAGGGAAACAGTCCTGGAATATAAAGGCAGGAGTATTCAGCTCCTGTATGCTGCATATCATTGCGATGACATGCATGCTCAGTGATCATATGTGGGCAACGTTGTTTCCATATGTGGATATACTTACGTGCATAGGAAGAATAGCATTTCCGATATTTGCTTTCATGATAGTTGAGGGATTTTATCACACCAGTAATTTCCGCAGATATCTGTGCAGAATGCTTATATTTGCAGTGATATCTGAAATTCCGTTTGATCTTGTGTCCGGAGACAGTGTCCTGTATCTGTTTCATCAGAATGTACTTTGGACATTCCTTATAGGATTGCTTCTGATAGCATTGATAGACAAGGTAAGGAAAACGGGCAAGGTATGGCTGTGGATCCCGGTTGCGATTGTTGTGACTCTTGTGGGATATGTGATAGGAACGATCACCATGGTTGATTTCTATGGAGCGGGAGTTGTCATGGTTATAATGTTCTATCTGTTCCGGGGCAAGGAACCATGGAAATTGATAGCACAGCTCGTGTGTATGTATTATATCAATGCACAGCTGCTTAGTGGATATTGTTATACGTTTAGTATAGCGGGACATAGCTTTGAATTCCCGCAGCAGGCGTTTGCGCTCATCGCATTGCCAGTGATATGGCTATACAATGGAAAACTGGGATACCATAAGAAGTGGTTTAAATACTTCTGTTATGCATTTTATCCGGGACACTTGCTTGTATTGTACATAATCTGGCAGATGGTGATGTAGACATGGTATGAGCAGAGAATCAGTGGTTTTGTGAAAATGGCTTGTAATTTCGACTTGTTGGCATAGAAGGACTCATCCTGCAGATATTTGGGAAAAGGAGAGATAAGATGAATGCAGCTCATAAGATAGTAGTTTTGGTGGGCAGTATATTTCTTGCTGTCGGTGTTTTCGTGGGAATTATATTTGCAATTGTGGCGGAGCCTGGCAAATTTCCCCTGGCTATGCTGAGCCTTCCGGGAAGTTTCTTGCTGATCGGTGGGGGAATGGACATAGTAGTGGCGATATTGGTTCACAACAAGAAGATGATAGTGAAAAAGGGCGTGAGGTATCCTGCAAAGATATATGGATACACGGAGAATACTTCTGTCAGGGTGAACAATACATATATGATGGACACGATCGTGCATTACTTTGACAGCTACCATGTCGAGCGGGAGGCTATAATACCAACGGGATTCACAAGGGGTGCCGGCATGTACCCGATAGGTCTGACGATAGATATATTTGAGTACAACGGCAAATACGGCTATGATCCGGATTCAGTAAGGGATGAGAGGCTTCCTGGTGAGGAGGAGCTCATGGACGACAAGCCGGTGGCACCGGATAAGCTGAGACTTGTGGCGGTCCGATGCCCAAACTGTGGCTCGAGTTTCCGCGCAGCGACTGGATATTCCAGCAAATGTCCTTATTGTGGAAATTACTTGAATGTGAATATGTAAGCCTGAAAAAGAGCGTGGGTGAGTCGAACCCACGCTCTTTTTTGTTTGCGTGGATTACTGTACATGACCATGTTTTAGCATGAATTGCTCATCGCCATAAATGTGCAGTGACGCGAGAGGCTTGTGTTATGCTGTATGTGCTATGCGTTGCAAGTGTTATTGTGTCATGTACTATTGCGTTATGTGCGGTTGTGGCATGCGTTATTGTAACATGTGCTGTTGAAACATGTGCTGTTGAAACATGTGCTGTTGTGGCATGTGCTATGTGAGGAAGGCAGCTTGCTTTTATGACTATACGTAAAAGAGCGCAAAATTGTATCTTTTTCCTTAAAATAAGCTTATTAGATACAAAAATTCTAAAACTTGTATCTATTTGCATATTTTAAGTTAAAGAGGGATAATTTTATGCGCAAAACAGATGGAAAACAACCAAAAGATAAAAACAAGCTGTTATAGGAAGTGCCACTAAAACGCCGATAAGCCACCGTATAGAATATGTCATCACAGACCATCCCGCCCTCCAAACTTGCCGGTGACAGGTGAAAATTGCCCAGTAAAGCAAGCTAAACCATCGCTATTAAGTCAAAAATATCCTAATATATAACCATTAACCAATGTGAATTGGTGAAAATATCTATAAAAAAATCAATAAATCACAAAATTTTGCTAATTAATCCAAAAATATTCTATTCTTTCAAATCCTATGTCAAATTATAATGAATTTAGTCAATGAGGAACGACGAAAATAAAAAACACACAAAACCAGAACATAGGAGGAAAGAGATATGAGAAAAAAGAGAATCTTAGCTGTAGTAGCAGCTGCAACACTTGCATTATCAATGGTAGGATGTGGATCAGGCGGAAGCTCAGGTGGCGGAAGCTCAAGCAGTGGAGTTGCAAACAAGGACAAGCCACTTTGCTGGTTCAACCGTCAGCCATCTAACAGTTCAACAGGAGAGCTTGACAAGGACGCTCTTAGTTACAACAAGGACACATATTATGTAGGATTTGATGCTAATCAGGGTGCTGAGCTTCAGGGACAGATGGTTCTTGATTACATCAAGGCAAATGCAGCAACAATCGATCGTAACGGTGATGGAGTCATCGGATATGTACTTGCAATCGGTGATATCGGACACAATGATTCAATCGCACGTACAAGAGGTGTTCGTTCAGCACTTGGCACAGGAGTTGATGCAAGCGGAGCAGTTGATTCAACACCAGCCGGAACAAACGTAGATGGTAAGGCAACAGTAGTACAGGATGCTAAGCTTGATGTTGATGGCAAGACATATACGATCAGAGAGCTTGCATCACAGGAAATGAAGAACTCAGCAGGAGCTACATGGGATGCAGCTACAGCTGGTAATGCAATAGGAACATGGACAGCATCATTTGGTGATCAGATCGATGTAGTTGTTTCAAATAACGATGGTATGGGAATGTCAATGTTCAATGCCTGGGCAAAGGACAACAAGGTTCCTACATTTGGATACGATGCTAACAGCGATGCAGTTGCAGCAATTGCAGAGGGCTACGGCGGAACAATTTCACAGCATGCAGATGTTCAGGCTTACCTGACACTGAGAGTTCTCCGTAACGCACTTGATGGTGTAGATGTTGATACTGGTATCGGTACAGCAGACGAGGCTGGAAACCAGCTTGAGGAAGGTGTTGACTACAGATACAGCGCAGACGAGAGATCATACTACGCACTGAATGTGGCAGTAACAGCAGACAACTATCAGGATTTCACAGATTCAACAAAGGTTTATGACAAGGTTTCAAAGCAGCTTGACTCAAGCAAGAGCCCAAGCAAGAAGGTATGGCTTGATATCTACAACGCTTCAGATAACTTCCTGAGCTCAACATACCAGCCACTTCTTCAGAACTACGATGACCTTCTTAACCTGAATGTAGATTACATCGGTGGTGATGGTCAGACAGAGTCTAACATCACAAACCGTCTTGGTAACCCAGGCGAGTACGATGCATTTGCAATCAACATGGTTAAGACAGACAACGCAGCATCATACACATCAATTCTCTCTAAGTAATATAAGTTACCTGGATGATTGATCAATAGGAAATGATTTAACTCAGAGGGGTGTCAGACTAAACATTTGATACCCTTCTTTTACTAAGAGTATGTATCAAGTTTTCTATAAAAGCTTGATATGTAGCATCAGCTCTCGCCGAAGGCGGCTATTAATGAGCTGATGTTCAATGAAAGGAAGTAGAGATATGGCAGAAGATAAGAATAAATACATCTTATCGATTCAAGGCATGAGCAAATCATTCGGCAGAAATAAGGTCCTTAACCATATTAATTTGAATGTTAAACCTGGTTCAATCATGGGACTTATGGGTGAGAATGGTGCCGGTAAATCGACAATGATGAAGTGTCTCTTCGGAACCTATCAGAAGGACGAAGGAACAATAATATTAGATGGAAAAGAAGTAAATTTCTCTGGTCCTAAGGATGCACTCGAGAATGGAGTTGCGATGGTTCATCAGGAATTAAATCAGTGTCTTGAGAGAAGCGTTGTTGACAACCTGTTCCTTGGACGTTATCCAAAGAACTCTCTTGGAGTCATCGATGAGGGCCGTATGAAGAAGGAAGCTTCAGACTTGTTCAGAAAGCTGGGTATAACGGTCAATCTTACACAGCCGATGAAGAGGATGTCAGTTTCCCAGAGACAGATGTGTGAGATCGCAAAGGCTATCTCGTACAATTCTAAGGTAATCGTACTTGATGAGCCTACATCATCACTGACAGCACCAGAGGTTGCAAAGCTTTTCAAGATGATGAGACAGCTCAAGGAGCAGGGAATTTCCCTGATTTACATCTCACATAAGATGGATGAGATATTCGAGATCTGCGATCAGATATCAGTTCTCCGAGATGGTAGTCTGGTCATGACAAAGGACAGCAAGGACACCAACATGAACGAACTTATATCAGCCATGGTTGGTCGTTCACTTGATAACAGATTCCCACCGGTCGACAATACGCCGGGTGAGACGATCCTCTCAGTACAGGGACTCTCCACAAAGTATGCACCGAAGCTCCAGAACATCACATTTGATGTGAAGAAGGGTGAGATATTCGGTCTCTATGGTCTGGTTGGTGCAGGTCGTACAGAGCTTCTGGAAACTATATTTGGTATTCGTACAAGAGCAGCAGGAAATGTAATGTATGGTGGCAAGATCATGAACTTCACTGGTCCAAAGGATGCTATGGATCACGGATTTGCCCTTATCACTGAGGAGAGAAAGGCAAATGGTCTCTTCCTCAAGGCAGATATCACCTTCAATACCACCATTGCAAATATGAACCACTACAAGAGCGGCGTGGCACTGTCACATGACAGCATGGTTCGTGCCACCGCTGAGGAGATCAAGGTCATGCACACCAAGTGTATGGGACCTGACGATATGATCGCCAACCTGTCCGGTGGTAATCAGCAGAAGGTTATTTTTGGAAAATGGCTTGAGCGTTCACCAAATGTATTCATGATGGATGATCCTACAAGAGGTATCGATGTAGGAGCCAAGTATGAAATATATGAACTTATAATCAACATGGCAAAGCAGGGCAAGACTATCATAGTTGTCTCCTCTGAGATGCCGGAGATCCTGGGTATCACAAACCGTATAGGTGTTATGTCAAATGGACATCTTGCCGGAATTGTAAATACCAAGGAGACTAATCAGGAAGAATTGTTAAGACTTAGTGCTAAATATTTGTAATAGAGAGGAGCATGGATATGGCAGATAAAAATATGATCCTTTCGGCTGATGCAGAGGAAAAACTCCTTAAGCCGATTGATGAATATGTTGGAAAGATACAGGCTCAGATCGATGAACTTCGAGTTGATGGATCTGACAAGGTTCGTAGTTTGAAGAACCATATAGCTATCGCAAAGGAAGATAAGAATTTATCAAAGGAAGAAAAAGATAGCATAATCGCAAAGGATAAGGCAGCCCTGGATAAGGCAAAGGCAGTTGAGGCAGCCAATAAGGATAAGGTTGCAAAGCTTATCGCTGATGCAGAGGGATACCTTAAGGAGCATTATGACAGTGAGTACTACAGCAAGGTAGTTGCAAGCTGTGAGGCTGAGAAGGCAGCAGAAAATGAGTCCTATGAGAGAGTAAAGGCAACACTCAAGACAGAGCATGAGCAGGCACTTGCAAAGCTTTCTGATCCGGAAGAGATCAAGGACGAGAAATATGTATACAAGAACAAGCTCTTTGATGCACAGATGACACATGAGTCAAGACTTCAGGAGATCAAGGACAGAAAGCATGATGCATTTTCACACAAGTATCATCTGATAGATCTCCTTAGAATGTCTAAGTACACATTTATGCAGAACAGAGCACAGAAATTTGAAAATTACAAGTACACATTCAACACAACACAGTTCCTTTACAAGAATGGTCTGTATATAGTAATCGTGTTGATATTCATTGCACTTTGTATCATCACTCCAATTGTGAAGAACACACAGCTCCTCACAGTTACCAATATACTGAACATACTTCAGCAGGCATCACCTAGAATGTTCCTGGCACTCGGCGTTGCGGGACTTATCCTCCTGACCGGTACCGATCTTTCGATTGGACGTATGGTTGGTATGGGTATGGTTACAGCTACCATTATCATGCACAACGGTGCAAATACAGGTGGTGTGTTTGGACACATATTTGATTTCTCAAGTATGCCGGTTGTAGGAAAAGCATTATTTGCACTTGTTGCATGTATTATCCTCACAACAGTATTTTCAAGTATTGCAGGTTTCTTCATGGCGAAGTACAAGATGCATCCGTTCATTTCAACAATGGCGAATATGCTGATCATCTTCGGACTTGTAACATATGCGACAAAGGGTGTTTCATTTGGTGCTATTGATTCAGCAATACCAAATATGTTCATCCCAACAATAGGAAGCTTCCCAACTATTATCATTTGGGCAGTAGTTGCTGTAGTAGTAGTATGGTTCATCTGGAACAAGACTACATTTGGTAAGAATCTGTACGCTGTAGGTGGAAACCCAGAGGCAGCAGCAGTTTCTGGTATATCAGTATTCAAGGTAACACTTGGTGCATTCATTCTTGCCGGTATCCTTTACGGATTCGGATCATGGCTTGAGTGTAACAGAATGGTTGGTTCAGGTAGTGCAGCTTATGGACAGGGCTGGGATATGGACGCCATAGCAGCCTGCGTTGTTGGTGGTGTTTCATTCACAGGTGGTATCGGTAAGATTTCCGGTGTTGTAACTGGTGTTCTTATCTTCACATCACTTACCTACTCACTTACAATTCTTGGTATTGATACAAACCTTCAGTTCATATTTGAAGGTATCATCATCCTTGCCGCTGTAACTCTTGACTGTCTCAAGTATGTACAGAAGAAGTAAGGAACAACAAATTTAACTCTCACAAAACCTTTATATAAAAGCCGCTCGGATCGTCTGCAGGATGGATTGAGCGGCTTTTGTGGATTGGCGGACGTTGTATCTGCACACTGCGCTGACCGCGATAGGGGCGGTGAGGTTTTCGCTTTTGCGTGACTTTGCGGGGATTAGTACACAAAATTATTGCTTTTTGCGCGATATTTGCGGAAAAGATACAAGCTTTTGGAAGTTTGTGGCGGAATAGCTAATATTGGGCATAAAAGATACAATTTTGTGTTCAAAAAGAGAAAAAAGTCCTAAAAAGAGAAAATCCACAAAACCACGCCCACATTTGGTATAATGAACCTGCGATTGTTTGGCGATGGCCAGACAAAAGCGAGACTGTGCGGGCTTGCGAGTCTGGAAAAGACCGGTGAACCGGATGGCATTTGATATATAGAAAGGATTTCTGTTATATGGATAAATACAAGGTTATCCTTGTCGATGACGAGGAAGAGGTTATAGATGTTATAGAGAGAAAGATACACTGGGATATGCTTGGATTTGATGTTGTGGGAAGTGCCAACAATGGTGTGAAGGCTCTTGAACTGGTGGAGAAGCTTCAGCCGGATGTGGTCATAACGGATATCAAGATGCCATATATGGACGGTCTTGAGCTGTCCAGACGGCTCAACAATGATTATCAGAATATACACATCATCATATTCACAGGATTTGATGAGTTTGAGTATGCCAAGGAGGCAGTGCACCTTGAGATAGAGGAGTACATGCTCAAGCCTATAAATGCATTAGAACTCTCGGACTGCCTGAAGAGGGTCAAGAACTCTCTGGACAAGGAGAGGGAGGAGAAGCTGAATGTAGAAAAGCTTGCAAATTATTTCAATGCATCTCTGCCTGTTCTTCAGACAAATCTGTTTGTATCCCTGATAGAGGGCAGAGTGAGTGAGTCGGATTATGAGAAATTCCTTGCAGCATATCAGATAGATATGAAGGGACCGCTTTATTGCTGTGCAGTTTTCCATACATCGGAGCATCACGTTCCAGATGGAATGAACCCGCTTCTGTTGTCAATGTCGGTGGAACAGCAGATCAAGGACAGAATTGCTGATACATGGAAATGCAAGGTGTTTACATATCTGGGCAACATAGTGCTCATCATCGAGATAGCCTCAGAGGATGCCATGGCAGAGCTGACGGATGCCTGCGACAGATTCTGCAGATGGGCTTACCGGGTCATGGGGGCCGTGGTGACTGCCGGTATTGGCAGAGTGTGCGACAGTCTTCTGAATATCAACAACTCATATGAGGGTGCCAGGGAAGCGGTATCATACAGGGTCTTATATGGAACCCAGAGGGCTATAAACATTGCTGAGATCGCACCGAAGGAGCAGAAGGCAGCAGTACAGTATGAAGATGCAAATATGCATGAGCTTATCAAGGCGATATATCTTGGCAAAAGAGATGCCATTGAGGGCGCAGTACATGATGAGATAGAGAAGCTGCACAGATCTGCACAGACCATGAACAGGTACAAGCTGACGCTTATGGAGATGGTAGGAACATTCTACAGATTCTGTGCAAATAATTTTATAGATTTTGACAATTTTTCAGGTGGAATCAGCAACCCATACGAGAAGGTTCCGGAGATGGATGAAGTCACACTTACAGCATGGCTCATAGACACATCCATGGCGATCAGCGAAGAATTGAAAAATGCCAGAAATAATACGTCCAGGAGAATGGTTACGGATGCCCAAAATATGATAGTAGACAGGTACATGGAGCCCGATCTGTCGCTGGATACGGTGTGCTCAGAGCTTGGTGTGTCCAATTCGTATTTTTCATCGGTGTTCAAGAAGGAGACAGGCAAGTCATTTATCTCGTATCTGACGGATTACAGGATGGATCACGCAGCCAATCTCATACTTGAGACAAATGAGAAGAGCTATAAGATAGCAGAGCAGGTTGGATATCAGGATGCAAATTACTTTAGCTATGTGTTCAAGAAGAGATTTGGAATGTCGCCATCAAAGTACAGAACTGAACATACGGGGAATAAGTAGAGCAGAGAAAGTATAATGGGAGTAGAATTGTTTTGAAGATCAGAGAGAAAAAGAAGGGTGCTCAGGGCAAAAAGCAGAAAAATAAATATTCTCTGCGCGCGAGGCTGCGAGGCTGGTTTCATCATGGCAGATTTATAGGATTTGACATACAGTCAATAATCATGGCGGTGCTCACAGGACTGACGATAACCACAACTGTTGTTATGGGATTTCTTATTTACAATAGATTCAAGCTTGCGATAAAGCAGACGGCAGTGTCAAATGCAGAAAGCATGATAGAGAGTACTGTGGATAAAGTGGATACAGACCTGGCAGGCATCAGACAGATATCTAATGGAGTGAATTATAACATTATCCAGGAATATGACATCTCCAGTCAGGAGTTTAGCAGACAGTTCAGCCTTTTATATGAGGTGAATGTTGACAAAGTGCAGAGTATGGCTTTGTACGACAATTCCGGTAAGCTTGTTGCTGCGGAGCCGGTTGCAGTGCAGAAGGATAAGGTTAATGTGGAGGAACAGGAATGGTACAAGAATGCATCTGAAGATATAGAGAATATGCACTTTTCTACACCTCATATACAAGATCTGTTTCAAGATGGTGCCAACAGGTATTATTGGGTCATATCCCTCAGCCGTTCTGTTGATATCAATGATGGAGATAAGCCGGTAAACGGCGTGCTTCTGATAGATATGAAGTATTCCGTGATCGAGGAGGCTCTTTCAAGGATCAATGATTCTTCAAGTGAGACTTATTATTATCTGTGCAACCGTGACGGAGATATCATATACCATCCGCGAAGAGCAGAGATAGACAGAGGCTTTTTCACAGAGGAAAGTACAGAGGCAGCGGTATACGATGACGGTACATATGAGATCAAGATGACGGGTGGCACAGAAAATGTTGTTGTCAGCAGTATAGCCTACACTGGATGGAAGATCATAGGAGTTGTCCCGGAAAGTGTTCAGACTGCCAGCATCAATCAGTACAGATATTACATCATAACTACGGTTGTGATATTGCTTATGATGCTCTTGTGGGTGAACAGGATCATAACAAAGAAAATCTCAAAGCCTATACTTAAGCTGAATGAATCAGTAAAGTCATATGAGACAGGTGGAACCACGGATATATATATTGGAGGATCCTCCGAGATAAGACATCTGGGATATTCGGTCAAGAAATCCTATGAGCAGATAGAGGTTCTGATGCAGGAGATAATCAGACAGCAGAATGAGCGGAGAAAGAGTGAGATGGATGCGCTCCAGAGTCAGATCAATCCGCATTTCCTGTATAATACACTGGAGTCCATAACATGGATGGTGGAGGCGAACAGAAATACAGATGCAGTATTTATGATATCTGAGCTTGCAAAGCTGCTGAGGATAAGTCTGTCAAAAGGCAGAACTGTCATAAGGATAGCGGACGAGATCCAGCACAGCACGAGTTACATGAACATACAGAAGGTAAGATATAAAGAAAGATTTGCTACAGAATTTATCATAGACGAAGAGATAAATGACTATTGTACAGTTAAACTTATCGTGCAGCCAATCCTGGAAAATGCAATATACTACGGTGTGGGCAACATGGATGAGGACGATGGCGGCAAGATAACTGTCCGCGGTGAGAAGAAGGGCAATGACATCTACATTTCAGTTGAGGATAATGGCATGGGTATGTCGGAGGATGTTGTCCGGAACATCCTTGTGGACAACAATAAGGTGCCAAAGCATGGCTCCGGAGTGGGTGTTATCAATGTTCACTCCAGGATAAAGCTGATGTTTGGCAGTGAATATGGATTAAAGGTGTACAGTGAGCCGGACGAGGGAACAAAGGTTGTCATTCACATTCCAGCCATTCCTTATACGGAGGAGAACAGAGAGAGACTTGAGAGGCAGGATTTTGGAAGGGGGATGGTGACAGATGAAGAAGAGTAAGATAACCTTTCTGATCGCGGAGCTGTTTCTGGTGGTTATAGCCGGATTCTTTATACATCAGATATTCCGGGAAAATGTACCTCAGAAAAGAGTAGCGGTCATACTTTCAAATTCCGGTGATAAGAGGTGGGATGGACTTATAAATGGACTTAAACAATCAGCAAATGTCAATGATGTCCATCTTATCATATGCAACACCGATGATATCGAGTCAGCCCAGGATGAGAAGGAGCTCATAGATGAACAGCTTGAAAATGATGTAGATGCATTCATAATTTGTCCGGCACCGGGCGAGGATACATCGGATATGTTGAGGCAGCTTGACGATGTACCATTTGTACTTATAACCCAGGATGCATACAGTGAAGATGGCGCCTCGGGATTTGTCACGATAAAACCTGATAACTACAAGATAGGATATACCCTTGGAGAACAGATCAAGGCAAATGATGCGGACGGACTCCGTGGCAAAAGCATAGGCATTATAACCGGATATTCCCAGACAGAGGGAAGTGTGAGCGGAAAAGCAGGACTCATGGATGCGATAGAAGGAACCGGATGCGGGGTGAGCTGGGTGTACAGCCGATGTGGCAATCAGAACATATGTGGCATTGTGGATAATCTGGGAAAGGTTGACTACATGGTTGTGATGGACACATATGCGATCGATGAGATAGGAGAGAATGCGGATAACGGTATGTACAATGGCGCCCAGATATATGGAATGGGGACCAGCGTAAAATCTGTGGCGCTGCTTGATGCGGGCAAGATAAAGTGCCTTGTTATTCCGGATGGCTACGGTGTTGGCTATGCCAGTGTGACAGAGGTAGTAAAGGGCCTGAATAGCAGATTGTATACGATGAAGAGTCGGGAGGAGGGCATAAAGATAATATACAGTGACGATTTGTTCTCCGATGATGTAGAGAGGTTTTTATATTCATATGAGTAGACAGAAACGAAGAAAAATATATGTGCTTTTGCTGGCAGCTGCGATGATAGTCTCGCTTATGGGCTGCGGCAGCAGCAATAAAAAATCAAACAAAACCATGAGAGTCGGGGTGGTCACTTATACAGCAGATGATCCATTCATAAATGCCATGATTGAAAAGGTGAAATCTCAGCTTAAGACTATGGAGACCACAAACATGAATGTGATAGTATCGGTGAGAAGTGGTGATAATGATCAGCGTGAGCAGGATGAGATAGTTGATGAGATGATAGATGCAGGCTGCGATGTGCTGTGTGTGAATCTTGTAGACAGAACCGCACCGGCAAATATTATCAAGTCAGCAAGGCAGAGTGACATACCAGTGATCTTTTTCAACAGAGAGCCGGTGCGTGATGACCTGATGCAGTGGGAAAAGCTCTACTATGTTGGCTGTGACGCAAAAGAATCCGGTGATATGCAGGGTGAGATTGCGGCAAATTATATAAAGAAGCACAGCGAAGTGGATCGCAACGGTGATGGCAAGATACAGTATGTTCTTCTGGAGGGCGAGGCCGGACATCAGGATGCCATAAGCAGAACCGACTGTTCGGTGAAGACCATCATGGATAAGGGAGTGGATCTTGAGAAGCTCAGTTATCAGTTTGCAGACTGGAACAGAGGTCAGGCGGAGAACAGAATGACTCAGCTTATAAGTCAGTATGGCAGTCAGATAGAGCTTGTCATATCCAACAATGATGAGATGGCACTGGGCGCAGTTGAGGCGTACGATAACTCAAGTATAAGCCGGGACAAATGGCCTGTGATCTTTGGAATAGACGGACTTGATGATGCTCTCCAGGCGATAAAGCAGGGAAACATGCAAGGAACAGTTTATAATGACAAGGAGGCCCAGGCGGGAGAGATAGCGCGGTTGGCAGTGGATCTCTTCAAGGGAAACAGCATTGATGGTCATAATCTTGAAGAGGGCAAATATTATGTGTCGCCTTACTGGAAGGTCGATGTTGACAGCGTGGATGATTTCCTGCACAGATAAGGGTAACCGACTGATACATGAATAAAGAATCGTGAATTAAAAGCATATATAATTTGATAAGATCTGTCTGGAAAAATTATTAAGAACTAATGTAGAGATACAGATCCAATTATATATTCGGAAAGGATGCATATGGAAAATAGCTGGATAGAAGAATTTTACGGAGAGACGGATGCAGATAAGAGACTTGAACTGCTGGAAAATAACAGCACGGATATGGACGGTGACAGCGCTGGTTCGGCTGTTGCCTTCCGTCAGAGATTGTGGACAGCGAGATATGGCAAGAGAAAGCCGAAGAATGATGCATTTGTGGGCTGCCTAATGGAGCTCAAATACATATCGGAGGGCGGTTCTGTTGACATCGGAGGTCAGAAAAAGAAACAGGCTGTGGAGATCATAAGCAAGCTCTGCCTGTTCGACGCGGACAGGAGAAGTGCCGAGGAACAGGAGATACTGCTTTATGAGCTCAAGAATGCGTTTTTAAGGTTCATCGAGGTGAGCAGAGGCGGCAGAGGCTTCACATCCATAGCATTTGGCATGGGACAGCTCTCGGATGAGGGCGTGGCGAAGAAGATCGCAGATCAGATAAGCTCCATCGCATTTGACGCGCCGCACATGCTGCACATGGACAAGGAATTTGCCATACTTCAGAGTGCAGCACTGGCGGCATTCAGGCAGGAGTATCCGAACAGGGAGCATTTCTTGAGAAAGTGACAGGTATTTAGAAAAAAGTTGTTAAATCAGCCCAATTCGAATATAATAAGTGTATATTATATATACAGTATATACCGTATATACTTAATTCGAGAGGAGATGATGACAGTGAATCAGGTAGCATTAAAGCAGTGGGGCAATAGCCTGGGGATAAGAATTCCTAAGAGTATATTGGCTGAATTGGATATAGATGGTTCTGATATGCTTCAGATATCAGTGGAGAATAATGCCATTGTACTTAGAAAAAGTTTCAAACATAAGACTTTTGAGGAAAGAATGGCAGAATACGATAACAACATATCCGTGTGTGAATATGACTGGGGTGAGCCGCAAGGAAAGGAGATTCTGTGATAGATTTTTTTCAGGGAGATATAATCAGGGTAAGCGGATACAAGGATAATTATATGATCGTAAGCAGAAATGCATTCATAAGGGCAACCAATGTATTCCATATAAGTCCTGTTTTGAATTGCCCGGAAGGACCTACACATATTCATATAATTGGTAATAATGGCATAGATGGAACAGTTATGTGTGAACAGATTAAGCTGATAGATCCGTCGGTGAGAAGCTGCAGCCGGGTAGACAGGGTTCCGTACAGAATGATAATGGAAGTATCGGATGTTATACAGGGAATCTTTGAATATGATTAGATAATACAAAAGACTATCGTGTGTTAAACTACATGATAGTCTTAGTTATTTTAGGGGAGGTAGTTATAAGTGAAAGTATGAAATATGGATCTGAAGACAGAACATGTATCATCAGAATTCCTGGTGTTCAGAAATATCACTTCATCCCTCGTTTTTATCATGATTATTGGATAGCTGTCTGCGTATGTATACATTTCACATTTGCCGTAGGTACTGCACTTGAAATGACCAATCAGGTATTCATCGGTGGCACCTCCGTTGATACGGACAAAATCGTCGTCTGGCAGTTTGTCCAGAAGCTGAACATCCTCGATGTCATCAAAATATATCTCCGATGAGTATATGGCAGCAGACACTGTGAGTTTGTTGGAGTCAAGATGAGTGTCAATATGCACGTTTATGAATGGCACAAGCGCACCTATCATCCAGACGATGCAGACGGTGATAATGATACATGTAAGTCCTGTAAAAATCTTTGCGCCCCTGGTGGCATAGTTAAATGTATAATTTCCACTCTGCAATCTGTTTTGAACCAGCACATGCGGGTCGGAAGGATTGTAGTAATATCCGGTTTTCCAGTATTCGTCGTCATCCACGTAGAGAGGCTGGGTGTCGGCTGCCAAGAGTTCACGTTTTCTGCTCTGAGCCATGAGGAGAGGCGTAAACAATCCGATGGCAGCAAGAGTCTGGATAAATATATAGACATAGAGTGCGGAGCTGCACAGCGAGACATCTACAAGCGCACCCTTGAAATTCAGGATATCAGAAAGCGAAATTTGCCGGGACTTACTGGCTGATGATATGCAATGAATCAGGGTGTCAATAGTGATATATACCCATGCGACAGCATTTGTTGCCGAAAGAATCAGCATTGCTAGTCCCTTGTATATCTTCATGGTTCTGTTGACGGTCTGGTTGAGCTGGGTATCCGAGCTGTACACAGTTCGCTCGTGTCGGTTTACATATATGTGGAGTATCATGGATGTAAGTGATATCAGGACGGAGCAGAGTCCAATTATTATCATTGTGTTTGATATGACCGCACTTTTTCCTATCGCAAATGGCAGCAGGCAAATGAGCTCTACAAGGATTATTATTCCATGATAATTGAAACTGATCTCACTTTTGCCAATCTGGGTTGACACATTTGTATCAATGTAACGTTTTCTTCTTTGATCAGGAACCACCCAGTCATTTTTCATCTTTAGGGCATACATTTTCCTGTGCGCAGAGTTGTTTGCATATGTTATCCAGAAACAGAATGCGATCATCCAGACAGTGTATGCCAGTATGAATATAATAATCTCCCAGAATACGACAAAGCACAGGGCTGTTCCAAGGATGAGATTTATCCAGATAATCCGGTTCATCTTACGTTTGGCAGCAGCAACAATATTCAGGACGGTTTCGTCTTCACTGTGTTCCTTTGGAATGTGAACGCCCAGGAGCATTCCCTCGGTATACGAATAATTACTTGTATATACGAACTTCATTATGAGCAGTATGAAGAAGTTCATAAACAGGAAGATGATAAATAATGCTATGCTCATAAGCGGCTCCTTTCTGTTATTTTAGTGGATATTTGGATTGGAGAAGACTTCATTTTGGAATATACTTCATCGCACAACTTGAGAAAATCATCCCGGTTCATTCCGGTTATGCTTGCCTCGGCAGACAGAAGTTCCAACTCTGACTCCAGCTTGTCACGGAACTCGGCGTCCATATTGATGTTTTCTGATACAAATGCTCCAAGCCTTCTGTCAGTTCTGATATATCCCTCGTTTTTGAGTATCTGGTATGTCTTATTCACAGTCATGGTGTTCACGCCGGCATCCGCCGCAAGCTGTCTTACAGTGGGAAGCTTTTCACCTGGCTGTATCTCGCCTTTGCCGATTCCCTTTACTATCTGATTGCGCAGCTGTACATATATGGGTGTGTCACTACTCATGTCAAGCTCTATGATCATGTGGTGTCCCTCCTTTTTTGTATTATCTGTATTATAATATATAATACAGATTCTGCAATAAGTCAACTATGAGAAACCGCCGTATAAATAAAAATCATCCGTGAGCAAGTTGATTACCCACAGATGATCATTATCTGTTAAAATTCTATTTTGGTGCAGCTAATTTCTGTAGCTCTAAAAGTCTTTCATTTGATATAACATCTTCAGAAACGGATTTTCTAATTGGTTCGAATCCTACACCATTAGAAAAAAGGTTAAGTATTATTCTCTCATCTTCCAGCCTTTTGAGTTTTTGAGATGGGGTTTCTTCCACTGTACCACCCATGATACTCACCATCCTTTCCTCATATTCGTTGCCATCTGCAATATGTTTAATGATCCTGTTTATATAATTCATTATATCCAAAAGTTCTTCCGGTGACAATTCGTTCTTCTGGTATAAAATTACAAGTTCAATACTTTTGAATAGTTTATAGTTATTTAATTGTATTTTTAAAACCGATGTGCTATATTCCTTTCATCATGATGTGTGTAATTCAAAAACAGATCTTTGCAGTATTCACTGCGATTATCACAAAACATTTTAATTTAATACGGAGACGGTAGAGGTATGTTGCCGCTCGGTTTTTGCTATAGTATAATTATAAAAGATATGGCTATAAATTCATGCAACTATCCTCTATCGGTTTCTTTGCTTTTCATAGAAACAATAGGAGGAAGGTTTGTATGGGAGAAAAAGACATAACAGAAAAGATACTGGCAGATTATAATGATGTATTTGCAGATATAGTAAATGTATTGTTGTTCGGCGGAAAAACAATTGTTGATGAGAATATGCTTGAGAGCATAAAGGATAAAAGCCAGTATAAAACAGATGGTGAGATACACCAGGAAGAGCGCGATGTATCAAAGGTTCTAAAGGGAAAGAATGTACATATAGCGTTCATTGGATTTGAACATCAGACGGATATAGATCCCAAGGAGGCTTTGCGTGTTATATCATATGATGGGGCTGCATATAAAAGGCAATTGTTGGTAAAGGGTGGAGAAATATACCCAGTTGTTACAATTGTGCTTTATTTCGGACAAAAAAGGTGGCTAAAGGGGCGGTCTCTCCACGATGTTCTTGATATAACGGATGAGTGGAAACCATATGTAAGTGACTATAAAATAAACATATTTGAGATAGCTTATATTACACCAGAGCAGGTGAAAATGTTTAAAAGTGACTTTAGGATTGTTGCCGATTATTTTGTGCAAATGCGGATCAACAAAGATTACATACCATCCAAAGAGACTATAAAACATGTTGACGAGGTGTTAAAACTTATGAGTGTATTGACGCAGGACGAAAGATTTGAACAGGCTCAGGCTAACGGAAACAAAGGAGGTTTAAAAAATATGTGTGAAGTACTTGATAGAGCGGAAGCGCGAGGAGAATTAAAGGGTGCAGTGAGGGCATATTTGGATGTGAAGGTTCCTATAGAAGAGATAGCGGAGAAGCTGAACATATCAGTGGAGGAAGTCCAGAAGATAGCCGACATATTATAGGAGATGAACATATATGCAGATACACACACTTATATCTTCTGAAAATGGTCCGATCATCCTCTGGGTCATGTATCCACACAGAGGAGATGAACTGGAGCACACAGCGGATTCTATCAGAGAACTGGTGGTAGAAGAACAGTTTACACTTGTCGCGATACAGATAGATGACTGGAACAGGGATCTCTCACCGTGGAGATCGGATGAGGTCGATGGATCATTTGCTGGAGAGGCGGGACGGACACTGGATTATATAGAACAGCAGGTCGTACCGCAGTTGGATATTCAAAGCCGGGCGAACAGACCTCTTTATATCATGGGATATTCGCTTGCCGGGCTTTTTGCACTTTGGGCAATGTATCAGACTGATATATTTGCCGGGTGTGCCACATGTTCAGGTTCAATGTGGTATCCGGGATTTGTGGAATATGTAAACAGCCAGCCAACACTTGCGAATAAACGTATATACATCAGCCTCGGCGGCAAGGAATCGAGAACGTCAGACAGACTTATGGCAACTGTGGCGGATCGAACAAAGGAGATTTGCGAACTTCTCAAAAAAGACAATGATGTTATATATGAGATAAATCCAGGTGGGCATTTTGCCGATTCCGGAAAGAGGCTGGCGAAGGCTGTGAAGTGGATAGGGAAAGTAGCCTCTGCATAGGTTTTGCAGGATGCCCTGTTAAAGCAGGCAAAAGGATAACAAAAAGCACAGGAGAACACATATATACAATCGTTCACTGGCAGAACGATACGAGGCATAACATATACCGGATAGATATATATTTTTATCGGAATAGATGATAATATATGGGGCAGACATATGGAGTAGATATATTAATGGCAGACACGATCCGGTAAGTATATGCAGCGAAAAATCAGATCGTGGTAAGCCGGAAAGAAGGGCAACATGGGTAAACAGACAAAGAAAAAGAAAAGCACAGGAGCGGCAAAGGAGATATTTGCAAAGCCCCCAGGAAGGCTCGGCAAATGGAATGTGATAGCATTTGCAGTGCTTGTTGTGGGAGAGCTTATATACTATTATGCGGCAACACCGGCGATCAACATACAGAGTACAAGTTTCTGGGTATGGATGGTCATTTCAGTTGCGCTTGTTGGTTTTTGTACGCTTGATTTCACGGTGGAGAGTAATGATACCAGAAGTGTTGCAACGAAAGCAACGAAACCGGCAGCATGGATAGTAGTAATAATGATAGCGGTCGGACTCATTATGGTGGCGGCGTCATCCAAGCTGTTTTGTGCATCAAAGTATGCAAGTCTCATCAATATAGAGGATGGGGACTTCCAGACGGATATCCCGGAGAGCAGGCAGATAAATGACATTGCACTGATGGATACAAGCACAGCGAGGATCATAGGTGAGAGAGCCGTCGGTTCACTCTCGGATGTGGTCAGCCAGTATGAGGTCAGCGGCAATTACAGCACTATAGATTACAATGGCGCGCCGATGAAGGTCGCAGCACTCAACTATGCGGGATTCATCAAATATATGAACAACAGGAAGAACGGAATCCCGGGTTATGTTCTTGTGGATCCTGTAAAGAATGAGGCACACTATATACAGACTGAAAAGCCTATAGTGTATTCACCTTCAGCGTATTTCAACAAGAACCTGTACAGACATGTCCAGATGGCTTATCCGACATATATATTTGAAGGTTTCTATCTGGAGCTCAATGACGATGGCAATCCGTATTACATCTGTCCGGTTCTTGAGTCGCATGCAGGACTCTTCGGTGCAAAGGATGTAAAGGGCGTGGTTATATGTGATCCGTGCACGGGCGATACAGAGTATCATGAAGTCAGTGATGTTCCACACTGGGTGGACCGTGTATATGATGGCGACCTGGTGTGCCAGAAATATGACTGGTACGGCGAGCTCTCAGGCGGCTACTGGAACAGCGTATTTGGCAATAAGGGCTGCAAGAGGACTACGGATGATTATGGTTACAAGGTTATGGACGGCGATGTGTGGGTATATACAGGTGTCACATCGGTAAATGGTGACGAGTCCAACATAGGATTTGCTCTGATGAATCTCCGGACAGGAGAGAGCAAATATTACAAAGTGGCGGGTGCAGAGGAATACTCAGCCATGGCGTCGGCAGAGGGACAGGTACAGCATCTTGGTTACAAGGCATCTTTCCCATCACTCATCAATATCAGCGGAATACCAACCTACATCATGGTCTTAAAGGACAACGGTGGCCTGGTAAAGATGTATGCGCTTGTCGATGTGGAGAAGTACAATATTGTAGCTACAGGCACTACCCAGAAGGACGCACTTGCGGCATACAACAAGCTGCTGGCAGAGAACGGACTTAAGAGTACGCAGAGCATGACGGACGATATACCAAACAGACAGATCACGGTAGCTGATATCAAATATATCAACATGGATGAGACGACATATGTGTATATCACGGATGAAAACGGCAATGTATACAAGCAGGATTTCTCAGAGAACGAGGAACTGATATTTATACAGAGCGGAGATAAAATAAAAGTATTTTATCAGGAATCAGACAACGGAATAAATGACATAATATCTGTTGAGAGATAGATTTATTCACTGAATAAAGGCTCTCCCTGTGATAAACAGGGGGAGCTTTTTGCATGATAATGTGGTATTATAGAAATATCTTATTGGGAATAAGTCTATATAATGGATGTTGCAATTGATTATGATTGGCAAGGAGGTTATTATCATGGATAAAAAGGCGATCTACAGTTTATCATACGGAATTTTCATGTTGTCCACAAAGTTGGGTGACAAGGCAAATGGCTGCATCATTAACACCTGTATACAGGTGGCGAACAATCCAACACGGGTTGCGATATCGGTTTTGAACACGAATTACACATGTGATCTGCTCAAGGAGAGTGGTGTGTTTGCCCTCAGTGTACTTGACGAGCAGTGTACATTTGACTCGATAAAGCACTTCGGTTTCCAGTCGGGAAGAGACGTGGACAAAATCTCTGGAATAAATATGCCGGATGATGTCAACGGAATCCCATACATGGGCTGGTATGCATGTGCGGTTATCAGTGGCAAGGTAGTTGAGAGCCACGATCTTGGAACACACACGTTGTTCATCGCGGAGGTGGTTGATGCGAAGATGCTGTCAGACAAGGCGCCTCTCACATATGCTGATTATCAGGCGCATGTAAAGCCAAAGGCAGACAAGCCTCCTAAGACAGATAAGAAGATAGTGGGATGGCGCTGCAAGATATGTAATTATGTATATGAGGGAAGTGAGCTTCCGGCAGATTATGTATGTCCTCTGTGTGGACACGGAGCAGACGACTTTGAACCTATATATGAGTAATGTAATATATGCCGCTATCGGCAATAAATGAACGGTTTCAAATCTTGAAAAAGTTGATTTCTTGCCGGTAACGGCATATATTATCTATATACAAAACACTGTGCAGATGATAAAAGCCCATTGCGTAAAAGGAGGGATTTTCATGGGTTATATTTCAGTTGCAGAGACTGCAAAAAAATGGAATGTGTCAGAACGAACCGTTAGAAATTACTGCGCAGGATAAGTTTAAAAAGTACCTGGACTATTTCAGGATACAGCACAGATATTAAAATAATGGAGAAAATTATGGACAGAGAAAGAATGATGAAGAACGTGGCAGAGATATTCAGCCGCGGTGCGGTGGAGAAGGATCTTCCGGCATGGGTAAATATGCGCCACGCCTGGAAAGCAAGTGATGCGGCGAGAGACAGAGGGCTTGAATATCCGGCAAATGTTGTACAGATAAAGAATCTGGATTACAAAAAGGAGCTTGATGAGGTCCGTTTCAAAGAGCTGATTGAAACATGGAACAAAGGTGTAGAGAGGAACATTCTATTCTTTGCCGACTCCGGGGATGCCGCAGACGTGGATTCTGCAAGCTATACATCCAACAGCTACATGGATATCTGCGTTCCAATATCGTATATGACAGATGAAAACAGAAAATATCCGGTGATAGTGAGCGTGCATGGCGGAGGTTGGTTCTATGGTGACAAGGAACTGTACAGCCACTATTGCTGCCTTCTTGCGGAGCACGGGTACGTGGTGGTGAACTTTAACTATAGATTGTCACCGCAGAACAAATATCCTGCGGCCATAGAGGATGTGGCGTATCTCATTCGGTATATCCATGAGAATGCGCAGACACTTGGAGTAGACATGGACAATCTCTACATGGTCGGTGACTCGGCGGGGGCACAGCTCACGGCAAATTATTGCATCATAGCATCAAACAGCGATTACAGGGCAAAGCTTGATTTCTTCACATATGACATACTGCCTAAGAAGGTATGCCTTAACTGTGGTGCATACAAGATGGCAGAAAGAAATGACAATATATCCGCATGGTATCTGAGAAATGATGCGGATGATGATCAGAATAGTGACGGAAAAACAAGTTTACACGACAAAGCTGAAAAATGTGAAAGTAAGAAAATAAGCCAGGCATATGCGGTGACTGAGGAACAGTACAAGCTGTTTATGGATCAGCTTGATTATGTAAATGCTGATTTCCCGGAGGCGTATCTCATGTACAGTGTAAATGATGATCTGGCATCACATACAAAAGCGTTGGATGAGGTGCTGAACAAAGTTGGAGCTCTACATATCACAAAAGCGTATGGACAGAACAATCTTGACAGCGGCCATGTATTCCATATGAATATGAGAAGTCCAGAGGGAATACTCTGTAACGAGGATGAGTGTGCATTTATGAGATAAGTAGGATCAAACATGGTTAGTGTACTGTAAAAATTAGAGAACATTTACAGTGGTCAGGCAAAGAAACAGAAAAAATTTGCCGATGTGGCAGAATGTGAAAAAAACAGTTTGACAACATGCCCCCTGAATGATATCCTATAAAAACAGATAAAGGCAAAGACAGGAAGGAGTACTTAAGTCACTGTCACTTCAGAGAGTAGGCGTTTGGTGCGAGCCTATAGGACACCTTAAGGAAGCAGTCCCCGAGCTGTGATCGCGAAAGATTTTGAATCATTGGTATTGATTTTAAGTAGTGGTCAACGGAAGGTTCCACGTTATAGGAACAACGATAGTGATGGCTGTCGGCTGAGAGCAGGAATAAGTTCCTGAATTTAGGTGGTAACACGGACAAGAAAGTTCGCCCTAAGCATATTATAAGTATGCTTAGGGCTTTTATTATGCGTTTTCAGGGTGACAAGCGGCTGCGATGCGCGAGCCTGTTCGCAGGCACCGAAAATGCAGAGTAATCTCGAAGAAAACGCAAGTAAAAACCAACAATCAGCAAACACAGACAACAAGGGATCAAGAGATATAAAGGAGTGTGTATCATGAGAAAATTCGAAAAATCATCAAAGCTTGACAATGTGTGTTACGACATAAGAGGTCCTGTTATGGACGAGGCAAACAGAATGGTGGCTGAAGGGGTAAATGTCCTCAAGCTGAACATAGGAAATCCTGCACCGCATGGACTTATGGCACCTGATGAAGTTGTCAGGGATATGGCATATAATCTCAGAGATACTGAGGGATATTCAGATTCAAAGGGACTTGTATCAGCAAGGGAAGCAATCCTTAAATATTGTCAAAGTAAGAATATGCCTAATGTAACAATTGATGATATTTATACAGGAAATGGTGTAAGCGAATTGATTACAATGTCAATGAATGGATTATTAAATTATGGAGATGAAGTTTTAGTGCCAATGCCTGATTATCCATTGTGGACTGCATCAGTTACTTTAGCAGGTGGTAAAGCAGTTCATTACAGATGTGATGACAAGCAAAACTGGTATCCTGACATTAAAGACATGGAAAGTAAAATCACTCCGAAGACAAAGGCAATTGTTGTTATAAATCCAAATAATCCAACAGGTGCATTATATCCGACAGAAATATTAGAGCAGATAGTTGATTTGGCAAGAAAACATGAATTAATATTATTTGCTGATGAAATATATGATAGACTTGTTATGGATGGAAAAGAGCATATAGCTCTTTCGTCATTGGCACCTGATTTATTAACTGTAAGTTTTAACGGATTATCCAAATCACATTTAATAGCAGGTTACAGATGTGGATGGATGGTCCTTTGTGGAGAAAAGAAACATGCAAAAGGCTACATAGAAGGAATTAAATTACTTTCAGCTATGCGTTTATGTTCAAATGTTCCTGCACAGTCATTAATTCCGGTAGCACTTGATAATTTGGAAAGCACAAAAGAATTACTTGTTCCGGGTGGAAGAATTTATGAACAGAGAGAAGTGATTTATAATGCTTTAAATGAAATAGATGGGCTTTCAGTAGTAAAACCTACAGCAGCATTTTATATGTTCCCTAAGCTTGATATTAAGAAATTTGGTATTATAGATGATGAAAAATTTGTTCTTGATTTCCTCAAGGAAAAACATATTTTATTTACTCATGGTGGAGGATTCCATTGGGATCAACCGGATCATTTTAGAGTTGTATTTTTACCTGAAGTGTCTGTTTTATCGACAGCAGCAGACAGACTCAATGACTTCTTAAGCACATATCATCAGAATTAAAGTATTATAATGAATTAATTTGAATATCGTGGTAAAATGAGACTAGGAATGTTCTTTGACTTGAAAGAAACTTTCCTAGTCTTAAATATGCAGTAAAAAAGTCTGCATAAAAAGAAATATATAACGGAGGTTGCTAAAATGAGTAATTTTAAAGAGATTACACCGGAAGAATATAAAGGAAACGTATTTAATGATATAGGAAAAAAATGGATGCTTATAACAGCTGCTAAGGATGGAAAAGTTAATACAATGACTGCTTCATGGGGCAATATGGGAGTTATGTGGGGAAAAGATATTGTATCAGTGTTTATAAGACAGACAAGATTTACAAAAGAGTTTGTTGATAATGCAGACTGCTTTTCAATTTCATTCCTTGACCATGAAAAGTATGCAAAGGAACTTAGTTATTTAGGAACAGTATCAGGAAGAGATGAAGATAAAATAAATAAAGCAAATCTTCATGTAGAAT
>ERZ773192.143-NODE-143-length-86450-cov-17.163528_pt1 | contig 86450 bp, 86 predicted proteins | sample MGYA00581010_ERZ773192 | MGnify/ENA primary metagenome ERZ773192 (study PRJEB29015, sample SAMEA2737741) | human gut metagenome | biome: human gut; feature: human-associated habitat; material: faeces | place: China | collected 2012 ...
TCAGATGGGGTTTAGTTCTTTCATATTTAGCTTTTGCCATTTGTGAATTGCCTCCTTAAAGTGTTTGTGAAAACTTAGGCTTGAGTGCCTTTGTTTTTAGCAATGATTGCTTCAGCAATGTTTCTGGGAACATCTTCATAATGGTCAACTTCCATAGAGTAGTTGCCACGGCCCTGAGTTTTGCTGCGCAGGTCGGTTGCATAACCGAACATTTCAGCCAACGGAACGAAAGCGTTGATAACTTGTGCACCGTTACGAGCTTCCATACCTTCGATACGGCCACGACGGGAGTTGATATCGCCGATTACGTCGCCCATGTATTCTTCAGGAACGGTAACTTCAACTTTCATGTAAGGTTCGAGGATTACAGGATCAGCTTTTTGAGCACCAGCTCTGAAGCCCATGGAACCAGCAATCTTGAACGCCATTTCAGAGGAGTCGACTTCATGGTAAGAACCGTCGTATACGGTAACAGCGATGTCAACCATCGGATAACCAGCAACTACGCCGTTTTCCATAGCTTCTTTGACACCGGCTTCGATAGGAGCGATGTATTCTTTCGGAATAGCGCCGCCAACGACTTTATTTTCAAACAGGAAGCCTTCGCCAGGTTCACGCGGAGTGATTTCCAGCCAGCAATGACCGTATTGGCCTTTACCACCGGACTGACGAACGAATTTACCTTCGGATTTAACTGCTTTGCGGATGGTTTCACGGTAAGCAACCTGCGGGTTACCAACAGTGCAGCCTACTTTGAATTCACGGAGCAGACGGTCAACAATGATGTCCAGGTGAAGCTCGCCCATACCGGAAATAATGGTTTGGGAAGTTTCTGCATCAGTGTGTACGCGGAAGGTCGGATCTTCTTCAGCAAGTTTTTGTAAAGCAATGCCCATTTTTTCTTGGTCTGCTTTAGTTTTAGGTTCAACTGCAACGGAGATAACGGGATCCGGGAATACCATGGATTCGAGGATGATTTCGTTTTTCTCATCGCAGAGGGTATCACCAGTAGTGGTGTCTTTCAGACCTACAGCTGCTGCAATATCGCCGGAGTAAACCATTTCGATTTCTTCACGGTGGTTAGCATGCATTTGCAGGATACGGCCGATACGTTCTCTCTTACCTTTGGTGGAGTTATATACATAAGAACCAGCGGTCAGAGTACCGGAGTAAACACGGAAGAATGCGAGTTTACCAACAAACGGGTCGGTCATGATTTTGAATGCCAGTGCAGAGAACGGAGCTTCGTCGCTGGACGGACGTTCGTCTTCTTCACCAGTCTCAGGGTTAACGCCTTTGATAGGCGGAATGTCGGTCGGAGCAGGCATGAATGCAACTACTGCGTCCAGCAAAGGTTGTACGCCTTTGTTTTTGTAGGAAGAACCGCAGCATACAGGAGTCATCTTGCAAGCAATGGTTTGTTTGCGGATGCCAGCCATGATTTCTTCTTCGGTCAGTTCTTCACCTTCCAGATATTTCATCATGAGCTCGTCATCGCTTTCAGCAACAGCTTCAACCAGTTGTGCGCGATATTCTTCTGCTTTTTCTTTCATGTCAGCAGGAATTTCAACGAATTCTTCATCTTTGCCGAGCGCATCGCCGTAAACGATAGCTTTCATTTTGATCAGATCGATCATACCTTCAAAGGTATCTTCAAAGCCGATAGGCAGTTGAATAGGCACTGCATTAGCACCCAGACGATCTTTCATCATTTGCACTACGTTATAGAAGTTAGCGCCGGTGATGTCCATTTTATTTACATACGCCATACGCGGTACATGATATTTGTCAGCTTGACGCCATACGGTTTCAGACTGAGGTTCAACGCCGCCTTTAGCGCAGAATACTGCTACAGAGCCATCAAGTACACGCAGGGAACGTTCTACTTCTACAGTGAAGTCAACGTGGCCCGGAGTATCGATGATGTTGATGCGGTGGCCAGCCCATTGGCAGGTGGTTGCAGCGGAAGTAATGGTAATACCACGTTCTTGTTCCTGAACCATCCAGTCCATGGTAGCGCCGCCATCATGGGTTTCACCGATTTTATGTACTCTGCCGGTATAGAACAGAATACGTTCGGTGGTAGTGGTTTTACCAGCATCGATGTGAGCCATGATGCCGATGTTTCTAGTTTTCTCAAGCGGAAATTGTCTGCCCACTTCTTAAATCCTCCTCAATAATTCAACTGAGACAGGCCATTACCAGCGGTAATGAGCAAATGCTTTATTTGCTTCTGCCATTTTGTGGGTATCTTCACGTTTCTTAACAGCAGCGCCAGTAGCGTTTGCTGCGTCCATGATTTCACCAGCTACGCGCTCGCACATGGTTCTTTCACCACGCAGGCGAGAGTAGTTTACCAGCCAGCGAATACCCAAGGTGGTTTTACGATCAGCACGTACTTCCACCGGAACCTGATAGTTAGCACCGCCAACACGGCGAGCACGTACTTCCAGGAGCGGCATTACATTTTGCATAGCGGCATCAAATACTTCCAAAGGATCTTTGCCGGTTTTTGCACGAACCAGGTCAAATGCATCATACACGATGCGTTCAGCAACGCCTTTTTTGCCATCGAGCATGATTTTGTTAATAAATCTAGTTAAAAGTTTAGAACCGTACACCGGATCCGGCAGTACGTCTCTTTTAGTTACAGGGCCTTTTCTCGGCATGTGTTTCCCTCCTCAAATTTTCATTCGTCGTTTACTCAATTATTTTTTAGCAGCTTTTGCACGTTTCGCGCCGTATTTGGAGCGAGACTGGTTGCGGTTAGCAACGCCTGCAGTATCAAGAGCACCGCGAATGATGTGGTAACGCACGCCCGGAAGGTCTCTTACCCTTCCGCCTCTGATAAGAACAACACTGTGTTCTTGAAGATTGTGACCGATACCCGGGATGTAAGCAGTAACTTCGATGCCGTTAGTCAAACGTACACGAGCTACTTTACGAAGTGCAGAGTTAGGTTTTTTCGGGGTGGTAGTATAAACCCTGGTGCAAACGCCACGTTTTTGCGGGCATTCTTTCAATGCCGGAGCAGTGGATTTGGATTTCAAAACTGCTCTGCCTTTACGTACTAACTGATTAATTGTAGGCATATCGGCACCTCCTTTCCAAACAATTAGATTTTAATGATTATAAAAACTTAGCTTTCGCCAAGCCCTTATCAAATTTTAAGTACTGCAGCAGCCGCCGCTTTCACATGAATTCCGCAGGCTTTGCCAAGTTCATTCATGCTTTCAACCTCGATTACCTCGACGCCTTTCTCACGGCACAGCTCCAGGAGATTGTCGGTAACCCGTTCATCAGCATCTTTTGCTACATAAACTTTTGCAGCATTATTCTTTGCGACAGATTTTTCCGTCTGCTTGACGCCGACGGCACGTTTTTCTGCCTGAATCAAAGCTTCCAGACTCATTTGTTGCCTCCTTCGTCGGAGCATAGCTCACCCGTAGTACTGGTATATTGTAACATTCATAACACGCTATGTCAACACTTTTTTGCAATTTTTTTAGTGGCTTTTAGGCCCTTTTTATGCACTTCTTTTTTTACACCCATCCTAGTGTTTCGTATAAACATTTTCTCTTGATTTTCCATCGCTGACACACACTTTCAATCCTTCTTTTACTCTCACTTTTTTATTATTGTAATTAAATTAAATCAATTTCTTACATAAAAATAAAACCGGCATCCCAGATTGAGATACCGGTAAAATATTTTATGCTTTCTGCAGAACTGCAGATTCTTTTTTAGCCGGGCTAAGCACCGCAGCAGCTGCATAAGCAGCCAGGCAGACACACCATTCCATGTAAATAACATTATTGAAGATACGCACCTGCGGGAAAAGCTGCCACAAAACAAGCATTACAAAGCCTGCCAGCAATGTCCAAAATCCTGCTGCTTTGGAAGTGTAGCGCGGGAAAAACAGTGCAATGATAACAATTACACTGAATGCGGCAGTCAAAGACAAGCCTATCATAATAGTACCCAGGATACTTGATACGCTCATCGCCAATCCCAAGGTGAGGATACCGCTGATCATTACGCAGAGACGAGTCATTAAAAGCTGACGTTTTTCACTGCATTCAGGATTGATAAATCTTTTGTAAATATCACTAGAAAACAGTGTTCCTGCACTCAGCAGCAAATTGCAGGCTGTAGAAACATCGGCCGCCCAAAGAGCAGCAAGTGTAATGCCAGCCAAAAGCGGCGGCAGTCCGACAATAACCTGCGGCAGGGCCAGAGCAGCCTGTGCATCAGGGTACATAGCCTTTGCACAAATTCCCAGGAACGCTGCCAATACACCAACTGGTATCATAAGAATACCGCCCCAGACGAAACCTTTTTTAGCCGTCTGAGCATCTTTGGCACCTAAAGAAATCTGCAGAATGCTTTGCAGAGACAGATTAACCGTAATAAGAGTTACTACCCAGCTGGTAATAGTCATGGCACCAACACCATCAATAAAGCTGAACCAGGGAACATTACTCGGCAGTGCTGCAGCCAGTGACTCCATACTGCCTATTTCTCTGAACTGCATTACAGTAGCAATAATAATACCGCCATAAATAAGAACGATATTAAGTACATTAGACAGAGAAGCAGACCACATACCGCCAATAAAAGTAATACCAATAAATGTTACGGCACTTACCAGCATACCGGTTTTGAAATCAAAAACGTCCGGCATAATAGCATGCAGAATGCTGCCGCCGGCAATATACTGCAAAGAAATAATTACTAACTGAATAACAATCTGACAAAAAACACCTAAAATAACGGCGTTTTTGCCATGATGTCTTTCAATAAGCTCAGAAATAGTAGTAATATTCTGTTCACGATACTTTTTAGCCATAAACAGGCCCATAACAATTGCACCAAGAGCCCAGGCAATGGTATACCAGCCGGCGCTGAGTCCTACACGAAAGGCATGTTCAGATACACCAATCGTTGATGCACCGCCTACTGCCAGGCCAATAATAGTTACCCCTATCAGCGGCGCAGAAAGTTTTCTGCCAGCCAGGGCATAATTTTCATTACTGCCCTCACTACGTTTTTTCGCATACCAGCTGATAGCGAACAGCGCAACAATATACAGAAGCAAAACAGCTAAAGAAATAGACACTTAAAATCCCCTCCACAAAATAATAACAGCTGAATACTTTTAATAATGTTATAATTATATGCTTTTATTACACCAATAGTCAATATCTTGTTTACAGTTTTACTTTTAAAACATTTTTTATTAACACTTTCTTTACTTTCTAAATCAAAGCTTGCTGCATTATTTTTTAGAAAAAGCAAAATTTATTTTTAAAATCTATTGACAAATACCATAAAACCTATTATCATATACTACGTTATGACTCCGTAGCTCAGCTGGATAGAGCGTTTGACTACGAATCAAAAGGTCGCAGGTTCGAATCCTGCCGGGGCCACCATGAAAATAAAGCACTGTAATAATATTGCAGTGCTTTTTATTTTTTCATTATCCAATCATACCAAACAAAAACCCTGAGAAAACAATTTTCTCAGGGTTCTTTTTATTTATGCGGCTGTTCACTGGCTATAAAGTCCAGTACGCTAACAATACTTTCATTAACTGCAGAAGTACCTGCCCAATTTTCTTTTGGCTGCTGCAGTAATAATAATCCCATAAATACAGCACTCAAAAATATTACTTCTAATATTCTATATCTTTTTACTACTTCCATCTGTATATACCTCGCTGTTAATTTTATATTCATTATAAAATAAGAAGCTGAAATACAAATGAAATGAATGTAAAATGTTTTTTAAATAAAAATGTACTGTAAGGCTTCGTCCAGTGATTTTACCTGTATTATTTCAGCAGAGAATTTATCTGCACTCAGCTTACCGGCAGGCACGATAAATCTTTTAAAGCCAAGATTGATACCATCAGCAATACGGCGTTCCGGCGCGCTTACACGTCTTATCTCGCCTGTTAAGCCAACTTCTCCAAAAACTAGGGTATCCTTTCTGACCGGTCTATTGCGATAGCTTGATACCAAAGCCGCTGCCACGGCAAGGTCTGCTGCAGGTTCAGTAACCTTCATGCCACCGACAATATTTACATAAGCATCGTAAATGCCAAAATCAAGACCCAAACGCTTTTCCAAAATAGCGAGCAGCATATTTACGCGGTTATAATCAAAACCTACTGCAGTACGCCGCGGCATCCCGTAAGGAGTTTTAGAAACCAGTGCCTGTACTTCCAGCATCAGCGGCCTGTTTCCTTCCATACAGACACCGATAATACTTCCGGAAGCTTCGCCGTTGCGGTCCTCCAAAAAAAGCCCTGCCGGATTAGCAACTTCCTGCAGTCCTCCCTCTTCCATGGAAAAAATACCACTTTCACTGGTACTGCCAAAACGATTTTTTAAAGCCCGCAGCACGCGGAAGGAATAAGAACGGTCGCCTTCAAACTGCAGTACTACGTCAACCATGTGCTCTAACAAACGCGGTCCGGCGATATTACCGTCCTTGGTTACATGACCAATCAGCATAACAGCAATACCTGTACTTTTGGCAAACTGCAGCAGTTTAGCCGTACACTCACGCACCTGTCCTACGCTGCCGGCAGCCGTCGGCAGTTCCGGATTGTACATAGTCTGAATGGAGTCGATAATCAAAATAGCCGGTGCTGCCTCTTTGGCCTGCAGCAGCACCGCATCCAAATCAGTAGCCGTCATAATCAGCAGCGTGTCCTTACTGCCGCCCAATCGCGCAGCACGCATAGCAGTCTGTTCTTCTGATTCCTCACCGCTCACATAAAGCACCTTAATACCCTGTCTGCTGAACCGCAGTCCGGCATCAAGCAAAATAGTAGACTTGCCGATGCCCGGAGTTCCGCCCAGCAGAACCAAACTTCCCGGCACCAGACCACCGCCTAAAACACGGTCAAACTCACGTATACCGGTGGCCATACGCTGAACGGTACTGCCGGAGATGCTGGAAATCAGCCTTGGCTTAACCTTGCCTGTATTTTCCGGCAGATAGCTTTTAATTTTCGTCGTTGTTTCTACTTCTTCGGCAAAGGTGTCCCAGCCGCCGCATTCCGGACAGCGTCCCAGCCATTTTGCCGTAGTGTAGCCGCAGCTTTGGCAGACAAAATGAGATTTACTTTTGGCCATGATGTTCTCCTTGTGCCGCTGCTACCGGCTCAGTTACATTATCCAGCGGCATCTCCAGCAGAAAATGTCCTGCCTCTACCGCCTTATGAAAAACAAGCGCCTTGCCGTCAGCTGCCGCTTCAGCTATGATGCTGTCTCCGGAACTGAACTTTCCGCCCAGATACAAATCACTGATGGGATCTTCCAGCAGTTTACGCAATGCTCTGCGCAAAGGACGCGCACCGTATTTCAAATCCGTACCCTCACGCAGCAAAAGCTCTCTGGCAGAAGGCGCCAGCTCGATACTGAGTCCGTTATGACGCATACGCTCATTTAATTCTGCTACCAGATTATCGGCGATAGTTGCCAGCTCTTTATTGCTCAGCGGATCAAAAACAAGAATCTCATCTACACGGTTTAAAAATTCCGGCCGGAAAATATTCTTGATTTCTGCCAGTACCTGTTCTTTACGTCCTTTCAGTTCCATAGAACTGTCAGACGCAAAGCCAAGAGGACTGGTCATATTCAGTTTCCGCGCTCCCGCGTTGCTTGTCATAATAATGACTGCATTTCTAAAATCAACCGTGCGCCCCTGGCCGTCAGTTAAACGTCCATCTTCCATAATCTGCAGCAGCAGGTTAAACACATCAGGATGCGCCTTTTCAATTTCATCCAGCAAAATAACGCAGTAGGGCTTGCGTTTGACAGCATCAGTCAGCTGCCCGCCTTCATCATAGCCAACATAACCGGGAGGCGCGCCGATTAAACGAGCGGTAGTATGTTTTTCCATATACTCGCTCATATCAAAGCGCAGCATGGCACGTTCATCACCAAAAAGCTGCTGCGCCAAAGCTTTGGCCAGCTCTGTCTTGCCAACACCTGTAGGTCCAAGGAACAGGAAGGAACCTACGGGACGATTTTTATCCTTAAAGCCTGCCCGGGCACGGCGTACGGCACGGCTGACAGCGCTTACTGCCTCACTCTGACCAATAACACGCTTGTGCAGAGCTTCTTCCAGGTGCAAAAGTCTGCTGCCTTCGCCTTCTGTAATTTTCTGCAGCGGAATACCGGTCCAGGAAGAAACAACCTCTGCCACATCCTCAGCAGTTACGGCAAAATCCTTTGCCGCCTCTGCCAAAGCCTTAGTAAGCTGCTCCTGCAGTTCTTCTTCCTTATCGCGCAGACGTGCAGCCGCTTCATATTCCTGTTTTTCTGCCGCTTCTTCTTTTTCCAAACGGGTATATTCCAAATCTTCCTGCAGCTGACGTGCCGGCAAAGATTTTTTATACAGCTGAATACGCAGTCGCGCGCATGCCTCATCCATTAAGTCTATAGCTTTATCCGGCAGATTGCGGTCAGTAATATAACGGTCAGATAAATCTACTGCTGCCTTAATTGCTGCATCCTCAATGCGTAAACCATGGAATTTTTCATAGCGGCGGCGCAATCCGAGCAGCATTTTCTCACTGTCAGCTGCCGAAGGCACTTCTACCAGCACCGGTTGGAAACGTCTTTCCAAAGCTGCATCCTTTTCAATATGCTTTCTGTATTCAGCAATAGTGGTTGCACCAATTACCTGCAGCTCTCCGCGGGCTAAAGCCGGTTTTACCAAATTAGCCGCATCAATGCTGCCTTCCGCGCTGCCGGCACCAATAATGGTATGCAGTTCGTCAATAAACAGAATAATACGGTTATCATTGCGAATTAAATCCAAAATCTCTTTCAGACGTTCTTCAAATTCACCCCGATATTTTGCACCTGCCACCAACATACCTATTTCCAGCGAGAAAATAATTTTCTGCTGCAAAAATTCCGGTACTTCACCTTTAACAATCTTCTGTGCCAGTGCTTCGGCAATAGCAGTCTTGCCTACGCCAGCTTCGCCGATAATAACAGGATTGTTCTTAGTACGGCGGCAGAGAATCTGAATGACACGCTCCACTTCTTTTTCACGGCCGATAACAGGATCACTTTTGCCTATGCGTGCCGCTTCATTAAGATTACGTCCAAACTCGCCTAAGATTTCCAATATATCTGCAGGCTTCTCCTCCGCTTTCATACCATTACCCTTACCTCCGGGGACTGCCTTATTATGTTCATCAAAAGCCCGTATTACTTCGCTGACCTTTTCATAAGTAACGTCAAACTTATGCAGCACCTTGCAGGCAATGCCATCGCCTGCTTCTAAAAGTCCTAACAGAAGCTGCTGACTGCCGACAAATTCCTGTCCGGAAGCTTTGGAGGCATCTCCGGCTTTAGCCAGTGCCATCTTGGCACGCGGGCTGTATTGAGGCACACCATCTTTTCTGGAACCTTTGTCCATCCAGTTTTCAAGTTCCTTCTGCATTTCGCCGATGTTAATATCAAAGCCTGCCAAGATACGTTTTGCCAGACAGCTATCTACATTGAGAATACCCCAGAGAATATGCTCCGTACCGATATGCTCACAGCCCATATCTAAGGCTTTACCTGCAGCAAGCTCTAAAATTTTTGCTGCCCGCAGCGAGAAACCGTCTTTAGTTTCTGCTTTTTTAGGCTTAAACAGTCCTTCCAAAAAGTTCTTGGCAGCCTCCGGTGTCAGCGGCATCTCGCCTGCACCAAAGGGCATAAATTCTTTGGCACAGTCAGCACACAGCCATTTATCTACCTGCTTACTGCCAATCAGGCACACAACATGCATAATGGCCTGTTTTTTATGACAATTTTCACATAACATAATCTCACCCCTGTCCGCTGCCGTTCAGACGCATCATAGCCTGCTGCAGCACTTTCTTTTTCTTCTGTTCACTGGCGTCAATAATTTCCAGCATATATTCCAGCAATTTGCGTTCTCTCTGAGTTATCAGCCGCTGAGCCGCCAGATGCTGCACTAACTCAGCTGCCTCCAGTTCTCTTTTCGGTTTTTCCTGCTGCGGTACTACGCGCACAATACGCACAAAACCACCGCTGCCTCGTCTTGACTCTACCATATAACCACGCTCAGGCGTAAAGCGCGTACTAAGCACATAGCTTATTTGTGAAGGAGCGCAGGAAAGACGCTCTGCCAGTTCATTGCGCTGCACCAGCAAACTATCTTCACTGTCCTGCAGCAGCTCTCTTATAATAAATTCTTCTATTGCATCAGCAAGATTCTTCATAATATTACCACCTTAAATCACAGTCTGCTTACAGGCAGACTTATTTTATTTAGCAGTCATTTGTATCATTATTATATTTGACTTTTCGACTTTTTACAAGTGAAATAAATATGAAAATACTTTTTCTTTGTTCAAACAAAATTTCACAGAAAATTTGCAGCAAAATAAGTTTTTTGACTTTTTGACATTTGACACTGCTGCTTACTTTTCGTACAATAAGGATAAGTTCATATTATATTACTTAATGGAGGAAATTCACACATGAACAAAACTTTAATGATTATTATTGCCATCGTGGTAATTATCGGCGGCATGTTTGTCAGCAGCTATAACGGCCTGGTAAGTCTGAACGAAAAAGTTGACAGCAAATGGGCTCAGGTAGAAAACCAGCTGCAGCGCCGCAATGACCTTATCCCTAACCTGGTAAGCACTGTAAAAGGATTTGCCGGTCATGAAACCGAAGTATTCACTGCAGTAGCTGACGCCAGAGCAAAACTGGGCGGAGCAAAAACCGTAGCTGAAACCAGTGCAGCCAACAGTGAAATGAACACCGCTTTATCCCGTCTGCTGATGGTAGCGGAAAACTACCCTGAACTGAAATCCAGTGCAAACTTCATCCAGCTGCAGGATGAACTGGCAGGTACGGAAAACCGCATTGCCGTAGCCCGTATGGACTACAACAACACTGTACAGGCTTATAACGCTAAAATTAAAAGTATTCCTACTGCTTTTTATGCCGGTATGTTTGGCTTTACGGCCAAAGATTTCTTTAAAGCAGATGAAAATGCTCAGAAAGTGCCGCAAGTTAAATTCTGATAGCCTGTTACTGCTGCCCGCTGTTTAAATACAGCAACAGCAAATAAATTTTAACGGAGTAATTTATGAAACGCTGGCTAATTTATTTCATCTTATTACTGCAGTGCTTCTTTGCCGCCTGTGCCACTGCTGCGCCGCAGATTCCTCCCAAGCCCACCGCTGCTGCAGGAATCTACGTGCAGGATTATGCCCAGGTACTTTCAGCAGAAGACAAACGCAGACTGCTGAGCATAGGACAGGAGCTTGATGATAAGACAACAGCCCAGCTGGCAGTTGTCACTGTAAAAACCCTGGACGGGCAGCCTATTGAAGATTATGCTCTTTCTATTCTCAGGGAATGGGGCATCGGCAGCAAAGAAAAAAACAATGGTGCTTTAATCGTTGTCGCTGTGCAGGATCGCCGTTCACGCATCGAAGTTGGCTACGGTCTTGAAGGACTGCTGACAGACGGCCTTACCGGACGCATTCAAGATCAGGCCATGATTCCTTACTTCCGCAAAGGTAACTATGCTGCCGGTATCATCAATGGCTATGCAGTAACGGCGTCCCTTATCGCCAAAGACGCAGGCATACAGCTGACAGCTATCAATTCTGAGCAAATTGCCATTCCTGCAAAGACTACTAATAATACAGACCAGGAATATCCCTTCTGGCTGAAGCTTTTAATCGGGGCAGGCATCGTCCTGCTACTGATTATTGATAACCTCTTCCTGGGCGGCGTTCTTACCCAAATGCTGTTTTTCATGTTCCTGCGCGGACGTGGCGGCGGTGGCGGACGCGGCGGCTTTGGAGGAGGCAGCGGCGGTGGCGGCGGTTCGTCCCGCAGTTGGTGACAGCCGTTAGGCCTGATAATACAGGCTGTGATATATGTTTCTATTTACGTAAAGAAAGGAATGAAATGTATGAGCGCTACTATCGAAGATTTACAGGCAGAAATTGCCGCCATGAAAAAAGAAATCTCAGAAATCCGTACAGAGCTCAACTTCTACAAACTTGACAGGAATATACAGCGAGCTAACGAACAGCATGATTATTACTTCTACACTGATAAGCAGATAGCCATCTGCCCCTGCTGCTGGGAAAAAGATCATAAAATCACCCCTGTTTCTGACCATGACGATAATGGTTATTTCACCTGCGAACGCTGCGGTTATCAGGGTGTTTATGACCATGATAAACTTGATGTCATTGATGACATGCAGACTACGATTTTCAAAAAGCTTTTCGACGATAAATAACAGCCAAAACAAAAAGCTCAGTCCAAATGGACTGAGCTTTTTTATTTTATTACTTATTTTCAATCAGGCAGTAAACCTTCCTTGTCATCCCACAGCACCACAGTATCACTGTTTAAAGAATCAGCTACGCGGATAACTCTCTGATTTTCACTGCCGCGAAAACGCAGATTGGGATTTTTCTTTTCCAGAACAAATTCCCCATCGACCAGCACGTCGATCAGAGTAAGCATTTCGTGAGTAACTTCCCATGGCCCAAGGTTACCAGTCAGCATATCCTTTTCAAAATCATAACCACTGTAGCACCAGATAGTCTTATCAGGATAAGCAGCTTTCACTCGGCGCAGGAAAGGAAGTAATACCTCCTGGTTCTGCGGCTCAAAAGGCTCGCCGCCTAAAAGGGAAAAACCTTTAATATACGCAGGTTTCATTGCTTCCAAGATACGGTCTTCAACTTCGGTAGTAAAATCATCACCGTAGTTAAAGTTCCATGTTTCCGGATTAAAGCAGCCCTTGCAGTGGTGAGTACAGCCGCTGACGAATAATGACACCCTGATGCCGGGGCCATTGGCAACATCTATTTCTTTGATAGTTGCATACTTCATATCGGCTCACCTCTTATAAGTGCAATACGCGGGCTTTAATTTCCTTGGTCTTGCCAACATTCCAGAAATTCTCACCCAGATAACCGCAGGTACGACGAGTTACATTCATCAGATTATGGTCCTTGTTATGGCAAACAGGGCATTCCCATTCATTATCTTCGTTGATGATGATTTCACCGTCAAAACCGCAGACATGGCAATAGTCAGATTTAGTATTAAACTCTGCATATTGGATATTATCATAAATAAAGCGGACAACATCTTCCAATGCTTCTGTATTATGACGCATATTAGGAATCTCTACATAAGAAATAGCGCCGCCGGAGGAAATTTTCTGGAACTGACTTTCAAAAGTAAATTTACTGAAAGCATCAATTTTCTCACGTACATCCACATGATAGGAATTGGTGTAGTAACCTTTATCGGTAACGTCGGCAATGCTGCCGAATTTTTCTTTATCAATACGGGCAAAACGGTAGCACAGGCTTTCTGCCGGAGTACCATACAAAGCAAAGCCAATACCGGTAGCAGCCTTCCATTTATCGCAGGCACCGCGCAATCTTTCCATAACGCGTACAGCAAATTCTTCACCTTTCGGGTCAGTATGGCTTACGCCTTTCATCAGCTTGGTTACTTCGTACAAGCCAATGTAGCCAAGAGAAATAGAGGAATAACCGCCTTCCAGGAATTTGTCGATGGTTTCGCCTTTACCCAAACGGGCTATAGCACCATACTGCCAGTGAACAGGGCTGACATCGCTGCGGATGCCTTTCAGAGCGTTGTGACGGCACATCAGCGCTTCATAGCACAGCTCCAGTCTTTCATCCAGCAGTTCCCAGAATTTCTTTTCATCACCGTGAGCGATAATACCGATTTGCGGCAGGTTGATGGAAACAACACCCTGATTGAAACGGCCTTCAAATTTATAGTTGCCGTTTTCATCTTTCCAGGGAGCCAGGAAACTGCGGCAGCCCATGGGAGAGAAAACATTTCCTTCATAATTTTCACGCATTTTCTTAGCGCTGATATAGTCAGGATACATACGTTTAGCACTGCATTTTACTGCCAGACGGGTAATATAATCGTATTTGCCGCCTTTTAAGCAGTTATGTTCATCCAGTACATAAACAAGTTTCGGGAATGCCGGTGTTACATAAACGCCTTTATCATTTTTAATCCCCTGCAGACGCTGACGAAGAATTTCTTCAATAATCATAGCGTTTTCTTTAACGTATTCATCGTCTTCGCGCAGATTCAGGAACAGAGTAACAAACGGAGACTGACCGTTAGTAGTCATCAAAGTATTAATCTGATACTGGATAGTCTGTACACCGCTCTGCAGTTCATAACGCAGACGTTCCTGCACCAGTTTTTCCAGTGTAGCTTCATCCAGATTACCGCCGGTAGTTTCATTGATATTATGTTTAAATTTTTCGTAGCTGCGGCGCAGATATTTGCCCAGATGGCAGATATCAACGGACTGACCGCCATACTGACTGGAAGCTACAGAAGCGATAATCTGAGTCATAACAGTGCAGGCAACCTGAAAGCTCTTCGGACTTTCAATCATCTTGCCGTTCATTACAGTACCGTTATCCAGCATATCGCCGATATTAATCAGGCAGCAGTTAAAAATAGGCTGTACAAAATAATCTGCATCATGGAAATGCAAAATACCATCTTCATGGGCTTTGGAAATTTTTTCCGGCAGAATCAAACGCTTGGTCAGGTCTTTGGAAACCTCACCGGCAATCAAATCGCGCTGAGTGGCAGCCATAGTAGCATTCTTATTGGAGTTTTCTTCCATAACGTCTTTATTGCTGTTGCGAATCAAAGACAGGATGGATTCATCAGTAGTATTAGCCTTACGTACCAGTGCACGCTGATAACGATAGATGATGTACTGCTTAGCCAGTTCAAATTTACCTGCGTCCATCAGGCTATGTTCTACCATATCCTGTATATCTTCTACTAGCAGACGCATTCTGTTCTTCTCCTGAACAGCATGTGCGATCTCCTGAATTTTTTCTTCCGCAATTCTGTCTTCCGGCTCTACTGCAGCATTAGCTTTCTGGATAGCAATAACTATTTTGCTGCCGTCAAAATCAACGGTCGTGCCATCGCGCTTGATAACCTTCATTTCCCTTGCCTCCCACAAATATCTTCTAAAAATCAATATTATTCAACATTTATCATCAAATTTATTCTTAGTAAAAAAGAAATGCGCAACAACCTGTTGTTGCTGCAGTTAAAATTCTAACACAATATATCTAGTCTGTCAAAGCTTTTCCCTACCATATATTGAGTTTTTTCTTACAAAAAAGACTTGACTTTTTCTCTCTGTTGCACTCTTGCCAGCAATAACCGATAATAGCAAATTCCCTTTACACTGCCAGTCCTGCCACAGAGTAACTTTCAGGTAAAACAGCTGCAAAAGTACACCAAGATACTTTTTTTCAGTAACATTGTCTTGTAAATCATTTAAAAAATGCTATAATAAATTTCATTACACTACTTTTTCAGGAGTATTATTATATGAACGAACAACCAACTACAACTACCAGCAGCGGCAGTGGTATTTTTATGCTGACGCTGTGCTCATTCATCTGGGGCACAGCCTTTATTGCTCAAAGCCTGGGCGGCCAAATTATGGGCCCCATGACCTTTAACGGTTCACGCAGCATCTTAGCAACATTATTTTTACTGCCGGCTATTTTTATTTTTGACCATTTTAATGGTAAAAAATGCAGTTTCTGGGGTACAGAAGACCCGGCAGAACGCAAAAAGCTCTGGCGGGGCGGCATTATCTGCGGCCTGGTACTGACCATAGACTCTCTGTTTCAGCAGACAGGTATGATGTACACCTCCGTCGGTAAAGGCGGTTTTATTACTTCTCTGTATATTGTTATCGTACCTCTTTTAGGCCGTTTTGTTTTTGGACGTACAGTTAATATCCTGCAATGGATCAGCGTAACAGTTGCTTCAGTAGGTATGTATTTCATCTGCCTTAACGAAAGCTTCTCTATCAACAAAGGGGATATGTTTATTTTAGGCAGTGCCTTTTTCTTCGCTATGCATATTCTCAGCGTAGAACATTTTGCCCAAGGCGTAGATGGCGTCAGACTTTCCTTTTTCCAGTTTGCCACCTGTACTGTTGTCAACTTTATCCTCATGTTCATTTTTGAAAAGCCCACGCTGCAGCAGGTAGAACTGGCACTCTTGCCCATCTGCTATGCCGGTATCATGTCCAGCGGTATTGCTTACACCCTGCAGATTATCGGTCAGACAAGAGTAAACGTAGTACTTGCTACCATATTGCTGAGTCTGGAATCAGTCTTTGCCGTACTCAGCGGCTGGCTTATCCTCAATCAGATTTTAACCATGCGTGAAATCTTTGGCTGTTTACTGGTTTTTGCCGCCATCATGCTGGCGCAGCTGCCACCACAGCTTTTAGGAATTAAAAATAAAGCATAAAAAAACCGCAGCAGCAAATCCTGCTGCGGTTTTTTTATTTATCAGTACTGCTGAACCACTCCTCCAGCAGCGGCTCCGCATAAAGTCCCATAGCTTTATAGGCAGCAGCAGTAGGATGTACACCATCTAAATACGACTGCTTACGCTCCTTCTGCGTCAATCCCAGTGCCGGCTGCAAGTCAAGCAGCTTAACCCGCTCTGCAAACTGTTCCTGGATAGCCTGCTTCAACGCTTCCAGATGAACATTCAGTTCAGGTTCGCTGCTTATTAAAGGCAAGACTATGCACAGCTGATAACCATGCTCTTCACACCAAGTGTAAGTCTTTGTTAAATCCTCTAAAATAAAGCGCTGCGGACGCATCTGCAGCAAATCATTGGCTCCGCCTAAAAAAATAATATGCTTAACATATTCCGGCAGCATGGTATTTTTCAGACGCTGCAGGATATCATCACAGCAGTCGCCGCACAACCCATAGTTTAGCAGGCGCATCCTGCCAACACTTTCTGCTGCCGCTGTCCACGAATGTCTTGCACCAAAAGGGAAACCCTGTATTAAAGAATCACCAAAGCAAGCTGCATAATACATTGTAACACCCCTTTCAGAGCAGATTATTTTTCCAGCTGACCCTTCCAGCGGCTGATACCGCCAAAATCTGCAACATTAGTATAGCCCAATTTACCAAGTGTTTCCGCTGCAATAGCACTGCGGCGGCCGCTGCGGCAGTAAACAATGATCTCTTTAGACTTATCAGGCAGAGTAACTGCAGCTGCTGCGGCAATTCTGTCATACGGCAGCAAGACTGCGCCAGGAATATGTCCTTCGTTATACTCTTCCTGAGTTCTTACATCCAGCAAAACAAAATCAGCCTGCGCTGCCAGTTTCTTTTCCAGCTCAGCATACTGTACAAGCTCTTTAGTGCTGCCATGCTGCATAAAAAAGAAAAGTCCGCCTACAACAATGCATAAAGCCAGTAAATATTTCATCACTATATCACTCCTAATCGAATAATAATCCTCTATTGATATTTATTATATCAAATACTGGTTAATATTTACAAGGGATACCTGCCATGCTAAAATTTAATATAGAAACAGTTACATTTTATTTTAGACAGGAGGAAGTTAAATGGATTTTTTCAAATATCATGCACCTACACAAGTTATCTTTGGCAAAGATACAGAAAAACAAGTTGGCTCTCTGTGCAAAGCATGGGGCGCACATAAAGTATTGATATATTTCGGCGGCAGCAGCTCCCAAAAATCCGGCTTGCTGGACCGCATCTGCGACAGTCTGCGCGAAGCAGGTCTGGAATACGTACTTTTAGGCGGTGTAGTTCCCAATCCGCGCCTGTCTAAAATTAAAGAAGGCGTAGAATTATGCCGCAAAGAAGGCGCAGACTTCATCTTAGCCGTAGGCGGCGGCAGCGTTATCGACAGCGCCAAAGGCATCGGCTACGGACTGGTAAACGAAGGCGAGCTGTGGGATTATTACATGGGCAAAAAACGTCCTGCCGGCTGTGCTCCTATCGGTACTGTATTGACAATTGCAGCAGCAGGCAGTGAAATGAGCACTTCTTCTGTTGTTACCAACGAAGAAGGCTGGCTCAAACGTAACCTGCAGTCAGAATACTCCTTCTGCAAATTTGCCGTAATGAATCCTGAACTTACTTATACCCTGCCGGCATATCAGACTGCCAGCGGCTGTACAGATATCATCGTTCACAGCATGGAACGTTATTTTACCGCTGCAGAAACCTGCCAGCTGGATATTATCGACAGAATGAGCGAGCAATTGATGCGCGACGTAATGCGTAATGTAAAAATCGCACTCAAAGATCCTCACAATTATGATGCACGCGCTGAAATTATGTGGTGTGGTACCCTTTCCCATAATGACACAACCGGCGACCGCAGCTTTGGCGACTGGTCCTGCCACCAGCTGGAACATGAGCTGAGCGGTATTTATGATATTGCTCACGGCGCAGGTCTGGCAGCTGTCTGGGGTACCTGGGCACGTTATGTATATCGCAATAACCTCCCTCGTTTTGTACAGTTTGCAGTTAATGTAATAGGTGTACCTAACAACTTCCGTAACCCGGAAGCAACTGCTCTGGAAGGTATAGCTGCACTGGAAGATTTCTTCCACAGCATCGGCATGCCTACCTCCATAAGTCAGGCAGGTATCGAGCTGCATGAAGCAGAAATCAAAGAACTTGCTTATAAATGCAGCTTTAATAACACCCGTACTATCGGCGCAGTAAAGAAACTTACTTTGGAAGATATGGAAAATATCTACAGACTGGCACGCTGATAGAAAAAGAAAAGCAGTTTGAAAGCAATGCTTTCAAACTGCTTTTTTATTTAGCTGAGAAACTCTCCCGCAAAACAGCCTGCTGCCGATACAATGGCATAAAATACGCTGTATCCAAAAGCGGTAGCGTTAAAATAAAAATACATACTGGGCAGGAACAGGACAACCGTCAACACGATCATTACCCATTGAAAACGATGTCTGCGACAGCACATAAAGCTGCTGAAAAAAACAATCAATGGCATACAGGCCAGAAGAATAAACATAGCTGAACCTGTATCATTCATCAACAGGGGCAAAAGGTAATAGGCGGCGGCTAAGACAGAGGCATAAGGCAAAAAAATTGTCTTATTCTCCACAGCTGCATCCTTCCCGCAGATATCCGAGGACATCTGCAACATTAGCCTCCGGTTTTACCTTAGTCCAGGCAGCCTCTATCACTCCCTGCTCATCAATAACATAGGTGGAACGCACCACACCCATGCTTACCTTTCCGTACAGCTTTTTTTCCTGCCATACATCATAAGCCTGAATAGCCTGCAGTTCCGGATCGGACAAAAGCAGGAAAGGCAGTTCATTTTTGGCAGCAAAATTAAAATGCGATTTAACGCTGTCTTTACTAATACCAATAATTACTGCTCCCAAAGCTGCGTATTCCGCAAAAGCATCACGAAATGCCTGTGCCTGACGAGTGCATCCCGGTGTAGAATCCTTGGGATAAAAATAAAGTACGACCTTCTTTCCCAGAAAATCTTTCAGGCTTACTTCTTTACCGTCTTTATCCTGCAATGTAAAAGCAGGTGCTTGCGTACCAATCTCTAACATATATTTCAGCCCTTTCGCGTAAGTTTATTATTGTTTACATAAAGTTTAGCACAATAAGCAAATTTTTTCTGTGAAAGAATTGTATATATTTTCAGCTGAAAACAAGAAAACCCCGCATCTTACGATGCGGGGCTGACTATTACATAGCCGCTTCTTCAGCAACCGGATATACGCTGATTTGACGTTTATCACGGCCTTTGCGTTCAAATTTTACACGACCTTCAACTTTAGCATAGATGGTGTAATCTTTACCCATGCCTACATTGTTGCCGGGATGGAATTTGGTACCACGTTGACGTACAATGATGCTGCCTGCGGTAACCAGCTGGCTGTCATGAGCTTTAGTGCCCAGACGTTGAGCGTTGGAATCACGACCGTTGTGGGAGCTACCAGTACCTTTTTTATGTGCATGAAGCTGCAGAATAATTTCAAACATTACTTTCACCTCCTATGTTCTTTAATCCGAACATATTGCGGACACTGACGAGCAATGGAATCAAGCCCACAGAGCATAGTTTCCAGTATTGCCTGTGTCAGGTCGTCAGGTGCACTGTTCAATGCTACCTTTAATATACCGTCATCTTCATTGAACGTATATGACGGCTTTAATTTCAAATATCGTTCCAGTCCCATCACAGGAGCCTGAGTAAGAGCAGATACAGCACTGCAGATAATATCCTGCCCTGCTTCTGCATAGCCGGCGTGACCGCTGACCTGATACCTTGTAATAAGGCCCTGTTCGTTCCTGTACAAATCAACAGTAATCATTGCTATTAAGCTTCGATTTTAGCGATTTCAACAGTGGTGAACGGTTGACGATGACCTTGGCGTTTACGATAGTTGGATTTTGCTTTGTATTTGAAAACGAAGATTTTGTCAGCTTTGCCGTGTTCAACAACTTTAGCTACAACTTTCGCACCAGCTACAACCGGAGTGCCGATTTTAACATCAGCATCGTTAACTACGGTGAGAACGTCTTCAAAAACAACTTCAGCACCAACTTCTGCATTCAGTTTTTCAACTTGCAGGGTTTCGCCTTCGCTTACACGGTATTGTTTACCGCCGGTTTTGATAATTGCGTACATCTATTGCACCTCCCTTATGATAGACTCGCCAAATACGGTACTCTGCTTTCAGAGTTTACGGGACCTCTCTGCGCGGTTGGGGACGGACTACTCACAGTCCATACTGGTATATTTTACCCTGCATAAAATTATTTGTCAACAAGATTATTGTCAAGAATCATAAAAGATTCTATCTGCAGAGAAGCATCTGCTTCAATCTTCAAGCTGCAGGCCAATTCGCGCTCCCACTGCTTCAAATCACGCAGACGCAGCCATTCAGCCAGCCAGGGATTTGCTGTTATCAGCAGATTTTTTGAACTGCTGCGGCGTTTGAGCAGGCTGCGCAGCCTGCGTTTGATTTCAAATGCCAGAGTTTCCCTGCTCTGCACTCTGCCGCTGCCGCTGCAGACAGGACAAGGTGTATATAATACAGAAGACAGGTTCTGCCTGGACTTTTTGCGCGTCAGCTCCACCAAATTAAGCAGCGTAATTTCCTGTACACGCGGATGCATCCTGTCGCCACTCAATGACTTTTGCAGAGCGGCAAGGATTTCTGCTTTATGCTCTTCAGTGTGCATATCAATAAAATCTACTACGATAATACCGCCGATATCGCGCAGCCGCAGCTGACGAGCTATTTCTTTGGCAGCCTGTCTGTTAATCTCCATAATGGTTTCTTCCAGACTTTCACGTCCGCTGAACTTGCCGCTGTTAACATCAATAACGGTCATCGCTTCCGTATAATCAATAACAAGATAGCCTCCGCTTGGCAGCGGTACCTGTCTGTCTGAAATCGCCGCGATATCTTCCGTCAGTCTGTTATAGGCAAAAATATCTTCCAGACCCTGATAAAGCGTCAGCTTGATTGACTGTGCCTGCGGCATGCACTGCAGCAACTCTTCAACTCTTTTATATACCTGCAGATTATCAATGCAGATTTCCTGCAGATCGCTGCGCAGATAATCACGAACTATACGTACCGGTAAATCGAGCTCTCGCCGCAAAAGCGCCGGAGCTTTGGCAACTTTTTCCCGTGCCGTCAGAATCTTCCAGCCTGCAGCCAGTTCAGCAATGTCTGCCGCCAGCAGCTCTTCCGATACTCCGGCAGCCGCAGTCCTGACGACAATTCCCATCTCCTGCGGACGAGCCGCATCACAAATCTTGTTTAAACGCTCCCGTTCTTCCTTATCCGTAATCTTACGTGATATACCTATATAAGATGCGTGGGGCAGTAAGACCACGTACTTACCCGGCAGGGTTATCTCCCTAACAGCAGTGGGCCCTTTGGTGCCGCGTGCATCCTTGGAAATCTGCACAAGCAAGCTCTGCCCTTCCGTAACATCCATTTTATCGCCCAGATACAGAAAAGCATTCTGCTCCAGTCCTATATCAACAAAAGCTGCCTGTATACCGCGTACCACGTTGCAGACTCTGCCCTTGTAGATGCTTCCGACCAGGTGATTATCCTCCGCACGTTCAACCATATATTCCATCAAGCGTCCGTCTTCTACCAGGCCCATCCTGGTTTCGTCCTCACTGACGCCGATAATAATCTTTGCTGCCATTACTGCCTCCTTTCCGCATAAATGCTTTTATACTCGATATTATATTTTAGCATAAAAAAAAATTACTGGCAAAGCAACTCTGCCAGTAATTTTAATTTTCCTGTTGTAGTCTTATCAGTGAGTTCCGTACACTACCTTAATACCAGCTGCTTCCAGTTCTGCAGCGATATCAGCAATAACCGGACACAGCTTTCTGTTGCCAGCTTCATCCTTTGGCATGGTACAGTTACTCAGGTGTACAGCATCAGGCATCAGTTTTTTCATGCGCTCAATTTTTTTGCGCACACCTTCCTGATTAGGCAATCTGTTTTCACCGCAGCCATTGCAGGTCCAAAAAGCAACGGCCTGCAAAGGTTCATCAGCATCATAGCAGGCAAAGGCACCAGTTTTTTCGTTCATTGCACGCAGGCAGCCACTGCCGGCACAAGAAGCGCTGACGCGCAAACATCTTAATACAGCTATTTTCTTCATTATTTTCCCTCCGGATTTATAATTGTAACATAATGCTTGCAAAATTTCTCCGACAATTTTGTAAAAGACCATTATTTTGACAAAATTTACTGGTATACTAAAAATATAAAGGAGATGATTTTATGTTAAAAAAAGCATTTGCCATCTTAATGCTATTGCTGCTTCCAGCAGCTGTTATACATGCGGCACAGCCTGCTCCGCCACCTGCAGCAAAAACACCGGCTGTCCAACAGCCGGCACAGCCATCAGTACGTACTCCCGCACCTCCTGTAGTACGGGTTCAGGAACCACGTGCCAGCCGCCGCACTACCATTAATCACAGACGTACGGAACGACGTATCGACCGTACTGCCGACAGCCAGTTAGAACGTACACGCGATCTGCAGCGTCAGCAGGATGCCCGTCGCAACAATAATTGAAGACATAAAAGTAAATCCGGTCAGAAAAAGCTGACCGGATTTTTATTTTCTATCTTTTAATAAGCATCTAAGCCGCTGCGTGCACCGCCTACAATACGCAGATTTTCGACACCAAAGGCATTTTTAATATCAGCCAGCCATTTACCTAATAAAATCGTCCTAACTTTTTCTTCCGCCACTAAAAGCAGCATAGAATTTCCGCTGATATTGATATTTTCAGCCGTATTGATGTATTTATCAAAGTCAGCTTCACCCATTGCCGCCTTCAATTTTTTCAACCCTTCTACAAGATAAGGCTTTTCTTTAGCAGCACGCGCTTCAAAATTTTCAAAAGCGACCTCTTTAAGGCTGCTGTTTGCAGCTGCAACAAACTCTTCTTCCAATCTGCCGTTTTTACCGATAAAATCTTCTGTCATTTTTCTAACCTCCTTGAAAAAATATATGAAAATACTGATTTCTCAGTACTCACACTTAACTTGATTAATACAAAATCTGCCTGTTGATACTCTATTTTCTATCATAATAAAATATCTAACTTAAATCTTTTAATAGTCTTATATGCTTATAGTTTTCAGGTGTAGTAATTTCAGTTCTGACTTTATACATTTCATATATTTTTTCTGCAGTAAGGATACTTTCCGGTTTTCCATGTGCAAAAATATGTGCATCTTTTAACATCAGAATATTATCGCAAAACATAGAAGCTAAGTTCAAATCATGAATGGTCATAATTATTGTTATATTATTCTCTTTAGCTAATTTTGTTATAGTGTGCAAAATAAACAGCTGATTATATAAGTCCAAACTACTGGTAGGCTCATCTAAAATAATTATCTTTGGCTGCTGAGCCATTGCCCTCGCTATAAAAACTCTTTGTCTTTCACCGCCACTCATTTCTTTAATATTTCTGAAAGCAAATTTTTCTAAATTCATTTTTTTTATTATAGAAAATACTATTTCTTTATCTTCATCACTATAATTTTTCTTCACATATGGCATTCTACCCATCATAACAGTATCAATTACATTCATAGGGAAAAAATTATTAGTGTACTGAGGTACATAGGCGATAATTTTAGCAATATTAAGCTGACTTAAATTCATAATATTGTTTCCATCATATAAAATTCTTCCTTCATTTGGTTTGTGAATATTATTAATACATTTAATAAAAGTAGTTTTTCCTGTTCCGTTTGGACCAAGTATACCTAATATTTCTCCTTGCTTAATTTCCAAATTTATATTATTTAAAATCATTTGATTTTTTTTATATCCAAAGGATAGATTTTTTATTTGTAAACTCATAAATTTAAGCTTTCCTTTCAATCAATATCCGGATAAGTATGACCTTTGACATATTCTAAATTTTGATAGGTAAGCCACGTTTTAAAAACCTCTTCTGGATGCAGGTCAGGTAAATATTCTGGATACATAAACTTTGCAATATATACAGTTCCTACTATTTTTGAAGCCCCACCATGTAAAAAATGAGATAAAAGTAAAATTCTATCGTTTTTTACGGCATTAATACTATCCCATCCATCTCTATCAATAATATTATTTTTTCGTTTTGTCCATTCAATTTCTGTTGGCGGTGTATACTTGGCTGCAATATTATTTTCACCAACTTTAACAATATAATCAGGATTTCTTAAAATAATGCTTTCACTATTTACCGAAACATTTTGAGCATCATCAAAAATATTTTTTGCACCAGCCAATTCAAGCATATTATAAAAATAATCTCCAGGGACAGTTGTATTACCTTCACGCCTGTATTCAAAATATACTGTCTTTTTAGGAACATTTTTTAACTTTGTGTGAATATAATTTAATTGCCTTAAAAAATATTCAGAAATAGCATTAGCTTGTCTCTCTCTGCCAAATAACTTCCCGACCAACTTACAATTATCAAAAAATTGCTCTGTATAGTAAGAATCTACTACAATCACTTGTATACCAAATTTTGATAATTTATTTTCAGCTTCTTCCCAACTGCCATTTCCAGTCAAAATTAATGCTTGTGGCGCCAGTTCAATGATCTTTTCATAATTTAACTCTCTTTGACTTTTACCAATTACCTGATTATATTTAAATCTGCCTTTATATTCTTCTTCATCCTGATATATTCCATAATCAACACCTACAACAGCATCCAATGCACCAACGGCATTTATGAGTTCAGCATTATAGCCATTAGCTACTACAACTCTTGTTAATGGTAATGAAACCTCAACATTTCTTCCAATACTATCTTGAATAATAGTATTATTATCATTTTTAATATTATTGCAACCACTAATGAATATACTTATAATCATCAAACAAACAACTAATATTTTGCTCATTATTCCAATCCATTTCTTCTCGAAAGAATTAAATGTATAAATAAAGGTACACCTAAAAATGAAATTACAATACCTACAGGAATATTTACAGGATATAAAACAAATTTACCAACAGTATCAGATACTAATAAAAGTAAAGCTCCTAAAAGGCACGAAAAAGGAAGATAAAATCTGTGATCATTACCAATTATCATTCTTGCCATATGCGGAGCAATCAATCCAACAAATCCTATTACACCTGTAAAACTAATAATAGTTGATGTAATAAATACCGATACTAAACCAACTATAGTCCTTATTCTCTCGGGATCAATGCCTAAACTTTTTGCCATTTCATCATCATTACTTGCCATAGCATTTAATGGCAGACAATAATTCATTAATATAATAAGACCAACAGCAACTACAATAAACGTTATAAAAACATATTCCCAAGTCGCCCTGTTAAATGTACCAAAAGTCCATTGTACAACAGCTTCCAATTTATGTTCCTTAGCAAAAAATTCTATTGTTGCAGTCATAGCACTGAACAAATAATTTAATGCTATTCCAACCAAAACTACAGAACTTGGTTTTACTCCAATTTTTCTAGACACGCTATAAACAATTAATCCACAACCACAAGATGGAACAAAAGCACAAGTAATCATACCTAAATCACTTTGAAAGAACAATCCTGATCCAAAAACAATACAAACAGAAGCACCAAAAGCCGCTGCAGAAGATATTCCCAATGTAAATGGGCTTACTAAATAATTTCTGGTTACAGACTGCATAACAGCTCCTGCTATTGCAAGTCCAATACCAGCTAATATTGCGAGCATAATACGAGGCATTCTAAGCAGTAAAATAATTTTATTTGTCGCCACATCATACCCAGTATTTATTGAACCATCAATCAACTTTTCTATAGCAATAAACGCTTGCCAGAAGTCAGCATGCTTCATGCCTAATATTGTGAAAATATATCCCAAAAAGAGTAGAAGTATTAATGTTGTAAAAATTAATAAATACTTTTTTTGTACTTCTTTCTTGTAATTTTCCTGCAGCATAAAATCTCCTTAATTATTAAAAGAAAATCTTTGTATCATATTCACTAAACGTAATAGTAAACAAGAAAGGGAGGTTTATCCTCCCTTATTTTCTTTTAATATTTTTAAATATCAAACTGAGCTGATAACATAAATGTCCTCGGCATAGAAAGTCCAAATGTTGTAGAACCGCCTCTGCCATACCAATAATCTTTATCTGTTACGTTATAACACATTGCACTTAATTTCACTGGCACATTATTAATCTTAGTTTTATAACTTGCACCTAAATCAAATGTAGCATAAGACGGAATTTCGACTTTATTATTACCAGATTCAATATGAGATTTGTCAACCCAAACTGCCCTGCCTATAATGTCCCAATCTTCATTAGGCTGATATACTAAACCTAAAACTCCACTCCACTTAGCTACACCATTTACATAATAGCCATCTTTAGCTCCATTTTGAGTAGATTCTCTTTCTGCATTAATATACATAAAACCACCATTAGCAGTCCATTTATTTGCTACTTTACCATTTATGGTTAATTCCAATCCTTTATAACTATTTTTACCATCATCCACATATGTATAAGTACCATCAGAATTTACAGAATCAAATCTATTAGCTTCATCAATATCAAAATAGCTAAGTGTTGTTAATATACCAGCATTTTCATATTTTATACCAATTTCATTTTGTTTATTTTTAACAGGATTCATAGTTTGTCCTTTATTAGTATAATCTTTGTTATCCGGCACCACGTAACCCCTGGAAAAACTTTCTGTGTGACCAGCATACAGCGCTAAATTATCTACAGGTTTATATGTAATACCATAAGTTGGTAAAATATTATCATTAGTAAAGCTTTTTCCTGTAAAGCTTTCAAAATGTTCATGTTTTTTTGATGCAGCTAACAATAAAGAAGCTTTACCATATTCTAATGTATCGGCAACAGTAACACCTACATTAGTTTCTTCCCATTGGGGTTTACCATTACCAAAGCTTTTTAACTCATAATTATCAGGAAAAATAATCCCATCATACAAATTACCTAATATGTCTTCATCATTAGGTTTGTAAGTAGTTGATTTATTCCAATATTTTGCATAAGAACGGTCAACAGCCAAAGATAAATTATGTTTTACCTCGCCAGTATCAAATTTTCCTTTAAGTCCTAATTGTGCATAAACATTTCTGCCTTCTTCATTTTGTTGATTGAATGAATTACTAACAAACTTACCATTCTCATCAAATTTTATAGCAGATCCCTGATTGTCCTTATTACCACTTCTTCTTGATTGACCAAAATTAGCAAACCACGACCAATCCTCACTCATTTTTTGTTCGTGATTTAAAGTCATAATATATCCATGTACATATTTAGTTGTTCCGTCAAAATCATAATTATTTTTAGAATCAGGTGCTCCAGGCAATGAATCACCTTTCCAACCAGATGACGGTTTAAATTGAAACCATCTCTGTGCACCATTTACACGTAAATCAAAATGACCAGCAAATAAATTTGTAGTACTTCTATCATCTCTATGGTCTAAATTGAAGAAAATATTACGTTCCTCCTTTTCTGCACCAGGTAATGAAAGTTCTCCATCCATATATTCAGCATTTACCCGCAAACCCCATTCTCCATTTTTACCAAAACGCCGTCCAATATCTATATATTCACCAGTATTACCTCTACCAGAGAAAGTCTGTGTATATTTTGTTATTGGTTCATCTGTTGCCTTTTTAGTAATAATATTAATAGTACCGGGTGAAGCAGAAGCACCACTATTAGTACCATTATTTGACATACTAACACCATTCACAGCAGCATTAGGACCAGATGTAATGTCAATTCTATCTATTACATGGCTTGGAGGAGTTGTAAATTGATAAAACAAACTAGGGATTCCATTAAGCATCATATGATTACCATTCATATTTAATCCACGCATACTAAAGTCTGTGTACATCGGAGAACTGCTTGCCATTCTAATAGACGGATTATTCAGTAAAACATTCTGTAACGGTTGACTTGGATCGTCGAAAACTTCTAATTGTTTTGCAGTCATACTCATTTCAGAATAAGGAATATCTAAAATATCTTTATCTCCTAAAATACCTAACTTAGCTTTAGTATTTACCAATCCCCCAGGTAACAAATCTGCATATCCTTCAACAATGATACCTTCAAGACTATGTTCTGTTATTTTTTCGTTATCAGTTTCCTGTGCACTTACATTCATTACAAAACCAACACTGGCAACTGCACATAAAACCGATGCAGCCAAAGATTTTTTGACTTTTAACATTTCTACACCTCTTATAAATTTTAGATATTTTTAAAATTTTACCGAGCTAGCCGTGTTTCGCTTGTAAAATTTTAAACACAAAAATAAAAAGCGCTTTTCTGCCTAAATGCAGAAAAGCGCTTTTTATATAATACTTAACTTGCTCTTATATATCCGGCTTTTTCCGTCACTCGCAGAATTACTAAGCTCACTTTCAGGCAGTTCTTCTGGCTCTGCTTCATCGTCAGCCTTGCCTTCCCAGTTTCCCAGTGACATCTTAAGGCTTTCTCTGCATTACAGCGGCGGGACCGCACAGGTTTTTCACCTGTTTCTCTATTAAGTATTACTACACCCAAAAGTATATTCGATTTTATTAGTATTAATTACTATATTTTGAATATTACTATTATTTTTCTTTCTTGTCAATATTTTTTCTTATTTATTTTAAAATTTCAAAAAGTATATATTGTATTCTAAATAAAAAAGACTTCAGAAATTTATCTGAAGTCTTTTAAATATTTTTATAACTTATAGGCAGTTTGAGATAAAAGCGGCAACTTGTTGCCTTTATTATCAGTTCTGTACAATGCCAGTCTTTCAATATCCGCTTTCTCCACCGGCAGCTGCAATTCATAGTGCTCATTTAAAGCATTAAGCAGATCTACTGCTTTCATACTGCCGCCAGGCGTTATCTTGCAGTCAAAGTTGAAAACTACTGCTCCATCTTCGTACTGTACCGCTATCTGCGGGATATAAAATTTAACATCTATTTCTTTAAATTTTTCCTTGCGTTTAGGCGCAGCTTTCTTGAAAAGCAGCTGCTCTGCTGCGTTAAATGCTTCTGCAGCCGCATCAATTTTACCATCATATGGTACAGTTACTCTATAGCTTGCTCCAGCAGCCTGTGCCATCAGCGCTGCATGATGCGTATCAACTGCATCCGCCGCCAGCACCTTAATGCCACGTGGCAAAGCTTTACTCAGCGCTGCAGCCGCTGCTTCAACTTCCATAGGCTCTGCCAGTTCAATTTCGACAAATTCGGTATAGCTTACTACACCTACACCCAAAGCAGAAGCAAGTGAAAATTTCATATGCGGATTAAAACCTTCTGAATAAGCAGCAGGAATTTTCGCCCTGCGGATAGCTCTTTCAATAGTACGGATATATTCCAGATGCGAGATAAAACGAATGTCCTTTTCTTTAGTAATCTGCATGCGCAATTTCATTATGCTTCACCTCGTCCCCAGTCAATAATGTCCACGCCCAGTTTCTGGCAAACGCCACAGCCTGTACAGCTGCCGCGGCGGCAGTCATGCGTAAGCTGCTGAGCCTGCGCTTTTTCCCATTCACGACGTAAAAATCTGCGGTCTACGGCCGGCTGGATATGCTCCCACGGGAACACTTCATCCATACCACGCTCTCTGGCAGCATAAAAATCAATATTAAGTCCAGCCTCAGTCATAGCCTCCTGCCAGCGTTCAAAGGAGAAGCAGTCGCTCCAGCCATCAAAACGTGCACCCTTCTGCCATGCTGCAAGCAGCGCTTTGCCCACTCTGCGGTCACCACGGGCAAATACCGCTTCAATGATGCCGGTCTTGGCATCATGATACTGGAAGGTAATATTTTTAACCTTGAGCGCATCCTTTAAAAGGAACTGCTTGCGACGCAAGGTTTCCAAATCATTCTGTCCAAACCACTGGAAAGCAGTATATGGTTTAGGAACAAAGGAAGAAGCACTCACGGTAACTTTAGCGCCGCGTTTGCCTGTGACCTCATAATATTTATACTGCACTTTTTTAGCTAAATCAGCAATAGCCAGTACATCTTCATCTGTTTCGCCGGGTAAGCCAATCATAAAGTACAGCTTAACGCTGCTCCAGCCGGAAGCAAAAGCAGCACCTACGGCATTCATTAAATCGTCTTCAGTAACGCCTTTATTGATAATGTCGCGCATCTTCTGACTGCCCGCTTCAGGAGCAAAGGTCAGGCCGCTCTTGCGTACTGCCTGTACCTCTTTGGCAATATCAACACTGAAACTGTCGATACGCAGTGACGGCAGGGAAACACTTACCTTATCTTCTTTAAATTCACGAATCAAATCATGAATCAGCGGTGCCAGACAGGAATAATCAGCAGTACTTAAAGATACCAGAGAGATTTCGTTATAACCGGTATTATCTACCAGCTTACGTGCCAGCTCTTTCAATACTTCCGGCTTACGTTCACGTACCGGACGATAAACCATGCCTGCATGGCAGAAACGGCAGCCGCGGCTGCAGCCACGGAAAACTTCCAGCATAATACGGTCATGCACGATTTCACCAAAAGGCACAATAGGTGCAGTCGGAAAATCAATGGTATTGAGGTCTTTTACTACACGCTTCTGTACTGCTGCAGGCACATTATCTGCCAGCGGACGTACTGCAGCTACTGTGCCGTCTTCGTTATACTCAGTTTGGTAGAAAGAAGGCACATAAATACCCTGCAGTTTAACAGCTTCCTGCAAAAATCCCTGACGACCGCCGGGCTTACCGGCTTTTTTCCAAGCTTTATAGCAGTCCATAAGCTCAACCATAATCTCTTCGCCTTCACCAATAATGGCAAAATCAAAGAAATCAGCTAACGGCTCAGGATTATATACGCAGGGTCCGCCTACAATAACAAAAGGATCTTCCTCACCGCGTTCCGCACTCAAAAGCGGTACACCGCCTAAATCAAGCATATTAAGAATATTAGTATAAGAAAGCTCATACTGCAGCGTAAAGCCAACAAAATCACACTCACTGAGTGCTTTATTGGTTTCCAGCGTACGCAGCAGAATATTACGTTCACGCATCTTTGCTTCCATATCAATCCAGGGCGCATAAACACGTTCTGCCGCTACTCCCTGCTCTTTATTGAGCAGATGATACAGAATCTTAAAGCCAAGATAGCTCATACCTACTTCATATACATCAGGAAAGGCCAGAGCGATAGTTACTTCTGTTTCTTCCGGAGACTTAATAATGCTGCCGAATTCTCCGCCGGTATAGCGGGCAGGCTTCTGCACACTGCTTAATATATCAATAGTAAGGTCTTTATTCATATTTCCTCCTTAAAACTGCAGCTTACGGTCACGCAGCTTAATATTCAATAAAATGGCTACCAGCGACACATTAGTAATCAGCGAGCTTACACCGTAGCTTAAAAACGGCAGCGGCACGCCCGTTACCGGCATAATACCGATAGTCATACCAATATTTACCATAATGTGGAACATAAACATAGAAGTTACACCTACAGCCAATAATGTGCCAAAATCATCCTCAGCATTAAGTGCAATAGTAATGCCGCGCCAGATAATAATCAGATATAACAGAATGATAAAGGCCGCACCGATAAAACCAAACTCTTCGCCTACAACTGCAAAAATAAAGTCTGTATGGTTTTCCGGCAGAAAATTCAGCTGACTCTGCGTACCTGCCAGCCATCCCTTACCCAGCAATCCACCGCTGCCGATAGCAATTTTTGACTGGATAACATGATAACCGCTGCCAAAAGGATCAAGTTCCGGATTTAAGAAAACGCGGATACGGTTTTTCTGATAATCCTTTAAAATCATCCAGAACACCGGCAGCATAGCCACAAACAATACTCCCAATTTAGCAAACCAGTTGAATTTAAAGCCGCTGACAAAAATCATACCCAATAAAATAGCAATGAAGGTCAGCGAAGTTCCCAAGTCAGGCTGCTTCATAACCAGTACGAAGGGCAACAAAATGTACGCAAATACCGGCAAATAATCCCGAAATGTTTCCAGCCATTCAATCCTTTTTTCCATAAAGGAAGCTAAGCAAATGATAAGGAAAACCTTGGCAAACTCACTGGGCTGAAAAGAAAACGAGCCAATCTGAATCCAGCGCTGCGCACCTAACTGCGAAACACCAAAAGCCATTACGGCAATCAGCAAGATGATATTAAATACATACATCTGAGTAGCATAATTTTTCAGAATGCGGTAATCAAAGCGCAGTGAAAAAGCTGCCAGCAGCAAGGCAATTATCATGAATATGCCCTGTCTTTCTACGTGCCAGGCCTTACCCGTGCTTACAGCAAATGAATGAGTAGCGCTGTCGATAAGCAAAAGACCGCTGCCCATCAGCATGAGTACCGCGCCAATCAGCCACCAGTCCAGATTACGCAAAATACGTTTTAAATCCATGACATTCCTTTCTTAATCTTTCTTACCGCTGTTTTGACTGTTTTGGTCAGTCAATAAGCCTTCCTCACGGAAGTACTCTTCAAAAACTTTATAAACAATAGGACCGGCTGCAGAAGTACCAAAGCCGCCCTGCTCTACGATAGCAACTACTACCAGTTCAGGATTTTCTACCGGACCATAAGCAACAAACAAACCATGGTCACGTCCATGAGAGTTTTCTGCCGTACCAGTTTTACCAGCAACCTTACGCGGCAATGACTGGAAGTAAGATGCAGTACCGCCCTCCTGGGTTGTAGCGCTCATGCCCTGCTGCATATAATCCAGCGTACGCTGAGAAATATCTATATGCTTGCCTTCGGAGCGCGCAGGAGTCATATATTGACTGCCATCAGCATTCAGAATACTGTCAACCAGATAGGGCTGGTATCTTATACCACCATTGGCAACACAGCTGAGCATAACGGCCAGCTGCATCGGCGTTGCCAGATTAAAACCCTGACCAATAGCGGCATTGAAGGTATCGCCCAGACGCCAGTCTTCATTCCAGATATCCCATTTTACCTTTTTAGAAGCAATCAGACCTGTACTTTCGCCGTTTAAATCAATACCGGTCGGCTGACCAAAGCCGTAGATGCCGGCATATTTGGCAATATTATCTATACCTACACGATAGCCAAGCTCATAAAAATATACGTTATCAGACATCGCCAATGCTTTAATGAAACTCAGCCAGCCAAGTACTTCACCCTCAGCATTACCCATGGTAGGAACGAGAGGATGGAAACCGCCGTCATAAATCATTTCATCCAGCTGCACTTTGTTCAGTTCAAAAGCAGCACTGCCGGTAACAATCTTAAAGGTTGAACCAGGCGGATATTCGCCGGTAATAACCTTATTATTCATGGGATAATTAGGGTCTTCATTGATTTTATTCCAATCATTAACAGAAATACCATGTACAAAAAGGTTCGGGTCATAGCCAGGACGGCTGACCATAGCACGCACTGCACCATTGCGCGGGTCAATAGCTACCACTGCTGCTGCTCTGGCATTAGGAGCAAGTCCGGAGCTGCGCAGATAAGCAAGATGCTGGTCAATAAATTTTTCCAGTGTCATCTGCAAATCATAATTGATAGTCAGCTTAAGATTTTTACCCGGCACCGGCTGCACCGTATCAAAATGCTTTACTACGTTGCCTGCTACGTCCACCTCTTCCATGAACGCTCCATCTTCGCCGCGCAGATATTTATCGTAGCTTTGTTCCAGCCCTGCCTTACCGACAATACTGCCTTGAGTAACATCTTTGAACAGTCCCTGTTCAATTTCATAAGAGCTTACTTCACCCACATAGCCAAGTGCATGTACGGCAAATTCCTTATAGAGATAATTGCGAATAGGCTGCACTTCCAATAATACATCAGGCATATCCCTGCGATTTTCTTCTATCTTAGTTACCATTTCCGGTGACAGATTACTTTTCAGACGGATAGGCTCATAATAATTCTTACTTTCTTTAATCTGCTTGTTAATATCAGCAAGCGGTATATCAAGCAGTTCACTCAGCTTTTGCAGCATTACGGGATCGTAACTGCTCTGTTTTTGCAATGCTACCGCATAACCCGGCAGATTATTTACCAGCTCTCTGCCCTGGCTGTCCAAAATAAGACCTCGCGGTGCAATAATCTTCGACTGACGCAGACGATTGCCGTCAGCCTGCTGCGTGTAATAATCTCCGCGCCACAGCTGCAGATAAGCCATGCGTCCAAGCAGCACTGTAAAGAGCACCAGACAAATAGCAAACATGATATGCAGCCGTTCCATATGATGTTTATTGAGCATAGCTTACCCCCTTTCCGTTAATAGGAAATGTCCTCTTTCTTTATCCATTCATAAATTTTCTTTACTACATGATACATCGGCACTACCAAAAGCATATTTCCCAGGCAATAGCCGACTGTATCCCATAAAAAGGCTGGCAAAATGTCCCAGTGCCAGTCTGCTCTGATAAGCTCCAGCCACAAATAACAAAAACGTATCAATAAACTGCACAGTCCTATCAAAATCATATGATAAGATGTGCCTTCTTTAAAGATTTTTTCTTTGGTAAGACCTACAAGATAACCAACGGCTCCACGGCTCAAAATATGAAAGCCAAAAAAGCCAACTGTCATGGCATCCTGCAGCAAACCTACACAAACACCAGTAAAAGCGCCAAAATTTTCTCCGCGCAGCAGAGCATAACTGTAAACTGCCAAAAGCGGCAAATCAACTGCCACCCAGCCAGTATAAAAAACCGACAGCGAACCTTGAAGCAGCAATAAGAACAGAAATAGGACGGGCCAAATCAGTCTCCTCATTTTGCCTGTCCTCCCTGTTCAACACTATTAACCTCAATCTTAGGCTGCGGTGTAAAAGACGTTATCACCAAAACCTGTTCAACATCAGCAATATCTGCTGACGGTACTACTTCTGCCTGCTGCAAAAGGCCTACACTGTCTACGCTGACGCCAGTTACCTTACCAATCAGAATGTTTTCCGGATGACTGCCGCTGTAGCCGCTGGTAACGATAACGTCACCTTCACGGATACTTGCCTCACGGAAGATATGTTCCATAATCAGACTGTCACCGGCAGAGCTGCGTCCGCAGGTAACACCAACCGCACGGGAATCATTGCGCAGCACACGTCCGCCAATCCTGCACTTGGAAGAAGTAATCAAAAGCACGCGGGCATAGTCATCATAAACTTCATCGATAATGCCTACGAGGCCATCGTTGTTAACAACAGCCATTTCCCTCTGCAAACCTTTATCAGCGCCAATATTGATATACAGACTGTCGCGCAAATCACCAAAATTTCTGGCAATAACCTTGCCCGGCACTGTAGTCTGCGTCGGATGCTGTTCTTTATACTGCAGCAGCTGACGCAGCTGCTGGTTTTCCGCATAGATGGAAGCCATAGCAATATTAGCATTGCGCAGCTCGGCATTATCTCTTTTCAGTTCTTCATTCTCTTCCTGCAAAACCGTTAAGGAACGCCAGTAACCACGGATACTGTCACCTAAATGGCCCACAGCCGTAATACCGTTTTCGGCAGGCAGCAATACTACTGCCACAGCCTTATTAATCAGCGGAAAACGGCTTTTGCCTGCCACAGCCAGTACCAGCATGGAAAATACTGTCAGCACAAACAGTATGCAGAGCATCATTTTCTTACTCATGCTTTTGCCCTATGCTATTATTTAGAGGTCATAAAACCTTTTTTGTACACGTCTACATTTTCTACGGCAATACCGGTACCAAGCGCAACACAGTTCAGCGCTTCATCAGATACATATACCGGCATACCGGTTTCACGGGAAATCAAACGGTCCAGATTACGCAGCATGGAAGAACCGCCGGTCATAACAATGCCTCTGTCCATAATATCAGCAGAAAGTTCAGGCGGAGTACGTTCCAAAGTATTGCGTACAGCGTCTACAATACTACTTACAGGCTCTTCTACAGCCTCGCAGATATGATTAGCATTGATAATAATATTCTTCGGCAGACCACTTACCAGGTCACGGCCGCGTACTTCCATGGTATCAGGATTTTCGATAGGCATAGCAGTACCAATCTCAATCTTAATGCTTTCAGCAGTGCGTTCACCAATCAGAAGATTAAAGGATTTGCGAATGTAACGCACTATAGCAGCATCAATAGAGTCACCGCCGGTACGAGTGCTTTTGCTTACTACGATACCGCCCAGAGAAATTACAGCAACTTCACAGGTGCCGCCGCCGATGTCGACAACCATGCTGCCGGTAGCTTCCTGTACAGGCAGGCCTGCACCAATAGCAGCTGCCATAGGTTCTTCAATCAGATAGGCTTCACGGGCACCGGCTTCGATGGTAGCGTCGATAACTGCACGCTTTTCTACCTCGGTAACACCGGAAGGAACGCCTACCAGGATACGCGGACGTACAAAATTTCTGTTACCCATAGCTTTTTTGATAAAATGCTTCAGCATGGACTGAGTAATTTCGTAGTCAGCAATAACGCCGTCCTTCATCGGACGAATAGCTACAATATTGCCAGGAGTACGGCCAATCATGCGCTTTGCTTCTGCACCGATAGCCAGTACCTCGTTAGTATCTTTTTCCACAGCCACTACAGACGGCTCGCGGATAATAATGCCTTTATCTTTACAGTGTACCAGTGTATTTGCGGTACCCAGATCTATACCCATATCATCGGACATGTTGTTAAAAAAACTTATATTAGGGAAAGTAAACTTCATTTCCTGTCTGTCCTCCTAAAAAACTATAATGCTCCATATTCCTGAAAACTGTAATAGGCTCCGTCGCCAATAATCAGATGATCTAAAAGCGGTATGCCTAATACCTTACCTGATTGCGCCAGCATGGCAGTAACCTCACGGTCCTCCCTGCTTGGCTGCGGATCTCCCGAAGGATGATTATGCGCTACAATGACTGCTGCCGCATGATGCAGCAGAGCCGGAGTAAACACCTCTCTGGCATGTACCACAGAACTTGTCAGCGTTCCTTCAGAGATAACCTCAGTGGCAATTACTCTGTTCTTACTGTTCAGCATAACCGCTACAAACTGCTCCCTAGCTGCATAACGCAGCCGCGGCATCAAAAAATCTGCACCTTCCTGTGCACTGCCTATATGCACACGCTCCAAAGGACGTGCAGACGCGATACGTCTGCCAATTTCCAGTGCAGCCAGCACTGTGGCGGCCTTAGCCTGTCCCAGCCCTTTGATGTGCATAAGCTCACTTATCCGGGTGATTCCTGCCAGTCGGTTATACAAACCGCCCTCTGACGTCATCTCCCCGGCAATATCCAGTGCCGATTTTTCCGGCGTACCGGTTCTAAGCAAGATGGCTATAAGCTCTGCATCCGTCAGACTTCTGGCGCCGCAGGCAGCCATCTTTTCTCTGGGCCTATCGCACAGAGGAATCTCCTTGATTGTCTTTTGCGGCATTGCCGTCCACTCCTAATTTTGCCAGCATTAAATGCAAACGGGTGAGTGGCAGGCCCACAACGTTATTGTAACAGCCGTTAATTTTTTCTACAAAAACCGCGCCTCGTCCCTGAATACCGTAAGCACCTGCTTTATCAAGAGGCTCTCCGGTAGCGACATAGTCCGCGATTTCAGCGGCTGTAAGAGTGCGGAAAATCACTTCTGTTTCACATACTTCTGCCAGCTGTGTGCCATCAAAGCTTACGGCAACACCTGTCAGTACCTTATGCGTCCTGCCGGAAAGCTCCGTCAGCATACGCACGGCATCAGCAGTATCTTTAGGCTTACCTAAAATCTGATTGTCCAAAACAACGACAGTATCAGCAGCTATCACCGGCACTTTATCACCATAGTCAGCGCATACCGCCTGGCATTTGCCGACAGCATTAGCCAAAACGACCTCATCAGCCATTTTACCAGTGGACAGCTCATCAAAAGCCGCCGGACGCACTTCCGCCTCGATGCCTATCTGCTGCAGAAGCTGCAGCCTTCTGGGAGAAGATGAAGCAAGGATTACCCGCATAATACACTCCTATTATTTACCTGGATTATCGCCCATGTCGATAACCATTTTCTGAACTTCTATTTCAACAATAACAGGCTGCTTGCCCTGACGCATAGCATCACGCTTAAAAATACGCGCATAGTTAATTGCTACCAGCAGCCACAGCACTACGCCGCCTAAAATAAAGTAAAGTCTGTCCATATGGAAGAAGATAGCCAGACTGTTGCCAAAAGCAGCACCGGCTAAAAGTCCCAATACCGGCAAACCATACATAATCAGCTGAGCTTTGCGTTTGTCCAGCTCCTGATATTCTACGCCGACAACTTCTCCGGCCTTAGCATTAACAGGATTCCAGCAATCAAGATATTTAGGCAGGTTGCTGCCTGTACTTTTAGTTTTATCTACCTTGACCTCAGCTCTTTCGCCCTGTCTTTTGATTACAATACCTTTTATATCAGTCATAACTGAACCTCTCTTAATATGCTAAACTAAAAATGTACCAGTAGCCGAAGCCAAAAATAACACCGTAAATAACGATAAATACTAAAATACCTTCCAGACATCTTGGATAACCGAAATTGATATATTCACCAAAAATACCGCGTCTGTTAAAGAAGGTATATTTGGTACGGCGTTTAAACCATTGTGCTTTTCTTTCCGGGCCGATAACCTTTGCTACCAGGAATATATATAAGAATGCTAAAACAAATACCTGGATGATTCTGCTGCAGACCAACACAGGCTCTACATGTGCAATTGCTTCTTCCATGTTTTCCTCCTCAAACCTAACTGTTCTGATTATAATTCAATGTATTTTTCCGGCATCTGTTTGCGCAGATGGTGTACAAACTGATCGCTTGCTTTAAATAAGAGGCCGGCCAGTTTATTCTTCTTGCCTTCTGTGAATACCAGCAGACGCTGCGGATTAGAATCAAGAGAACTGTAACGATGAATATAGTGGCTGATTTTCGTCTTACGGAAAAAGCTCTTGACATATTTGTTGGTAAAGCTTTCCGTACGGGTCAGATCAACAGTATAGCTACGGCTGATACCCCAGCCATGGCTGATTACTTCCAGACGATGATCACGATATAAAATCAGAGTATAGCGGAAAGAAACACGCCAAATCCACAAAAGCAGGAAACAGATATTCATACCCCAGCCCAGAACGTCAATCCGCCCGGTTGTGTAATATCCATATCCTTCATAACTGAACAGCACGCCGATAATCAGCAATGCAATAATTGCCACGACCTTTCTGTCGCCGCTGGCAGATGATTCCTCACGATACAACTCTTCCAAAATATTCCCTCCAAATTTCTCTTTATAATTATAGGAAAACACTTCCCCTTATAAATCTTATTTATTATATCAAATTTTTCCGGCAAAGCATATACTTTCTTAAATACAAATTATGAAGAAAATCGTAAATTTTATTAAAATTAACTGTCTGAAATAATTGCACAAAAAAACAGACAGGGAAATTTCCCCGCCTGTTTTTCAAGCAAACTTAATCATCCGCGCACCTGCCCGCTGCCGTCAATCAGATATTTAGTACTGGTAAGCTCAGGCAAGGCCATCGGTCCTCTGGCATGCAGCTTCTGCGTGCTGATGCCGATTTCCGCACCAAAGCCAAATTCAAAGCCATCTGTAAAACGTGTGGATGCATTGACATATACTGCAGCAGCATCTACACGCAGCTGGAACTTACGCGCATTAGCATAGTCGGAAGTTACAATACATTCGCTGTGCCCGGTACTGTAAACTGCAATATGTTCCATTGCTTCCTCCAGACTGTCTACAACCTTGACAGACAGCCGCAGGTCGCCGTATTCCGTGCTCCAGTCTTCTTCTGTCGCAGCAAGTACCTGACTGCTGAAAGCCTGCACTCTTTCATCGCCGCGGATTTCTACACCGGCAGCAAAATATTTTTCCAGCATAGGCGGCAAAAACTTGCCCGCAATATCCTTATGCACCAGCAATGTTTCCATGGCATTGCATACGGAAGGACGCTGCACTTTGGCATTATAGGCAATGTCCATCGCCATCTGCACATCCGCAGAAGCATCTACAAAAGTATGGCATACGCCTGCGCCTGTTTCGATAACAGGTACAGTAGCGTTCATCACGACAGCTTTAATCAGGCCAGCGCCGCCGCGGGGAATAACCACATCCACCAAACCGTTCATATGGATTAAATCAGTTACTGCCTGACGGTCACTGGTATCAATAAACTGTACTGCACCTGCAGGAATCCCTGCTTTTTCAGCAGCTTCCGCTAATACAGCAGCGATAATTTTATTAGACTGCATGGCCTCGCTGCCGCCTTTTAAAATAACGGCATTGCCGGATTTCAGGCACAGCCCTGCAGCATCGGCAGTAACATTGGGACGCGCTTCGTAAATAATACCGATAACGCCCAGCGGCACACGCACTTTGGTAACGGTCATGCCATTGGCAAGACGGCTGCCGCCAACTACGCTGCCTACAGGGTCAGGCAGTCCTGCTACCTGCTCCAAACCCTCTGCCATACTGGCAATACGCTGCTCTGTAAGCTTCAGACGGTCCAGCATGGAAGCTTTCATTCCTTTAGCCGCTGCCTGCCGCATATCTTCGGCATTAGCCAGCAAAATGTCTGCCTGTCTGTCACGCAGCGCCTGTGCCATCACCAGCAAAGCTCTGTTTTTTACAGCAGTGCTTGTTACAGACAGTTCTGCCGCCGCTTTTTTTGCTGCAGCTGCTTTTGACCTTACCAGTTCATAGGTTTCCATCTTTATCCCCCTCATAAAATAACCAGGTCGTCTCTGTGAATAACCTCGTCAAAATTTTTATGACCTAAAAGCTCTTCAATTTCTCCGGAACGGCAGCCTTTAATTTTTGCCAGTTCCTCTGAGCCGTAATGCACCAGTCCGCGCGCCATTTCATGACCTTGAGCATCTTTGACGCTTACCGTGCTGCCAGCTTCAAAGCTTCCTTCCACACCTGTAATACCCGCAGGCAGAATACTGCAGCCGCCAGCTTTATGCAGTGCTTTGCAGCATCCTTCGTCAACGATAATGCTGCCCATAATACGTGCGCCAAAAGCCAGCCAGCGCTTACGGAACTGCAGTCGATTTTCGCGGCTGACAAACAGAGTGCCGATTTCTTCACCTGCTACAATACGGGGCACAGCATTTTTCTCGGTACCGCTGGCAATAACCAGGTTGATACCGCTGCTGGTTGCCGCCTTGGCCGCCTGAATCTTGGTAGCCATACCCCCTGTACCTCGCAGCGTACCGGCGCCGCCTGCACTTTCTTCAATAGCAGGTGTAATCTCCGTCACTGTATGCACCAGCTTCGCCTCAGGATGCGTCTGAGGATTTGCCGTATACAATCCATCCACATCGGACAGGATGATGACAAGATCTGCATCTACAATGCCCGCTACCAGCGCCGACATATTATCGTTATCGCCAATTTTCAGTTCATCTAAAGCAACTACGTCATTTTCATTAACAATGGGGATAACACGCTGCCGCAAAAGCTCCATAAAGGTATTGCGGGAATTTGTATAACGATGTCTGTCCAGGGATTCCGTCTTGGTAAGCAGCACCTGAGCTACTACCTGTCCATAGTCAGCAAAAAACTTTTCATAGGTGTGCATCAGCACGCCCTGTCCTACTGCTGCTGCTGCCTGCTTGCCAGGTATTGTGTCAGTTTTTTTAGCCAAGCCCAATCTGTCCACACCTACAGCTACAGCACCGGAGGTAACCAAAATCATTTCCTTGCCCTGATTCTGCAGGTCGGATAATTCTCTGGCCAGCCTGTCAATCTGACTGAAATTTCTCTTGCCGTTGCTGTAGGTAATAGTACTGGTACCAACCTTTACTACTATCCTTTTAGCAGCCTTTAAAGCCTCTCTTTCCAAACTCACGCGCTTCATCCCCTCACCATTTTATTTATCTTCTGTTAAAAATCAGTTATTATCCTTATATTCAAAAACCATATCACGGATACGGACAGTCTGTCCTTCTTCCACGCCTTTTTCTTTCAATGCCTCATCAATGCCGAGACGTTTCCAGATTAACTGGAAGCGATACAAAGCTTCGTCGTTGTCAAAATTAGTCATGGCAACAAGACGCTCAATATTCTTGCCGCGTACTTCATAATCGGTGTCAAGGCCTTCCACGATTTCAAAGCTGTCCGGATCAATTTCATCAAAACGGCTCAGCTCTTCTTCATCCTCTTCCGGAACATACTGACCTAAAAGTTCGTAAGCTTTGTACATCAGCTCACGCAGGCCTTCACCAGTTGCGGCAGAAGCTTTTACGATTTCATACCCTTTGGCTTCCACATGTTCTTTCAAACGATTGAAATTTTCTTCAGCTTCCGGCAAATCCATTTTATTAGCTACTACCAGCTGTTTGCGGCGCGCCAGTCTTTCGCTGTGCTTAGCCAGCTCAATATTGATTTTTTCAAAATCGTCTACCGGATCGCGGCCGTCTACACCTGCTACGTCCACAATATGCAGCAGCACTTTGGTGCGTTCTACATGGCGCAAAAAGTCATGACCAAGGCCAACACCTTCGTGAGCACCTTCAATCAGACCGGGAATATCTGCCAGTACAAAGCTGCGCTCTTCATCAATACGCACCACACCCAAAACCGGAGTCAAAGTAGTAAAATGATAAGCAGCAATTTCCGGACGTGCTGCGCTTACCTGGGCAATAATACTGGATTTGCCTACGCTGGGGTAACCCACAAGGCCAACATCAGCCAAAAGCTTCAGTTCCAGTTTCAGCCAGCGGTTCTCACCCGGTTCACCTTTTTCGGCAAAGGTCGGTGCACGGTTAGTACTGGTTACATAGCAGGCATTGCCTTTGCCGCCGCGGCCGCCTTTAGCCGCTACATACTGCTGACCATCCTCAGTCAGATCGGCCATCACTGCGCCGGTAACATCATCGCGCACCAGAGTACCCATAGGCACCTTTACATAAACAGTATCGGCTCTGACACCGGTACAGTTCTTAGTACCGCCCTGACCGCCGCGTTTAGCTACATATTTTCTCTTATAACGGAAATCAATCAGCGTATTCAGATTCTTGTCGGCAATAAGTACTACGTCGCCGCCGCGGCCGCCGTTGCCGCCGTTAGGGCCGCCTTTTTCTACAAATTTTTCCCTGCGGAAGCTGCTCATGCCGTCGCCGCCATCGCCTGCTTCCACATAAATTCTCGCTCTGTCAATAAACATTTTTTATTTCTCCTGTTATTCTTTAATCTGATGGTCTTAAAAATACCTATACTTATTATCATTATAGCCTGTCTTACGGCTTCTGTTCAATACCCGCCAAATAAATTCACTGTTAATTTGCCATTGTCCGCTTCAATAATGTTATAATGAAAAAAATAATAAATGAAAGGAGACCATGCCATGCTGCAGTTAAAGCCCCTTCAAAGTTCGCGCATCACGCTGCTGCCGCTGACTTTACAGCAGTACTATAACTTCATCTATCAGCTGCCGCAGCTGGAACAGGAACTAGAGCTGTATTATCAAGGCCGCCCTGTTGCAGGCACCTTCCGTACAGCACTGCAGCAGCGTTATCTGAAATTTTTAGCTACACGCAGGCAGCCCTTCTTTCATACTTTATGGCTGATAACCTTACCCAACGAACATCTTATTATAGGTAATATTGCCTATAAAGGAAATCCGGACAATAATGGCTCTATTGAAATTGGTTATGGCATCGGCGAAAGCTTCCGCAGCCAGGGCTATATGACGGAGGCAGTGCAGCTGTTAACCACGGCTGCCTTTGCGCTTCCTTCCGTACACATCATTACCGCTGTCACCAGCAATGATAATACCCCTTCAATTCGAGTACTGCAAAAAAGTAACTTTTTTTACACTGGCGCAAGTGATGTTTATTTACATTGGGCAAAATCTTCTGTATAAATACATATAAGTTTTTTCTTATCATTTTAGCATTTCACCGCTTGACAATTTATTATTGTGTTGTCATAATGTAAAAAGTACACAAACTTGTACACAAAACAGTATACAGATTGAAATGCAATGAACGGACAAATTTATCTGCTCCTGCTTCAAGAGAGACGGCGTCTGGTGCAAGCCGTTACAGAACAGATGAAGATACTCACCCGCAAGCAGCTGCTTTGAACTGGGCGCAGCCCTTTAGAAGCAGACGCAGCAGCAGCGTTATGCCGCCGAATCAGCTATTCGGAAAAATGAAGAGAAATTTTAGGGTGGTACCGCGATCTTCGCCCCTATCTGCAAGCGCAGGTAGGGGCTTTTTTATATCCAGCATACCGCAATAAGATTACTTTTATTTTATTTATATTTATTGGAGGAATCAGTTTATGGGAATGACAATGACAGAAAAAATTCTTGCTAAACATGCCGGCCGCGACTGCGTAAGTGCCGGAGACCTGCTCGTTTCCCAGGTAGACATGGTTTTAGCAAACGACATCACCGGGCCCCCGGCTATTAACGAATTTGAAAAAATCGGACGTCCAGTTTTCGATAAAAATAAAATTGCCCTGGTACCCGACCATTTCTCTCCCTGTAAGGATATCAAATCTGCTACAATGTGCAAACGTATGCGCGACTTTGCCCGTAAGCATGAAATAAAAAATTATTTTGAAGTAGGCCGTATGGGCATCGAACACGCCCTGCTGCCTGACAGCGGTCTTGCGGCTCCCGGTGAAATCATCATCGGCGCAGACTCTCACACCTGCACCTACGGCGCACTTAACGCACTCAGTACCGGTATGGGCCAAACCGATATCGGCGCAGCTATGGCCAGCGGCACTACCTGGTTCAAGGTACCGCAGGCTATCAAAGTAAATCTCACCGGCAAATTACCGCATTTTGTCAAAGGCAAGGACATCATCCTCACCCTTATCGGTATGATTGGAGTAGACGGTGCACGCTACCAGTCCCTGGAATTCTGCGGCGACGGCATCAGTGAGCTCAGCATGGCTGACCGCTTTACTATCTGCAACATGGCTATCGAAGCAGGCGCTAAAAACGGTATTTTCCCTGTGGACGCAACCACAGAAGCATATCTTAAAGAACGTGTTAAAGACCGCAGCTGGGAAGCTGTAACAGCTGACGCTGACGCAGTATATGCCCGCGAAATCACTATTGAGCTGGACAAGCTTGTACCAGTTGTAGCTTATCCTCATCTGCCGGAAAATACTCATCCGGCTGCCGAAGGCCGCGACATTAAAATTGACCAGGTAGTTATCGGCTCCTGCACCAACGGCCGTCTGGAAGACCTGGCTCAGGCTGCTGAAATTATGCAGGGACGCAAAGTATGCGACCATGTACGTATGATTGTTATTCCTGCAACTCAGGAAATTTATAAAGAAGCTATGCGCCTTGGTTATATTGATACCTTTATTGACGCAGGCGCGGCTGTTTCCACACCTACCTGCGGCCCCTGCCTGGGCGGCTACATGGGCATTTTGGCAGCAGGCGAACGTGCTGTTTCTACTACCAACCGTAATTTCCGCGGCCGTATGGGCCATGTAGACAGCGAAGTTTATCTGGCCAGCCCCTATACCGCAGCAGCAAGTGCTGTTACCGGCTACATCACCAGTCCCGAGGAGGTAATGAAATGAGTAAGGTTTGGCGCTACGGCGATCATGTAGATACCGACGTAATCATCCCGGCAAGATATCTGAACATTGCCGATTTCAAAGAACTTTCCGAACACGCCATGGAAGATATTGATACTTCCTTTGCTCCCAACGTACAGCCCGGCGACTACATGGTAGCAGGCAAAAACTTCGGCTGCGGCTCCAGCCGTGAGCACGCTCCTGTAGTTATTAAGGAAAAAGGCATCAAATGCCTTATTGCCGACAGCTTTGCCCGCATTTTTTACCGCAATGCTATTAACATCGGCCTGCCGGTACTGGAAATTGGCAGCGAAGTAGAAAAAATCGAAGCCGGCGACCAGCTGGACGTAGATATGAGCAAAGGTGAAATTAAAATTCTTAACAAAGGTATTACTATCCATACCAAGCCTCTGCCTGAATTTATCCAGAAAATTGCCGACTGCGGCGGACTTATCAACTACATTAAAGGAGAGCATAAATAATGAAGATTACTTTACTTCCCGGCGACGGTATCGGCGTAGAGATTGTCGATGCTGCAGTAGAAGTGTTAGACGCTGCTGCAAAAAAATTTGATTTACAGATAGAATATGATAAACAGCTGATCGGCGGCTGCGCTATCGACGCTACCGGCGTACCTCTGCCGGAAGCAACCGTTGCTTCTGCCAAAGCTGCTGACGCTGTACTGCTCGGTGCCGTAGGCGGCCCTAAATGGGATAACGTAGCTCCGGAACTGCGTCCGGAAAAAGGTTTGCTTGGCATCCGCAAAGCGCTCGGTCTGTACTGCAACCTGCGTCCTATGAGCGTTTCCCGCTTTACCGCGCATCTTTCTCCGCTGAAAACAGAAAAAGCAGAAGGCGCAGACCTTTTAATCGTACGCGAACTGACCGGCGGCATTTATTTCGGTCAGCATAATGAAGCACACCTCAATGAACAGGGCGTAGAAGAAGCCAGCGACATCGAGCAGTACACCCGCCCTGAAGTAGAACGCATTGCCCGCTTTGCCTTTGAAGCAGCTAAAAAACGCCGCGGCAAAGTAACCAGCGTTGATAAAGCTAATGTACTTGGCTCCAGCCGTATGTGGCGTAAAATTGTTACCGAGATGCAGGCTAAGGAATATCCTGAAGTTGAACTGAATCATTTTTATGTAGATAACTGCGCTATGCAGCTTATCCTCAACCCTCGTCAGTTTGACGTTATCCTGACCAACAATATCTTCGGCGACATTCTCAGTGATGAAGCCAGCACTATTGCCGGCAGTATCGGACTCCTGCCCAGTGCCAGCCTCGGCGACGGCGCAGGCATGTATGAACCTATTCACGGCAGCGCACCTGACATTGCCGGACAAGGTATTGCCAACCCGCTGGCAACCATCCTCAGTGTTGCAATGATGCTGCGCTATTCTCTGAACCAGCCGGCAGCTGCTGACGCTATTGAAGCAGCTGTAGACGCAGTAATGGAACAAGGCTACCGTACTCCCGACCTGTATGCAGAAGGTCTGAAAAAAGTTTCTACCTCTGAAATGGGTCATCTGGTAGCACAGGAATTGCTCAAATAAGCAGCAAAATATAAAAAGCCTGCTCTTACTCAAATGTAAGAGCCGGCTTTTTTATTTCTCAGCCGTGTACAACAACTTCCAGCTTACCGCTTTCCGGACAGAATATCAGTCCGTGTACCGTTACATCATCCGGCAGCAGCTGATTATTCCGAATCGCTTCCACCGTCTTAGCCACATTTTCACGCGGATGATGGAAGGCATCAACCCATTTGGCAAATTCTCCTTCTACAGCAGCAATAGCTTCCGGTTTAATGCCGCGCGCCAGCATACGTTCCTTTAAAGACTCAGAAGTAGAGTGCTGCATGCCGCAATCCTCGTGACCAACTACCATAATCTCTGTTACGCCCAGCTCATAAACAGCCACCATCAGACTGCGGATAACCTCATCAAAAGGCCCTGTAATCATATTTCCAGCAGCCTTGATAATCTTGGCCTCACCACGAGAAATACCCATAGCAGGCTCTAAAAAATCTACCAGACGTGTATCCATGCAGGTATAAATCGCCAGCTGCTTAGCCGGATATTTGCTGACACCCTCATTACGATGCAGATAACTTTCCGGCAGTCCTGCTACAAATTTCGCGTTTTCTTCTAAGATTTGTTCTAACAATGCCATAATAATATTCCTCTTTTCCTAAAATCTATTTTCAGGCGCTGTTTCTGGCAACAGGTCTCTTTACATATTCCTGTTTTAACGCTGCACTTTCGCCCGCTATTTATGTATCCTTATGGATTATAACAGATATTAAGCGCGGACAGAATATGTTCAAAAAGATTTCTCATTTGCCTGCATAATCATTGCAGGCAGTAGCTACTCAGCATTTTAAAAGCCGAATTTCTTACGGCCGTAAAAGATAAAATATCCAATATAAAGCAGCGAGCAGCCTGCAATCCAAATATATTTATATTGCTGATTCCTGGTATAGCTTGCCGCCATCAGCTCCGGCTCGACGGTCAGATATCTGTTGGTATCCCTGATTGCCAGTACCCTGCTGGAAACGCTTTGCTTTTCTGCAAGTTTCTTATTAGCCGTATATTCCCCTGCCGTATCAAACTGCCAGCAATAAACCGGTTTGCCCTGAGTCTTGTAGTGCAGCACATATACCGTCTTGGTTGGATGCAGACGCCTTGCCCTGCCGAATAGTTCGCATTTTTATGAACATCTTAGAGAAAGTTTTTGTCACAAAACATAGGAATGCGAACCACTTGGGATTTAAGGGGGATGTGAACCGTTCGAATGAAATTGTTGTGTATATAATGAAGTTCAACTTATATCTGTACATTTTTTCTATAACAGGTTTGAAAGTAATGAGTTTTTTGCCTGGCGCAGACTTTGAACATACACGATTATAAATTGAAAGATGAAAGTCTATGTTTGCGGTTTAGATTCTTGCAAGGAATAGGCGATTTTTGTGGATCTATGCTATAATAAGAATAGACCTTTTTAAACATGATGGATATATGATCGCGGTATTAATATTAGAAAACAGCTTAAAATATAGACAGTGGAGGAATATGCCATGAGTCTTGAACCTGGTGGCAGAGCTGATAAATACGGAAATAAATACGAGAATCGCTATCTTGCTAAACTCCTTCTCAGACTTGTCAGAGAAGAGCTTATTTCTATTACTGTTGAACCTTTAGGTGACAATAGTAACTCTGTAGAATTCATTTCCGAACAAAAAGACGGAACTATTAAGCATTATCAGTGCAAAGCCAGTAATACCACACATTCTTCATGGAGTATTTTAGATCTAAGAAAGTACAAAGTTTTTGAGCGAGCCAAAGAAATTATTTCTGCTGACATTAAAAACTTCTACTATTTTATTTCACCTCTGCAATATAACGAATTAGATGAACTGTGTAAGCGAGCTCGAACCAATTCTTCACCTGAGGACTTTATAAATTTTCAGCTGACGAATGACGCTATTAGGCGTATGTTCAATGATTGCGTAGTGGAATTTGGGTTTGATAAAAGTGAACCGTCAGCCAAAGCAGAAACCATGTTATTATTATCGCATTGCTTTTTTGAGCAATATATTACTGGTACAGAAGCTGAGCAGGACTTAGAAGAATACATTGGTACGCTATTTACGGGGAAGGCATCTACAGTTCGAGTTTTGCTGGAACAGTATGCCAATGATACTAACCGTTATGGAGTAAAAATAACAGCCAAAGATGTCATTGATTATTTAGAGGAAAAGAATATCCATGTTCGTAACTATTGCGGCAATAAAACAGTTTTAAATAGAATTCACATTCTAAACAGTACATATTGGGATTCCTATCATGCTATCCACGAAAATCTCGTACATCGAACAGCAACGGATGATATTATTCAAAGTATCAAAGATGGACAATCAGTAATTCTTCATGGAAAGGCCGGTACTGGAAAAAGCGGATGCCTAGAAGAAACGATCCGTTACTTAAAACAAACCAACACTCTTTACCTTGCTGTAAAGCTTGATAAACATGTACCTCGCATATCCGCAGATACTTATGGACAGGATCTTGGCCTTCCGGAATCGCCGGTGTATTGTTTATCGACCCTTGCTGCTAGAAGACACTGCGTCTTGATTCTGGATCAGTTGGATGCTTTGCGTTGGACAAGCAATCACTCCGGTGATGCTTTGGATGTTTGTAAAGAATTTATCCAACAGGCAGAAGCCATCAATAGATATTCAGAAGGAAAAATATCTATTGTATTTGCATCTCGTACCTTTGATTTAGATAATGACAGGGGATTGAAAGAACTGTTTGCATCCTCGGATTCACATGCTGAGTTGCAATGGATCAAGGTAAATGTGAATCAGTTTACTAAGGATGATGTGGTTCAAGTTATAGGTCAAGCATACAATCATCTTTCTTCTCGACTCCAAAAGTTGCTCCTAACCCCATCTTCATTGTACGTTTGGTCCAAGCTCGAAGAAAATGCAAAAAATAACAGTGTTTCCTCAGTTTTTGAGTTAATGAATGCATGGTGGCAGCAGATTCAGAAAAAGTGCATTTCAGTTGGTTTACAATCCGAAGCGGTTATTGCCTGTAAAGATAAAATTGTGATGTCAATGGAGAGAAGAACTGTCTTTTCGCTTCCACGGGCTATCTTTACAGATCAAACAAACGAAATCGATTGTCTTGTTTCGTCAGGCCTATTAAATAGCAATCCAAATACAAAAAGCATTTCATTTGCACATCAGAGTTTCTTAGACTACTTCATAACATCAGATATTTTAGAGAAGATCTATTCGGGTTATGAGCTTAAAGACTTGATTGGAGATAAAAATCATCAAACACCCTTTATTAGATATCGTGTGTTGACAGTTCTTCAAAATTTGCTTGACAGTGATCACATCCTATTTGCAAAGCAGAGTATTGAATTATTAGAAGCTTCTTGTGTGCGATTTTACTTCAAATGCACAGTTTTTGAAATAATCGGACAATGTGATGCCCCTACAGCTGAAATTTACAAAATCGTCGACAAATATATACAAAAACCAGAGTGGTCAGATTATATCACCCAAGTTGTGTTATATGGCCACCCTGCATTTGTTATGCGATTGTTCCCCCTTTCAAGTCATGCTTTCCCCTCAGATAAATATCTGTCACTATTAAAATCTATTAGCTCAAAAGAACCAGATTTTGTAACAGATAGACTGCGTCTTTTTGCGTTTCTGAATGCTGAACAAGATCGCAAAATTTTCTTGACATTATGTCATGATGCAAACGATGATTCTGATGAAATGTTCGAATTGAGAATGCAGCTTTTGCAAAATGATCCAGCACTTTTTCAAAGCTTTTGGGGATTTCCTGAACTTATTAAGCGCTCATCCTCAAGAGCCATAGACCTGTTTGAGATCATTGTCGGGAGTTGGCCAAGCCAAAGAATTTCTTGCCTTTATATCGAAGATTCCAAAAATCTTTCCTGTTATATTAAGCAGTATGCATGGCTACTTGTGACAAAACTATTTCCCAAGATTTGTGAAGTAACATCTAATTATCTCCCGCATTGGCCAAAAGATAGATGGACTCATGATTACAAGGATTGGGAATCAAATGAATTTAAAAAAGCTGCTGTTCGTGATATTACAGAGATTATAAAAGAGGCCTTTGCAGAATGTGCACAATCCTCTTCTAATGAATTAATGGAATTTGTAAAAGGAGTAAAATATCCAATCTCTGCAGTTGGACATGAGTGTATCATGCATGCTGTATTAAATTTGCCCACTTATTGTGCTGACGAGGTGATAGAGTGGATTTTGGAAGATGTTTCTGCAAAAATATTTGTGTTTTCTACAAAGAAGGATAATTATCTAACTTATTCGGCTCAAATAATTAAAAAATTCTCTCCTTTTTGCAGTGTAGCGTTATTCCAAAAACTGGAGCAGTATATCTGTAATTGGAAAGAACCAACTAAGCAGATGGTATCTATATTTAAACGCCGCCTTGATGTAAAGAAAGCACATCATATACCTGTATACTATGCATATTGGGGGCATTTTCAAAAAAACCTTTTACCAAACATGGATGTTTCGCGTTTATCTGTATACTCCAAGCAATTACTAAATGTAGTAAACAGAAATTCTTGGATTCAACTGCCCTATTTTTATTGTGGATTTACCATGGGAGCAGCCAAAACAGTTGTATCTCCCGTAGACAATTATACGGAGCGACTGAGCAATAAGACATGGCTCCAAATTATCTCCACCCCCCAGAACAAAATGAACGATAGGTGGCGCGTATCTGATAACAGACCCTACTATATCGAAGCGAATCATCAAGCTTTTGCATCTGCTCTTGGTAGTCAAGCCAAGCGGGAGCCACTCAGATTTGCCAAACTTGCCTTGTCTTTTCCAGAAAATTGTTATGAGGGGTACATTTCTCATGTCCTGTACGCATTATCTGACAACAGTACAAATGTGGAGTTTGATGTTGAGATTGCAAGCAAGGCTATTCGGCGCTATGGGTACAGTAAAAATCCCAACATTGCGATGGCTATCTCGCGTGTGATTGAAAAACACGCAAACGAGATGTGGCCAGAAGATGTCATCAATATCATTGAGGAAATTGCATTAAATCATCCTCACCCAGATAAAGATGAATACGACGTTATAGGCAGTTCAGATTCTGAGCACAAATCAACTCATTCACTCCTTCAAAATTCAATCAACTGCGCACGCGGGTGTGCTCTCCATGCCATCGCAGCTTTACTTTGGGCGCATTATGACTGGGGAGATAAACTAAAAAATACGATTTTATTAGCAAGCAAGGATCCTAATCATGCTGTGCGTTTTGCGGTAATGGATTGTGTTCTGCCCTATTATAATATCGAAAAGGCTTTTTCAGTTGAAATTTTTACTTCGCTCACTGAAGATGACTTACGTGTTGTTGTTGCTCATGGATATTGGGATATTTTATATCGGGAATATGATAACTGTAACGCTTACTATAGAGGAATATTAATAAAAGCCTGTTTGTCCGAAATCGATGACTTAGCTGAATATGCTGCTGGCTTACTGTGTGCAGTTGGAATCTTTCATAATGACCAAAAAGCATTGCAATTTATCATGTCACATCAATTTAGCGCAAAACAACAAGGCCGAATCTGTTCACAAGCTGTTTCCTCTTTTAATTCAGATGAGTATCATGAAAAGAGTAAGATGATTCTAACCCATTTTATGGATCATTCATCGGATGAGTTGCAAGGGTTCAATCGTCTTTTCTTTGATCGATTCATTGAAATAAAAAGGGATGAAGAGTTTCTGTTTCACTTAATGGAATCGCGGCAAAGTGTTCATCTCTTTCATTCTTTTTTGGACTATCTGTATAAAAGCGATGAAACCATTTGCAGCTTTGCTGTCGTTTTAAAGACAATTGGTAATAGCCTTTCTCAGATTCCACCAGAAATAGGTGAGAGACTTATTGTAACCGACTTGGTAAAATGTGTGGTTCGTTTGTTCGATAAAGGAAAAAACGATCCCTTCATTACTGAAATCTGTTTAAATATTTGGGACCAATTGTTTATGAGCAATCTGCATTATATCAAACCGTTGTCAGATATGATTGATGATTTTGAGTAGAAAAGATACTATAGACTCCGAGATTCTCCTATTTAAGCTTTTAGGAATCCAAACAGAAAATGGCATTGTATAATCCTCTTATTCTACCTAAGGAGGAGTGTACAATGAATTGAGCCTATTGCTTGTATCGGGTATCCACTGTCCAGCAGTTGCCGAGGATGACATTCCCATGCAGCGGCAGGCTTCCGGTTAAAGTTTGAAATCTCGGAACGGACCAAGACCCGGATGCAGCAACTTACCAGTGAGTGCTTCTACTATGGAGGAATATCACCGTATGGTTATAGGCTTGTCAAAACGGGGCGGGTCAACCCCAGGGGACGTGATGTGCATGATCTGCAAATCATACCTGGTGAAGCAGAGGTCATCCGTATAGTCTTCGACTATTATATCCTGTACGGATATGGCGGACGAAGAATTGCGACAGAGCTTGCAACACAGGGTATCTATGCTCGGAATGAGGAAGTGTTCCATCCAAGCTCTATTAACGCATTTTTACACCGATAGTTGTTCACCGTAGTCATGTGCAGAGGAGGGGTTCGTTCACAGCTCAACCCGGAATTGCAAATCATCTCACCGAAAACATTTCAAGCGGCACAGCAAGTACTGGAGCAGAGAAAACAGGGGCAGCTTCCCAAAAAGTTGGTGGGAAGAGCGCATTGGGAAATGTTTACTGCGGCTGTTGTTGAGGAAGGATATTTGCATCAACTGTTCAAAAAACTCATCGAGTGATGGAACACAACGAGAAAATCCACGTCTATAAATGCTACAACCGGGTTCAGCACCGTGAGTGGAGCGGATTGACAAAGAAGTGCTGCGTCAGTTGAAAAGTCATGTGGATACCCATCATGAACTGCAAAAGCTGTACGGAAAAGCGATGGAAGCGGAGTTCTCTATTCGGAAGATGATTTTGTGTCAGTGGATTGAGCGGGTGAATATCTTTACTTATGATCATATTGAGGTGTTGTTCCAAGACGAAATAGAGCTTTTCTAAAGCAGGATATATGCCGTTGAGATGCTTTCGGCGTAGATACTGGAAGTACTGCACAAAGGGAATGCGAACCGCCTTGTACAATATGCTTGGATGTGAATCATTCATTTCCAGATCTTTTCAGTCTTGCCCGAGGGGCGAAGAACAAAAGCAATGATCGTTTCTGGTTTCCTGAACAGCGGAGCGGGGGTTGGCTCGGGAAGTAGGGTGGAAACGGTTGAGCTACAAGCCCACTATTTTTACAAAAAAGTTGCAAAAAAGCCGTGAAATTTATAATTTCACGGCTTTTTGTGGTAGACCTAATCGGAATGAAACAGACGACCTTACGGATGCGAACCATACGCGCTCCCAGCTGAGCTATAGGCCCATATTGGGTTATTTTGTATATTTTCGCTTGACTTATTTGTGTAGTTTGCTGTTTTGTCCGGTTCCGTGTTATATTGCGCTTGCCCTGCCCGTAGCGCCCGTATTCTCCCTTTGAGCAGGCAATACCCGGTAAGGAATAAATTCATAAACTCTCTTGTCTTCATAATCATTGGCAGGCCTGATTACAGCCAGATTCTTTATACCGCTGCCGGCGCCACCCACCGCTACCAGCAGCAACATTATACTGACTGTTTTCACAAAAGTATCTTTGTTCCACATAATTTTTCCCTCTGTTATCCGTACTAATTTTTACCAGTTAATATTTATAATACTATAAATATCAACAATTACTTGCATTGATATCCCGAAAATATTACCAAACCTTTTAACATTCAAAAAATAAGGTAAGTCAAAAGACTTACCTTAAAAGCATTATATTTAATTATCTTAATATAATATTACAATAGTCTTTTACTTTAGAAACTCCAACGCATGCCTGCGTTCCACTGCCATGGAGTTTCTACATCGCCGCCAAAAGTTTTTACTACATCTGCATATACATAGCTGCTGTCAGAGGTTTTGTAATTTACACCAAAACCACATTCATACCAGATATCACCCAAGTCCTGACTATAGCTGTTGCTTACATCATTCAATTGCAGATAAGTATCAGCTTCACCGGCAAATTCATGGAGCAGAGATGCTTTTGCATAGATGCTGCCTTTTTCGCTGATGTTTTTGCCTGCTTCAAAGCCTATTCTGCCTACAAAGCTGTCCATGCCCTCCTGGCTTACCTGCATCGGCTGATTATCTACAGTTGCAGTGTAGTCTTCACCGCCGATTCTCATATAGGTTAACTGTGCCTGCGGAGTGATGTACCAATCATTTTCCATTTCCAATTTCTGACCGTATTCTGCACTGATGGAGCTTCCCCACATGTCATAATCAGCTTTAGTTACGCCTGCTTCTGCATAGTTGGTAAATTCGTTGTTCAGTTTGCCTTGTTTTACTACGATATCGGTATATTGACCTTTATCTCCCAGCCATGTTCCATACAGTGTTAAAGAGGTGCTGTCATTTTCGCCATTACCTTGTGCATAGGTAGTTTGTCCGTCATTGTGGCTGATTGCCGCACCATAGTGCCAATCGCCGGAAACCCAGTCATAACCCATCTGGAAGTAGTTATATTGTTTTTTGAAGGCCCCATCATATTCAAATTCGCCGCGGCTCATACGTGCCCAGATGCCCTGATCTCCTTCACTACTGCGCAGTTCGCCCAGGCGCTGGCTTAAGGTGCTGTCTTCCTGACGCCATGCAACAAGAGCCACGCTTACCATGTTCGCATATTACCCATTGTAGAAGTAGAATCATTATGATGAATATTAGTTACAGAATGGTCATTGCCATCATGTTCTAAGATACCACTGGTTTCACCATTTAAAATACCTTCCCTAACTTTTATAACAGTACCATCACTAACGCCTTCTACAGCATCAGCCATTGCATTAAGCGCTGCATTAGCATCTGCTATATCATCAGCATTTTGTTGTGCTGCAACGGTAAGATCTGCATTCTTAGCATCACTAATATTTACTTCATCAATTTTATCTAAATCGTCTACATTTAATGCAATAAGGCCTTCACCTGTAATCTCATCTACCTCGCTATTACCAGTTACGTTCCAGACAGCATCTTCCATATCAAGACTTACGTCAGATGTATCATCACTTTTAATAGCACCTTCGAGATTGCCGCTGCCGAGGCTAATATATACATTGGAGTTTCCATTTGCTTCAATGTCGCCTGTAATATCAGCTTTTACAAAACCTTCATTTTCACCAATGCTTACATTGCCATAATTATCAGCTATAATATCGCCTTTTACAGTAATATTAGTACCTGCTACTTGAACTTTAGCACATTTGTTTTCATTTATACCATTATTGGCTTTAATAGCAGTTTTACCTTGAATAATTACATCACCTGCAGCACTTAAAATAACTTTATTACTATTAGAAACTGCATTACTTGTTTGCCAATCAGAGCCATATGCAAAAACTGCTGTTCCTTCATCAGATATAATTGTTATACTGCCATTTTTACTATTAATATTTATGGTTGACTCTTTATCTATATCTGAATTATTTAAAATAGCAGCACCCACAGTTGTGCTTTTAGATTTTAAATAAATATCTTTCTCAGTATTGATTGTTAATTCTCCACCCATTTGTGTGAATACTGCATTGCCTGCACCACTAATAATAATACTATTAGCATTAACATCCATTTTACCATACGTAACATGAAAAACCATACTACTATCAGATATTTCAGTAGCATTTATATCTCCTTTAACATCAATCAAGAAGCTACTGTTCGGACCACTATTAGTTGTAAATATGCTACCATCACCGCCCCAGGAACCCTTAACAGAAATATTATTAATATTTTCTATTTTTGCAGTACCACCATTTGCAACTACAGAAATTGCTCATTAGGATCACCAACAAATGTAATATTTTCAGAACCACTTTCCCCTTTTATTATAAAGGGATTATCATTACTTATAGAAGACCCTATTTCCCCCTCTAAAACCTCTCCATCATTAACAATTTTAATATCATCTGCGCTTGCTCCAACCGGTACTGCCAGCATCAGTCCCAGTACAATTGCACTGGCTAATTTTTTGTTCATCTTTTTCATCATTGTCTCTCCTTTATTTTAAGCATCATAATAAATAAAATCTCATTAATTTAAGCACAATAAAATTTCATTTATTATTATGTTTAAATTATACTACTCATGGCCCACCCTGTAAGACATAATTAGTTTTTCTTGCACGTAGTTTTTACAGTCTTGCGGCTGGCACCTTTTTAAACACAAAACAAAAAAGACCTGCTGTGCAGGCCCGCAAAAGATAGAAAGAAATTTTTTAATGGCTATGACTATAATGTATCACGTTTATTTTAAATACAGATTAAACAAAACATAAATCCAGGTAAAATATAATAAAGCGGACGCCTAAGCGTCCGCTTTTACTTTATTCTCTGCGCTTGCATTATCTAATAATATATTTACATCAACAGCTGCAAAAATCACAGGCACAACTATATTTTAGCTGCTTCTTTTGGTTTAAGTCCCCAAAATACCACGTTCATAGCAATAACTATCACTATAACTGCCGCAAGAGAAACCCAAAAGCCCATATCAAGGCCGCAAAAGGAAAGTCTGCCAAATACATACATAAAAATATCGTTCCAGTTCATAGATAAAACCTCCTCTTTAGAGCAATTTGCCATAATGTCTTATATAAGCTTTCTTTAAACTGGTAGCTAACAGCATATACAGCAAAATACACGGAATAAGATAAGCAAAATATGCTGCTGGCAAAGCTACAAAGCCCAGTATTTCTCCTAAGGGAGTAAAAGGAATTATTGTCAGCAGAACAATGCCCAAAAGCGTCAGTAAGGTTAAAGAAGCCGAAGCATGGCTTTGAATAAACGGTAATTTGGCAGTTCTAATCATATGGATGACAAGTGTCTGACTCCACATAGATTCCACGAACCAGCCTGCCTGGAACATGCCCATATATTCAGCCTGTAATTTCATTAACTGTACATCGCTAAAATATTTAGGCAAGTCATTGTATAAAATACCACCAGATACGAATAGCGGGCACAAAACAAAGTACATAAAAATATACGTCGTAAAATCAAATATAGAGCTCGTCGGTCCCAGCCACAGCATAAAGCTGCCCACACTGGAAGCATCCCACTTGCGCGGCTGCGCAATAAACTCCTCATCTACATTATCCCACGGAATAGCAGTACAGGATAAATCATAGATTAAGTTCAGAAAAATCAAATGCACGCTCATCATTGGCAGGAAAGGCAATAATGCCGAAGCAGCCAATACAGAAAATACATTGCCAAAATTTGAAGACGCAGTCATCTTAATATATTTCAGCATGTTGGCGTATGTTTTACGTCCTTCGATAATCCCCTGCTCCAAAACCATCAAGTCTTTTTCCAAAAGAATAATATCAGCCGATTCTTTCGCCACGTCAACTGCCGTATCTACTGAAATGCCAATATCAGCAGCTTTCATAGCAGCCGCATCATTGATACCGTCACCCATAAAGCCGACAATATGTCCGCTTTCCCTTAATACAGTTACAACCCGCGACTTTTGCTCCGGTGCCAGTTTGGCAAATACGTCTGTAGCCTGAGCAGCCTCTGCCAACTCTGCGTCACTCATATTTTCTATTTCTGAGCCTAACAGCATATTATGTACTTCCAACCCTACCTGTTTGCAGATAGTACGCGTAACTTTATCATTATCACCGGTAAGAATCTTTGTTACTACTCCATAATGCTTCAGTGCTTTTATGGCCTCTGCCGTAGATTCCTTAGGCGGGTCTAAAAAGGCCAGATATCCCATTAAAGTCATTTCACATTCATCCTGAACCGTAAAAACATTTACCGGAGAAGGATTATTTTTCTGAGCAATAGCCAGCACCCTAAAGCCTTTATCATTCAAATTATCTACTGTTGCGAGAATCTTATTTCTTATTTCATCAGTTAATATCTGTACGCTGCCGTCATATTCCGCAAACGTGCAGACAGACAGCATTTCCTCTACTGCACCTTTGGTCACCATCTGAGTTTTGCCGGTTTTATCCTGCACTACCGTAGTCAGACGTCTGCGCTTAAAATCAAACGGAATTTCATCTACCTTGGTATAGTTTTCCGATAAATCAAGCAAGCGGGGATCTGCTGCTTCTGCTTCTTCTGTTTTGGCTATGATAGCCACATCCATCAGATTTTTATATCCCGTCTGAAAATAGCTGTTCAAATAAGCATGCCGCAATACCCTAAGATCATCTTCACCATTAACATTAAGGTGATATTCCAGCACAACCTTATCTTGAGTCAGCGTACCAGTTTTATCAGTACACAGAATGTCGATAGCGCCAAAATTCTGGATAGAATTAAGATTCTTGACAATCGTTTGCTTTTTACTCATGGAAACAGCACCTTTAGCAAGACAGGTCGTCACAATCATGGGCAGCATTTCCGGTGTAAGTCCTACAGCAATAGAAATGCCAAACAAAAATGCTTCAATCCAATTGCCTTTAGTAATACCGTTAATAAAGAATACCAGCGGTACCATAATCAGCATAAAACGAATCAATACCCAGGAAACAGCATTAACGCCCTTTGAAAAACTTGTTTCAACACCTTCGCCAGCTACAGCCGCTGCCATAGAGCCAAACAAAGTATAATCTCCCACACATACCACTACAGCCGCAGCACTGCCAGAAACCACATTGCTGCCCATAAAGACGATATTGGTATAATCAATAACATTTTCCTGCGGTAAATTAGTCTGGGAAATTTTTTCTACCGGTTCACTTTCTCCAGTCAGTCCGGACTGGCTGATAAATAAATCTTTAGCTTCCAAAATTCTCATATCAGCGGGAATCATATCACCTGCAGACAAATGAACAATATCGCCTACTACTAATTCATCTATGGGAATTTCTATCTTTTCCTGTCCCTTGCGGGTAACAGTACACGTTGTGGTAATCATGGCCATCAATTTTTCTGCCGCATTGCCACTCCTTGATTCCTGCACAAAACGCAAAGTACCAGAAATTATTACCATGGTTAAAATAATAACTACTGTTAAACAGTCAAAGTCATCGGGACTGCTGCCAAATAACGCCAGATACGGAAATACCATGTCTGTTAAAGTTGACACAACTGCCAGACAAAACAAAATAGCGGTAAACGGATTGATAAAAGCACCGGCTAATCTTTTCAGCAGAGATTTTTTCTTTTCGCGTGTAACCTTGTTATTTCCATACCTGCTGCGATTTTCTTCAACTGCATTTAAATCAAGGCCGCTAAGTGCAGTGTGCATATTATGCAGCACATCTCTGACAGTATTGGTGGCCGCTTCCTGTATGCGCCGCTTTTGTTCCTCTCTAATTACATTTTTTTCAGCAGTAATATAATCCTTTTTCTTATTCATCTGTATGACCTCCTCATTTTACTGAGGTACAGTGGCCCATGAAAGATATGAAGTAGCCGTACCTCGTATGAATTTATCTTTTTCAGAGTGCCCGTCATAATCCATATCTCTCACCTCTCTTTTAGCCAACAGATATATTTATCATCATTCTTGAAGATAATAACGCTTACTTTTGCTGATATACCAGACATCAAGGCCGGCAAGTATACTCCACACTAAAACGGCCGCAATAAACCAGTTATCGCCAAAAACCTGACTAAAGCCTTTGCCTAAAAACAGCAACCCATTACATACAATCATTCCTCCTACATTTTTACATAGGGGAATAATCCTGATTCTTCTTTTTTCTTCACAAGGAGTATTGCGCCAGGCAGATAGATGCGTGTGCAGCTTTCCGCCGGCAAATAATAACCCGCTGAGTGTAAAAGCAGTACCTAAAAAAACACAAGTATAATCCATAGTTTTTCCTCTTTCAACATCCATCAGCAGTTCTAAGATTATTGATCTTAGAAAACAGCCACATAAAATTCAGTAACAAAATATTGAGAATTATGTATATAAAAAGCGTTGCACTGTACCATATTTTTAATATCAAAAAACCGTATGCAGGAAAAAGTTCTGAAATAATAAAGCAGCTTAGTACAAACAAAACATACATCAGCAGCCAATTTACTTCATTTCTAACTGCTGCATTTTCATGTTGCATCACAGCACCTCCCAGCCTGCACTTGTCACTTCCGGCAGCTTTAAAATACTGCTGACAATATCCTCCAAAATATGATTTTTAGACTTGCCCACAGAATAATAATCAGCAATGATTTCCACTTTATCACCTACTACATCACCGCTGTCTAAGTGATTCAGATACAGAGTTTTACAGCTGTTGCTGTTAATAATAAACTGACGGATTTTTGATTCCATGTGTTCCTGACAGGTAACAGAAATACGATAAATCTTCTCTTCCTCATCTCCGCCATAAAGCGGTTTTATCCGCATCGCTAACGGACGAAATAACAAATTAGCCAAAATCAGACTTACCGTAGCCGTAACAGCATAAAGATAATACCCGGAGCTGGCTAATACTCCCACTGCCGCCGAACACCAAAGCGTCGCTGCCGTATTTAAACCTCTGACTGTGCCGCCGTCCTTAAAAATTACTCCGCTGCATAAAAATCCCACTCCGGATACTATGTAACTGGCAATGCGATATACATCATCCGAACCGCATATCAAAGGAAATAAAATAAACAGACAGGCTCCCAATGAAATCAGTATATTAATTCTGATGCCAGCCGCATGGCCAGTTATCTGACGTTCCAGGCCAATACAAAAGCCTAATAAAACAGCTAATATTACACGCATGACAAAATCAACATAAAGCATTCTAAGACCTCCTGCCCATGCCATGAGTATAAAAAAAATCACAAGAAAAGCACATGGCCGAAACCTTGCGATTTTCTTGCGATTTAATAAGAATTTTATAACCTATCGTTAAATTTGTAGCCGATACCCCAGATAGTCAGTATATAAACTGGACTATCCGGATTAGGCTCAATCTTTTTTCTCAGCTTTCGTATAAAAGCCATAATATTACTGTCATCAAGCAAATAGTTGCTTTCCCATACAGCCTGGTAAATCTGTTCCTTTGTAAAAACCTCCCCACGATTACGCGCCAGAAAATATAATATATCAAACTCCTTGGGCGTCAGAGAAATTTCTGTATCATTACGCAGCACGCGACGTAATCTTACATCTATAGAAAGCTCTCCGCAGCAAATAGAATTATAGTCAGCAGCAGCAGTCTGTACTTCTCCTGTTTCCAACAGCAATGAATTTGCCGCTCCGCTTTTTAAATCTTCCATCCCCTGCAGCATTTCTTTAGTGCTCTGCGTGTCTGGAGCAGAAAACCGCAGTTTTTCAATCAGCCAGTTGACTAAAGAGGAATCCATATAAACGAAACTGATATTCTTTTTCATAGCAGATTCCTCCTTTCTAAAATAGTTCCCTATATTTTTTCACATACCATTTTTTAGCTACTGTTACGATGCACAAATAACCGACAACGACTATGCACAAGAAACCAAAGTAGCTCATTGGCAAAGCAGTCAGGCCAATCAAACTGCCGGCAGGTGTAAAAGTCAGCATGGTAAATAGTAAGATGCCCAAAGTAGTTACACACATTACTGAAACAGCCGGCTTACTTTGCAGCAACGGGATTTTCTTGGTACGCAGTAAATGTAAAATCAAAACCTGCGTCCACATGGACTCTAAAAACCATCCTGTATGAAATGCTGCAATAAAAAGATTTTGTTCTTCCTGTCCCGACAGAGAATTAAAATTGCCGCCGCATAATGCAGGGCATAAGAAGAAAAATAAATATATAAAAGTAAGTATATCAAAAACAGAGCTGAAAGCTCCAAAAAACATCATAAATCTGCCTAAATTTTTTCCCGACCAGTCTAACGATTTGGAAATTATTTCTGTATCTACTTTGTCCCAGGGCAGGGCAAGACATAAGATATCATAAAGCAGATTTAATAAAAGCAGCTGCAGCGCCGTCATGGGCAAAAAAGGCAAAAATACGCTGGCAATAACGATAGAAAAAATATTACCGAAATTGGAAGAAGCAGTAATTTTAATATATTTAATCATATTGGCAAAGGCTTTTCTGCCTTCTTCAATGCCTGCCTCCAATACTCTTAAATCCTTTTTCAGCAATACAACATCGGCACATTCCTTAACTGCTTCCACAGCCGTATCAACAGAAATACCTACATCAGCTGCAACAATAGCAGGCAAATCATTCATCCCGTCACCCAGGAAGCCAACAGTATGACCATTTTCCTGCAAAATCTGCAAAACCTGTACCTTCTGCTTGGGAGATAATTCTGCAAACACAGTAGTATTTTCCACTTTTACTAATGCTTCATCGTCATTAAGTACCTCCAGCTCTCTGCCAGTCAGAACATTTTTAGTATCAATACCTATTCTGCGGCAAATAGAGATTGCCACACTTTTTTGATCGCCTGTCAGAACACGTATACCTACATTAACATTCTTCAATTTACAAATTGCATCATGAGCTGAAGTTTTAGGTGCATCAAAGAAAACCAGGTAGCCTAACAAAACCAATTTTTCTTCATCTATATTTTCCAATTGACTATGGTCTAAAAATTTATAAGCTACAGCCAGTACCTTCATACCATCTTCCAGCATCTCGTCTACAACAGCATGTACACTGTTCATTTTATCTGTACTTATTGGTTGGCACTGACCCTTATATTCAATATAATCACAGCGCTGGCAGACTTCGTCAATACTTCCTTTAACAATCAGCAGATTTCTGTCGCCGTCCTTAACCAATACACTGGCCAGTCTTCTTTCATAATCAAAAGGCAATTCATCTAATTTAGCATGCCTCTCTACACACTCCTGCCATCTTCCGCTGCTGCCAGGCATTTTCTGACATTGTAAAATGGCAGTATCAAGATGATTTTTTATTCCCGTATGATACAGACTGTTTAAATAGGCAAAATCAAGCACCTTATTGCTCTCATTGCCCAAAATATCAATATAATATTCCAATAAAAGCTTATCTCCGGTCAGCGTACCCGTTTTATCAACACACAAAATATCCATGCTGCCAAAGCCCTGCATGGCATTGATATTTTTTACAACAGTCTGCTTTCTGCCCATAGCTGCACCGCCTTTAGCAAGACAGGCATTTACTACCATCGGCAGCATTTCCGGTGTTAATCCTACGGCTACAGATAGGGCAAACAGAAAAGCAGCTAGCCAATTTCCTTTAGTGATACCGCAAGCCAGGAAAACTACCGGCACCAGTATGGTCATAAAACGAATTAAAACCCAGGCAATGGAATTGGCACCTTTATTAAATCCATCTTTAATTTTTTTATCGGTATCAGCAAAGCCGCCGTAAACAGTATCATTGCCTACCGCAAGCACTATGCCCTCACAGATACCGCCAATTATGGAAGAACCCATAAACAGAGTATTAGTATATTCCTTGCATGCTTTAGTTTTATCGAACCCAATTGCAGCAGTATTTTTTTCCAAAATATCGCTTTCACCAGTGATAACTGCCTGTGATACAAATACGTTCTTAGCCATGGTCAGACGTATATCAGCCGGAACACGATCACCGGCCGACAGCCTAACAACATCTCCTACTGCCAGTTCCTGAGAAGCAAGTTTAGTCCAGACATTATTTCTGTATACCCATACATTGGAGCTGATCATTTCAGTTAAATGCTCCGCTGTACGTTTAGCACGCATCTCCTGGACAAATCTCAAACAGCCGCTTAAAAGCAGCATGCTCAATATGATTAGAACCGTAGTCATATTACGGCTAAAATTAGAAGCCAATACAACATCAGTAATAAAAGAGATAATAGCTAATACAAATAAAATAATCGAAAAGGGATTGATAAAAGCCCTTTGCAAACGATACAAAACGCTATCAGAAGCACGACCATGCAAAATATTTCTACCGTATTTCTGCTGCATTTTTTCAGCTTGCTCATCAGTATATCCAGCCGCATGAAAATCCTGGTATAAAACATCTAACTCTCTGCAGGCATAATATTGCACACGTTTATGAAGTACAGGCTTACCATTCATTTATTTCACCTCAAGGAAGACTTATCATTTTCTATAATAACATAGAGAGGTATTATTTATACTATTGCAAATCTTGCTTTTTTCTTGTTTTACAAATTATAAAAAGATTAAACAGCTGGATAGTATCGCAAACAGAGCCCAATATACAAGAAAAGCGGACGCCTAAGCGTCCGCTTTTACTTTGTTTTCTGTAATTACAGCACCTGAATATTTTCTACTTCTTCAACAGCATGTTTTTTCGCATAACCGGTAAGGAACAGTGTCAGTGCACCGTCGCCGGTAACATTGCAGGCAGTACCGAAGCTGTCCTGCAGCGCGAAAATGGTCAGCATCAGAGCAGTACCGGTAGCATCAAAGCCAAGTACGCTGATAATCAGACCTAAAGAAGCCATTACAGTACCGCCGGGAACACCGGGCGCGCCGATAGCGAAGATACCCAGCAGCAGGCAGAACAGTACCATAGTGCCAAAAGCAGGCAAGGTTCCATAGAGAACCTGAGAAACTACCATAACGAAGAATACTTCTGTTAATACGCTGCCGCACAGATGAATGTTGGCAAACAGCGGAATACCGAAATTAACCAGGTCTTTGCGCAGAACCTTGGATTTCAAAGCGCATTCCAAAGCTACTGCCAGCGTTGCAGCAGAGGACATGGTACCTACTGCAGTAATGTACGCCGGGCCGTAATGCTTGAGCACCTCCATAGGATTAGCCTTAGCATAAGCACCAGCCAGCAGATACAGCAGTGCCAGCCAGATATAATGGCCTACCATAACGATAACAACAACCATCAAAAATACCGGCAGCTGTTTGGTAATAGTACCTTCATAGGACAGGCCGCAGAAAGTGCAGCCGATAAAGATTGGCAGCAGAGGAATTACCACTTTAGTAACAATTGCCAGGACGATTTTCTGGAACTCTTCCAGAACAGCAGTTACAGTAGTAGCTTTAGTCCAGGCAGCAGCAAGGCCAATCAATACGGAGAACACCAAAGCACTCATAACGCTCATAATCGGGTCGATTTTGAGGTCAAAGAGCAGCTTGGGCAATTCTTTCAGACCTTCAACAGTCGGGGTAATATTCAGATACGGGATAAGGGTATAGCCTGCAGCAGTAGAGAAGAAGGCTGCACCGATAGAAGAAATATAGGCCAGAGTAATCGCTACGCGCAGCATAACGCTGGCGTTTTGACCTAATCTTGTAATAGACGGAGCAATAAAGCCGATAATAATAAGCGGTACGCAGAATGTAATCAGATATCCAAGGAGGCTTTTACATGTAAGTATCACCTGCATCAATGATTCATCCGCATAAAGACCTGCTCCTATACCTACAACAACGCCTAACAGCAGACGCATAGGCAGGCTACTAAAAAAGTTACTCATTTTTCACACTCCTTTGTCTGTAATATTGTTACATATACATATAATAGCGTATGCTATTATTTTCTTCAACTTTTTTTCAAAATTTTGTCAATTTCTGCTGACTGAAAAGTCAGCAGTATTTTAATGTAATTTTCTTTACAGGCTTCATCTATGCCGCTGCCTGTACACAGGCAATCTTGTTCTTATATATAGAACATTTGTATTTTAGATAATAAAAAATCCCGGATAATCAATATCCGGGAAAATCATTATCTGGCAAAAACCCAGTTCATCAGCAGCATAGCGCAGATGGCATTGAGGAAGCTGGCAGACATAAGCAGCGGCCAGTATTTTTTAGGTACATCGGCAACGCCCAGCAGACGGCCCATGTATTGCAGCTGCGCACCCAGCAGGAAGAAGCAGGGCATCAATACAGTAATTGCATGAGCATCCAGCAAACCATTAGCCGCCATATTCGCAGCAAGACCAACAGCAGCAGAGCTGGACAGCCAGGCAGTCAGGATAACGGTAACAGCTTCACCAGGCAGACCGAAGATTACCATGGCCGGACCAAAAACCTCACCTAAGAATTTCATAACGCCCATAATCTGCAGTACCTGAGCTACAGCATAAGCCATCAAAATATTAGGTACCAAATTGTTAATTGCTACATTAAAGCCCTTACGAGCGCCGATAATAAATATATCAAAAGGATTATTTGTCTGATGTTTAGTTTGGGCATTATTGCTCATTCTTGAAATCCTCCTTATAAACAGTATTCAGGATGATACGTACATAAATCGCACCGATAAATTTGAAAACGAACATCAAAATCAGCGGCAGCAGCAGAGGCACGGTCAAATAGGCAAATACGGCAGAACCAATCATAAAGTAGTTGTTGATTAAGCCTGCACCGGAATACTGCCATGAGCCCATAACAGTCAGTTCTTTTTTGCTAATCAGTTTTTTATCATACAGTTCTTTAGTCAATGCAGCACCGGCATCAGTACTCTGCAAGTCGGTAATAAGAGCAAGACCAGTCAGACCAGGCAGACCAAGCAAAGGCTTGAGCAAGGGAGTGAGCAGTCTTTGCGCCGCTCTGATAGCACCGTAATGGTCAAGAACTTCAATACAGCCGATAGCAAACATAACACTGGGAACCAAAGACAGCGCGAACATAAAGCCGCCTCTTGCGCCAAGGCCGCCGCTGCCGACAAAGGTATCCTTACCTATATTCTTAATAGCACCAAAATTACCTACCAAAGTAGTAAAGTCAAAAGCTGCCAGCCATTTCATATCGGGGAATTTTACCATTAAGCCCGAAAAAAACAGAACGGCAACAATTAACGCGATAAAGGCCTTAGGGCCAGCTTTCCATTGGTCAGAATCAAAATTCTGCATGGTTTCTTGTTGTTTTTCTTCTTTCATCTTACCCTCCAATAATACAAATAAAAAAGTCCAGTTGTTACACTGATTGCGTAAATTATATTGTTTTCGTACAATATTGTCAATATTTTTTTAATTACTATTTTTAAAAAGCCACTTTGTCCTTGAATTATTGTATACTATGTGATAAAATTCTCATATATTTAAAATATAGGGCAGCTGACTTATATAAACAGCGCCCAACAGCCGTCCCGGCTATTTTTTGTTTATATTATGAGGAGGTTTTCTGTAATGACAGTATTAAATGCCAAAGACATTTATCAGGATCTGCATCAGATTCCTGAGGTTGGTTTTCAAGAATTCAAGACTTCTGCTTATCTGGCAGACGCTTTAGAAAAAATAGGCTATAAAGTTACCCGCAACGTAGGCGGCACCGGCGTTATCGGTGAAATCAAAGGCAGCGAGCCCGGCCCCGTGCTGATGCTGCGCGCTGACATGGACGCACTGCCCTTTGTCATCAACGGCGAACACAAAAATATCCATGCCTGCGGCCATGATGCTCACTGCTCCATGGTCCTGGCAGCAGCCTCCGAGCTGTACGGTAAAATCAAACGCGGTACTCTCCGCATCCTGTTCCAACAAGGCGAAGAAGTACTGAACGGTGCACTTTCCGTTATCAAAGCAGGTGCTATTGAAGATGTAGATATTATACTGGGCCTGCACATCCGTCCTATTCAGGATATTCCCTACGGCACACTTTCTCCTGCAGTAAAACATGCCTCCAGCACCTTTGCCAAAATCGTAGTCAAAGGTCAAAACTGCCATGGCTCCCGTCCGCATCTTGGTGTAAACGCCATTGAAGCTGCAGCAGCTATCATCACCTCTGTTGCTGCTATCAAAATTAACCCCAATGTTGCCTGGTCCTGCAAACCGACCATTATCAGAGGCGGCGGCGTAGCAACCAATATTATCCCCGATATTGCCGAAGTTACTTTCGACATCCGTTCTCAAACCAATGAAGATATGACCCTGCTGTTAGACAAAGTTCGCTGCGTAGCAGAAAATGTAGCAGCCGCTTACGGCGCTGCTGCAGAAGTAATCCTGCCGGACAGCATCATTCCTGCTGCTACTCTGGATGAAGAACTGACTGCAGAAGCAGCAGAATGCATTAAAGAAGTTGTAGGCGAAGATAAACTGGCACCCGAGCTCAACAACCCCGGCGGCGAAGATTTCCACTACTACGCAAAAACCTATCCTAAGCTTAAAGCGGCTTACATCGGTGTAGGCGTAGGCGCAGAACCCGGCCTGCATGATCCTAACATGCACTTTAATACCGATGGCCTGCAAAACGGCGTAGATTTCCTGGTAAAAATGACCCTGAAAAAATTAGGCTAAATTAGGCTGAAAATAACAAAAGGCTTATGCAGTTTAAACTGCATAAGCCTTTTTTATTATTCCTCACTGTAAACAGTCAATGCTTCCAAAGCCAGAATGTAGCCGGTAAATCCCAGTCCGCAAATCTGCCCGGTACAGCCTGCGGCAGTAACAGATTTATGTCTGAATTCCTCACGCTTATGGATATTACTGATGTGTACCTCGATTGCAGGTATATTAACCGCTTTTAACGCGTCCAAAATAGCTACACTGTAATGAGTAAACGCAGCCGGATTGATAATGATACCGTCATACACGCCATAAGCCTGCTGAATTGCCGTTACGATATCACCCTCATAGTTGCTCTGCAGCAGCTCTACCTGTACACCCAGCCTTGCTGCTGCTGTCTTAATCAGCGCACATAAGCTGGCATAATCGCTGTGTCCATAAATATTTTTCTCCCTAACACCCAGCATATTGATATTAGGTCCGTTAAGTACCAGTATCTTCTTCATATCAGGCCTTCCCTTCTGGCATAATTTACGATTTTGGCAATCGCCTCATCTGGCTTGCCGTTATTACCGATAATATAGTCCGCATACTTTTTATATAAATCACGGCGCTGTTCATACAAATTGAAAATTTTCAGCTTATCATCTGCCAGCAGCGGACGATGATTGTCATGAATGCAGGTAATAATATTTTCCGGGCGACGGTTAATATAGATAATAACGCCGTTTTTCCGCAGCAAATCCATATTCTCCTCACGGGTCACTACGCCGCCGCCGGTAGCGATAACAGTACCTTCCATAGCCGCAAGATAGGCAATAGTCCTTGTTTCTGCCTGGCGAAAAGCATCCTCGCTGATTTTGAAAAAATCTTTAATGGACTTTTGTTCCCTCTCTTCCAGTACTGCATCTGCATCGTAAAAGGGACGTTTCAGCTCCTGCGCCAAAATTTTACCGAAGGTAGATTTACCGCAGCCAGGCATTCCGATTAGAACAAGATTTTTTTTCATAAGCATTTCTCCAGCTCTGCCATAATTTTTTCAATCAGCTCACTGCCATAGCTTTCTCCCTGCCAGATTTCCTGCGCTGCTACCGCCTGCGCTACCAGCATAAAAAGTCCATTCACTGCCTGATGTCCTGCTTCCTGTGCCTGACGCAGGAACAGTGTCTGTGCCGGATTATAAATCAGGTCTACAGAAGCAGCAAAGGCAGCACTGATTTTCTCATTTACCGGACTTGCCTCCACGGCCGGATACATACCTACCGGAGTACAGTTAACAAGCAGACTTCCAGTAAGCTTTTCCAGTTCAGCATAGCTGATAACCTGCAGCTGGGGTGCTATCTGATAAAAATATTTATCCACCTGCTCCGGCGAGCGTGTTGCCAAATACAGCTCGCCTGCCTGCTGATTCTTTAAATAGCTGACTACGGCGCGGGCAGCACCGCCGCTGCCCAAGACCACGGCAGTTTTTCCGGCAGCATCAATGCCATTATACTCCAGCATCCTGCCAAAACCGAAGTAATCTGTATTGTAGCCAAAGGCACCCTGCTCAGTAAAATGAATAGTATTAACTGCGCCGATAGCAGCAGCCTCTTTTGCTATACCATCTAAAAGCGGCATAACTGCAACCTTATGCGGTATAGTAACATTGCAGCCTGTAAACCCATCACTGCGCAGCTGCTGCAAACGATGCGGCAGTTCTGCCTCCGGTGTTTCCAGCAGCTTATAACTGCCCTTTTTGCCTGTGTAGCTGAAAAACAGCTCGTGTATCTTAGGTGAAAGGCTGTGTCCCAGCTTGCCGCCTAATAATCCGTATTGCATCCTGCTCATTCCTTTCGGCAATCAGCCCGATAATTGCCCAGTATCTTTAAATAAGTACAGTTTTTGCGTACCTCTTCCAGCGCATCCTTCACGGCATTATCCTGCAGATTGCCGGTAACATCTACATAGAAGAAATACTCCCAGGACTTGCCGTCCATGGGACGAGATTCCAGATTCATCAGATTCAGACCGCTGTGATAAAAATATCCCAGCAGTTTATACAATGAACCTGCTTCGTGCTTAACCGCTGTTATCAAAGTAATCTTGTTTGCCGCCGCATCTTTTTCCGGCTGACGGGCAATAACAACAAAGCGGGTAAAATTATTGGAATTATAGTTGATGGCAGGTGCCAGTACCTTCAACCCATACAGCTCGGCTGCCTTACGGCCCGCTACTGCACCTAAAGTAATATCCTGCGCAGCTGCTACCTTTTCCGCGCTTTTGGAAGTGCTGAAATAAGGAATCTGCTGCATCTGCGGATAATCACGGAAAAACTCTTTACTTTGCGCAAAACCCTGCGGATGAGAATAGACCTGAGTAATACTCTGCAGGCTGGCTCCGCTGCAGCCTAAAAGATTCTGTTCAATCCTGATGCAGCGTTCGCCTACGATACTGCAGTCATATTTGCGCAATAAGTCATACGCCTCCGTAATACCGCCGGTAGACGAGTTTTCTATGGGCAGCACGCCGTAATCCAGCTGACCGCTGCTCACGGCACTTACTACCTCTTCAAAATGATTAAAATGCTGCCGTTCATAGCTGCTGCCGGCAAAATATTCTTCCAGTGCCTGATGAGTAAAGGAGCCGGGAACACCAAAGCAGCCAATCTGCAGCACTTTATTTTCTTTTTCTGCCAGCGCTGCTTCTTCCAGCTCGCAGGCCGCGTCGATAATAGAACGCATAATACCGCCTACTGCACCGGCATATTGCTGATTTTCCATCAAGCCCTGTACTTTTCTGATAACCTGCGCTTCCCGCGCAGCATCCTTCACCGGCAGCCCCTTGCTTTTTTTATACTCTGCTACCTGCATTACCAGCTGCAGCCTTGCTTCCAGTACCTTAGCCAGTGCGCGGTCCACTTTATCTATCTGCTGCCTGATGGCCCCTAAATCCAATTCACTCACTGTTATCTCTCCCATTTTTTAGCTTCCAGTAATAAATCCCAAACCGTCCAGGCAGTTACAGCCTCAATAACCGGCACTGCTCTTTGTACGATGCATGGATCATGGCGTCCGGCAATTTCCAGCTCAGTATCGCACTGATTAAGCAGACTGACTGTCTGCTGCTTTCTGGCAATAGACGGTGTCGGTTTAATCGCTGCTCTGAATATTAAAGGCATTCCGTTGCTGATGCCGCCTGTAATACCGCCGTTATGATTACTGTATGCCGTTACCTGACCATCTGTATAATGCAGCTGGTCGTTAGCTTCTGCCCCTGTCAGTTCTGCCAAAGCAAAACCGTCGCCAAATTCAACGCCTTTGACAGCCGGTACGGAAAACAGCGCATGGCTCAGCCTGCTTTCCAATGAATCAAAATACGGCGCGCCGATACCTGTAGGCAGATGCTGTACAATAGTTTCCACTACACCACCTACGCTGTTGAGCTCTGCTTTTGCCGCCAAAATGCGCTGCTGCATTTTCTCACCCAGCGCATCATCCAGCACACAGAAACTTTTCTTACTTAATTCCGTAAGTATTATATCATCAACCCCCATGGGATTGAAATTTTCTTCCTTAATATCGGCAATACGCAGAATGTGCGCACCCACAGTAATGCCCTGCTGCGCCAAGGCCTGCTTGGCCACTGCACCCATGAATACCAGTGGTGCTGTCAGCCTGCCGGAAAAATGTCCGCCGCCGCGATAATCATTATAGCCGTGATAATGAACAAAGCCAGCGTAATCGGCATGACCGGGGCGCATTTTGTCTTTTAAAATACTGTAATCCTTAGAATGCTGGTCGCTGTTGGCAATAATAGCGCACAGCGGCGTACCGGTAGTATAGCCGTTAAAAAAGCCGCTCTGAATCTGAAAGCTGTCCGCTTCCTTGCGCGGTGTGGAAAACTTATCCTTACCAGGAGCGCGCCGAGCCATTTCCTGGGCAATCTGCTCCGTATCCAGCGCCAGTCCCGGCGGCAGTCCGTCAATCACAAGACCGATGGAAGCGCCGTGGGATTCGCCGAAAATACTCATTTTGATATTCATACCATAAATACCGCTCATGCCAGCACCTCCATTTTACCGCCTGCCTGCAGATAATCCTGCCAAAATTCCGGATAGGACTTGGCTACACTGGCTGCACCCGTCAGTGTAAAAGGCTCATTGCAGGCAGCCGCTGCCACCGCTAAACTCATGGCAATGCGATGGTCATTCCAGGCATCTACCTGCGCACCGCCGCGCAGGCCTTGCGTGCAGCCTTCAATAATAAGTCCGTCCGGCAGTTCGGTAATCTTTGCTCCCAATTTATTTAACTCGCTGGTCATGGCAGCCAGACGATCACATTCCTTAATGCGCAGACGCGCTGCGTTGATAATCTTTGTCGTACCTGCACTTACCGCCGCCAGCACCGTCAGTACCGGGATAATATCTGGACAGTCGGCAGCGTCGATAACGCAGCCAGCAGTGGTACTTTGTTCTGCAGTTACTGCATCCTGCTCCTGGGTAAGCTTGGCTCCCATGCACTGCATAATACTCAGTACAGCGCGGTCTCCCTGCAAGGAATCTGCAGTAAGGCCAGTGCTGCTTACCTGCTTGCCTAAAGCTCCTGCCACCAGCCAAAAAGCTGCCTGCGACCAGTCGCCTTCCACATTGCTGTTTTGCGGCTGATACTTTTGTCGGCCAGGTATTTTATATAATCTGTGCCCTTCATTTTCTATTTTAATGCCATATTTGGCAAGACAGCTCAATGTCAGATTTACATAAGAAGCTGATTCCAGCGGCGAAGTTATTTCCAGTACTGAATCGCCCTCCAGCAGCGGCAGAGCAAACAGCAGACCGCTGACATACTGACTGCTCACATCTCCTGGCAGTTGATAATGCCCTGGTTGCAGCCGACCGTTGACAGTTAAAGGCAGCTGACCATTTTCCGTAGAATAGCCAAGCTGCTGACTGTCAAAAATATCATAATAAGCCTGCAAGGGACGGCTTACTAGTCTGCCATGTCCCGTAAGCGTAAAAGGCTGACCTAAAAGCGCTGCCAGTGGAATAATAAACCGCAGCGTAGAGCCGGACTCCCCGCAGTCAGCTCCACTTTCTGACGCTGTCAGCTTGCCGCTGCCGGTAACACGCAAAGCCGTGCGTCCGGCAAAACGACTGGGAACATTTTCTATCTGCACGCCTAAAGCCTGCAAACAGCGGCAGGTAGCTTCAATATCCTTAGACATGCTGATGTTGTCGATAACGCTGGTCCCCTGCGCCAGTCCCGCACAGATTATCTCTCTGTGTCCCATGCTTTTAGATGAAGGAATATGTATTTTTCCGTTAAACTTCGTAGGTGCAATCAGTACCTTATCCATAATCTACCCCAAATACTCCGGCAGCTGCTTCCAGTCTATTTTTTCCAGCTTGCCGCTGCCGATTTTTTCCAATATCACCAGGGTAATAGAGCTGCCCTGTTTCTTTTTATCTCTGCCCATAACCTGCAGCAGCTCCTGCCGCGGCGCATCTGCAGTAAGCGGCAGGCTGTATTTTTTAAGCAGTGCAGCAAGCCGCGCTGCCGTTCCTTGTTCCGTCATGCCCATAGCTTCTGTACGCAGCGTCAGCTGATACATGCCGATAGCCACGCCTTCACCATGAGTATAGCCGCTGTAGCCATAATGCTGCTCTACAGCATGACCCAAGGTATGACCAAAATTAAGCAGCATGCGCAGACCGGTATCAAATTCATCCTGCTCCACAATACGTGCTTTAATAGCGCAGCAGTCGGCAATGATATTTTCTGCTGCCACCAAAAGCTGCTCATCATCTGCGCAGGCTTCCAAATCAGCAAACAGCTTGTCATCACTGATGCAGCCGTATTTAATCGCCTCCGCCAGTCCGTCATGCAGAAAGCGTATCGGCAGTGTCTGTAAAAGCTGCGGGTCTATATAAACTGCCTTAGGCTGATAAAACGCGCCGGCAAGATTTTTGCCTGCCGCAAGATCCACTGCCACTTTGCCGCCGACACTGCTGTCAATCTGCGCCAGCAGTGAAGTCGGTATCTGAACAAAGGCGATTCCGCGCATAAAGCTGGCAGCAGCAAAACCGCCTAAATCTCCGGTTACGCCGCCGCCCAAAGCAATAAGCACATCACTGCGGATAAGTCCCAGCTGCGCAATTTGTTCCAGTACGGAAGCCAGCATCTGCATATTTTTGCTCTGCTCACCGGCCGGAATAACAATCTGAGCTGCCTTAAGGCCAGCTTCTTCCAGACTTTGCTGCAGAATACCGCCATATAACGGGCCTACGTTGCTGTCGGTAACAATAACCGCCTGACGCGCCTTTGGCAGCAATGCATGTACTTTGCCGCCAACCTGCGCTAAAAGTCCGTTATCTATCTCTATGTCATAGGCCTTAGGCCCCAAATCCACATGAATCTTCCTCATCAGTACAGTTCCTTTCTGCGTGCAGCTGCCCTGCTCATCATTTCACGCAGCTGCTGTCCGTCACCGCTGCGCAGGGCATCACGCCACAGCTCAAGCTGACGGATATATTCTTCTATCTTATCGGCCACTACTTCTTTATTACTCAAAAAAAGCAATGTCCATAAATCCGGATTGATATCTGCTACACGTGTCGCATCGCGAAAGCTTCCGGCCACAAAATAAGGGGTTTTCTCATTATAAGACTGACTGTTAATTAAAGCTACTGCCGCTGCATGGGGCAGATTGCTGGTATAGGCAATAATGCTGTCATGCTCCGCAGGTGTTACCCGTACAGTATTACGGCAGCCAAGGGCTGCAGCAAATTTTTTCAGCCAGCTGATAGCTGCTTCTGTATTATGCGCAGACGGCACCACAATATAATTGGCCCCCTGAAAAATTGCCGCATCCGACATGGCAAAACCGCTGCTCTGCTTACCTGCCATGGGATGCCCAGAAATAAATTCCATACCGGGCTTTAAAAGCGCCTGTACTCTTTCAGGCAAATTGTCTTTCACACCGGCAACATCTGTCAGCAAAACGTCTGGCTTGAAAAAACCCACGTTTTCTTTGACAAAGCTTTCCACTGCATCAGGATACAGAGCGCATATAATCACATCCGCTTCTGCCAAAGTACTGTCGCCCTGCAGCAGTGCCGCATCTAAAAGGTCCTGCTCTGCTGCCTGCTGCAATACTGCTTCATCTCTGTCGATGCCGATAATGCGTTTTGCTTTAAGCTTACGCAAAGCTTTGACATAGGAGCCGCCGATAAGGCCGATACCTACTACTGCAAAGCATAATTCCTGCCAATCCTTGTTCCAAAACCCCTCAATCATTGTTCCACCTCATCTGCCATACTACCATACTACAAATTTATATACTATTTTTTATTATAAATCGCGTCCTACAATCTGAGCAATGCCTTTCAGCTCGCCCATCAGACGGGCAAAGCGTTCCGGTTTCAGGCTCTGCGCACCGTCGCACAGCGCATGCTCAGGATCATTATGTACCTCGATCAGCAAACCGTCCGCACCTACTGCCACAGCAGCCTTAGCCAGCGGCTCTACCATCCACCACATGCCGGCAGCATGACTGGGGTCTACAACTACCGGCAAATGGCTGAGTTTTTTTACTGCCGGAATAGCACTTAAGTCCAAAGTATTGCGGGTATAGGTTTCAAAGGTACGGATACCACGTTCACACAGGATAACATTGTCATTGCCGCCTGCCATAATGTATTCGGCAGACATAATCCATTCTTCAATGGTTGCGGAAAGTCCGCGTTTGAGCAGGATAGGCTTACGAGTTTTGCCCAGCTCTTTAAGCAATTCAAAATTCTGCATATTGCGTGCGCCTACCTGGATAAGGTCAACGTCCTCAACGAAGCGTTCAATCTTATCAGCAGACATAATCTCTGTAACGATGGGCAGGCCGGTTTCTTCCTTAGCAGCTTTCAGATAATCAAGGCCCAGTTCTTTCAGACCCTGGAAAGAGTACGGGGAAGTACGGGGCTTGAAGGCACCGCCGCGCAGCATTCTGGCACCGCCCAGCTTAACAGATTTTGCTACCTGGATAACCTGCTCGGAGCTTTCTACAGAGCACGGACCTGCGATAACCTGTATCTTGCGCCCGCCTACCGGCACACCGCAGACATCGACAACACTGTCCTCAGGATGGAACATGCGGTTGGCACGTTTGAAAGGTTCCTGTACACGCATTACCTTGTCTACACAATCATTAACTTTCAGCAGGTTCATATCCAAAGTACTGGTATCACCAATGATACCGAAGATAGTCATGTTCAGACCATTAATCTCATTAATCTGGAAGCCCTGTTGTTCCAGATTTACTCTTATTTTTGTTTTAACATCCTCCGGTGCGCCCGGTTTAAAAACTATAACCATTTTTACCTCTCCTTTATCAATACCTGTTAAAGTCTATCAGTAATTATTTATCTTGCAGCGGCAAAATAAAAGCGGACCCTCGTAAGAGAGCCCGCTGTAAAACGCAAGTTTACGATGATATGTTCAAATACCACCCGGAAGGCATCTATTTACGATTGAACTGCTGTATGAATTTTGGCATGCAAAAAATCCGGTGCTAAAGTAAAAGCTAAAGACCGGTGCAAAATAAAAGCCGTATTCAATTGCAGTTTTCTTTAACATAGATTCCATTTTTCTCACCTGCAAGATAAATAATTAAGCATCAAAACTTGATTACGCAAATTTTACCGCTTTTAGATTATCCCGTCAACAAAAACACTGTATTTTTTTTATTCTTAACAATTTACACTTTCAACTGTAAATTATATTACATTAACACAGCTTTAATGCCACTGTACAGCATGCCCAATGCTCCGCCGCAGACAATAATCAGCGACAATCTTCTGAAAAGATGCTGATTAAGCTTATAAAACAGTTTTTCACCCAGCCACCAGCCCAGCAAAAGAGCTGTCATACTGTACAGCACGCTGCCCTGTTCTACGGCAACATACTGCATTGTACCGGCTAAATAGCTGCCGATAAGCATCAAGGTACCATTCAGACCAAAACACCAGATCATATTGGCACGCATCAAATCTTTTTCCATATTCTCGTTCAGGAAATAGAGAACCAAAGGCGGCCCGCTTACACTGGTTGCCGAACCGAAGAAACCGCTCAGAAAACCTGCTGCCAGTCTGCCCAGCGTCTTATTAGTTATCTTAAAATCTATTTTGCGTCCCATGAGGAAGGTAGCTGCCAGCAGAATTACACCTAAAAAGATTTCCAGCTGCTCAATACTGATGACTTTCAGCGCCACGCTGCCCGGCACAATGCCCAGCAGACTGCCAAAGGTTACTAAGAGTACAGTATGCCATTCAAAATTACGGCGATTGCGGATCATGGTAATGGCACGCAGAACAAAACCTGCCAAAAGTACCAGCACTACAGCTTCCTTAGCATCCATGAAAAGCGTCAGCAGCGGCGTAGCCACCAGTGCAAAGCCAAAGCCGGACACCGTCGCAAAAAAGGCAGCCAGCAGTACTACCACTGCCGTCAGCATAATTTCCATCTTTTTCCTCCTGAAAAAATACATGTACCGCCGCTAGGACGATACATGTAGATATATAAGCTATTATTTTTTATTGTCTTTCAGATAGGTCCAGCCGTCTTCCTGATAGATGCGGCCTTCTTTCATCAGATGACCCAGCGCACGCTTGAATGCAGCCTTGCTGATGCCAAATTTCTGCTTGATGATTTCCAACGGTGTGCTGTCGCAGTACGGCATTCTTCCACTGCGTTTTACCAGATAATTATAGATTTCTTCGGCATCTGCAATCAGGGCATTTTCCTTCTGCAGGCGCAGAGAAATATTCAGTCTGCCATCCTGACGGATATAGGTAATGCGGCCGGTAACTTCCTGACCAAAGTCAAGTCTGCCTCCGGGCACTTCACTGCGGTGCAAAAACGCCAGAAAACGCTGATTAGTAAAGATAAAGAAACCTTCCGGCAGAATATTATAAATAGTACCGGTAACCTTATCGCCTACCTTAACACCTTCGGCCGGTTTGGAAGCGCGTACCATATCTTCTTCTACACGCATGGTAACAGCCTGACGGCCGCTCTTGTCACGATACAGCTTAACCCATACCAGCTGGTTAGGGCTTACGTGACCGCGCATCTGGCTGTAGGGCAGAAATACGCCGCGTTCCGCACCGATGTCGACAAAGCCGCCGTCACGGGTAACGCTGAGCACGCGTACATAACCCAGCTGCCCTTCACGCATTTTTGGCAGCTTCATGCTGGCAGTAAGACGCTTGTTAGGGTCAAGATACAGATAAACCTTAACATCGTCACCAACCTGCACAGGAGCAGTCTGCTGCAGCTTGTGCAGCAGGATATCGTCACTGGTATTGCCGGTGCCTGCATCAAGAAACGCACCCATCTCGCTGATACGGGCAACCTTAAGGGTTACCACATCACCGGGACGGTATTTTACCTGTTGTTTCTTCTCAATCATTCTTCGTTCTCCGTAAATGCTTCAGAAGGAGCATCTGCCCACAGCTGTTCAATGTTATAGAAATCGCGCTCTTCTTCCAGAAAAATATGAGCTACGATATCGCCGTAATCCAAAAGTACCCAGCGGCCGTCAGCATAACCTTCCTTATGAGCAGGAAAAACGCCCAGTTCTGCCATCTTATCTTCGATATTGTCAGCAATAGCTTTAACCAGAATATTATTGGAAGCACTGCAGATAACAAAATAATCAGTTACGGGAGACAGTCCCTCCATGTTCAGCATCAGAATGTCCGCAGCTTTTTTATCATTTGCAAAAGCAGCTATCTTCATTGCCATTTCTTTAGTAGTCATTAAATCAACCTCCAGTATAAATTACATATTTAATTCAGTTGTTTCTCCAGTATCGGTGCTGTCTGTTTCGCCGTCTTCCTTCATATAGGGAATACCCAGCTCGTCCAGCGATTTATTAACAGATTCCGTATCCGTAGCCCAGTAGCTTACGCCGCTGCTGTCGTCAAAACGCCCGTACAGCATGCCGCTCTTAATCTTGTCATCGCCAAAGATTTTAAAGCTGTTGGCAGCCTTGAGCATGGTTAAGGTATTTAAATCTGTTTCCACATGCTTATCCAGTGTAGCTAAAAGATTGCTTATCTGCGCCACGTTCTGAATAGAAAACATCTGCTCTGCCGCTGCGCGCATAAACTTCTGCTGACGCTGTACGCGGCCGATATCACCTAATTCATCCTTACGGAAACGAACATATTTGCCGGCTGTTTCGCCATCCATATGCTGATAACCATGTTTAATATCAATCACAAGGTCAGCATAGGGGTCTTCGTAGTACATATCGTTGTCTACATAAATATCTACACCGCCAATCAGATTGACGATATCAATAAAGCCCTGCCAGTTAGCCAGAATATAGTAATGGATAGGCACGCGCAGCAAATTTGCCACAGTCTGCTTGGCCATCACCACACCGCCGTAAGTATAAGCGGAATTTATCTTCTCCGGGTCAACATGTCCGGGCAGGATTACCTTGGTATCACGGGGAATGGAAAGCACTGCCACCTGATTTGTTGCCGGGTCAAAGCTTGCCAGCAGTATTGCGTCTGTACGCTTGGGCTCAGTAGCCGCTGCCTCACTGTCGCCATCATCTATACCTAACAGCAGGATATTAATTCTTTCATTAAGCTTTTCATCGCTGACAATTTTTTCGTCGGCGCCGATAATCTTCGCCTGCGGAGGATTTATCAGATTGTCGTACACCCAGACGCTGCCCCAGAAAGCCGCCGTAAAAAAGGCAGAGAGCAGTATCAGCAAAAATACCAGCCTGCCCCAGCGCAGCTTGCGCTTTTTGTGGACAGGTCGATTTATCCTGTTATCTTCCATTAACCTTTAAACGCTCCACATCTATCTCTGTTTTTAAACTTGCCTGCCAGCTGATTATAACCGTAGATACAGTTAGGATGAATCAAAAGATCATATTCCAGCAGGTAACGGATGGTCTGTCCGTAAGCGCACATCATAGCTTTTTCCATATCTTCTTTGGCCAGCTGGCGCATTTTGTTAATTCCCGGAAAATCGCGGGTCGGCTCCAGCAAATCTGCCAGATATACTGCCATAGCCAGCGGCGTCATATCCGGCGCACCAGTAGTATGGTACAAAATACCGTCCAAAATTTCCTTATCAGTAACGCCATATTTATGCTGCGCATAATATACACCCAACTTAGCATGCAGCAGGATGGGCTGATTTTTTTCTGTTTCGTCCACCTCGATGCCCAGTTTAGCTGCCATGGCAAGGCTTTCTCTGCCCGGCACCTCACGGCCGCAGTCATGAAGCAGCGCAGAAATGCCAACCTTTTCCATGTCCAGTCCGTGTACGGAAGCAAACTCCAGTGCCGTTTCATAAACCGCTACCGAATGTTTGTAACGTTTCAGCGGCAGCGATTCCTTTAAAATTCTTTTCATTTCTTCAATCTTCAGCATAACTATTTCCCTCATCAGCAAATAAATATAACCTATGTTCTCTGATATACTGCTCTACATGCGCAGGCACAAGTCCTTCCAGGCTCTCGCCGCTTTTGATTTTCTGCCTGATCTCTGTTGAAGACACCTCGTATTCAGGGGTATCAACCAGCACAATCTTTTCCCGGGCAATAACACCCAGACTGCTGCATGCTCTGTCCAGTGCCTGCAGATACCCAGGGCGTTTGGCCGCTACGAAAGTCACCAGCTGCAGCAGCTCATCAATCTTATGCCAGGTCTGCAGCTGCGGAATAGTATCCGCGCCAATCAGAAAATATAGTTCATACTCCGGATAAAGACGCTGCAATTCCTTCACGGTATCCAAGGTATAGGAAATACCGCTGCGGCGCAGCTCAATATCCGATACTTCAAAATACGGATATTCTTCTGTTGCCAGTACCGTCATCCTGTAACGGTCCTCAGCAGGTGCAAACTCCTGCCCTACCTTATGAGGCGGTATAAAGGCGGGAATAAAAAGTATTTTTTCCGGCTGCAGCTGTTCATATACAGCCTGTGCCGAATATATATGTCCATTATGGATGGGATCAAAGGTTCCTCCCAAGATTCCCAGCTTCTTCTTCTTCACTGCAGCCTCCTTGACTGATTATCTTATCATTTAATTATATCAATCAGAAAGCTTTTCTACAACCATCTGCAGGATAATAATTATTATCGTCAGTAAAAGTGCTGCCTTTGCCCTGTCCTTAAGATCAAAAACAGTTTTAGGCCTTCTCAGATAATCCAAGAAGGCCTGCAAATATTCCTTTGTAGCAGTCTTATGCAGTTTTTCCCTGTTACATTTTTTATTCATCATATCGTCCTATTCATAGCGTAATGCGTCGATGGGGTCAAGCAGCGCAGCCTTTCTTGCCGGATAGATACCGAAGAAAAGTCCGATACCCACGGAGAAAACTACCGCAATAATGATAGCCCACCAGGAAATAACCGTTGTCCAGCCGGCAAAATAGCTGATGGCAAAAGATGCGCCTACGCCAAGCACGACACCTAAAAAGCCGCCCACAATACCGATAACCATTGCTTCAATTAAGAACTGGAGCAGAATATTGTTATAGGTAGCACCCAACGCTTTTCTGATGCCTATTTCACGGGTACGCTCGGTAACGGATACCAGCATGATGTTCATAATGCCGATGCCGCCAACCAGAAGGCTGATAGCCGCAATGCAGCCAAGCAGCATGGTAATGCTGTTAGCAGTTGACATCATAGTTTCCATAACTGCTGCCATATTGCCTACTGTAAAATCGTCATAGTCGCCTTCTTTAATCTTATGCCGCTGACGCAGTACCTGTTCAACTTCTGCCTGTACGTCATTGATGACGTTCTCATTTTCTGCCTGTACGGTAATGCGCTGTACATAGGTAATACCCATCATTCTGTTCTGCGCTGTTGTCAGCGGAATAAAAACAATATCATCCTGGTCGGTACCGCCGCCGGACTGGCCTTTGCTCTTTAATACGCCAACTACCTGAAACGGCGCCTTATTGATACGCATAATCTTGCCTACCGGATCACCCTCCGGGAAAAGACTTTCCGCAACAGTCGGGCCGATAACACAGACTCTGGCACGGCTGTTCAAATCGCGCTCGGTAAAAGCTCTGCCGTCCTCAATATCATAATTCTGCATGATAAAATTACTGGGAGTTGTACCCTCCACACGGGAAGTCCAGTTCTGATTACCCATAACCAGCTGATAACTGCTGCTGACGCTGGCAGAAATATTGGCGATACCGTCCACCTGTTTTTCAATCGCTTGGGCATCCTCGTAAGTAAGGCGTGCACCTTCACCGGCAGCCAGCCTTGCACCGGAAGCAGTACGGCCGCCGGAAGTAATAATCAGCAGATTGCTGCCCAGTTTGGAAATATTTTCACGGATATTTTCCTTAACACCAAAGCCAAGGCCTACCATGGCGATAACGGCACCAACACCGATGATAATGCCCAGTAAGGTCAGAAAGGTACGCAGCTTATTGGAGGTCATGCCGTCGATAGCCATCTTGATAGATTCGTTCAACATAGGCCCTACCTCCATTCATCGCTTACTATTTTACCATCGCGCATAACCAGGATGCGCTTCGTCTGCTCGGCAATATCCGGCTCATGGGTAACCATGACTACGGTCTTGCCGCTTTCATTCATTGCTTTAAAAATATCCATAATCTCGTAGCTGGATTTAGTATCAAGATTACCTGTCGGCTCGTCAGCCATAATAATAGCCGGATTATTAATAAGTGCTCTGGCGATTGCTACACGCTGTCTTTGACCACCGCTCATCTCTGTCGGCTTATGCTCAATACGTTCACCCAATCCCACAGCTTCCAAAGCCTTTTTTGCACGTTCCATGCGTTCTTCTTCATCTACACCTGCATAAATCAGCGGCAGCGCTACATTAGCCTGCGCTGTCAGCTTAGGCAGCAGGTTAAAATTCTGAAAAACGAAACCGATTTTAGCATTGCGAGTATGCGCCAATTCGTCATCATCATAACCGGCAATCTCTTTGCCGTCCAGGTAATACTCACCGGAAGTAGGCCTGTCTAGACAGCCGAGAATGTTCATCATCGTTGATTTGCCGCTGCCGGAAGGACCCATGATAGAGGTAAACTCACCGCGGCCAATCTGCACGAAAACATGATCCAGAGCATGCACAACGCTGTCACCCATGACATAGGTCTTCATAATATCTTTTAATTCAATTACCGCTGTCATATGCTCACATCCTTTAGCGCATGCCGGGCATCCTTGCATTAGTGCCAGTCTGTTTAGCCACTGCCTTGCGTGCCAGAACTACGTCGCCTGCTTTCAGCTCTGAGCTGGTTACTGCAATTTCATTATCGTTGCTCAGACCAACCTTTACATCAACATCACGGGAGGTTTTGGTCTTAGCGTCATAAATGCTTACATAGGTACGCTTACCGTCTCGATTCAGACAGTTCAGCGGTACCATCAGTACATTTTCAGCCGTATCAACAATAATATCGGTACGCGCAGTCATCGTCGGCAGCAGTTTGCCTTTAGCGTCGTCCACATCTACATATACTTTATAATAAATAACATTGTTTTCTGTTTCTGCAGCACGGGAAATAAGTCTTACTTTACCGGTAAAGGTTTCCTCAGGAAAAGCATCTACCGTAAATTTAACACTTTGTCCAACCTTTACCAGGCCGATATCAGATTCGTCCACCATAGTTTCAATCTGCATATCATCCAAGGTAGCTACGGACATGATTACCTGCGGCTCGCTGATACCGGAGCTGATAGTCTGACCTACAGGAGTAGGCTCACCGATAATATAACCGTCAATCGGAGTTGTAATGATAGTATCCTGTACATCGGAAGCTGCTTTTTCATAATTGGACTTAGCCACAAGATATTCAGAATACACACTGTCATAATCAGCCTGAGATACAGCACCGCGGCTTACTAAGTCTTTATAACGTACATAGTTAGCCTCTGCGTAATCCAGCTTAGCTTTCATCTGATTCATGGTAGCTTTTAAAGCCACATCATCTAATTTGACTAAAATATCGCCGGCATTAACGTGCTGATTTTCCACAACCAATACTTCGACAATCCTGCCGGTAATTTTAGAGCTGATATCTACATTATTTACAGCACTGATGCTGCCTGTTGCAGATACGCTTTCTACCAGATTGCCCTGCTCTACTACTGCAGTCTTCACCGTTTCTTCTGTCTGCGTAGTGCTCAGGTAATACTGATAGCCGCCATAACTGCTTAAAGCAATAAAAGCACACAAGATAAGAGCGTATTTATTCTTCTTCACAAATTTCATCATAAAAATCCCTCATTTACAAATGTAATGCTGTTACTTTTATTATAAACACTGTACCTTTTTCGGTCAAAATTATCTTAGCAGATATTTATGTCTTTTTTATGTCCGCAATAACAAAAAAGCATCGGAAAAAATTCCGATGCTTTTTTATAATTTAAATTATTTGCCAGGGAAGAAAGGCCATACGATAGGAATTACAACCAGGGATACGATGAAGCATACGATTACCAGACCGGTACCACATTTTACGTAGTCCATGAATTTGTATCCGCCAGGGCCAAGTACCAGGGTGTTCGGAGGAGTAC
>ERZ773192.147-NODE-147-length-85637-cov-11.789757_pt1 | contig 85637 bp, 67 predicted proteins | sample MGYA00581010_ERZ773192 | MGnify/ENA primary metagenome ERZ773192 (study PRJEB29015, sample SAMEA2737741) | human gut metagenome | biome: human gut; feature: human-associated habitat; material: faeces | place: China | collected 2012 ...
CATATACGAAACGCTCGAATGCTGGATCTGGGTTACCAGCGATCATAGCTGCAACTACCTCGTCGTTCAAACCGAGGTTCAGGATTGTATCCATCATACCAGGCATAGAAGCTCTGGCACCTGAACGTACAGAAACAAGCAATGGATTCTTGAGATCGCCAAACTTCTTGCCGTTGATCTCCTCCATCTTCTTAACACCTTCCATAGCCTGAGCCATGATCTCATCATTAATCTTACGACCATCCTCATAGTACTGTGTACAAGCTTCTGTTGTAATTGTGAATCCCTGTGGTACCGGAAGACCAATTGTTGTCATCTCTGCAAGGTTGGCACCCTTACCACCAAGAAGATTACGCATGGTCATGTCGCCTTCGCTAAACATATAAACCCACTTGTTTGCCATTTGTTTGTTACCTCCTACGTAAACTTTATATTTCATGGTGTGAAGTCCCCGTGAAGTCTCCACACGCGCTAGACTGATTATAACATATATGTCAACATTAGCAAACTCTTTTTTCTATATTTTGTGTATAAACCAGTCCATTTTTACATATAGTTGAATTATATGTATATTTCATTATATTACGCTTAATTACAGCAACATTTGTGTGCCGACCTGAAACAGACTGGCAACTGATCTTCGCTGACCAGTATTCAAAAATTAGTGTATCTTTTTTGTTTTTTTACGCCTATAATGCCACAAAATCATCTCCTTTTAAGCAAATTTATTCATAAAGATACAATCTAAGAATTTCTTGTGTTCTTTTTCTGGAAATTTCCTTAAAAGGCGAAAAAATTGTATCCAACAACCACTTTTCTAACACAAAAGATACAATTTCCAAATTGGCAAACTGCCCGCACAGCTCTATTCATCCCGTAAAAAACATAGGCTGCGGAAATCTCCGCAGCCTATGTTTAACTTTATATCATGTCGCCTATCGGTTTCATGTGGGTATTCGCATTATATCATTTTTGCGCAATTACAACTGTCACAATGCTCATTAAATTACAAATTACTCACCATCAATAGCAGCCTTGAGAATATCAAGACCTGCGATAAGATCCTCATCTGAGATAACAAGTGGTGGCATGATCTTGATGACCGCGTTGTCACGGCCAGCTCTCTCGATTACAAGTCCCTTCTTGAAGGCTCTTGCTGTGATAGCGCCAGCTGTTGCATCGTCCTTAACCTCTACGCCCCAGAGGAGTCCGATACCACGTGTAGCAATTACATTTGGATCGCCGTCAATGTTCTTCTCAAGATACTCTCTAACTATCTCTCCCTTACGTCTTGTCTCTGCCTCGATGTTGTTGTCAAGCATGAACTCAAGTCCTGCCTTTGCAGCTACCATTGAGAGCTGTATTCCACGGAATGTACCCGAATGCTCACCCGGCTTCCAGAGATCATACTCCGGCTTGAACATTGCAAGTCCCATTGGGAATGGGTATCCACCGATTGACTTTGAAAGTGAGAACATATCAGGCTTGATTCCTGCTCTCTCAAATGAGAAGAATGTACCTGTTCTTGCACAGCCAACCTGTACGTCATCAACAACCATAAGGATGTCGTTCTTATCACAGAACTCACGGAGTGCCTTGAGGTACTCTACTGAGAATACATTTACACCACCATCTGCCTGTACTGTCTCGATAAAGATTGCTGCAGGCTTCTCAACACCTGAGTGATCGTCATCAAGAAGTGTCTGCATGAACTTGATCGTATCAAGCTCCGGGAACATGTATGGAGCTGGAATGTGATATACGTTATCAAGGCCAACGCCTGCTCCAGCACGGCTTGCCGCATCACTTGTAAGTGAGATTGAGCCGAGTGTCATACCATGGAAGCATCCCATGTATGCCCAGATCATCTCTCTCTTCTTGACCTTACGTGCAAGCTTTAAGAGTGACTCAACTGCATTTGTTCCTGTAGGGCCTGCAAACATGATCTTATAATCAAGTCCTCTCGGCTCAAGAACCTTCTTTTCGAAGAATTCGATGAATTCAGCCTTTGGTGCTGTCATCATATCAAGAGAATGCATGATTCCATCGCTCTGGATGTAATCGATAACCTTCTCCTTTATATAATCATTGTTATGACCATAGTTCAGTGCGCCTGCTCCTGCGAAGAAGTCTATATACTCCTTACCATTCTCGTCATACATCTTGGCTCCCTTTGCCTTTGTGAATATCTCTGGGAAACTTCTGCTGTACGATCTTACATTTGCCTCGTATTCTGAAAATAACTCTTTACTATGCATCTTAATGCCTCCTGTAATTCAGTGTTCCGTATTATCTCCGGTCACACCATCATTTAATATTCAAATTTCTTCTCAAAGTAAGCCTTCAGATCTTCAATCTTGACTCTCTCCTGCTCCATGGTATCCCTGTCACGAACTGTGACTGCTCCATCCTCAACAGAATCGAAATCATATGTTACACAGAACGGTGTTCCTATCTCGTCCTGTCTTCTATATCTCTTACCTATGTTGCCTCTGTCATCGAACTCACAGTTATAGTACTTTGAAAGCTCTGCATAGATCTTCTCTGCACCCTCGTTGAGCTTCTTGGAAAGTGGAAGCACTCCGATCTTAACCGGTGCAAGCTGTGGGTGGAAGTGAAGCACTGTACGAACATCAGGCTTCTCCTCTGTTCCGATGTTCTCCTCATCATATGCAGCGCACAGGAATGCAAGTGTAACACGGTCAGCACCAAGTGATGGCTCGATTACATATGGAATGTACTTCTCCTTTGTCTCATCATCGAAGTACTCCATGGACTCTCCTGATGTGTTCTGGTGCTGTGTCAGATCGTAATCTGTTCTGTCAGCGATTCCCCAGAGCTCTCCCCATCCAAATGGGAATAAATACTCGATATCAGTTGTTCCCTTGGAGTAGAAACACAGCTCCTCAGGTGAATGGTCACGGGCTCTCATCTCATCATCCTTGATTCCGAGATCCTTGAGCCAGTTGATACAGAAGCTTCTCCAGTACTCAAACCACTCCATATCTGTACCCGGCTTACAGAAGAACTCAAGCTCCATCTGCTCGAACTCTCTTGTTCTGAATGTGAAGTTACCAGGTGTTATCTCATTTCTGAATGACTTTCCTATCTGACCAATTCCAAATGGAACCTTCTTTCTTGAAGTTCTCTGTACATTCTTGAAGTTGACAAATATACCCTGTGCTGTCTCCGGTCTCAGGTATACAGTGTTCTTGGCATCCTCAGTTACACCCTGGAATGTCTTGAACATAAGGTTGAACTGTCTGATACCTGTGAAGTTGTGCTTTCCACATGTCGGACAGCAGATATTGTTCTTCTCAACGTACTCTTCCATCTGCTCGTTGCTCCATCCGTCTACTGCGCCCTCTGGAACAACTCCGTTTTCAGCCATAAAGTCCTCTATAAGTTTATCTGCACGGAATCTCTCATGACACTCTTTGCAATCCATAAGAGGATCAGCAAATCCTCCAAGGTGGCCTGAAGCAACCCATGTCTGTGGGTTCATAAGGATAGCACAGTCAACTCCTACATTGTAAGGGTTCTCCTGGATGAATTTCTTCCACCATGCTCTCTTAACATTGTTCTTGAGTTCAACTCCGAGATTACCATAGTCCCATGTGTTTGCGAGACCACCATATATCTCTGAACCTGGATAAACAAATCCTCTGCTCTTTGCCAATGCAACGATCTTGTCTAATGTCTTTTCCATCGTAATCCTCCAAATCATATTCGAATTTTCTTCGCTCTATCCGCCTTATTTTATACTCATTCAAATATTTTTGCAAGGTTCACGGCATATTTTGTAATATTATTTATACAAAGCTACTATAATTTGTATCGCCTGACATCACCTGATGACTTCTTCTTATTGCTTACTCGCTATGACTCTTGTATAATAGCACCAGATTGGCTCTTTCTAAAGCTCCAATTCTAAGTATTTTTACAGTACCAATTTACAGCATTGTAATATGAATAAATCAAGTCATAGGCAAATGTCCAATGATGCAATGTATTTTTAACGCTGATAATATGCAGGAAAGGAACATGAAAATGATATCAATAGATAAGACCTCCGGTAAGTCTCTATACGAACAATTATACGAACAGATGAAATCTGAGATACTTAATGAGCACTATGCTGCAGGCGAAAAGCTGCCTGCAACAAGGCAACTCGCCGCCGAACATAAGCTGAGCCGCAACACAGTAGTATCTGCTTACAACCAGCTTGAACTTGAAGGATATATACGCTCCGTGACAGGCTCAGGCTATTATGTTGAGAACATCACTGCATTTTCCCCGGACAAAAAGTCAAGACAAAGCCACAATATACAGCATTCTTCCAGACAATCAGGAAAGACATTTGACTACACGTTCAGCTACGGCAATCTGGACTACAACTGCTATCACTCCAGGGCATGGCGCAAATGTCTCACAAACGCCTTGGACATGATATCCATGGCTGATACCGCATCCTACCAGATGTCACAGGGAAGCTATACCCTGCGCAGGCTTATCACCGAATATCTGTATATGTCAAGGGGGGTAAACTGCACACCGGAACAGATCATCCTCACAAGCGGCCACCAGAGATCCATAGACATAATCATCCATATATTCAGTCCGTCAGACTATTCATTTGCCATGGAGGACCCCGGCTACAACGGAACATGGGAGATTGTCAGCCAGAGTCCTTTCAGGATCATTCCAATACCACTTGAGGACGACGGTGTGTCCATAGAACACATCCAGCGTCTCAGGGACACTCTGCTGTATGTAACGCCATCCCACCAGTTTCCTATGGGCAGCATACTTCCCATCAGCAAGAGGCTGGAGCTCATAGAGTGGGCTGCTCAGTCTGGAAGTTATATCATCGAGGACGATTACGACAGCGAACTCAGATATCAGAGCAGACCGATTCCATCCCTGCAGTCCATCGATAACAGCGACCGCACCATATATCTGGGAACCTTCTCCAAATCCATGTCCCCGGACCTTCGAATATCATATATGGTACTACCTGAGGATCTGATGAAAGCCTACAGCTCCAGATATTCACATACCAACTGTACAGTCCCTACCGTTCTGCAGCTTGCGCTTGTTGAATTTATACAAAGCGGGAATTATCAGCGCCACATAGGCGCAATGAAGAATCACTACAAGAAAAAACATGATTATATACTTAATTATGTGAAACTGAATCTGGAAGATGATGTACTCATGTACGGCGCCGGAGCGGGTCTCCACTTTGTAGCAGAGATAAAGGACTCCTATCTCACCCAGGCCGAACTTATATCTGCATTTGAGCAGAAAGGCATACGCATCTTCTCCACCGAACCATTCTGGATAAGAAAAAATCTCTGTCCGGAGAATCAGCTTCTGTTTGGCTTCAGCGCCATACCATACGAAAAGCTTCCCGGTGCGATGGAGTCTTTTTCAAAAATCATTTATTCTATGTAAAAATAAAAAGTGCGGCTCTTGCTTACAGTAAGAAAAGTACCGCACTTTTTAATTTATTTTGCCTTTACAAATGAAACAGTTGAATTAATATAGCGAATCTATGATCTCCACTGACTTGAACTTCCTATCCACATACATATCCATGAACTGCTTTGACACGAGCTGTATCTCCGCCAGTACAGTATCTGACACATTAAAGTTGTACATCTTGCCAAGTGGCGCACCATTTATGTACTGTATCGTGTATACCGCATCATCCGACAGATGAAGTGGATGCTTTGCCCTTTCCCTGCATCCATCGCAGAGCAGACCTCCCGATGCTGCATCGAATACATTTGACACTTCTGCCTTGCCACATACAGGGCAGTGAAAACTCTGTATCCCCTGACCGAACACATCCATAAGCTTGATCTCGTATACGCACCTGATGAGTTTTGCAGGCATCTGCCCCTTCTCAAGAGCCTTAAGGCTCACATATAGTAGATTGAGATAATCAGCTGCTCTGACACCCTCATGGGTCATGAACCCCATAACCTCGCAGAAATATGCTGCATAGCAGTACGCATCTATATCCATGGTCAGTTGAAGGAAATATTCATCCACATCTATGTTCACAAGCCTGTATGAATCCCGCCCCGGGATCAGTGTGAAACTTCCCATGACGAACATCTGTGTCTTGGACTGAAGAGGGTTCGTACCTCGTCTTACTCCAGAGGCAAATACAGTTATCCGTCCACGTTCCTTTGTCAGAACCACCATCCGCCTGTCATACTCACTCTGGAGGCTGCTGGACAATACAATTCCGTGCAGTGTAACTTCTTCTCTCATAATTGTACGTCCACCTCCATAACAAATTTAACATGACAAGATCGGCAGACTGCGCAATGTCTGCAGCGGTTGCACATCTACCAATTCTGTTGGTACACACTACTCATCCCTGAAGCCGAAATTCTTCAGCAGAGTATCTGTATCTCTCCAATCCTTCTTGACCTTAACCCACAGTTTCAGATTGACCTTTGTGTCAAGAAGCCTCTCTATTCCGAATCTTGCATGGGTGCCAATCTTCTTCAGCATAGCTCCCTGCTTTCCTATGATGATTCCTTTGTGAGAATCCCTCTCACATATGATTGTGGCATCGATATCTATCAGTCCGCCATCCGGTCTCTCTTTCATAGAATCAATTACCACCGCAATACCATGAGGGACTTCCTTGTCAAGCTGACGGAGTGCCTGCTCCCTGATGAGTTCGGCAACGATCTGTCTCTCAGGCTGGTCAGTGATCGTATCCTCATCGTAATACTGCGGTCCATATGGAAGATATTTAATGATAGTATCTATAAGCTCATCAGTGTTCTTTCCCTTTAATGCTGACACAGGTACGATCTCTGCAAAATCACAGGCATCCTTATAGGTATTTATCGCCTCAAATACCTTACTCTCATCTACGTTGTCTATCTTGTTCACAACCACAATAACCGGTGTCTTCACATGCTGAAGCTGTTCTATGATGTAACGCTCTCCCGCACCGATAAATGTTGTGGCCTCAACTATCCAGAGAACCACATCGACCTCGTCCAGCGTACTCTCGGCGACCTTGAGCATGTACTCTCCAAGCTTATTCTTCGCCCTGTTGATACCCGGTGTATCAAGGAAAATAATCTGTCCATTCTCGCTTGTATACACGGTCTGGATTCTGTTCCTTGTAGTCTGAGCCTTATTGCTTGTTATCGCTATCTTCTGTCCTATCAGTCTGTTCATGAGCGTTGACTTTCCAACATTGGGTCTGCCTATTATTGACACAAAACCTGACTTGTATTCCTTATTCATATATCTCCTTCATCCCGTAGGCATGATCATATATCATACCTACGTATCCAACCTAAATATTCACTTTGGTATATCATAAAACATTTTATCGCATCTGCCGTCATTCAACCTTAGAAGATTGCAAGCACTTCCTTGAAGCTGTCCTTGTTCTCCTCTATCCTGTTCTCGCCGCCTATAGCACAGATGATTCCAGAATCCGTGACAGCCTTTACAAGCGGTGCAAGTGCCCTGATCGCATCTCTGTCCGTGGAGAGGATCTTGTCACGCTCACTCTGGATCTGCTCATCTGTAACTCCCATAAAATATCGAGCCATATGACTTACACCCTCAGCAACAGGTGTTGCAGGTGCATCTATCTGCGCCATAGTCCCAATGATATACTTAGTCATATCACGGTCTGTGCATTCAAAATTCTCCACGAACTTATATGCATTTTTGAATATATCATACGTCTCCATAAGGTTTGGATCTCTGTATGAGCTCATATAGCAGGTTCCATTTCTAAGGAAAGAACACATGGCACCATATGCACCGCCTTTTACTCTGACATTCTCCCACAGGTAACCATATGAAAATATGATCTTGAGTACACTCAGTGAACTGTCGTACTTGTAACCGGCATCCTCAAAATTACCTGCTATTGCAACATATTGAACCTGGCTGGCGGTCTTGAATCCCTCATTCTTAAGATTCTTCTCAAATGGCTTCACATCCTTATGTGCAGGTCTTGTGGAAAGCGCCTTGCCAAAATCTGCAAATGAATCAGCAAGCAGATCTGTCACATCCTGATCTCCTGTATAAGAAACAGTAAGTGCCCCCTTTCTGAGAACCTCTGCAAGAGCATACTGAAGCTTCTCAACGATGTCGTCATACTTCTCGTCAAAGTGGTCCACTATATCACACAGGAATTCATAATAAGCAATTCCGCATGTCGCATCCGTGAATCTTGCACCCTCATCTATATATGACATGGCTCTGGTGTATGCGGTCACATGTCCTGATGAAGCCATTCCATTCTTCATGCTGGACTTCTCCTCTGTAAGAAGCTCCTTCAGTCTCTTCCTGTCATCTATCTTTGATGAAAACAGAATCTCTTTCATAAGTTCAACAGCATATGGAAGCTTCTCATATAGAGCCTTCATCGATACATAGAAGAATTTCTTGATATCAGTATCACTTGCATATCCCACCATATCAAAATCAATTCCTCCTATATTGCTGTCAATCTCATTGGAAAGCTGCCCATAGGTGTGTTTATCTGTATCGATATATTTAAACAGGCACGACAGCACCGCAAGGTATGGCACAAGTTCATTGTCTATATCGTTGATGTTGAAATAGAACCTCAGATATCCTATACCATTTGTAAATATATCGTGGCTTACAACAGGGAGTCCACCTATCTCTGATTCAGCATTCTTAAGCTTCTCAGCCTCTTTGTCAATGTCCTCTATCGCCAGAAGCGGAACCTTGGCAAGATCCTCTGCGGACGAAGGCGTCGCCTGATACTCCTTGAGCGCCTTTGTATCCTCTACAATCTTTTCAAGCTCCTCTCGGCTGAGTGTAGCTTTGTATGCAGCAAGCTCATCAGCGATCTTCTTCTCATTTGCCTGGTCAATTCCCTTCTTCGGATTCATGGTGAGATATAATCCAAATGTATTATCTATAAAACATTCCTTTATAAGCTGTTCAAAATATCCATTCTGGAGATCCTCTCGCAACTCCTTATACACATCATTCATCTCAAAGAACATGAGCGCCTTGGTATCATCATACAACCAGCTGTTGAACGCATCCAGTCCGTACATGAGTCCCTTAGGAAATCTTCCAAAGTTGGCCTCCTTGTGCTTGAACTCAAACTTATTGATAGCCGCCTCAATTGCTGCCTTATCTACACCATGGCTGAGTTCTTCAAATGTGTCATCTATAACCTTTATAAATCTATCCTTATCATTCTTGTCTGCACCTCTTGCTATGATGGAAAATGTGGTCTGCTGACAGCCACCATCAAACGAACTGTACACCTCATCGCCTATTTCCGCATCAGTCAGTGCCTTCTTCAGCACTGCACCAGGCGCATCCATGAGCACATACTCAAGTATACCGAGCGCTGTGACCTTCTTCTTCTCGGTGCTGAGTCCTGTTATCTTGCTGTACGTGAGTATGGAATTATTCTCCTCAGGATCAGTATCAGCTATGGAGTAATCCATAGTGATATCCTTCATCTCGTCAAATGGTTTCTGAAGAGGGATTGCTGAATCTATCTCCTTGTAATCGTAATGTGACAGATACTCCTCATCTATAAATTTCAGCTCTTTTGCCATATCGCAGTCACCATACAGATAGATATAGCTGTTCGACGGATGATAATATGTCCTGTGGAAATCCCTGAATCTCTCAAGGGTGAGTGTAGGTATAGATACCGGATTGCCGCCTGAATCATTTCCATATGGAGTATCAGGCATAAGTGACGACTCTATCACTCTGTACATAATTGACTCAGGACTTGAATACACACCCTTCATCTCATTGTACACAACTCCGTTATACTTCAGATCTCCATCCACAGAATCAAGCTCATAATGCCATCCCTCCTGCTTCATGATCTCATCATGAATGTAGATATCCGGGTAGAATACGGCATCCAAATACACACTCATAATATTCTCAAAATCCTTCTGATTGAAACTAGCTATAGGGTATACCGTCTTGTCAGAATATGTCATGGCATTCAGGAAAGTGTTCAGGGAACCCTTTGCCAGCTCGACAAATGGATCCTTGACCGGATACTTCTTTGAACCGCAAAGCACAGAGTGCTCGATTATATGAGGGATTCCTGAATCATCATATGGAGGTGTCCTGAAACCTATATTGAACACCTTGTTCACATCATCATTCTCGATGATGAGAACTCTCGCCTTTGTCTTTATATGCTCCAGCACATAACCCTTGCCGTGTACCTCCGGGAGATCTTTCTCCTCAACTATTCTGTAAGCCTTTAAATCTTTGATATTTCCCAATTCATGTTCTCCTTCTATATTTTATTATATCCATTTATATATCATATCCATTTATAGTTTCTGATCATCCCATCCGACCTATCATCCCGGCCAAAATTTTATGGATTCTGCCCAGCATCAGACTTTATATCATCTGTCCAGCTCCAAATGACGCAGGAAGAAAATCAGACAGTTTTCTCATGTCGTAATCATCTTCTGACCTCGCCGCTATGACATACATATCCGTTGAAAATTCTGAGAGCACCTGTCTACATATTCCGCATGGATATGTTATTCCGCTTATCCCCGTACTGCAAAGTCCGCCTACGATTGCTATGGCCTTGAAATCACCATATCCACTGCTCACAGCATTACACACAGCCGATCTCTCAGCACATATGGTAGCTCCATATGAAGAGTTTTCTATGTTACATCCAGTGAATATCCTGTATTCAGCCAAATCCATATCAATATTCTCCAAAACCGCCCCGTCATATCCAGTTTTTCTAGCACATTTCTCCTCATCGGTCATGGGCTTTCCCGGGTATGCCAGAAGTGCTGCTCCAACCTTGAACCCGGAATATCTGGCATATGCCATGTTTCTTACCCTTACAGCAGACCTGATAAGCTCTTTGATATCTTTCTCATCCATAACACAGCAATTATCAATCATGTAGGATCCTCCATTTTTGAATATCAGCATATTTATATATAATAACACTAATATGCCTTCCTGTTCAATCATTCATGCATTATTAAACGTCCAAATATTCTCATCCTCTTTATATGCGGGATCAAAGCAAAATGAACTGCACTACCTGTATACTAGGCATACAGATAATGCAGTTCATTTTTCAATTACATATTTATAAATCTATGTGCTTTAGAATCCCATTCCGCCGCCCATGCCTGCGCCACCTGCTGGCATAGCTGGAACATCTTCCTTGATATCAGCTACAACTGACTCTGTTGTGAGCATTGTTGATGCAACTGATGTAGCATTCTGAAGTGCACTTCTTGTAACCTTGACTGGATCGATAATTCCTGCCTCGATCATATTGACATATGTCTCATTGTATGCATCAAAGCCTACGCCAACCTCTGACTCTTTGATCTTGTTGATGATGACTGATCCTTCAAGTCCTGCATTGGCTGCAATGTGGAACAGTGGAGCCTCCATAGCCTTGAGAACTACCTTAGCGCCTGTCTTCTCATCGCCCTCAAGATCCTTTACAAGTTCTGCAACCTTCTTTGCAGCATGGATGTATGCTGAACCACCACCTGAGATGATTCCCTCTTCAACTGCTGCTCTTGTGGCATTAAGGGCATCCTCCATACGGAGCTTAGCTTCCTTCATCTCTGTCTCTGTAGCTGCACCGACTCTGATAACTGCAACTCCACCGGCAAGCTTTGCAAGTCTCTCCTGAAGCTTCTCTTTATCAAACTCTGATGTTGTCTCCTCAAGCTGAGCCTTGATGACATTTACACGACCTGCGATGTCTTCCTTAGCTCCCATACCATCAACGATAACTGTGTTCTCCTTTGTGATCTTAGCGCTCTTTGCACGTCCAAGGTCATCAAGAGTAGCATCCTTGAGCTCATATCCAAGCTCCTCTGAGATTACCTTGCCGCCTGTAAGAATAGCGATATCCTGAAGCATCTCTTTTCTTCTGTCGCCATAACCAGGAGCCTTTACAGCTACCACCTGGAATGTACCACGCAGCTTGTTGACGATAAGTGTTGTGAGAGCCTCACCCTCGATATCCTCAGCGATGATCAGCAACTTTGAACCGCTCTGAACGATCTGCTCAAGAAGCGGAAGTATCTCCTGAATATTTGAAATCTTCTTATCTGTTATCAGTATGTATGGGTTATCAAGCTCTGCAACCATCTTCTCCATATCAGTTGCCATATAAGCTGAAATATAACCTCTGTCAAACTGCATACCTTCTACAAGGTCAAGCTCTGTCTTCATTGACTTTGACTCTTCGATTGTGATGACTCCATCCTTTGACACTTTCTCCATAGCGTCAGCAACCATCTGTCCAACCTCATCGTCACCAGCTGAGATAGATGCAACTCTTGCGATCTGATCCTTTCCGCTGATAGTCTCACTCATATCAAGAATAGCCTCAACAGCCTTATCGCATGCCTTCTTCATTCCCTTTCTGAGAACGATTGGATTAGCACCTGCTGCCAGATTCTTCATTCCTTCATTGATCATAGCCTGTGCAAGAACTGTAGCTGTTGTAGTACCATCACCTGCAACATCGTTTGTCTTTGTTGCAACTTCCTTGACGATCTGAGCACCCATGTTCTCAAATGCATCCTCAAGCTCGATGTCCTTTGCGATAGTTACACCATCATTTGTGATGAGTGGTGAACCATATGACTTTGCAAGTACAACGTTTCTTCCTTTAGGTCCAAGTGTAACTCTTACTGTATCTGCTAACTGATTAACTCCTGCCTCAAGTGCCTTTCTAGCCTCGGCACCGTACTTAATTTCCTTTGCCATTTCTATCTACCTCCATGTTATATTCAATATATGTCACCCGCAGCGCATGCTGCCAGAATGTATCCTGTTTTACTTCTCAACGATTGCAAGTATGCTGTCCTGCTTGATTACTATGTATTCCTCATCGTCAAGCTTAACCTCTGAACCCGCAAACTTCTGATATATTACAGTGTCTCCAACCTTAACATCCATAGGAACGAGCTTGCCATCCACAACAGCTCCAGGGCCAACCTCTATAACCTCTGCATACTGTGGCTTCTCCTTTGCCTGTCCAGGTAATACTATACCTGACTTTGTTGTCTCCTCTGCTACTGACTGCTTTAATACTACTCTGTCTCCAAGTGGTCTTAACTTCATGATATATACCTCCTGATTTATTATTATTCATCCTTATCTTTTAGCACTCGTTTTATATGAGTGCTAACACTGTCTTATATTCTATCCATTTCTATAAAAAAATCAACCCTTATTTTCTAAAAAATATATAAAAATATGTCTTATTTAATCTTTGAAGACCCATCCTGCTTAAACAATGTTGTTCTTGCATAATCAAAAAGATACTGCTGTGCATAACCTCCAAGTTTTCCAAATTTCTTCACCGCAAATGCTTCTATCTCAGTTTTCTTCGTATCTCTGCCATCAAAATACATCTGCTCCATAATCCTCTTCATCCATACATCCACTGGAAATGCCTCACGTCTGCCAAGGCCAAACAGAAGAACACAATTCGCCACCTTTTCACCAACGCCCTTTATTGTCATGAGGAGCTCCCGGGCAGCATTTACATCCAGCTTATCCAGCTGCTCCTGAGTGACTGTACCCGAATATACAGCCTCGACAGCGTTCTTTATATATGGAGCCCTGAAGCCCACCTTACATTCTCTGAGTTCATCCTCTGTCACCTCATGAAGCCTCTGCACGTCAGGGAACACATAAAATGTCTCACCGTTATATCCTATGACATCATCGCCAAATCTATGCGATATATTTTTCACGCACTGCCTGATCTGTGGTATGTTCTTGTTCTGTGATATTATGAATGATATAAGTGTCTCAAAAAAATCCTGATTGAGTATACGTATTCCGTCCTTCTCATCCACTGCAGTCTTAAGTGCTGCATCCGCATTTATAACGCTCTCTTTTATTAGTCCATAATCATTGTCCATATCAAGATATGACCGCCATATTCCATCATAGTCATCCAATGATGCCCCATATATACGGAGAACACTGCCCACCTGTTCCATCTTCACCGCCCTGCCATAAGCTATAACCTCATATGCATCTTCACCAAGCCTGTCAAAATGAAAACATTGACCGCACTCTAGTATCTGTCCAAGTCTGAAATCCTTTACACCGTCAACTGTAACTACATTGTTTTCACAACTTACATTCATCTTCTGTACACCTGCCATTCTATATTTAAATAATTGTTCTTTTATCCTTATAAATTTCTCCAGGCTATTGTATAATACACGTATATTATTTTCAACGCCACCTGACCTGTATGGGAACAAATACCATAAAACGGTCAGCTGTCCACGACAAACAGGAGGTTTTATGGCAGAACAGATTTACACAATCCCGGTAAATGACGCATTTGACAGCGGATGTGAATGCCCTATGTGTCAGATGCAGAAGGATCTCGAGCGAAATGCGATCGAATATACAATGGGACCAAGCTACATGGAAGACGACAACAGAGCCATGACGGACAAACTCGGATTTTGCAGTCATCACCTGAGAATGCTCTATCAGGAAAAGAACCGTCTCGGCCTCGCCCTTATGATGAATACACATATGAACAAAACCATAAACGACATGAAGGCGCTAGCTGCAAAGGGTCCATCTCCCAAGTCAGGATTATTCGGCAAAAGCACAGCAAATGCGCCGATCATAGATTACATAGAAAACATGGAAAATACCTGCTTCATATGCAGCCGCATGGATGATATGTTCGTACGCTATGTCGACACGATCTTCCACATGTGGAAAAGAGATGCAGAATTCAGAGACAAATTTGCCGCAAGCAAAGGCTTTTGCACGTACCACTACGGAATTCTCTACAAGACAGGACAGAACAAGCTCGGCAAGGAGCAATACTCACAGTTTATCGATGTACTGAACAAAGTATATTTTGAAAATATGGAACGAGTAAATGGAGATCTAAGCTGGTTCATAGACAAGTTTGACTACAGGTATAAGAACGAGCCATGGAAGAACTCCAAGGACGCCCTTCCAAGAGGGATAATCAAGATAGGCCACACTTTTGTTGAATAATAAATTTGCGTCTGCACTAAAGTAAACGCACGATCGTAAAATAGCAAATTAACACAAAAACCGTTTTATAGATAACAGGAGACATACATCATCTCCTATCCTATAAAACGGTTTTTATCATCTAATCAACCTATCCAGCTCTCCATGCCATAAGACCATCTGTAAAGTTTGGTTTATGTATACAATCGTCAGCAACAGCACTCTCTATTCCATGAGCCTGTTTCAGTCTCTCATGCAGATATATTCTGTAATCTGTGAGCAGCCCGGTAAAAATCGGCTTGAGAACAGTACTCCTTCTGAAATCTCCCGGCTTTACAAGTCCAGGCTTCTTGTGGAATATATCCACTCCGGAATTCCTGAGTACAGCAGCCACAAACTGAGAACAAAAATAATTATATTCCCTCTCCATGGCTCTGTGAAAGAAGATGCTGAACACGCCAAGGAAATTATACCCATAACGCTCAGGATGCTTCTTAAATCTTACGAGTTCACGCTGTATATGATCATACTGTTTTCTTGTCACTTTGAGTTCATATACCGTACATCTGGTGTCTTTGTGCTTGCCAAATATACCTTTCTCAATATTCTCACTGATAAACCCGCCATTAAACGGATTATACATACCACGTCTTGCAAAACTATACATCTCATTAAGGCTGATATCGAGAGCCAGTGAAGTATGACTGTACGGCTCCCTGGTAATCAGCTTTATCAGATTTGATGGTATAGTTTTTGTCTTGGACAATAGTATATAAACGCTCTTGTAATCGTCTTCCATAATATTTTTCCAATCACTTGTATTTTGATATACACATGCTTCCCTCTGGCAATGTGCTAATCCCCTTGATCACTCTATTTCCCCGGCTTATATGAGCTCTTGAGTGATACAATTCTGTTGTATACCGGATGCTCTGCTGTTGAATCCTTTGAATCAACACAGAAAAATCCATTTCTCAGGAACTGGAATGCCTCTCCAGGCTGTGCCTCCTCAAATGCTTTCTCAAGTTTACATCCCTGCTTGATGATAAGTGAGTTTGGATTAAGATTAAGCGTGCCGTCATCGTTGAGCTTACCCTTCTCCTCATCTATGATATTCTCGTACAGACGTACCTCAGCATCTATAGCACTCTCAGCAGATACCCAGTGTATAGTTCCCTTAACCTTACGTCCTTCAAAACCTGAACCACTTCTTGTCTCAGGGTCATAGGTACAGTGGACTGTAGTAACATTGCCATCCTCATCCTTATCAAAGCCAACGCACTTTACAAAATATGCGTTCTTGAGGCGAACCTCATTACCTGGGAAAAGTCTGAAATACTTCTTAGGAGGCTCCTCCATGAAGTCCTCTCTCTCTATATACAGGTACTTGCCAAACGCCACCTTTCTGCTGCCGAGTTCCTCATTCTCCTGATTGTTCTCAACATCAAGATATTCAACCTGATCCTCTGGATAATTATCGATCACAAGCTTCACAGGATCCACAACCGCCATATATCTCTTGGCAGAAAGCTTTAAATCATCACGAACGCAGTATTCAAGCATAGCGTAGTCAACAGATGACTGGCTCTTTGATATTCCAACCAGCTCCATGAACTTCTTGATGGCAGATGGTGTAAAGCCTCTTCTTCTGAGGGCGGCTATACTTACAAGACGCGGATCATCCCATCCATCAACTATTCCATCCTCAACGAGCTTCTTGATATATCTCTTACCTGTTATTACATTTGTCAGGTAAAGCTTTGCAAACTCTATCTGCTTTGGTGTGCCGTCAGGTGAATCCTTGTAGCCAAGCTCCATAACTACCCAGTCATACAGAGGTCTGTGATCCTCGAACTCAAGTGTACATATGGAATGTGTAACACCCTCGATCGCATCCTCAATAGGATGAGCAAAATCATACATAGGATAGATGCACCACTTATCACCTGTGTTGTGATGGTTCATCCTTGCTATTCTGTAAATAATAGGATCTCTCATATTGATATTAGGGCTTGCCATATCTATCTTGGCACGGAGCACCTTGCTTCCATCAGGGAACTCACCATTCTTCATTCTCTCGAACAGATCAAGATTCTCCTCTACACTTCTGTCTCTGTATGGGCTGTTCTTGCCCGGCTCGGTAAGTGTTCCTCTGTACTCTCTGATCTCATCTGCGTTGAGGTCACACACATAAGCCTTGCCCTTCTTGATGAGCTTTATGGCTGCCTCATACATCTGATCAAAATAGTTAGATGCAAAGAACACTCTGTCGCCAAAGTCTGCTCCAAGCCACTTTACATCTGCAAGTATGGACTCAACAAACTCTGTCTTTTCCTTTGTAGGATTCGTATCGTCAAATCTGAGATTAAACTGCCCGCCATACTGCTGTGCCAGTCCGTAATTTAAAAGTATTGATTTGGCATGTCCTATATGTAAATATCCATTCGGCTCCGGTGGAAATCTGGTAACGATCTTCGGAACCTTTCCCTCAGCGATATCTTTCTCAATTATCTGTTCAATGAAATTCTTGCTTGTCATCTCTTCAGCCATTTTCCAAACTGCCTCCCGCTTATGATCTATATTCTTTATCCACAAATTCTAATCCCTGACATTCATCAGTGGAATTATCTTTCAGGATTTTCGTCGCACAAATTCCCATATCTGATTTTTGCACGTGATTATTGTTAGTTTACCATACTTTTGCCGCTTGTACCACAATTATATTTGGATTTGCCATATTTTTCACCTCAAAAATAAATATTTTGCTTGATTTTTGGCATACGTTTTGTTATAGTTATTATTGCTTTTGGAAAGCAGGCTACTATAGCTCAGGTGGTAGAGCGCAACATTGGTAATGTTGAGGTCACGGGTCCGACTCCCGTTAGTAGCTTTTTTTGTGCAATAAAAAAGAGATTCGCCCATCTATCACACACAGATTTGCGGATCTCTCGTTTAAATTAATAATTTGCCTAAAGTTTATACATCTCTCAGTTTTGCTCTTATCCTCTGAACTGCATTGTCTATCGATTTTGCGGTTTTTCCAAGTCTTTCCCCTATCTCTTCGTAGGATGCTCCCGTGAGGTATTCATCTAATACCTGATGTTCAAACTTTGAAAGCTTGCTCTCTATGACCTTTATCAGATCTGACTCCTGAAGCCTTGCCAGCATGATATCCTCCGGGTTGGTTATAACACCGCTGTCCATCTCATCAAGCGGACTCACATAGTCCCCATTTCCATCACCATATATGGATATATAATGATTCAGAGGTATATTTTTCCTGTTATTTGAATTGTTGATGGCCGTGAGCATCTGTCTTCTCACACACATAAAGGCAAATGTCTTAAATGACGCTCCCTTATCGGCTTTGTAATCATTGACAGCTTTTACAAGTCCTATCATGCCCTCCTGGATCAAATCCTCCTCATCAGCACCTATGATGTACAGACTTCTGCTCTGTCTGGTAACAAGAGGACCAAACCGTTTGATGAGCGTCTCCATGGCGTCGTTATTCTTCTCTTTATTTATTAGTTCCAGCAGTTCGTTATCTGATAAATCTGAATACATATCCCTACCTTTATTTCTTTAACCTCTGTCTGACAACCTCATAAGCCAGAACACCCGCAGCCACAGATGCGTTTAGCGAATCGATATCCCCCTTCATAGGAACTGACACAACATAATCGCATTTCTCCTTGACCAGTCTGCTCACACCGCTGCCCTCATTTCCGATCACAAGTCCGAGAGAGCCTGTGAGGTTGCAGTTATACATGAGTTCTCCATCCATGTCAGCACACGCAAACCACATACCACGCTCTTTAAGCTCCTCTATGGTCTTGCTGATATTTGTAACCTTAGCAACAGGTGTATAGTTGATGGCCCCTGCCGATGCCTTTACGACGGTGGCTGTTATGCCGACTGCACGTCTCTTTGGAATTATGACTCCATGTGCGCCACACAGATTTGCTGTTCTTATGATCGCACCGAGGTTATGTGGATCCTCAATCTCATCAAGTATGAAGAAAAATGGATCCTCTCCTCTGCTCTCTGCAAGTGCAAACATATCCTCTATCTCAGCATACTTGTAGGCAGCAGCGTGGGCGATAACACCCTGATGTTTTCCTGCCTGTGACATCTGATTTAACTTATCCTTTGAGAGATAGTTTATCACAGTGTCCTGCTTCTTTGCCTCTCTAACTATGCTGTTCACCACGCCATCTCTGCATCCGTCAAGAACATACAGCTTATCTATAGTCTTTCCTGATCTGAAAGCCTCAAGCACTGCATTTCTTCCCTCTATGACAAATGCCTCCTCAGCATTTTCATTTACATTGTTGTTCTCAAATTCTCTGCTCATATTACTCTCCATCCACCGTCGCGGTGTCTTCTTCATATTTATCTGTCTCTACATTTTTCTCATTGTTATCATCAGCATCTGGCATTGACAGTATCAATTTCGTGATCTCAAACATCCTGTCATACTGCTTATCGAGATACAGGTATCCTATAAGGCACTCAAATCCGGTCGCCATACGGTACTGTCCAACCGTGGCATTCTTTGCTGTGGAATGTGTCTTTGTATTTCTTCCTCTCTTGTATATCCACTCCTCATCATCGGTTAGAAGTCCTTTGTCTAGCAGATAAATGATATATCCCGCCTGTGCTTCAGCCTTAACCTTCTGGCTGACTTCTTTGTGATATTTGTACGCCTGCTTATTGTCCTTCGTGACCGCAAGTGTCTTTATGAGAAGATCGAACACACTGTCGCCTATATATGCCAGGGACAGCGGAGAATACTCTCTGGGATTTGTGTACGTCACTCCTAGTATATCAGTGAAATAACTGTCTATGCTCTTTTCCATTTTACGCCCTCTCTTGTATCCTCAAGGATGATTCCCATGCTGCTGAGCTGATCACGGATCTCATCTGCTCTTGCAAAGTTCTTTGACTTTCTTGCCGCCTGTCTCTCCTCGATAAGAGCCTCTATATCAGAATCAAGAATCTCCTCTTTCTTCTCGGTGATGATTCCAAGTATGTCACAGAGTTTTTCTATGGTATTAAGTACAAGCTCCACTGTGGCCTTTGATGACTCCTCGGTCACATTTACATTTGCATACTTTACAAGCTCGAATATAACTGATATTGCATCCGCAGTGTTGAGGTCGTCATCCATGGCATCCTCATATTTCTTTACAAATGCATCCATCTCATCAGCTGCTGCCTTATCCACTTCACCGTCTGTACCATTTATTGACTTTAGTCTATCTACTGCTGTGAGTATTCTCTCAAGTCCATTCTTTGAAGCCTCGACAAGCTCCGCTGAGAAGTTGAGAGGACTTCTGTAGTGTGCTGACAGCATGAAGAATCTGATAACCTGAAGAGGATACTTCTCGGCAATCTCCCTGACTGTGAAGAAATTGCCAAGGGACTTGGACATCTTCTCATTGTTAATCTTGAGGAAACCATTGTGCATCCAGTATCTTGCAAATTCCGTGCCATTTGCAGCCTCACTCTGGGCTATCTCGTTCTCATGATGTGGGAATATAAGATCCTCACCGCCGGCATGTATATCTATGACATCACCGATATACTTCTTGGACATAACAGAGCACTCAAGATGCCAGCCAGGTCTTCCGTCACCCCATGGTGATGGCCATGATGGCTCTCCCTCTTTCTTAGGTTTCCAGAGAACGAAATCAAGTGGATCTTCCTTCTCATCAACTCCGGATACGAGAAGATCTCTGTTGCCTGAACGAAGGTCGTCTATGTTCTTCTTTGAAAGCTTGCCATAGTCCTTGAACTTTCTTGTTCTGAAATATACTGTTCCATTCACCTCATATGCATAGTCCTTCTCTATGAGCGTCTTGACCATCTCTATCATATCAGGTATCTCTTCGGTAGCCTTTGGATGTGTCGTCGCCTCGCGGACATTGAGCGCTGCCATATCCTTCTTGACCTCTGCGATATATCTCTCCGATATAACGCTGGCATCCACGCCCTCCGCATTGGCACGCTTGATAATCTTATCATCAACATCAGTGAAATTCGATACATAATTGACCTCATATCCCTTGTACTCAAGATATCTCCTGAGAGTGTCAAACACTATCATAGGTCTGGCATTTCCTATATGGATATAGTCATACACCGTAGGTCCACATACATATATTCCGACCTTGCCCTCATTGATCGGCTTAAACTCTTCTTTTCTTCTCGTGAGCGTGTTTAAAATCTTCATAAAATATATCGTCCTTTCTATAAACATTTCCTTGCTTAAAATACTTCAGTTAATTTTTTTCTGCCGTATACAACCAGTAGATGTAATCGGCAAATGGGACTGTAAACAAAAAAACTCCGTCCCAATACACATATGATATGCATATAGAGACGAAGTATTATATCGCGTACATTATATAAAGTAAATTATATAACATATATTGTCTGCGTATATTATCTCCGCGGTTCCACTCTAATTGGATATATCAAGATCTGAATCATATTCACATCTTCACATAATCCCACTTTTTATAGGTATAACGTTCCACACACGTGCCAGAATACTCTATTATAGCAAATCCATAATACATAATTAATTTCCCCTGGCAAGCTCCCAGATGCACTTCACCCCATCTCCGATAACCATGCTCACAGCCGATGGCACAGTCTCTCTGAATCTTCTGAATGTGGCTACTCTCCCTGTTCAAAGCCTTTCTAGTCTAGTATATGTGGGGATGTTGGCTTTGTCAACGATTTCATTTTTCTATGAATCCGCTTTTATAATCCGTGTTTATAATCCACGTTTATAACTCAGTTCTATAATTCACTTCAATAATCCACTTCAATAACTCACCTCTATAATTCACCTCTATAATTCAGTTCTATAAAATCCGAATAAAAATTTCAAATAAATTCACACATAATTGATTTTGACTATTCCCACTGTTATACTCTATATACAAACAGCAATATACAAATTCAACGATATACCAATCCAGAAATTAACCATTCGAAACAGGAGAAATTCAATGTTAGATATTACTATCACAGAAACTAGAGATTTCGTAAAGAAACTTCTTATGGAAAATACATTTGACCACTTTCTCGCCATGGAGGCATTTGTAAAAAGCGGCATCACATACAGCTTTGACGGAAGAATAAACAAGGATTTCTATGATAAGGAAGAACTAGAGTCAATGACCTCTACATCATATACGACCTGGGAAAATCTCAGAACCCACGTATACAATGTGATCCGAGGAAAGAAACTTCCGCTTAGTTTCAAGATCGTACTGGTGCTCTCGCAGCAAGATATCATAGATATGCTTGAGAAGAACCACCTCACGATCCCCGTCTCTGACGTTGCCAACCTCACACTCAATATCTATTATGACGGAATGAGCATACAGCTCACTTCCATGGCAACCCAGAACATTTTTACCATGGACAAAACCCTTGAACATATATGGGACGCAGAGATACGGGAGTTTCTGAAGAAAGCCAGCATATATTTTACCGACAACTAAACACTTCATTTATGAATATATTAAAGAAGTCTGAGTTTTTATCTGCTCAGACTTTTTTATTTTCATAGGCAGCAGCTAAAGGAATGCTTGCGCGGGGTTCTTGTTAGCACTCATTTTATTTGAGTGCTAATTTTTTCTTGACTTTACCTCTCCTCTGATTTATCATACTTTTTAGCTTGATGTGTCAGTGTACATTTCTATTATGATATCGCACACAAATAGGGGATGACACATCATTAAATCAATATCACACTAATTTCAAGGAGATGTATACGATATGAAGAACGGAAATTTATCAATCAATAGTGAAAACATTTTCCCTGTCATCAAGAAATGGCTCTATTCAGACCATGACATATTTGTCAGGGAACTTATATCAAATGGCTGTGATGCCGTAACAAAGCTTAAAAAGCTGTCACTCATGGGCGAGTTTGACGAACCCGACGAGCCTTACCGCATCGATGTAACCACAAGCGCCAACGACAAGACGATAACCTTCACCGATAACGGTATCGGTATGACAGAGGAGGAAGTTGAGAAGTATATCAACCAGATCGCATTCTCTGGAGCTGAGGCATTCCTTGAGCAGTACAAGGACAAGGCAACAGAGGAGCAGATCATCGGTCACTTCGGACTCGGTTTCTACTCAGCATTCATGGTCGCAGACAAGGTTACAATAGAGACAAAATCATATAAAGAAGATGAAGATGCTGTCTACTGGGAGTGCAAGGACGGTCTTGAATACTCCATGAAGAAATGCGTAAAAGCTGACCGTGGTACAACTATCACCCTCTACCTGAACGAGGACAGTTATGAATTCGCAAATGAATATAGAATCAAAGAGGTGATAGACAAATACTGTTCATTCATGCCTGTTGAGATCTACTACACCAACGCTGATGCTCCAAAGGAAGATCCTAAGGATGCCACTGTTGATGTAGATGCAAAGGAAGTCGATGAAAAAGCAAACGACGCTGAAACCACCACAGACAGCAAGACCACTGATGCGAAGGATTCTGATGACGGCGCCAAGGATGCAAATAGTGAAGAAAAGAAAGACGAGAAGAAGCCTGAAGCTCCTAAACCTCTTAACACCACTACCCCTCTGTGGGCAAAGCATCCAAACGATTGCACTGATGATGAGTACAAAGAATTCTACAGAAAGGTTTTCCACGATTACAAGGAGCCTCTGTTCTGGATACATTTGAACATGGATTATCCATTCAACCTTAAGGGTATCCTGTACTTCCCTAAGATCAACACGCAGTATGACAACCTTGAGGGAACCATCAAGCTGTACAACAACCAGGTATTTGTCGCTGATAACATCAAGGAAGTTATACCAGAATTCCTCATGCTGCTTAAGGGATGTATCGACTGCCCTGATCTTCCGCTGAACGTGTCCCGTAGTGCACTTCAGAACGATGGATTTGTAAAGAAGATTTCTGACTACATCACCAAGAAGGTTGCCGATAAGCTTTCAGGCATGTACAAGGTTCACAGAGAGGACTATGAAAAGTATTGGGACGACATCAATCCATTTATCAAGTTTGGCTGTCTGAAGGATCTTAAGTTCCTTGACAAGATGAAGGACTACTGCATCTACAAAAATCTGGAAGGCAAATATGTCACACTTCCTGAATATCTTGAGGCAGGAAAAGAGAAATATGAGAACAAGGTATTCTATGTAACTGACGAGCAGGCTCAGTCACAGTATATCAACATGTTCAAGAACGAGGGAATGGATGCCCTGATCATGACTCAGACAATAGACAGTCCATTCATCACACTTCTTGAGCAGAAGAACGAGAATGTTCACTTCTACAGAATAGATGCAGAACTCTCAGACAACTTCGTAGGTGAGGAATTGTCAGAGGAGACCGCTAAGGAATACAAGGATAAACTCACAGCCACATTCGAGAAAGCTCTTGATATAAAGAATCTGAATGTAAAGGTTGAATCCCTGAAAGATGAGAACACCTCTTCTATCCTGACGCAGCCTGAGGAGACAAGACGTATGCAGGAGATGATGAAGATGTATGGTATGGCAGGCATGGATCCATCCATGTTTGGACAGGGTGAAGGTGAGACTCTTATCCTCAACAGCAACAACAAGCTTGTTAAGTATGTACTCGACAATCCTGACGGTGAGAACACAGCAACAATCTGCTGCCAGCTGTATGATCTGGCTGTACTTGCCAACCGTCCGCTTTCAGCCGATGCAATGACCAAATTCATCGCACGAAGCAACGAAGTACTCGGCATTCTTGCAAAATAGAATTCCTTTAGTTCAAAAGCTGTAAATTAATATTAACCATAAAAAACAGGTAATCATCCAGCATACTGCATGTTGGATAATTACCTGTTTTCTTTATAAACTCTAATCCATTTTATAACCTGATAGTTATAAATCTCCGACTTTTCATTAACTATTTACATGTACTCACATGGCAGGCTAATGAGCCAGGATCTCAACACCATGGTCCGTCATAACCAGTGTGTACTCCCACTGCGCTGATGGTGATCCATCCTCTGTGTAGATAGTCCATCCATCATCAGCATCCTGATATACATCAGGGCCTCCCATATTTATCATAGGCTCGATGGTAAATACCATGCCCGGAGCCAGAACATAATCCTTTCCAGGTTGTCCGATATGACTCACATATGGTTCCTCATGTATCTCAAGTCCAACACCATGTCCGCCGATCTCCCTTACAACAGAATATCCCTGTTCCTTTGCGAATTTATTTATGGCATATCCTATATCTCCGATCGTCACATAAGGCTTGCTGCAAACCTCCACTCCTATATCAAGAGCCTTCTTGGTATCTTCAACAAGCTTCTTCCATGCAGGATCAACGTTTCCAAGCATGAACATTCTCGATGAATCCCCAAAATATCCCTTATACTGTGTTGTACAGTCGATATTCACTATATCTCCATCCTGAAGGATGATATCGTCACTAGGTATTCCATGGCATACAACATCATTTACCGAGATACATACACTCTTAGGATAACCCTCGTATCCAAGACAGGCTGGTATGGCATCTATGGATTTTGTGTAATTATATATAAGGTCATCAAGCTCCCTGGTAGATACACCTATTTTGACAAATGGAGTGATATAGTCAAGAACCATTGTGTTCACCCTTGAAGCTTCTCTGATACCCTCTATCTGCTCTGCATTCTTTATCATAGCATGTGTAGGAATCTTGAATCCCCTGTTTTTCATATCCTCAAGCTTATCATCAAGAGCAAGATGGCATGTCTTATATTTCCTGCCACTGCCGCACCAACACACATCATTTCTGCCAAGTTTCATAATTAACCTCTTTCCTGTATTTATGATTTATTCCACGAATACTATAATACGTTTTGTATATAAATGCCACACATTATATGATAAATATTTTCAATCATCTAAATTGTTCCATCCCAAATACTGTGCGACATAGCTGTAATATCCGGTTTCTGTTATGTTGTCTGCGGCAGTAAATTTGTCTGCCACATATAGCTGCATGGCATCTAAAGTCTCCTGACTTACACTGCCGCGTATCTCATCTGTTGCCGCATTGTACTCATACGCATCCGTGATATAGCTTCTGTCCGGGAACAGAACAAGTCCCGCACCCGTAGACAATATATCCCTTCCAATTATCAGTCTGGAATCATAGTCTGCTCCCATCAGATTAAGCATGGTCGGCAGAATATCTATACTGCTGCATACCTTATCAACCTTTACAGGCTCCTCCATGGATCCCGACCATATAACAAGCTTGCTCCTGTAAGCTTCCAGACCGCTTCCAAATGTGGTTCCTGCAAGTTCATCCACCACCTCCATATTATCATATGGCACATGATCCCCTGCAAGAACTATAACAGTTTTATCAAGAAGATTTTTCTTCTCAAGCTTGTCCATAAGCTCCTCAAGCATCTTCTCCATCTCATACTGTGAGGCAAGATATGCCTTTGTCGTGTCAGTGTAATTAAGACCGGCCACAACCTCTTTGTTCTTCTCTGCCATGGCATTTGCCGAACCATATCCATAAGGGACGTGTCCGCTGACTGTGAGATAATACAGATGGAATGGTTCATCCGCTGAATACTTATCAAATGTCTCATCAAGCATGACCAGATCCGACTGTGGCCACATATCCTGTCCATCCTCATCAGTCTGGTATTCCAGTCCGTTGCCGCTGGCTATCCACTCATATCCCAGGGCAGGATGTGTGATATCTCTGTCATAATATGTATAATCATTGTCATGGAACGCATAGCAGTTGTAACCGAGTCTCTTCAGTGTATTGCCCATTGAAAACAGCATTCCATTCTCATTGTCAGCGGCGCGGCACATACTAAGATACCCACCGTTTTTTGTAGGACTTCCCATAAGATTTGCATACTCGCCGCCAAGCGTAGAGCCATACCAGAGCGGCTGGTAATAATTTTCAAATACGAAGCCCTCATTTGTAAGCTTGGACAATGTAGGAAATAATCCGGATTCAAGAGCATATCCGGTATATCCCTCCGCAGTTATCCATATGACATTATATCCCTTGAACATCCCCGTGTACTCATTCTTGTTCGTAGGGGTGAGATTCTTAAAATACTCTGAAAGGGACGCCACCGCATCACTTCCCGCCAGTTCATTTAAGGCATCAAAATCTATATCAAGGACATTCGGCGACGTATCTATCTTCACTATCTCCTCTGTAGTATTCTCCTGAGTTGTATGCTCTCCCGTGCTGACAGACTGCTCTGTATCAGTCTGTGCCAGGGCAGTATCTATATCTACTTCCCCGCCTGAAGCAAAATTTATATTTCCTTTTGTCTTACTGCTTCCACCAATGCCTTCTCTGATATCTATGACAAGACTCTCCATGACACCTAGTTTTTCCACTGCCAGATCAACAGAGGTATACTGCTTATATACCTTATAATCACTGTATACATCCGAATCAAGAGCCCACATCACAAATATAACCGCCACATATATGACAGATACGCCTGCAAGGCTTATAAGATTCATCCACCATCTTCTGCGCTCAAATGAAAGGAATACCCAGATACATATGATTGAGATAAGAATAGGGACAGCCAGCATGATAATGTCAAGCAACTCCGACTTGATATTGCCCAGCACAGTATCCGCATTGTCAGCAGCCTGATTTCCAAACTTAAGTGTACCCACCAAAGACAGATAATTGTTGAACACTGAATGATACACATATTGAGCAATAAACAAAATCCCAATAAATAAAGTAAGAACGGTCGCGATTATCTTGTTCACTACTGGTATAAATATTCCTGTAATAAGGCCACACACTCCGCCAGCCACCAGAGAAAATGCAAGTATAACCCATATATTTCCATCTGTGATATCAAAGTTCATCCCATGAAACAGCATCTCATAATACAGAATCAACGCAGTAAAAAGAATCCATCCTGACCACCTGCCAAAATACTCCTGTACATCCCCTTTCACAGCACTAAACAGCTTTCCCATTACGCATTTTCTCCTTGATGACATAAAATAAAGGTATGGTATAAACCACACCTTTATTTATATAATATTGTTCGACTTTTTACAACAATTTAAGATAGTTTACATCTACTTTACGCCATACTTGTCATAGTATGCATCTATTGCAGCCTTTAATGTGTCATCAATTATAACTCTGCCCTTATACTCCTTGTTGTACAGATGTTCAACAACCTCTGCCATGGTAACGATAGCTGTTGTCTTAATGCCATAATTCTCTTCAATCTCAGTGAGAGCACTCTTCTCTCCCTGACCTCTCTCCATTCTGTCAACAGAAACGACAAGTCCCATAACATCCACATCGCCCTGGGCCTTGATGATAGGAAGTGTCTCCTGGATAGATGTTCCGGCTGTTGTTACATCCTCGATAATAACGACCTTGTCTCCATCCTCGATAGGACTTCCAAGCAGGATTCCCTTATCTCCGTGATCCTTTACCTCTTTTCTGTTTGAACAATACTTGATGTCCTCGTCATACATCTCAGCGATGGACATAGTAGTCGCAACTGTAAGAGGGATTCCCTTATATGCAGGTCCAAATAATACATCGAAATCAAGTCCGAACTCAGCGTTGATAGCCTCTGCATAGTACTCACCAAGTCTCTTGAGCTGTGCTCCTGTTCTATAGAAACCTGTATTTACAAAAAATGGTGTCTTTCTGCCACTCTTGGTAACGAAATCTCCAAACTTGAGTACGTTACAATCGATCATAAACTCGATAAATTCCTTCTTGTACTGTTCCATAACTCTGAATCCTCCTGTTTAAGCCTCTTTTTCGTTTTCAACACTGCAATCTGGGGTTCCAATACAAAACTATCTTATATCAGAATCTCAATCTCACAAAGTATATCATCGAATATGTAATTTTTCAACCAGACAATTATTTATGCCAGATTACAGCAGATTGCCATTCCAGATTGCCGTGCCAGATCACATAATATAAATTATCACATCATGCATAAATTCACTTCACGCAGCCGATAAGTTCATGTATATCGCTGATGGAATTCTTATTCATATACTCTTCTATGCCTTTGATTATCTCAACTGTCGCATATGGATTGTGGAAGTTCGCTGTACCAACAGCAACCGCACTTGCTCCAACCATGATCATCTCAAGGGCATCCTCTGTTGTTGCAACTCCGCCCATTCCGATGATCGGAAGCTTTATCGAATTTGCTACCTGGTATACCATACGCACTGCTATCGGATGGATCGCAGGGCCTGACACACCAGCTGTCTTATTCGCAACCGCAAATGTTCTTCTGTTCACATCTATCTTCATACCTGTCAGTGTGTTGATAAGTGATACCGCATCAGCACCGCCTGCCTCAGCCGCTCTTGCCATCTCAGTTATATCTGTGACATTAGGACTCAGCTTCATGATGATAGGCTGCTTTGCCGCTGCCTTAACCGCCTTGGTTATATCATAGAGAGCATCCGGCTGCTGGCCAAATGCGATTCCGCCCTCTTTGACATTCGGACATGACACGTTGATCTCAAGCAGATCGACATCACAGTCCCCCAGCTTCTCAACGCAATCAACATAGTCCTCCTTGGATTTTCCACACACGTTGACAATGATCTTTGTATCGTAATCTCTGAGAAATGGAATATCCCTCTTCTTGAACACATCTATCCCCGGGTTCTGAAGTCCTATGGCATTCATCATTCCGCCATAGGTCTCCGCTATACGAGGTGTAGGATTGCCCGGCCAAGGCACATTTGCAACACCCTTGGTGGTCACAGCGCCGAGCTGTGAAAGATCCACAAACTCGCTGTACTCCATACCTGAGCCAAATGTTCCTGATGCAACTGTTATCGGGTTCTTGAGTGTAACACCCGCTATATCCACTGACATATTGATCTTATCTGACATTACAGCTCCACCTCCTCTGCATAGAATACAGGACCGTCCTTGCATATTCTTCTGTTGTGCACCTGTGAGTGCTCGTCTATATCCTTAGTCTTGCATACGCATGCGAGACATGCGCCCACACCACACGCCATCTTCTCCTCCATGGATATCTGACACTCAATGCCCTTCTCCATGGCGTAAGCCTTGATTCCACGAAGCATAGGGGTCGGACCACATGCATATATGACAGCACCGTCCACGCCGTATTCCTTTATGGCATCTATTACATTGCCCTTCACACCGTGCTGTCCATCCTCAGATGACATGTACACGTGTGCGTACGGCTCAAACTCTTCGTTAAGAAAGATTTCGTCCCTGTATCCGAGTACAACCGACTTCTCGCAATCAAGCTCCTTTGCAAGCTGAAGCATAGGTGGGATTCCTATACCGCCGCCTATCAGGATCGCCTTCTTGTCCGACTTCATGAAACCATTTCCAAGAGGTCCCAATATATCCACGGTATCGCCTGCCACAAGCTGAGAAAACTCCTTTGTTCCAAATCCAACCACTCTGTACACAAGGCGAAGTGTACCCTTCTCCCTGTCTATGCCACAGAGGCTGATAGGTCTCGGGAGCATCTTGCTGCCATCATGAGTGTACACAGACACAAACTGTCCTGCTATAGCCTGTACAGCTATCTCAGGTGCCTCAAGCACCAGACTGTATACGTCAGTGGCAAGAGTCTCCTGGCTGACCACCTTTGCTGTCATCTTAAGTTTGCCCATAGTCTTCCTCCATCATCTCTTTATTATCAGTGTTCTGCGGGCCAGGTATATCAGATCTGTTTAACATATATAATCCTGCCAAGTCCACAAACACGCTCTATCTCTCTTATGCATCGAGTGCGCCGTTGATATCCTCGATCATGTCAACTACTGCCTGTCTTGAAGCATCAGCGTAGTTCTCTGCGCCAAACTGTGCATACTTGTCCTGCTTATAAGCTGCAATTATTCCTCTTGATGAATTGACGATCGCACCAAGTCTGTCTTCATTGAAGTAGTGTACAAGGTCTGCAGCCTTACCGCCCTGTGCTCCATAACCAGGTACAAGGATAAATGACTTTGGCATAATCTTTCTGAGCACCTTGCCCATCTCAGGATACGTTGCACCGACAACCGCTCCAACTGCTGAATAGCCAGACTCACCTACAACATCGCTGCCCCACTTGTCAACCATCTCACCAACTATCTCATACAGTGGACGACCATCCACAAGTCTGTCCTGAAATTCGCCTGATGATGGATTCGATGTCTTGACGAGAACGAATATACCCTTGTTCTCTTCCTTGCACACATCCACAAATGGCTTAACACCGTCTGTTCCAAGGTATGGGTTCACTGTAATGAAATCCTCATCAAATCCGGCATATGTCTTACTTCCTACCTGTACCTTTCCGATATGACCAATCGCATATGCTGTAGATGTTGAACCTATATCGCCTCTCTTTATATCTCCGATAACGACAAGTCCCTTCTCCTTGCAGTAATCAACAGTCTTCTTGAATGCCTTGAGTCCTTCGATTCCGAACTGCTCGTACATAGCTATCTGTGGCTTAACCGCAGGAATGAGGTCATATGTTGCATCAACTATTCCCTTGTTGAACTGCCATATAGCCTCAGCAGCACCCTCGAGTGTCTCTCCATACTCTGCAAATGCAGCCTTCTGGATATGCTCTGGCACATAGTTAAGCATAGGATCAAGACCCACTACTATAGGTGCATTTGTCTTCTGAATGTTTTTTACTAACTTGTCTATCATGATATTTTCTCCTTAAAATGTATTTTCTTATTTCATATTTATATATCGACTTTATATATTGACATCGCTATATATGAATATCACTGATCAATATGAACAAAGTATTTTAATATGTAATCCAAAATATGCAATCTAAAATATATAATCCAAATTAAATTATCTAGAACGTCTCCTCATCGCAGGCATAGCTGCCCAAGATGGTAAACTCCTCAGTCTCATTCATAAGCTGGAACACCAGCGCTTGTATATCTTTTTTCAGGAAGTTCGCTGATAATTCAACATAGAATCTATAGTTCCAATGCTCCTGTCTGTTCGGAGCCGAGTGTATCTCAGTGAGGTTCACTCCATAATCTGAGATCATCGAAAGCACACTGCTCAGACTTCCGCTCCTGTTCTTGCACACGAACATAACCTTCAGCCTGTTGTGATTCTCCTCAACTATAAGATGATCAGTAAATGTCACGACTTTTTTATTATGTCCATTCTCATTCACCACATTACATCTATATATATATAATCTGTTGTTGGTGAGCACCTCATGAAGGGCGTCCGACACACCATAGCTGATATCCTCAAGTATACCCATTCCGGCATCTACCTTCCCGGACTTTATAAGTTCATACACATCATCATACGAATCAACCGCCACTACCTTATCCCTCGAACAGCCCTGACATATATAAAGCTCAGGCTTTATCATAGCCACAGCATCTATCTCCGGCTCGTTCTCTTCATAGTCCACATTCAGGCAGTTACGAAGCTCCAGGGTCCTTCCATACTGATACTTTCTGCTTATCTCCATAATCCTCTTGATAAGAGCAGTGTATTCCATCTTGATATCATCATCAACATCTCCTGTAAGATTGGCTATGATGGTCTCCTCGCGGTCTGGCTTATATATATCATCATCTGTCTCAGCCTTCACCCGGGCCACATTGTCTGCAAGCATCATCCTCTCTTTAAAAAGCTGCTTGATCTCCTTATCGACTCTGTCTATGTTCTTTCTAACATCTGATAAAGTCATCACGTATCCTCCAGTCAGTCATCAGCTGTAACCTGATGTTCATAGTCTTTTTTAATATACCATCTGCAACAATCTAATTCAAGTTTCCCCGTGACTAAATCCATATTTAAAATGGCCACAAAAACAAGAACATCGCCCCGGCAGCCAATAATAATCCAATTAGAAATCCTGTAACTATTCTTCCCCTTGTACTTTTCATACCTGATATGATGAGCAGTGCTATCACCGCTCCACACATATCTATAAGCACATCTGTGCCCTTGCCTGCCCTGTCGGCAACAAAAAGCTGATGTATCTCATCTGAGCAAGCATAGGCAAATGTAATAGCCGCAGACCACACATATGTCCACCCTGCAGATATCTTTCCGCAGTTTTTCTTCACAGCAAGGACTAGCAATGCCATGAGAACTCCATACTCCGTCATATGGGCACCTTTTCTGACCATCACCTCGACCACGCCGGTCATACGGTCAACTGCCGGTGCCGTATCGTGTCTCGCTTTCTGGAATAAATCCACTATCAGACCAGTTATCGGATTGCTGACAGCAGATGATCCCTCTCCTGTTTTGGATGACATATAGAATATAAATACCATCCACAGAATGACCGGTACTATATATATGTATTTTTTTTCTTTCTTCTTAGAGCTTCTTGCCATAATTCTCGCACCTCCTGCATGAGTATATCATAAAAAATAGATTATTTTATATAAATTACTTTTTTTAGCTTGAAATATCATTTTTTTACCTGTAATGTAAAAATGAGGTAACTAACAGGGGCTAAACACATGAAAAAGAGAGGTAAATTATCATGGCAAGACAAAGGAAAAAGGGAAATCCAATTGTAACTGCAGTCATATTCGGAATCTTTGGAATAGTTCTGTTATTCCTGGGTATACGTACTTTTATCGGTTTGCACGGCACACTGCTCAATGTAACAACCTGCGATCCGTCAGAGATCAAACCGGGTGTATATGTAGAGGGAACCATATCATATGGTTACGGTGCATATATCGAAAAAACTACTACATATAACCACATTGTCACCAAGACAGACGGCTACTATTATCTTGTAGATATATGTGACAAGAATGCAGATGGATCAGACAATGACACTGCAAGATGGATCGGAATATCCATATCCAAGAGCGATAACGATAAGTTCGATGCAATCTCCACACAGGATGATGCACCACCTATCGAGATAACCGGAGTTATCCGCAAGAACAGCAGCAAGGTTCAGGGCTTCCTCGATGATTATATAACAAGCTACGTTGACATGTACGCAAGCTACTATGGCTATACAGCAACCAGCGAGGATTATGCCAGCGCCAAGGCTGAGACCTTCCCTTATTATATAGAGATGGTCGATTCATCAGACTACATATTCAACATTGTGCTCGGACTTATATTCGTCCTCGTCGCAGTGTTCATGGTATTCAAGGCAACAAGAAGCAAGAACCATATCAGCGCTCCTGCCCAGCCGGCCGAAACAGCATACTACGATGGCAGTGGTGATTTCAATGGTATCAACGCAACAGGTGATGTGTATCACAGTGATCCTTTCTATTCGCAGCAGCCAGCTGCAGATGAGCAGCAGACCACTGATACAACAACATATGGCGCTACAGACACAGCAACCCCATCATCCTCATTCACTCTCAAAAGCGACGACTAGGACGACGATATAGACAATACAAAAATAAGGCATATACAGATCATAATCAATATGATCCGCATATGCCTTCTTCTTTTATGCTTCTATATCCTACTTTCCAAAGTATCTGTCAAGAAGTCCCTTCAGAGCCTTGCCATGTCTAGCCTCGTCTCTTGCCATCTCATGAACTGTATCATGTATAGCATCCAGATTGTTCTTCTTTGCGCATTTCGCAAGATCAACCTTACCAGCTGTTGCACCGAACTCGCAGTCAACTCTCCATGCAAGGTTCTTCTCTGTTGAAGCTGTCATGTTCTGCTCAAGATCTGAGCCAAGCATCTCTGCAAACTTTGCTGCATGCTCAGCCTCCTCATATGCTGCCTTCTCCCAGTAGAGACCGATCTCAGGATATCCCTCACGATGTGCTACACGAGCCATGCAGAGGTACATTCCAACCTCAGAGCACTCGCCCTCAAAATTAGCCTTGAGCTGGTCAAAGATATACTTCTTGTCCTCATCGCTGATCTCAGGATTGTTCTTAACTGTCTCTGCATATACACCGAACTCATGCTCTGCTGCAAGTGTGAGCTCGCCCTCAACCTTCTTGAACTTATCTGCACCTGCGTGACAGATTGGACACTCAGCTGGTGCCTGCTCTCCTTCATAGATATAACCACATACTGTACATACAAACTTTGCCATAATTAAATTCTCCTTTTCTTATTTTTATAATCTGGCCATCACATCAGCCATTTATTCTTTTGAACTATTATTCCTTTGTTGATGTTTATTTATCAACTATCATCTATTATACTAAAAAAATTTCATATGTCAACACTATTAGGAATTATTCTTGATAATTTTATTATCAGATTGTTTAACATGTATATCGTGATTGTACATTATGTATATGTTTTTCTTTAAATATACAACACATAACACCACATAAACAATCACGGTTTATTTATAATCAAAATATAATCTAAAAAATTCCCGGACATTGCCAGCTTTGATATCACGCCTTTCCGAAATATCATCGTCCACGTTGTCCGGGAGTTTTATTATCTGTAAATAGTATCTATATTCAATTATCAGTCCTGTCCGAGAACTATCTTTTTCAGAAGATATTCATATCCCGTTATCGGTATAGGTTTGCTGTAATAGTATCCCTGTATATAGTGGCAGCCCCACTCTCTAAGATACTCTTTCTGCTCAAATGTCTCAACGCCCTCCGCAAGACTCTTAATTCCCAAATGTCTTGCCATAGTCAATATATCCTGAGTCATGAGCATATCTTTGTTGTTCGGCTCACCTGTAGCTATGCCATCAATAAAGCTTTTATCTATCTTGATGATGTCAAGCGGCATATCCTTTAAGAGTGCCATACTCGAATAACCAGTTCCAAAATCATCCATTGAAATCCTGAATCCATTATCCTTTAACTCATTCAACACTTTGATAAGATACTGGACATCTGCAAAGTCCGCACTCTCTGTTATCTCAAAATCTATTAATGAATGGTCAACACCATACTCATCAACTATATCACACAGAACATATATGAGGTCTGGCCTGGATATCTGGTGTCTGGAAAGATTACAGGATATAGGAAACAACGGGTAACCGAGTTCCTTCCACTCTTTGAACTTCTTGCACACCTTTCTCAGTACATACCTGTCAATGATATCTATAGTACCATCCGCCTCAAACTGTGGTACGAAATGCTTAGGTGATAATATATCTCCGCCTTTATAGAACCATCTTATCAGTGCCTCGGCTCCTGTCAGCTTATCATTCTGAGGATTATATTTCGGCTGAAGATACACCATGAGATCCTCATTCTCTATGGCATCAGGCAGCTCCAGCTTATACTGCTGCGCCATGACATATTCCCTCTTCATCTCAGATGTATATATTTTTATCTCATTCACATTCGTCTTAATACACTGAAGATGAGCCATCTGAGCCATATCTTCAATACGCATCGTAGTATTTATACGCTCAAATTCATCGTATACAACAAGGCCACAGCTATAATATATTCTGTACTTCTTATTTGACGGCAGCTGTCCTATCTCCTCAAAGAAGGTGTAAAGCTTATTGAGCACTTCCTCCTCAGGCATATACTTGATTATCATGGCGAAATCATCCCGCTCACATTTTGCTGAATATAGTATCCAATCCTGTTTCGTCATGGCGTCACATATATATCTGAAAAGTTCCTTTGCAACATCCCGTCCCATAACATTGTTTATAAGCCGGTAACCCTTTATATCGAATCTTGCAAATATAAACTGGTCAAGTCCTATATATTCACACTGTTCCAACTTGCTCTTGAGCCACGTCCAATTATAGTGTCCTGTTGCAGGCTCTCTGTAAGCTATCTCGTACAGATCTCTTTTGCTCATATTGTCAAGAGTAAGCATCTCCTCGGTTTTGGTCTTCTTGGACCATACCGGTATCTCAACACAAAGGCTGTCAGAACTCTCCATATAACATACATAAGGCAGTTTGTTATTTGACACCACATGCATCTTCTCTGTCTCTATATACAACTTGGCATATGAATACGCCGTGGTCATAAGCCTCGGTATGTCCTCTATAAGAGATATATCAAATCCCCTGATGTCAACTACATCAAATGCTGGAACCGTAATGCTCTCACATCCCCGTGGAAGCTCTTCCATATCGTTATATCCTATCTCAACGCCTCCACACAGACGGGAATATCCTGCATCTGTCATCTTTTCTGGCACGTAAAAAAGAGCTCTGTTCGCAAGAGGTCTGTATATGTTGCCAAATACCTTGTACCAATCATATCCATTCTCCTCGCAGAACTCATCAAACCCATTCGCCTCATGGGATCTGAGTACATAAATTTTTCTTTTTGGTTTATATGCCTTTGACCACTGATGTTCCATAGCTTTCTAATTACCTCTGTTTCGTCTTCACAACCTTGCTTACCTTATATTTGATTCTAACACATTTATGACAAGCTATACAACATCTATTGTCCATCGGCCTGCTAACAATTTTATAATCAAGCACAAAACAACACTCTTACAAGCGGAAAATAAATGGTTAAGTTTCGTTTTTTTTCGTTGAATTTTTACCATATTTTTGTTAGCATAGATAAGGTTTTTCAATTATAATTAATAGGAGGCAAAAACGATGAAAAACAAACTATTTCTTAGCCTTGGTACAGTTATCTCTATTCTTGTTATTTCCCGGATAAGTGCTCTGGCGGCAGAAAGCGGTTCTGAAACCGAGTCACTCGGTGCACAGCTTCCCCTGACATGGTGTATTCCATTTGTCTGTATGCTTCTGTGCATTGCCGTTATGCCACTCATAGCAGGTGAATGGTGGGAAAAACACAAGCAGTGGGCTGTCGCAGGCTGGTCTCTTTTATTTTTAATACCTTTTGCCATATTCCACGGTTTTGGAACCATGGGCGAACAGTTGCTGGAAATCATGATAGGTGACTATTTCACTTTTATCGTACTGTTATTTGCGCTGTTCTGCGTTGCCGGCAACATATCACTTGAGGGTGATCTGGTCGGAACACCAAAGCTCAACGTGGTGTTACTTCTGATCGGTACTTTGCTCTCAAGCTGGATCGGTACCACCGGTGCCAGTATGCTCATGATCAGACCTATAATAAAGGCAAATAAATGGAGAAGACGAAAGGTACAGATAATCGTATTCTTTATCTTCCTCGTTTCCAATATAGGTGGATGTCTAACCCCTGTAGGTGATCCTCCACTTCTTATGGGATTCATGAACGGAGTTGACTTCTTTTGGAGTCTCAGACTTATAAAGGTCATGGCTGTAAATCTTGTCATCCTTCTTACAGTATTCTTCTTCCTCGATACAAGAGCATATAAGAAGGATATCTCAGATGGACGAGAAAAACCAGTCATTGACCCGGCAAACAAAAAACCTGTAAGACTTAAAGGTGCACATAACATCATATTCCTTATCATGATAGTTGGCGCCGTTATACTTAGTGGCGTTCTTCCTATGAAGTTCCCGGTATTTGCAAAGGGAATCAACTTCTGTGAAGGTGTCACACTGTCATGGGCTGCGATCATCGAGATAGTAATCATGCTTGCAGCAGCATTGCTGTCATTCAAGACTACAAATAAAAAAGTTCGTAAAGCCAACAACTTTACATGGGATGCCATACAGGAGGTTGCTATACTGTTCGTAGGTATATTTATTACCATGATACCGGCTCTGCTCATACTTAAAGCACGTGGATCTGAGCTTGGGCTCACACATCCTGCACAGTTCTTCTGGATGACAGGACTTCTGTCAAGCTTCCTTGACAACACGCCGACTTACCTTGTATTCTTCACCACTGCTGCTTCCAGCGGATTTACAGAGGGTCTCAGCACTGCAATGGGTGTAATACCACAGGTCATGCTGATGGCTATCTCGTGCGGTGCAGTATTTATGGGTGCAAATACCTACATCGGCAATGCACCGAACTTTATGGTACGATCAATTGCTGAGGAAAATGGTATCAAGATGCCTTCATTTGTCGGATATCTTGCATGGTCTGTAGCAATACTTGTACCTACATTTTTCATTGATACACTTTTATTCTTCTTATAAGGAGGGGTTTTATGAACGAATATGTTGTAAAAGATGATAACAAACTAACAGTCGGCATTGGCTGGGATGCCAAAAAGGTCGACCTCAAGAAAAAAATAAAGATAGCTTTTGACAACATCATGAGTGCAACATCTGAAGATACCTACGATCTCAATCTTGCTGCCATAGTTGAACACAACGATGGCACTGATCCGGAACTCGTATTCTGGGGTCACAAATACAGCCGCAGTGATTCTGTAGTTCTCAAGGGAGACGACAGAACCGGACAAAAAGAAGGAATTGATGAGGAGATGAGGATCTACCTTGACCGCGGAGAGAACGTTGGAAGGATCATACTCTTCCTCTACATCTACAACGGCAATCTTCACAAACAGTGTCTGGCCGAAGTCAAAAACGTATTTGCACTTATCAAATGCAAACATACCGAGAAGGTTTATGTTCGTGAGGACGCCATATTCAGCGCTTGTGAAGATGCAAAACACAATAACTGTTACGTATTTGGAGAGGTTCTTCACAATGGTGACGAATGGGTTGTAAGGGAGAGATCACAGTTTCTGCCTTACGATAAGTCAGAGGATATCTTCGAGTATTACACCTCAAGACACTATGTTCCTGATGAAGACGACTAAATCAGCATTTACATAATCAAGTGAACGGGCAGCATTACAAACTCCTTCACTTAATAAGAAAACCGCCTGCCGGCGTGTATCGTCGATATACAGATATCTGGTTTCAAGATATATGTATATTTTCCCTACACTGCCCGCAGGCGGATTTTTTATCTGAACGGTTCACCAGTTGCATATTTACACAGAGTTTTCTCAAATTCCTGCATATTACGCCATGCTTTCACAAATCTCAATCGAACCGTCATATATGTTATCTCACATAGTCTTTAATAATCTTTGTAGCTCTGTATCTTGAGAAGTTGAATCCTCTCACATATCCCTTATCATCATTACATTCCACAATATCACTGAGGACGCCCCCGACAGTCTCACTTCTGTAATAAGAATATGTACTGGAATCACCATACTTCTCAAACACTTCTCTCAAATCATCATCAGCAGACACATCTTTATCTCTCAGATAATCTACAACATACGGTACGCCATCACTTCCTATATCCATGACATATTTCAGATCCACATCACCATTGGCATGCTCAAGATTGTACTTCGCTATCACTGCTCCCGGCCTCACAAATGCATATAGCGCAAACATGATCATAACTGTTACAAATATAAACCTGAAAACCGGCATTCTACTATAAAACATACTCACCATTACGCCTGTCATTATTATTGTTGTCACAACAAGAGCCCATATCGTATTAATTCTGAGATAGGTGAGATCATACTCCTTTATGTACATCGAAAGTCTCACCGCTGAGGACGCTATCATAATATAGGTACAGACACACATAACTACCAGAGCTGTCTTCAGCATTACACTTTTTCTAAATATATCATTGAATATCAATACAATACATATATTTACGACTGCCACGAATAAAAGCTGGAAAAATCCTCGTCTGGCATACTCCGCATATGTAAGATCATCCGGAAGTCCCGCACTATTCATGAAAAGATATATTATCTGGACAACCGCAAATATAAGATAAAATGCAGAAAGAACAATCGTTATCGTTATTCCTATCACAGGCTCATATGTACCTTCCTTAGGTGCTTTTGCTCCAAGATCCCGGCGTCCAGCCTTAACTATAAATCCATATACAAAGAAAAATATTACAGCTGCAAACAAAACAATCTTCACAATATCCCATGAAAAGAATATTTTGCCAAATATATCCTTTATAACTTTTGCAAATACCGGATCTGCCGATGACAACAGGTTGAGTATAATTACAAGAAGCGGTAGCGCTATTGCACATCCCAGAAGCACATATATAAGCTTGGAATTGCGTTTTCTTCCCATCTTTTCACGCTCTGCTCTTCTGTCTGAAAAAGGCATACCCATATATTCAACAGCTCCGAAGAACATCTCAAAGAAGGCTATAATTCCTTTAATAATACCGTGATTTTCTGTATCATTGTAATATGACATCACTGCGTACATTTCTGTCAGTATAATTCCAACATTACAGCCAAATATCATACATGACTCATCTGTAAGACTCACTGCTACGGATAAAAGCAATATAATAAGATAATACGGTATAAGCTTAATCTGGCTTTTTGATACAGAACCTATATCCGGTTTCATATCTGCTGAAAGTTTCTTTTCTCCACGTGAAATATTCACGCTTATGAACGCTATCGACACCACTGCCATCACTGCAGACAAAATACTTGACCAGTTATTATATAGGCACGCAGCACTTACTATAGCATATATAAGTACCGGTATTCCAAACATCTTAAACCGCTCTGCAGATATTGCAGAATTCCTCCTCTGTGGCGGTCTCGCTGCATTATACCTATACGGTGGAACGCCCATCCCACCATTCATATATCCCGGCGGCGGTGGGGTTCCCGGTCCCATCCTGTTTGCGTATCCCGGCGGTGGGGTCCCCGGTCCCATTCCATTTGCGTATCCCGGCGGCGGGGTCCCCGGTCCCATTCCATTTGCGTATCCCGGCGGCGGAGTCCCCGGTCCCATTCCATTTGTGTATCCAGGTGGTGGGACTCCTGGTCCCATTTTGTTCGCATCTCCCGTATTCGTGTTGGTCACATTATCTGCCGTCGGCTCAGATATATGTTCTCCATCCTTTTTTAATTCTTCTCCCATATATTATCCTCCACTCCTTGTAAATTCACAAAACTATCTACAATACATTGTATATTTCATAGCACGTATCGATTACCTTCTCTGTACCAGAGCAGACTCATCAAGACTCACAACTCTATCCATACACACAGGAGCTGTCAACCTGTATGCAAAGCTTCCTGACTCAAATAAACAATACAATCTTCCATTGTAAGAATAGATCTGTTCCAGCTTCTGCGGAAGTTTTAACTCCTGTCCTGGAGATTCAGCCCCATAATTTACGCTGGAAATCTGTCCTTTTTTTGTATCGTATACTTCTATTTTCGACTCATCCAATCCATATGATATCGAGAATATAATCTTGTCACGGTACACCTGAAGACCCTGAACTCTTCCTGGAATATAGAAGGCCTCATCCTCCTCGTCCGATATGGCAGTTCCACCGTTTATTATCTCGTAACTAGCAGCCACACTGCAGCTATTCTTATCCTTCTGCCAATAACCTGCATATATATGCCTGTCATAGATCGTGATAAATGATGTTGCCGGGAACATCACAGCACAGGTATTTCTATATGATATTGATTTCCCAAGTTCTCCCAGATCATATGCTTCCAGAGCATCAAGTGTCAAACATGATATAGATGCATGCCTGACTCTCTTATCATTTTCTTCTACTGACATATAGGAAGAAACCCACAAAACATTATTCATCGTATCATAGGCAAGCCCGCCCGCATGAGTAGTATCTTTAAGAACTATAGTTTTCACATATTCACCGGTATGAGTATCTATCATAAATATTACAGATCTGTGCTTCTTAGTCCCGCAGTAGGCACTCACATAAGTGTACTTGTCTGTAACCGCAAGTCCCTGCGGAGTCATGGAGGTACAGCAATCAATCTCCTTCGTCTCACAGTTGATCGTCTTAGCATAGTCAAGTCCCGGAATTACAGTCATACCATACTCGTCATCTCTTCCTTTACCATACATAGCCATATTATAAAATTCAGCCTCCGACGTCATCTCCCATATCTGTGATAAGTAAGTCTTATTGTCCACAGGATATGTACTAGTCTCCGTCTCAGAAGTTGGCAGTTCAAAATTTCTGCAGAATATAAGTCCATACAAGGCTATCACACATACGCTTCCAACATAAAGACATGAAAAAACCTTTACAAGTCTTCTTCCCGCCTGTGCAGTAGACAGCAGCATCGCCATAACCATCTGACTTATAATTGTCACCATCATCAAACCGTTTGTGAGCATATCCGCATGACTCATAATCTGTAGTGGAACTCCAAGCAGCATCAACCAGTAAGCCTTCTGTTTTACACTTATACGAACAGCTCCCAGCCAGTCATCCCGCTTCATTCCCCACACCTGCAGTGACTGCCATATGACCGCCAGACCATATGCTATGCATGAGACCAGAAGGAACTGTCTGAGTACAGCCACCACAAACGCCTCAAACGATATTCCGCCAATATACATTGCCAGATAATACACACCCTGGGCAAGCTGGTAAAGCCTCCATATCATCATGGCAAACATCGCAAGTGCCGCAAGAAATGCAAATATATTTGCAACAAGCTTTCTCCTGACACCATCTCTGTGCTCCTTCATATCTCTGCGGAATCTCTTTTTTGCACGGTTCAGCTCCTTTATATGTCTCTTTGACCTTCTAAGTTTTTTTCGCTTATAATAAAGAACCTTATACGGAGCATGATGTTCCTGAAGAGCAACATAATCAGACTTCATGTGTTCATACTTTTTTGTCTCGTCAATAAGATCCGTACGTGTCGCTCTGAGAGCCGATCTGCTTGTCACATAACCCTCAAGATCTATCTGAGCCTGTTCCTTTAATCTGTCTATCTGGAGCTGAAGCTTCTGGTCCTTATTCAATTTCTTCTTCTCGGCTCCATGTGCCATATAAATATCTCCATTTCCATGATCACTCAAAATACTTCATAATACCCGCCTCATTCAAATCAGAACCTATCACTATGATTATATCCTGTCCATTCTCTATCGGTCTTATCTCCGTCTTCTGACTGGTTGCATTTATCTCTATCCAGGTATTTCTGTCTGATCTTGAAAATCCCTTTATTCTGAACACCTCACCACATTTATCATCTGCAAATATATCATGAACGATTCCCTCAAGTTTACTTTCCGGAACATTCTTGTTCATGATATAAACAGAGTTATATACATCGCTCTGCTTAAACCATTCCTTGACAAAATCATTCAATTTATATCCTGATCTCATCAATTCTGCAAAATCGTCATCCGTCAATTCATCCCAGTTCTTTATCATCACGTCGTCGCCAAATCGCCTCTTACACTGAAATTCATCGAGTGTACTATTCACATAGCTGATTGTTGAATTTATATCCTCACTTGGCACTCCATCAACTTTACTCATAACCAGAACTCCGCAATTGGCAGCCTCAGATGCAAGTACATACCTCGACTGTCTGCTCATATTCTTCTCAAGCTCAGCCTCAACTATAGTGATGATATTTCCAACTTCATACCACCTGTCAAGCGGCTCCTCATGCAGCACGTCGAAAAACTCATCAATATCAAATATACCTGACGGCTCCACTATAACCCTGTCATATCCGCTCATGGCCATAGCTATGAGTTTTGTCTTGAAGCGCCTCTTGTGGCAGTCTTCACCGCATCCTCCTGCAACCATCTCCGCATGACAATTCTCTCCCATGACATCCTGAAGGAGCATCATATCCACATTCACTGCACCATAATCGTTCTCAAGAATTCCTATATTCTGCCCCTGCCTCACAAGATAATCTGCATATTTTTTTATAAATGTCGTTTTCCCAGAACCAAGAAATCCGGTTATCAAATCTATTTTAACCAATGTTGTCACTCCTTATAATAAGATCTACCAGCCCGATCTGATATGAAATCCGCTGTCTTCCTGTACTGGAATGCCTCTGACATCCATATCCTCTATAAAGATATATCTGTCACGCCTGAGCAAAGCAACCATCTGGTCTATGGCCTCCGGCTGCCCCTGGGCTTCCATCTCAACCGACCCGTCATACCTGTTGCACACCCATCCGGTAACACCATACATCGAAGCCGCATGCGAAGCTCTATACCTGAAACCTACACCCTGGACACTGCCGCGAAATACATAATGTCTTCTCTCTTTTTCCATATCAATCATCCATCTCCGAATCCGCCTTAAGGCGAGACTATTTATTTAGCATGTGACTCATCGTACACATCTGCATCATACACTATCTTACCTCCGCATATGGTGTAGTGTACCTTACCCGGAAGCGTCCAGCCTGCAAATGGACTGTTCACAGCCTTTGATGCAAAACTGTCCACTGTCCACATCTCATTCTCACCAAATATGATCAGATCCGCTGGAGCACCCTCTGCGATCTTTCCAGGTTCCATACGATAAAATTCAGCAGGATTCCTGCTCATAAGTTCCATCAGCTTCATAAGTGATATATACCCCGGCTGTACAAGAGAATATATTCCAAGTGCAAGCGATGTCTCAAGTCCTGTGATGCCACTCGGTGCCTTATCAAGAGTTCTGGCCTTCTCCTCTTTGCTGTGAGGTGCGTGATCAGTAACTATCATATCTATAGTTCCGTCCTGTATCCCCTCTATGATCTTGCGTCTGTCCTTCTCCGTCCTAAGCGGAGGATTCATCCTTGCAAGAGTGCCATATTTGAGTACGGCATCTTCTATCAGAGTGAAATGGTGAGGTGTCGCCTCTGCGTGAATATCTGCGCCAAGCTTCTTTGCAGTTCTCACGATATCAACAGAATTACCTGAACTGATATGCTGTATGCACACAGACGCCCCTGTATGAAGTGCAAGGACACAATCTCTGGCAACCATCACATCCTCTGCCGTACAAGACGCACCGCCGTAACCAAGTTTCTCTGACACTTTACCCTGATTGACACCAGGCTGGTCTATGAACATCGGATCCTCCTCATGAAGACTTATAGGCAGATCCAGTTCCTTTGCCTTATTCATTGCGTCAACTAACAGTTTCTCATCCATGATAGGAATTCCATCATCGGTAAAGCCTGCTGCCCCCGCAGATGCAAGACTGTCCATATCCACAAGTTCTTTTCCCTCAAGGTTCTTCGTAACTGTAGCTGTCTGGACTACATGTATACCGGTCTTTGCACCTTTATCCTGTATATATTTAAGTGTTTCAAGGTTGTCCACCGCAGGCTTTGTATTTGCCATACAAACCACCATCGTGAACCCGCCTCTTGCAGCAGCAGCGGCACCTGTCTCTATATCCTCTTTATATGTGAACCCAGGATCACGGAAATGTACATGTGTATCTACAAGCCCCGGTGCAACTACCAGACCATCTGCATCGATGACCTCCGTTCCCTCTGTCTCCAGATCGTATCCTGTCTTAACTATGTGATTGCCGTCGATGAGCACATCCATGACTTCATCTATCCGGGTGACCGGATCAACGACTCTTCCATTCTTTATCAATAACATTTGTCTGTTCTCCTCTATATAATTTTTTCATTGCTGTCTGTATCTATTCTGCAAATCATACTGCGGCTGCTGACCGCAACCAGTTTGCCGGTTATACTGATAGCCGCACTGTGGCTGCTGACTGTAACCGCTCTGCTGATTATACTGCTGGCCGTACTGTGACTGCTGTCTATAATCGCTCTGCTGATTATACTGCTGGCCATACTGTGGCTGCTGTCTATAACTGCTCTGCTGATTATACTGCTGGCCATACTGTGGCTGCTGGACGTAGCCGCTCTGCTGCCCATTGTACTGCCCCGGCCACTGGCTGTATGCATTTGGCTTAATATTGTACTGCATGTTCTGACCATACACATCTGGTTGATTGTACTGCATATTCTGGCCATACATATCTGGCTGATTGTACTGCATGTTCTGGCCATACATATTTGGCTGATTATATCCGCACATCGGTATATATCTGAAATTGTACGGATTCACCCAGATAGGATTTACCGTTATTATATGATCATTCTTGGCCGCATAAGATATGAGCAGGAGCATGAGGGCCACCAACAGGAGCAGAACCAGTATGCACAGTATAACGCTGGTGTCATCGACCGACAATACAAAATCATACAGTCCGTGTATTCCCATGGCACTTAAGTACGAAATCAGCATATTGCCTGCTGCACCCTCGCCATTGTTCGCATTCTCTCTCGCCTTTGAATAAAAATATCCCATGACAACACCGCATGAACAGTGAAGAGGAATTGCTGTCACAGCCCTCAGGATTCCAAGTCCTATTCCTCCCTGAAATACATACAGGATATTCTCCAACGTAGCAAATCCAAGTGATGAACACACACCATATATAACGCCATCATAGCTGTGGTCAAAGTTCTTGTTATTCCATGTAAGTATGATCATTCCAACGAATTTGCCCAACTCCTCGATCATCGCCACTATAAAGAAGCAGTTGACCAGCTCATAAACCCCCGTTCCGGATTCCAGTCCCATGTAATATAACAATCCGTCTCCAAGCAATTCCACTACAACTGCGGGTATAGTGCTGACCGCCCCAAGAACTGCAAGCCACACAAGCAATTTCATCGGATCCCTGCTATTCTTATTTCTTCCAACTACAAATAACAGTAGCAGCACGGAAGGCAATACTGCAAGTCTCAATGCAAATGCACTCATTCTTTACTCCCCCTGATATTTTCTTCTGTACAAATATATACATATTAAAGATACCATTTTTAACTGAAATCCACAATAAGCAGAGGCCATTACCGACAGTTTATTTCATCAATTAACTTTAACCATACCCGGATAAAGGACAAGACAGGTCTTCCCATATAAGGAAAACCTGCCTTGTAGCAACTTTCAAATGTATTCAGTTACAGTTTACTGGGTAACATCAATATCTCCGCTGCTTGTCTCGATATTACACTTTCCATCCGCACCCTTGACCGAATCCGGAACATTCACATCTCCGCTGGACGTCTTTGTAGTGTATTCATACTTCATTTCTGAACCAATGCCAATCGATACATCACCACTGTTTGTCATGATATTAATCTCAGAAGCATCACAGTCTCTGATCATTACGTCACCGCTCGATGCACGACCGTTTATACGTTTTGCCTTTATGCTGCCAGATGTGATATTGCCACTGGAGGTCTTCAGATCAACATTATCCGTCACCACATCCCCTAAACTGACATCACCACTGTTTGCAGATATTCTTGTATCCTTTGATGACGCACTGTCAATCTTAATATTACCGCTCCTGGTCGCAATCGTCAGTGTGTCTGAATTTGCCCCATTTACAGTCACATCGCCGCTGGATGCCTCTATATCGATATTGCCCACTAAAAGATAATATTCCATATCAATATCACCGCTGCTGGTCACAATCTTCAGATAATCGTACTCCGTACCAGCCAGATACACCGTCACGGACGGCCATGCTCCTGTATACAATCCGATGGAAACGTTAAATGCAACGTTTCTGCTGTCATCTGCGGTTATCCTGAGCACACCATCTGATACATCTACATGATGTGTCAGATTCTCACAGTCATAATACTCCACATAACTTGTATCTCCACTCGCCTTCTTCACAGCAACATCCACATCCGACGCACTCTTTACTTCAATGGAACTGAATTTATCTTTTATATCAACAGTCTTTTTTATGTAGTTAACCGGCTCCGATGTCATGTGTGCCAGATTCACAGTCACATTTGGCCATCTGAATCCATTTACAGCAAATGCGGAGATCACGATGATAATACCCGCCACAATCATAATTGATGCAGCTATAACAGCTTTCTTTGTTCTACTCATGCCTATTTCTCCTTTACAAACATTCTCTTTATACCATTCACACTGGCCCTGCAGACTTTAAATATTCCAACTGTAACAGGCTTAACCGATACAACAAACAGTATCGCGATTCCTATGCCGATGAGCGCTGCACCAAGCATGAGGACTGCTGTGTACGGGCTGTTGGCTATGAACAGTGGTATGGTGCATATCAGTCCGCATATTCCCGCCACCACAAAGCTGAGCACAACTGCGTAGAATGAAATAAGAAGTGCAAATGCAACTATCCACAGAGTAAGCAGCAATACCGCCGCCGTAATAAGAAGCGGAATCCACACCGGGGAGCCAAGAACAATGAGTACAACCTCCCACGCCTTAAGCTCATGCTTTGGCTTGATCTTCTCCTTCACAAGCTTCGTGAGAGGCATCTCCTCAAGTATCTGCTCCACTGCTGCATCAGGTGATCCCATATCCGCAACAGCCTCATCCTCTGAAAGGCCATCCTCCATGCGGTCATCTATCATCTCGCTGTAATAATCCATAAACCTGTTGATATCATCAGCCGGCATCGCACTGATTCTGCCTCTTATCGCATCAAGATATTCCTCTTTATTCATCTCTGACTTCCTCCTTCACTATAAATCTGTATATAGATTCCAGTTCCTTCCACTCTTCCTTGAATTCTTCTATCCTGGCTCTTCCGGTATCGGTTATATGGTAATACTTCCTGAGTCTACCATTGTGTTCCACAGAGTGAACAGTAAGCAACGCTCCTGCTTCCAGCCTTCTGAGTATAGGATAAAGCGTAGATTCCGATATGGTCACATACGGCTTCATGTCTTTGATGATCTGATATCCATAGGAATCCTCATCCTTGATGGCCGCAAGCACACATACATCGAGCATTCCTCTTTTCAATTGTATATCCATCACTATACCTCCTTACGCAGTATACTATACGTCGCATAGTATTATATGTCAAGTAGTATTTTCAGCACTCTACAAAAAGGAACAACAATGGAGTCAGGCACCTTTTACATAGATTTTACATTAATGTATATGAAACATAACAAACAGGGCGGGACATCTCACCAATGGGATGTCCCGCCCTACTTACAAATTATATTCTGCTATATTTTAATCTGACACATGATATGTTTTCCATTATAGTATGTCGATGACATACTCCTTGCTGAACGAATGGCCAGCCTCAAGACTGTTTGAATATTCGCGGTCCGCCAGATCTCCGCCATATCCCTCGCGGTCACACCTGCCAAACCAAGGCTCTATGCAGACAAATGGCGCATGTTTCTTTGCAGGAGACCATATGCCTATCTGCGGCACATCAAATCTCAACTGCAAAACCGGCGCATCAGATGTGTTCCTTAATGTAATCGTATTTATACCCTTACCATCCATGATCAGGGCATCCTCATCAAACATCTCATCACGCAGCTTTAAGACTCCATCTGTCAATCTGTGCGTAACTGTTCTATCTCCAAGAACTCCATTTGCTGTCAAAAGACCACATTCAATCTCGTTCTTACCTGTGTGCATATCCAGAGAATAACCGCCGATGCCTCCCTCACATGCAAATGCAGGATGGGCACCGATAGAAAAATGAATCTTGTCAGTTCCCTCATTCACAACGGTCCACATAACATGTACGGATGAACCTTCAAGTCTGTATCCTATACAAAGACTGAAATCAAACGGATAGCTCTTCTGCCATGTATCATTCTTCTCAAGCACAAACAGCAGTGTATCACCAGTCTGGCCAGCCAATACAAACTCGCTGTCCCTTGCAAATCCGTGCTGAGGTATATTCTCATAAACCACCCCGTTATGTCTGTAACGCTGTCCTTCAAGCTTTCCCACAAATGGAAACAGCACAGGAGAAACTCTTCCCCAATACTCAGCATCACCGCACCACATGTATTCTCTGTCTGTCTCGATACTCTTCAGGCTCACAAGCTCAGCGCCGTGAGTATTCACCTTTATAGCGATCTTATCATTTTTTAATTCAACAATACCCATGATTTCCTCCTATACTTTAGCCAGTCAGGCTAATTATATTTTTCAAAAACAAATGTTATGCATCTGCATTACATTATAACACATAAACAAAAAATACGGCCGCTTAATGAACTAATAAGCAACCGTATTTTATATAATTAAGCAAATATCAAGCTTTCAGTATTTATACTCTGTCAATACGACTTTCGTACGGAGCAAACACAGTATCGCCATAGCGTCTTTCCTCACCAGTATGGTTCATAACCACGCGGATTATTGATAAGTCATCACCTCTATAGCAGACCTCAACACCATCCTCTGTGACATCGCCGCGTATGGAATTGTCCTCCATGATCCTGCCCATCACAAGTTTCATGGCCGCCTCATCCAGACTGCACGCAACATAATATACCATACCTTCTCCCTGAGACTTTCTTGTGACCGCAGCAAATTTATCATAGAAGGTATCTCCGTATGTATAGAGCACCTCAGCGTCACTCACCTCGATCATGTCCCTGTGCACCCATGATAGCCTCGGTTATCCAGAAGTTCTGCCCCTTGAGGCCTCGCATATGATCCAGGCTGAAAGCGATCTCATGTGGAGCTATAGGCTCCTTCTGTCCGCCCCATACCGGATATCACATGAAGCCCCTTCTCCTTTGCCTTGCTGATGACATGATTGAAGAACGAAAAGTCATACTGTCCCTCCATCACCACCATATGATCTGTGATGACATACACACCTCAATAAATATTCATCAATATCGTATGTCAGGCATCCGCAAATCGTTATCCAAGCGCGATCATTCTGTTGATGCAGCGGGAAGCTCCCTCCATAACCTCATCAGAAAGGACTATCTCTTCGCCACCTGTACCCTTTAATACATTCAATATATCAACCAGTGTAGTAAGTTTCATATTATGGCACATCAGCTTTGAAGATATTGGATAGAACATTTTGTCAGGGCACTCATACTGAAGATGCTCCACAATACTGTGCTCTGTACCGATGATGAATTCTTTTTTCTCTGACTTTCTGGCATATGCCATAATTCCTGTGGTTGAACCTACATAATCAGCTTCTGCTACTACATCCGGCCTGCACTCAGGATGGACAAGAAGTTCCGCATGTGGATGTAGCTCTTTTGCATTCAAAGCATCATCTATGGTAACCGCAAGATGTCTAGGACATCCGCCGTTAAAAAACACAAATTCCTTTTCCGGCATCTGCTTTTGAACATAGTTCCCAAGATTCGGATCTGGAATAAAAAGAATCTTGTCATTATCAAGCTTGCTGCATATCTGCACTGCAGATGAAGATGTCACACATACATCACAGGCAGTTTTCAATTCAGATGTCGTATTTATATAGGCGACAACCGCATATCCCGGATACTTCTTCTTCATCTCCTCCAGCGTTTCAAGGTTCATCTGCTCAGCCATCGGACATCCGGCTTCAGGGTTAGGCAGATACACATTCTTATCAGGGGACAATATCTTACATGTCTCCGCCATAAAACGCACACCGCACATTATTATATTTTTGCGGGAATCCTTGCTCGCCTCAACGCTAAGTCCATATGAATCTCCCATATAATCTGCAACTTCAAGAATCTCATGTCCCTGATAAGCATGTGCCAGTATGCAGAAATCTTTCTCATTCTTCAGTCTGATTATCTCTTCCTGTATCTCTTTTATCGTCATTTTATTCTCTCCAAATCATTCTGTATTATTTCTCCCACTCCTGCCATGGAACAAGAAATCCTGTCTCCTCGAGTTTCTGCTCTATAGTGTCCAGGATCTCTTCACTTGGAGCCTCTATCATATGGTAGTGATATCCGTTCGTAGCATTTCCAAGCAGGGACGACTGGCTGTTTTCCAATTTTTTCATAAATTTTGCCACGTCGTATCTGGAAGCAATATTCATCTTTGCAGTAACACGATTGTACACTGTATGACTTATACTTACATTCTTTACAACACCGCCATAATCAACTATGATCGTGAGTTCTTCCTCAGTCCTGTCATAACCGTGTTTTACTTTAAACTCTCTCTGACATTTTGATTCATTCTTGTATATATAACCCCTGTTAGTTGCAATTATGCCATCATCAGCCGCCCTGATCACTGCAATATCCTGCACTATTATCTGTCTGCTGACTTCAAATTCTGACGCAAGCTTATTTGCCGGAACAGGGACATCTGAATTCTTCACAATGTCAAGTATCCTTTCCCTTCTCTCTTTTGCCTTCACTTTATTCCTCCGCATGAAGATTTTTCATCGATATATCCATTATAGGTGAGCTGTGTGTAAGCGCACCGCTTGATATATAATCCACTCCCAATGATATCAGTCTCTCTATGTTCTCTTTTGTAACATTGCCTGAACATTCTGTCTCCGCACGTCCATCGATCAAATCAATCGCAGCCCTCATCTGATCCGTTGTCATATTGTCAAGCATAATGATATCGGCTCCTGCTTCAACAGCCTCTTTTACCTGATCCAGTGTCTCAACTTCAACCTCTATCTTGCGGACAAATGGAGCATACTCCTTTGCCATTCTCACTGCATTGGTTATACTTCCCGCAGCGCCTATATGATTATCCTTAAGCAATACTCCATCTGACAAATTGTATCTGTGATTGCTGCCTCCGCCGACTCTGACTGCATACTTCTCAAATATACGGCAATTAGGCGTGGTCTTTCTGGTATCCAGCAGAGTAGTCTTGCTTCCTTTAAGAAGTTCTGCAACCTCATGGGTATATGTAGCTATACCACTCATACGCTGGAGATAATTAAGCGCAACCCTCTCGCCAGAGAGAAGAACCCTGATATCACCAGTCACAATTCCCATAAGCTGGCCAGCCTTCACCTCATCGCCATCTTTGCAGAAGAACTCAACCTCAGTGCTGTCATCTAAGAGTGTAAATACTCTTGCATATACATCAAGTCCTGCAATGATTCCATCCTGCTTGCATATCAGGTCTACTTTTCCTTTCTGGGCCTTTGGCATCACCGCATTTGTAGATACATCCTCACTTGTGATATCCTCCTGTAAAGCCATCATTATAAGCTTGTCCGCATTCAATTTCATTGTTATCTGATTCATTCTCAGCCTCTTCTTTCCGTTTCTGTCAAAACTATATTCTTATATTCTCTAAACAAACCATCTATATCTTCATATTCAGACAGATCTATATTCTCTTCTCCGCAGCCTCTGTGCTCTCTGCTGAACATGATATCATCTGCCGCCCTCTGTGCAAAAACCAGCGACTCAAGCAATGAATTGCTTGCCAGTCTGTTTCTGCCATGCACTCCATTACATCCGGCTTCTCCTACCGCGTACAATCCTTCCATGGATGTTCTTCCGGCGAGATCTGCTTTCACTCCGCCCATGTGGTAATGCTGCGCCGGCACAACCGGTATCGGTTCAATAAGCACATCATATCCCTCATCCTTACACTGCTTGTATATATGTGGAAAATGCTGCAAGATCACATCTCTTCCAAGCGGTCTCAGATCTTCCCACACATGCTCCGTTCCATCTATCTCCATCTGTTTCCATATTGCATGGCTGACTACATCACGAGGCTGCAGTTCATCTGTAAACCTTTCTCCCGCCTTGTTAAGAAGCCATGCGCCTTCGCCTCTCACAGATTCAGATATCAAAAATCTTCTTCCCTTATTCCGACTAAACAATGTCGTCGGGTGGATCTGTACATAATTCAGATTCTCTACCTCTACACCATGTTTTAAGGCAATTGCTATGGCATCACCTGTTATATGGGCAAAATTCGTTGAGTTCTTATATATGCCTCCGATTCCACCACACGCTAGTACAACGTTGTTGGATCTAAGTATGCTTATGTTCTTCTCATCATCAGCTATAACCACTCCACCACAGGCATTGTCATTGCAGATGATGTCGAGCATAGTCGTATACTCATATATCTCGATATTAGATTTCTTCTTTGCACACTCCAGCAAAGTGGATGTAATCTCTTTGCCGGTAATATCCTCGTGGAACAATATTCTTGGCTGGCTGTGAGCTCCCTCCTTGGTGAAGGCAAGCTTTCCGCTCTCATCTCTCTCAAATCTGACTCCAAGCCTTATCAATTCTCTGATAACAAGATTCGATGATCTGATCATCAGATCGACTGTCTTTTTATTGTTCTCATAATGACCGGCTCTCATGGTGTCTTCAAAATAATCTTCGTAGTCTTCCTCCCCCCGCAGCATACATATGCCGCCCTGGGCCAAAAAAGAGTCGGACTCATCAGCCCGCCTTTTTGTGATAATACAGACTTTTTTTGTCTCTGGAAAATTCAACGCACAGAACAAACCTGCAGCGCCAGTTCCCACGATAATAACATCATATACAGTGTTCATCATTTCTCCTCTTCAAGTAGGCATCATATTATTCTTTATAACCTGACTTGCATATAAACATATCATATGTAAACACATATGTAAAGATATATGTAATGTTATGTGTAAACTTTTGATGTAAAGTTTTGAATTAGAGTTTTGAATTAATGTAAGTTCATGTAAACCGTAAGTCCATATAAATTTTATATAAAAGAATAAATATTTCATATAGAGTAACTACTATAGGAGTATTTGCTATGTCATCCAATTTATTTCATAAAAAACTGCACCAACATGACTATTTTCAATCGTGTTGATGCAGTTTCCATATATAAATTCTTCCGTCATCTTGTCTGTATACCGTCTCTACTTTAAGACTTTCTTTATCTGTTTCTCTGTGGCAATCGGGTAGATATCATCCATATGCTTCACTATCCTCTCCCACGATTCCTCAGGGCTCTCACCATATGCGGACGTCACGTGTTCATATCCCCACAGTTTCTCCGGCATGGCATACATAGCCACATTCCAGCCGTATTCCGCCCCCTTTTTGTTCACCCGCTTTCTAAAATCGCATGCACACAGATAGGTCTGCATCTGAAGCTGTGTCATCGTACCCTCAAAGCCCTTCTCACCGTCCTTGCCAAATCCGGCAAGTTTCTTGATATCAAATGAGAACAGCGCTGTATCATACATACTCTCCAGTTTTTCTGCTGCAAATTCCGCATCGCTCTCCTCATCTATCCGGTCATCCATGAACAGATCCATGATCTTCTTCTGTCTGAATGATGCAAGCTCATCATCCCATCTGGCATCAAAATCATATCCCGATCTTCTGTAATTTGCAAAATACGGGAACCATTTCTTTGAGATAAATCCCGCCTTATTGTGAAAAAATTTGCCATATGCTATATCGCCTCTTCTGGCTATGATCTCACGCCATACCCAAGGATCCCTCTGCGCATCCTCACTCCACCAGTACTTCTCCGTGGTTCGCTCCTCCACCGAAAATCCAGGTATCTCATTCCGGAAAAGAGGCAGAAATCCCACTTCCTCTATATATCCGATAAGTTCGTCCACCGTATGCAGGCACTCCGGATCATCCTCTGAAACGCCATACATGATCCATGTTCCGTCTTTTGATTCCATAAACTCTCCTATATAATACGCCCCTCAAGGTGATCCATCTCATGGAGCACTATCTGGGCTATATATCCGTTGAACTTCATACGCTTTTTTGCAAATGATGCATCCTGAAACTCTACTTCTATGTCTCTATACCTTGTCACCTTTCTCGTTCCGTCCAGAGACAGACATCCCTCCTCTGTCTCGTAAGCCCCCGACTTTGACAGAAGAACCGGATTCAGCATGACAACATTGGCAAATCCCATACTGACGATGATTATCCTCTTCTTATATCCGATCATGTTGCCCGCCATGCCGACGCACCTCGCCTGATTTGCCGCTAATGTGTCCTGCATATCTGCAATGATTCCCGCATCCATAGGAGTCATCGGAGATGACTTCTGGCTGAGAAACATCTGGTCTCTTACTATCTGTTTTACCATGGTCTATTACCTTTCCTTATCTACTCACCATTCTTCACATACAGGAATATTTTTGACTTGAGAGGCCTCTTCGGTGTTGCTGAGATCTCGCATATCTCCTCATATATACGGTTGCACACGATAAAATACGCTGCCATCGCCGTCAATACATTCTTCTGATTTGCCCGCTGGAAATTATACATTCCAGTCTTCTCGTTCCTGTCACTTCTGGCATGTTTCACCAGATTATAGTCATTCCACCAATCTGCGATCCGGTCACCCACAAACGCACTGAACGGCTTCAGCTCAATATCCTCAAAAGTATCTATCGTCCTCACCGCATCCAACCGGATATCCGGGAATTTTCTAAGCACAGGAGTAAGTCTGTCATGTATGCTGTACTTCTTCCTGTAATCATCCTCCTCGACTATCTTGCAATATATCTCTATCAGAGAGTCTATATTGCTACAGATATTCAAGAACATATTTATGTATCTGCTTGAAAATGTCGAGAAGTTGCTCTTGTGGATATCCACATACTCAGAACTGATCCGGACATCATTCTCAATGATCTGGTATTGTTTCCAGAAAATATTCAGGAACTCCTTCTCAGTTATAACAACTCTGGTCTTCTTCACCAGAACATTTACCCACAAATGTCCCTGACCTGTCCTGTCAGTTCTCACATCCTGACTCGTCCATACATCCTCAAGGACCGCGCCTGAAACCGAATACACCATATCACAAACCTTTGGCTCGGTATAATTGGCAAATGTTCTTCCATCATCCCGCGTCTGCTCACCTTTTCCATACTTCCACGAAGCATAAAATACACCATCAATCTTAAGTGCTTTCATAACCTTCGCAAAGATCTTGATCATATCACCCTTGTCAACATGGAGCATCGAGGCACATGCCCACACAGCATCAAATTCATTCTCGTAATTCATGTTCTCAATGCGCATATGTACAGCCTCTTTTCCCGTCAGCTCCTGAGTTTTCCTGCACATAGCCTCAGACGCATCCAGAGATACGACATCATATCCCTTGTCCAGAAAATATTTGCTGTCACGGCCACTGCCGCAGCCAAGATCAAGAATCCTGCTGCCCGGCTTGAGATGTTCCTCAAATCGCTTGTAAATGTCCGACATGTCAGCATTTCTGGTGACATCTGAATATCTGTCAGCATATTTGTTGTAGTATTCTATTGTTCTGTTTGTATTTTTATCATTCATTAAAATCTGACCTCTTCCGGTTCATTGGTGGTGAGGGTTCGAATCCCCCTCCACCTTCATATGTATCTACAGATTATTTGCCTTCCGCAGCAGCTTCTCAAATGACTCCGCAAATCTCTGGTCATCCTCTTCTGTCCTCTTCCTCGGCCCTTTGATATGATTCCTGCTTGATGCCCTTCTCGCCTTTTTATTCAAATGTCTCTCCATAAGCATCTGATCGATATTCTCATTTGTATACCATTTGCCCGATTGGTGTATCGCAAATGCACCTTTTCCCAGCGCCATCGCAGCCACGCCATAATCCTGAGTTACAACTATATCGCCTCTATGGCAAATGCTTATCAGCTTGTAGTCCACCGCATCCGCTCCGGCACCGACCACGATAACCTCACTGTAATCAGATGTGAGGACATGGTTCGTATCGCATAGAAGCGTTACTGGGATGTTGTATTTTGTTGCTATGTCTTCAACTATATCAACCACCGGGCACGCGTCAGCATCAACAAATATCTTCATTGACCTAGTCCTTTCTCGTGCTGTCTCTACAGCAACGCCTTTAATTTAGACGCTTCCTCTTCTGTAAGTGTCACACCCTTACCCATCTTCTCATGCTCCGGTGCCCACTCTCTAATATCATACTTTGGTGTACCACCATTCCACGATATCTTATTAAGTTCCTTAGTCCATCCCTTTGCACTTTCCGATATCACTCCTATGTGCTCCACTATTTCGTATTTAAAATCTGCCATTTTTATGTATCTCCTTTATCCTTTAAAGATAAAGCCCGTCACAACTCTTTGTTTGATGTGATGGGCCGTTGTCAATCATTATATCTGTTTTTATGAGGCTTTTCAATGATACTATATCCGCAGGAATGTAGGATTGCAATTATTGGAGCGAAGAAAACAATTCTCGCTCTATCATGTCCATTGACTTCATCTTCGACAGCCACTCAGCCGGTATACCTTCAAGTCCATACATGATTCCCGCAAGTCCCCCGGCTACCGCTGCTGTCGTATCCGTATCGCTGCCCAGATTCACCGCCTTGAGCACACAATCCCTGTAGTTATCCGTCGTAAGCAGGCACCACATAGCCGCCACAAATGTATCAACCACATAGCCTGAAGATCCCATGCCATCACTTCTCAACACATTTTCAATACCGATAGCTCCCGACAACTTTGAATTGCCCGGCACATGTCTCTTTATCGATTCAGCAAGCGGCACACCATTTACAAGATCAATGGCAATCCTGACATAACACACACAGGCAAGCTTCGACAAACTGTGTGCATGTGTTATAGCTGACACAGCCTCTATCTCCGCGTCCGTTATCCCTTCAACAAATGCCAACGGAATGATTCTCATGAGTGAACCATTGCCATTGGACCATTCGTCATCACAACCTCTTCCAGATCTGATAGCCTCAGCGCACGTATTGCCGCAGTCAAATACTTCTCCAAATGGTGTATATGCTCCTTCTTTTAGCCATCTGCGGAATCTGTCTCTGATATCATCCACGTCAACTCTGCCACATGCTTTGATACTGGCGCAAGTGGCAAGTGCCATACTTGTATCATCCGACCAGGTCCCCTCCGGCTGATTGTGTGTACCGTAGCCTATCATATCTGTGCATTCAAATGCGCCCCTGGATTTAAATTCATACGGGACGCCCAACGCATCACCTACGGCAAGACCGTAGATGGCGGATTTTAAAGTATTTGTCTTGTCATTCATATCGCTTTCTCCCATCATACATCATCATTGTTTTTTTGTCCTTTATCACGTCAATATATCCAACAGTGGTAAGTGCTGTGGTTAACAAATAATGTCATTATTCTATAAATTTACATTACTCTATCTACATAAGATTACTCAACTATCCCCACGCCAAGTCAAGGAAATATATCTACAACAGTAGAAATTATTTAAGGTTACTCAACAAAGCCTATCAAGCAAGGCTTGACCAATCTACAACAGTAGAAATTATTTAAGGTTACTCAACTCTCTCAAGCCTCTTCTGTCCAAAATATCTACAACAGTAGAAATTATTTAAGGTTACTCAACTGTTTTTATCTTTTACAATATCATTCTCCATCTACAACAGTAGAAATTATTTAAGGTTACTCAACTCCAAATTGGTGTTTGTGCACAATTTTTTTGTTTTATAACCACTATATACAGTCTTTTTTTGTTTGTTATGTTCATATCTGTTGAGTAACCCCTTAATTTTTCCTCAGAAAGACTGAGGTTTGCATTACTGAATAACTATAAAATTCTTCTCGTCATTCTTGGCATAACCAAATCTTAACACCTCACAACTCGATGACATCTTAAATATAATGACACTGTCCTCTTGTGTGAAGTTTTTTTCAAATCTATTAGTTATATCAGTAACTATGTTATCTATTATACGCTGACTGTTATCAATTTCAAATACTGAATATTGTAATCTATGTCCAAACCTAGATAAATATTTGGAAAATTTTGTTCTCAATTTATCATCTGATATATCATAACTCACAACGATCATATATACGCCTCCCCTGTTGAACATTTCACTTCTAATGTAATTCAAAAGTCGGTAATTGTTCCACACTTTTCCTTTTCATAAAAAATCTATAGTACCTTTGTATATATAAGAAGATATCATCCTTATAATCAAGTATTGCCGCCATGATAAACTGTATATACGACGCGTTGTTTTTCATTTTCAAACACCATCTGGTACCATACAATTCAAAATCATCCATTTTACATTGACCTAGATTTATCGCCTTTCTTATTGCATAATCCACGATTGGTCTCATTGGTTCCATTAAATCACATACCAGTGATTTTCTCATATAAAAGCACCTATGAAAAACTCCATAATATGTGTCAAATCCATATACCTGAAGCATCGCATCTACGATATTAAAAAGCATAGTATATCCAATATCTAGTGTAACATTTAAGTAATCACTCTTTATACGAGGTTTTCTGCCATTCCAGGATACATTATCAAACATTCTTGGGAAATATACTTTTGCAGCATTTCCCTCTATTCCCATAACACACAAATAATCCATATCACTATCCAAGGAATTGGCAAGATTATCCAATATTGATATTCCTTCATTTAGATAATCATTCCTATTTCTTATCTTCTTTAAGGCCACAGACTGATTTGCTATCTTGTTCTTTTCAATCATCGTACCTATTTCCTTGCCGTTATACTTATATTGATGTGTTCTTAACAGCGTATTGCCCTCCATTCTGGCTCCCATAACTTCATAAACCTTAAAGCTTGTAGTCATTAGGCATATTGAAAATCCGAATTTCTTACTTCGCTGTATAAGCCCACTAGTTATAGATACATTTCCAACTATGCAAAGCATGAATAGTCTGTAACAAGTGGACTGATATTTTATCTTGCCATTTTTATCTTTTACTACAATGTTATCATTGGAAAATGTAAGTTTATCCCCATCCTTGGGAATCAAAAAAATAATTTGTTTCTTACTAAAGTCATTTGCATTCAGCACTTTCAGTCACCTCTACTCGCCGACCTATCGCATGCATCTTCATATATACAATTTGCACATTTCTGAGAATTTTCTTGTACAAACTTATCCATATCAAAAGCTCTCATATCCGAAATCAACTGTTCAAACCTATTCTTCATATCTTTATCATTTTCAGGTAGATCAATATTATAATTTTTATTATCATCTATGCTGTGGATTCGTAATGAATCCACAGCATATCCCATATCTATCATTGAATAATACTGTCCGTACAACTGAAATATATATCCATCATAGATTCTGCTAACATGCTTCTTCCTCTCCACAAGCATCTTTTTTCTCGAATCATACATATCTATTCTTCCAACCAAACGATATTTATCCGAGTACACATCCAAACCTGTGACAATATCTTTTCTTGTTGAGTATTTCCCCATATCAACAGATTCATGAGCTTTAGTTCCATTTAGCTGTGACTTTGTTTGAAACGTAAGTACATCAGCCCCTCCATAAAGCCCATGAAAATATATTGACACAGGACAAAATATAAAATCATTAAGATTCGATATCAATATTATATCATCCATTCACTAGAACCTTCTGTTCTGTATAAAATCAAACCAATTGTAATTAGTGATTGCTAACAGTTTCCTATCGAACTTCTCGCCTTCCTTCCAGTATTTCTTTACTGCCAACACATCATATAAGCCCTTTAGAGCAATGCAATACGCTCCATTTGCATCAGCATCCTTAGGAAGCTCTGTTCCATCTGCACGAATATAACTATCAGTAGTGAAGAATACTCCTTCTTCATCCATAACCGGAGATATGATTTTATCATACTCTTTTTCTGTCCCATCATACTTTTCAGACTTACTGTTACGAAGCTGAACTGTAAATCTAATAATATCAAACAATTCACCTACAAACTTTTTCTGTATAGGAGATTCCAACTCATTGATATCCCCAATCAAGTTATGACCATCTGCATATTCTATATCCGTATCTTCAAACAGTTTCCTTATTCTTGCTTCAATATCTATAATCTCGTCTTTCCAGCCATAAGATCCACGTTCCTTTTTGATTCGATCACCATGAATAAATATAGTCCAGCTAGTTTTTGCAAGAGTTGTATGGTGAGTCCTAAAATTGCCATAATCAAATGCAATCTCAAACTTATTCCTAGATGCATCATACCTTATACAATCAAGCTTATTGATAAAGTCAAGTCTGGCTTCAGCATTGGAATAAGCCTTGAAGTCAAACACATCCACAAATCCCGTCACAGGGTCTATCTTTGACGTATACGCTGCCGGAACATAAAAGATAATGCCACACTGGCTGCCCAGCTCGCCCAAATTATCAGGTACATAAGTGAGCTGATAACCCTTGAGCAATCCTCCAGGTTCATCTACTGCACGGCTCTTATCTACCAAATATGCCAGCTTATTTATCAACATAGTCTCAAACTTCTGGTAAACCTGACGTTCAACTTTGAAACGACCTCTCTTAAATCCATAATTCAGATCCTCCATAACTATGATAGCATTATACTTCAATACGAGCTTCGATATCTCATGGATAACCTGTGACAGATAACCCTCTTTTATCTCCTTTATCTTTCCTATTTCCTTCCAACTCTTTCTAGCTTCATTTCTATAGTGTTCCTTATTCACAAGTTTACCCTTGTAATCATGTCGTCTAATTACATTTTTAGATGATTCGTAATTTTCAACTATATTAAATGACTTCTGCTCAACAATTCTGCCCCTACTATCAATCACCGATACATATAGAAGATTTCTCTCTCCCCTATCTATTCCGATCACATGAAGATCATCATTTTCTGCTATGAATTTTAAGACTTTTTCATTCACGTTATTCCTGTTATCAGCTTTGAAATTGATCGTAATAGGCATATGAATAAAAAACTTATCTTCTGTATATCTACGATCCTTAACTATATCCATGGTGGCTGCGTAGTGTGATACTTTATCCTTATACTTGGAGGCTTCCTCCGAGAGCTGTCCTACACCACCCTCTGACCAATACTTTACCAGTTCTAGGTAACATTGATCAGGCACAGACTCAATGACCTCAATTTCACCTTGACCATTCTCAGTTTTTTCTGTTGTTTTGTATGTTTTATTGACTAGTACCGAGCCCTTCTTATGACCTCTTTTATGCTGAATACTTGACTTTCGGAAGAACAATTCTGCCTCACCATTGAGCTTTATGACAACGTCACTAAGATTCTCCTCACTGAATATATTCTTCAGATATAGTGTATGTAGATTCTGCATTCCCTTACTATTCGGAGCGAAGTCTTTATTGTATATCTGAAATAAATATATCTGACCATCTCGGTCCATCTGGTTAATATCATCTTCTCTAATATAGGACCATTCTATCTTATATCCCTGTCTCTCTACATCCTTGTAAAACTCTGATATATCATTGTAGGTTTCTGTAGCAGCAAATTTAAAATTAAAGATCTGGTAGTTTGGATAGGAATCAATGCATTCTTTATAATAGTCAATCAGTTTACGACAAAACTCCAAATCAAAATTCGGCGATGATTTTAGATGTTTATTCTGGTTATATCCATACATTATTTCATCTGGTATTCCATGCGATTTTTTCCAAGCGTTTGAGCTAATGAATACATGTGGCAATGTCTTACTTGCTCCTGGGAGCAGATAATAATTCATCTTCTTATAGTCTGTATCACTTCTACGCCTGTCCTCTCCTGCCATAATATCTTTTGAAGGTTTATTGCCAACATTTAAAATTGCCAGGTAGATCTTTTCATCGCGCAAGAGAACAACGACATTGTTGTCAAACTCCTTCGACTTTGACCATCCATTTGCAAGAGTTGGGGAGCCGAAATTTAGCTTTATCTTATCCTGACTATATGGTTTCTGCGTAACGTAATTCCTCACTTTATTATAAAGAGGTACTATATCAGACAAATCGTAATATATCTCATCAAGCTCCGAATAGAACTCCATATCCCTATCAACCAACTCGTCAATCATAAAATCCTTGGCCCAATGATAGATACTCATGTAAGTATCAAGATACTCCTTTATCTCATTTATCATATGCTCATTCTGAATCATCTTGACTGAATCATCCATGTCAAAGGTTTTATAATTAAAATCAACTAATATCTCTGTTATTCCTGCAACATACTCTGTTGCCTCATGTTCCAGACACATTCCATCCATTTTATAATACATATCCACAAGTTTCTTCAAATCAAGCAGACTACAACTCTTTATTTTTTTAATTTCTGTTTGTATCTTTGCATCTTTTTTGTCATCTTTACCGCGAACAGCGCCAGAAAAATAATTATACATGCTTGAGGCAATCACATCCCACTTATGATCTATGTATTTAGATACGCTTTCAAAAGCTTTAGAGGATACATATATTCTTTCCATATCATATCCCGTAACCTCCTGACTTAAAGTTCTAAGTCGATCCAAAATATCTTTTTCTTCGAGAATAGTACTAAAAGAATTGATCGCATCTATAACCTCCCCATCAGTCTGGAACCCAATGGGAATCTCGAACCCCGATTCCGATCGACACAAAATCTGTTTGTGTAATCTCTCCATTTTGAACTTTGATCTGGATATCTTTTTGTTCTGGCAATATTGATTCATATGTTGATTGATGACGCCACATATATTGTTATACCGATCAATATCCTTCTGACATATAAACTCACCGTAACAAGCTCCTGTGAATACATCCTCCAGTGACATATTCTGCAAGTAAGCACAAGCATCTTCCGCAATTCCTGCTACCTCATCACCAGCAATCTCTGCAATTCGATTAAAAGCAGTTATATTATCTAGGTGAATTCTAGCATTAACATTGACAATCCTGTGAGGAATTGCTGATGCAATATTCTTGTCAGAAAAAACGTTTTTTCGACTGGCCCAAAAGTCAATAAAATAACCCGAAAATCCATAAAACACTTTTACAGCCTCTATTCTCGAAGCTGCATCGCCATATTTATCAACAATATACTCTGGCAAGATCTTACTTATCATATCTGCTTTTAGCATATCCTTGTATATAGGATCCGAAGAGAAGATCTTCCCTATTTCTTTACGCGTAGACTCCTGTATTTTATCCAATTCCTTTGAAACCTTATTACTCTTATCCAGCTTAGCCTTCTTCATTATATCGAATAGTTGTTCCCAATTTATCCCCTGTAAAGCATCTAGCTTTCGATTAATGAAATCACGGTAAAAATCGTCCATCATTTCCTTTACGATATACTGGTTTTCGGCCTTAACCGCATCTTCTGCGATGATTGCACACTCTTTTATATGTTTCCCGGTGTACTCACTTCCCACTCTAAGTTCATTGCGTAAAGTTTTACTCACTGAGTTGCCTCCAATGAATGGTTCAAACGAATTATCCATATTATTGCCCATAGTTTCTACCTCTCTTTCGCTTAATTTTGTTTTTATGTTATTCAGATCATAACACATCTTGTGCGCAATATCAATTTAAGTATAAATGTAATTTTTGTTTTTTTCAAGTGAAAGAAAAACGCGATATATCGCGTCATCTTTTTACATTTATACTATCTACAAAAGTAGAAATTATAATGAGTTTTACCATTCGTGTATCGTACCAAAACTCACAATACATTCTACTTTCATAATTACATATATGTCAATCAATACTTTGCGCAATATGTAAATTTTTGACCACCCATTCCAGCACCCCCCAAAAAAATCAACAACATTTACTCATGTTGAACCTTCTGTTTTTTTAACAGATCATCCAAGCGCAGTAACATTTTCAGCAGATTTCCATTTTCGACCTCCGCTGCAATATTACCATCACAAAAACGCTCACCCATTTGAATCCATGTGAGCCTTGTATTAATCTGTTTTACGGACATCTCACTAGGCACTATTCTTCGTGGTTGCTTCTCCATATTGGTTGTAAAATGTCTGTCTGGCTTCATCAAATTGAATACCTGCCAAAGTTCCTCAGGATAAACAGGAAATGCCAAATGAATTACTCCATCTTTTGATGGTGGTGTATTCCACTCGATTTTTCGTATTTTACACAACATTTCTATACACTTCCACAGCAATTCTTTATCTATTGATGCTAATAATGAGTCATCTGGATTATCAAACATAACGCGATATATTTCCTGTCCCACAGCAAGCATTGAATCATCTAATACAGCAAAGTAAACCTCCATATCCACTAAGGAATCAAGAGAATCGGCAACTGCTCTTAGTGCCACCTGCCATGCTTCTTTCTTGGGGTATCCATATATACCGGATGATATCAGAGGAAATCCTATAGATTTACATCCATTATCCTGTGCCAAAAGCAATGCTGTTTGATAACATTTCCGAAGTAATTGTTCTTCATCATGATTACCACCATGCCATTGAGGTCCAACAGCATGAATAATATATTTAGCTTTCAACCGAAATCCGGGAGTAATGACAGCACTTCCCGTGTCACAATGACCTATCTTCTTACAAGCATCCGTCAATTCATCATATCCGGCTTCTTTAAAGATAGCACCACATACTCCGCCACCTGCCCATAATCCTTCATTTGCAGCATTGACCACGCAATCAACATCTAACTCCGTTATTCCTGTTTTTACAATATGTATGTGTTCCATATAGGCTGACCTTCCTTCCATATTTAAGGTTCCAATCGTGAAAGATCCACATGATTACCTGAATTGATCATTTCCGGTGCCACATTCTCGGTGTTATTTATCTATTGGTCTTGTGAATTTGCACTTCGGATATGCGCTACATCCCCAGAACGCGCCATATTTGCCATTTCGCTTCACAAGATCACTACCACAAAACGGACACTTTGTCTTAATATTTTCAATATGCTGTTTCTTTTCAGCAGTGCTCTTATTGGTCAGATTTGTCAGCTTGTCCTTCATCGCCACTATCTCATCATGAGTGTACTTAACTGGCATACTGTCAATCTGAGAACGTAACCTTTTAAGCATATGTGGTCTACGCACTATTATAACATCCGATGTATCTGGCGGTACTTTCTTCAATGTGCACCTCTCAGAAAATACTATGTACGACATAAATTCTGACACTGGCTTTCCCAGATATTCTGCCAACGCCTTTATATGTGTCCTGTTCTGCTTTATTGGATTATAAAACTTATGTTTCTCCCCATTCGGAAAGCTCTGTGTCCAGTTCAACTGATTGCAATCGCCAAATATCCACCCGCTGTAATTCTTACTCTCTATTACAAATATGCCCTTCTCATGTATCATCAACATATCTATTTCCGTAGTCTTGCTGCCTGTCGGAACATAAACATTCTTGAGGACAACAAGATCACCAGCTATGTTGTCATGTGTAAGTGCATATTCTGTTAAATACTCACCGTACTGCCCTACATTTCTGTAATGCAGGAGTGAGGTTATTATGCCTGGCTGTTCGCCTTTTAGTATTTCGAATAATCCCATTTATCCCCCTATAAAACAAATTACTCAATTTACAATTTTACTTTTGGTTATTTAATAATATTAATTCCATATAATCTTCAAAAAAATTTATACTATCGTCAATTTTCATTAATACATTTATAAATAATACTGTAATAGCAACGAAACATATACATACATCAATAATACTTTTTGAAGTATCATAAGCAATCTGTGGAACCACTAATTCTAATGGAAGTATTATATTTTTAGTCACTTCTTTTGCCTGTTTTATTATTCTTAGTTTTTTATTCAAGAAACGATAAAAATCTTCATTATTTTTTAAATTACTATATTTCTTCTGTACGTATTCTTTCCATTGTGTATATTTTTCAAAAGATTTCGCATCATCATTATTTAATGCCACTCCAATTTTTTTGTATACCTTTAATTCTTTATGATAATCAAAAAGGTATGGCTCTCCTCCCAAAATTAAGATAATTTTATTATGTTGCTTTATACCATCTACATTTATATATATCACCCACAATCCGAATAGTAGAATCATAACACCCACAAAAATGTTCTTTATATTTCCTCTATACAGATTTTTTACTACACTGCATATTCCTACTCCTATAATAATAACCGATACTACTATTCCTATTTTTTGCAGTTTATAATTTACTAAATATTTTTTATAATTATTGATCATATCAATTTATATTTTCTCCTCCGCAACCATACCAATCTCGCCGCGTCTCTCACCATACACAACCTTCTGCGTACCACTTATACTCATAGCTCCACCGACATCATAATACTTCTCAAAGAACTGTTTCAGTTTTTTCTATGACTACCTGTTTCTTCTTGTCACGTCTACTTCCGCCAAATCTTGAAACTGGCGACATAAGCTTGTCTATGTCAGTTCCGGCTGTTCTGATTTCTCCATCGCGGTATGCAAATTCTATATAACACCTTGTGTCCTCTGGATTCAGGTGCTCTTCAGATATGATCTAAGCAAGATCTTTCACGCTACTTTGCAACAAACTCCCGCCATTCAGCCATTACATCCTCTCCATCGTTGATTTCTGCAATAAAACTTTCTATCAACACTTTCTTACTGCGGAGTTCTGGTCTTGCCTCTATTGCCCGCTTAATAGTTATGAGGACTTCCTTATCTTCAAAATGTGTATCATGATTTTTTTGACAAGCATGAGTATATAATCTATGTTGATTTCTATTTGCTTTATAAGCCCAACCGCAAATACAATATCATTTGTTATATCTATACAATCCCCTCATCTGTATATCAACGAATCACATTATGGCAATTACAACATTGCTGAACATTTCCGACTGAAATAACAAATGGCATAAGTTTATTGATGTTTTGCCAGCATGCTACACAATATCTTATATGCTTTCCCGCCTTCTCTTCACTCCTTTTTATATAATATCCTTTAGGTTTAAGTTCCAGATCATCTTCTGTAATTTTTGATTGTTCCAGCGCTTCGATTTTCTTTTCCAATTCACGCTTTTCTTCTTCCATTTCCAATAAAGCAAGTTTAATATCAATTAATTTTTCAACAAGTTCCAGATTTTTCTGATTCTTAGCCTCATCAATCATATCCCTTACCATCTGGTATATATCCATAACAGCCCCCATGTTTAACCCCCATTATTCTATTAAAATCTTTCTAACTTTTTTAGTTATAAATTATTTAAAAGCTCCTTTGCATCACTTATTACCTGATCTAAATCTTTTTTTCGTTTTCTTGATATATCCTCTTTGTCTAATAAATCCCGCATTTTTTCCATTTCTGTTGACATTTTGTATATATTTGCATTTATATCTAGAATCTTACGTTCTGTTTTTATATCCTCTTTTGCAGCTATCTCATCTATTATAGTCTTCATATATAGCATCAACTCCGATCTCGCTGTATAATCAGCAGCTGTGTAATAACTTAACCTTCCATCACTATATAGCTTATATACCTTGTCTTTCATCTGCTTGTCTGGATCATATACCCCTATAGAATATCCACCTTTACTTTTAACCAATCTCATACACGGTATATCAGTCGCACTATCACCTATATACACAATATTTTCATATGGAATATATAAATCCGAATCACTCATACTATCATTTACTCGTTCATCAAATTCCTCAAATATTCCTTTTGCGATTCTAAAAATATACTGCGTTTTATTTGTATAATTCACAGCTTGCGCTGGCCACTCAGCAATTCCATCAGTCGAGTAAAGATATGAAGAAGCATATATTCTCTTGAACTTATCCGCAATGTCACTTCCTTCTATTATTTCCTTAAGACCCGATGAGATAATATAATGTTCAACTTCTATATTTTTCCTCTCCGCATATTTATTCACTCTATCAAACCATTCTTTAACACCATTATAAAGAGCCACTTTCTTACCGGCTTCATTAAAATATTCTCTCTTTATAGATCTTCTTTTTGCCTTTGATAATGTTAATAACTGATACATCCATGCTAAATTATTATCCATTAAATTTTCCCTTGCCAAGTCATTAGATTGATCCCAAAATTCATTTTTATCCATTTCCAATGATGGAATTAACGTAAATGACTGCATATCGTCTGGAGACAACGTTTTATCGAAATCATAACATATTGCCATTTTACGTGATCTATTTCTTATGTGCTCTTTCAGTTTATTAGTGTCAAATTCAATCATATTATTCCTCCAACATAAAATATCATACGGTCAACCATTTCAATATTTCTACTATTAGTCCCCCTTACTCAAACAAATAATTTAATCAACAAAATACCCCTTAATTTTACATTTTAATATACAATATGTAAACTTCCCCACTTTTCCACATGACCACTCGCCCCCATTTTTCGACCGTTCGCCGGCGATTTTGAAGCATCTCATATTTTCTTTACCAAATCTTAGCCAGGTTGAAACATATTATGACATAATCACAAATGGAACATTCTCTTCATCCAATTCCACAGTCTTGCATACCATTTTGATCCTATAACATATGTAACATCATTATCCGGACTATCAGTAAATTCAACCATATCCATCTGTTATATATCGTCCAGCGCATATATTCTTTTTTATGTACATCAATCAACACAAGACCACATGCCTTCGCCGAACACCTTGTGCTTTCCCCTGCCACCAACCTTTACTCACATATAAACGCAGTCAACACACCACAATTACCTACACAAAAAAGGGCAGCCACACATATATGTGACTGCCCTGAACCGTCCCGGTATTATCCGCAGGCATTGCTATTTGGATCAATATCTGCTATATACAGCCTTTGCCGGTGCTGCAACCGCCCTAGCCTTTATCAGCTTCGAATAGGTCGTATATTTTGACTTTGTGATCTTAAATGTTATTTTTGAATAAGTGTTCTTGAATGCATACTTACCTACTGTCTTAAGTTTTTTAGATGCAATCTTTACACTCTTAAGGCTCTTACAACCGGAGAAGGCTGATTCACCGATAGTCTTTACTTTCAGACCGATCTGTACATTATCAAGCTTTGTACAGCCGGCAAATGCGCTCTTGCCTATTGTAACTACATTGTTGCCTATTGCCACTGACTTGAGTGCCGTACACTTGCTAAATGCGCTTGTGCCGATAACCGTCACCTTGTTGCCTATTGCCAGTGTCTTAAGTGTGGTACATCCACTAAATGCATATGCACCTATTGTTTTGAGGTTCTTCTTTACAGGCATGCTCTTCAGCAATTTACATCCGTTGAATGCGTATGAGCCAATGCTTGTGACACTCTCGAATGAAGAAATTGCCGTGAGCGCCTTACATCCGTTAAATGCATATGCATCAATCTTCGTTACATTTTTTCCTCCTACTACTAACTTGAGATATTTGTAACCGTTAAATGCCTTTTTGCCTATTGATGTAACCTTAAATGTTACACCGCCTATAACTACACTATCTGATATAACAAGTTTTGTATATTTATTGTTCGATGCGAGCTTTTTCACTCCAACTAATGCCACACTTCCATTGCCGCCTGCAGCTGTGTTCGTGATCTTGTACTTATACACTACATTTGTCCTTGGCTGGGTAGCTGTGTATACTACATTCTTGCTGGCAACGATCTTGAACGTCTTACTGATCTCTCCTCTGTAGCTGCCCTTTCCAGTGATCTTTATAGTTGCAGTGCCAATCTTGTTATTATTCCTGTATGTCACCCTGTAATCTCTGTTTGCGACTAGTTTTGTTCTACTTCTTGTAACTGTAAGCCCAGTGAATTGTATTGTTCTTCCCTTATATGCTACTTTTTCGCTTACACCTGTTATCTTGAACTTGTATGCTGGATTTGACAAATCTATGCCCTTTGCCTTGATTGTCTCATACCTTCTGTATCCGCATACTGTGCAGGCATATACCTTCTTACCGGTTCTTGTATCAGTAGGTGATTCACTGACTGTGCCTCTATCCCATGTATGTGCAGCCTTATCGATGACATCGCCACATGTACACTCATGCCAGTGACCTGTCTCATCGCTTACATAATCCTTGCCATACTCATGTACGTGTTCCTTCTGTATCTCAACCTTAACTTGGAATACCACACCTCTGTAAGCTCTGTTCCAGCCCGCAACTCCTGACCAGTCATAGTTAGTTATATCAGCAGGCTTAAAGCACAGCTTGTATGTTCCGCCATCTTCAGCCTTTGTTGTTCTGTCTGTGTACCATGTGTAGATTCCATTCTCTGCCTCCGGAAGTACTATATCAGCCAGAGTGTCATTCTCTTTTGCTGTGAGCTTGTCTATAGCCTGTGTGAACTTAGCCTCAGCCGGCTTTACTTCAACCTCGATTTCTATATGCTCGGCTCTCTCATATACATCCTCATCAGATGGCACAAATGTTGCAAGGAACTTCTTTGTTCCAACGTCACCGACTGACTCATCAGCATTTTCCCAGATGAACATTCCGCCTTCTGCTTCTGGAATAACAGCCTTTCCTACAGTTTCTCCATATATAGCTGTCACTCCCTCAGGTACAGTGTATACAGGATCCTGCTTTCTCACATATACCGCAAGTTTCACTGATATTCTGACACTGCCGTCCTCTAACTGCTCATACGTTCCTGAAGCGGTGTCAAGCTTGCTCCAGTCATAGTTGACCGTATCATTCGGTACAAAATATGCATCGTAACCGTCCTCAGATCCAGCCTTGCCAACTAGCTGTGTATTATCTGCCCAGCTATATACACCAAATGCTGACTTTGGAAGTGCTACATCAGCAAGTGTTTTGCCTGCATATGCGTTTCCAGCCTTTGATGCAGCAAGTGTAGGGATACCCTTCTCTATCTTCTCTATAGTAAGCGTGAATTCAGCTGTGGTCTGGTTCTGTCCTCTCACAATGATCTTCACTGTCTGAGCCTTGTCAGAAGCCTTGACCGGAGTACCATATATCTTTCCGCCTGACATCGCAAGTCCATCAGGAAGGGTCTGCCCCTTAGCAAGTGAGTATGCGACATATCCGTTTTCAACATTCTCATCATTCTGAACCTCTATCTTTGTGAGGTCATAGAGCGGAGCATACTTGCTAGTTGCCACTCCAACCTGTGCTGTAACCTTGTCCTCAGCCTTCGCAAGAGTTATATTGGTTGCTTCCTGCTTTGCCATATTGATCACAGCATGTGTCGGCTCATGTGCCACTGTTCCGCGCCACTTGATATTATTACTTGACGTTGCCTCATTCTGTGCTGAACCATATACCACAGAATCTATCTTCATTCCGTCTATCGGTTCGCCGTCAACTGTCACATAGAAATCCATATTTCCAGCTATGTATACATTTGTATCACCGTCAATGCCTGACGTCTTCTGATAGTTAGTATTTGTTGCCGCTATGCTTATCTTTGCATCCTCGCCCTTGAAGCAGTATGCCGGATACTCTGCATCAACTTTATAGTACACACTGCTGTAGTTCTTCAGCACATACTTGAAATTCGGAATCGTTGTTGTGAGTACCTTTCCAATATCGGAGAAGCTGTTATAATATGTCTCTTCCAGAGAACCATAATTTACTATGGTTCCACTGTTGACCATATCCCCGAATGTAAATGTAGCATCTTCACGGTTGATGAACATTGAAGAAGCATTGATCCTTGTACTGTATGATCTGTTCGAAACCGTTGTGACGGTTCCATAGTTGTCAACTTTACCACTGATACTTGATGCGCTGCTGTCACCAACGTACATATACTTCTTTGTATTCCAGATTCCATTGTTGACAAATGTTCCCTCTACATAGACATTGCCCTCTGAGGTCCATGTTCCGTTATTCTCAACATCTCCTTCGATGACAGCATTTGCTGTATGCTTAATTGATGCACCCTCAGCAACTTTGATCTTTGAACCGGAAGTTACATTGAGGATATCGGTCTCAATGTTCTTATCAACAGTGTATGTACCGCCGAGAACAAGTTTATCATTGATCTTTAAGAAGAGTGAGCCATTATGTGTCACCTGGAAATTCTCTGAAAGTCCTGTAACACTCGCAGTGGTATTGCCACTGACATCATTGAAATAAATATCATTTACCTCTCCGCTTGCAGCAAGAACGATCTTACCGCTCACAGCATCTTCTGTAGCCGATCTTACATTTATATTGCGTATCTTATTGTTCATATTACCGTATACAAATGCTTTTGAACTATCATTCGAACTACCACAGCCTATATAACCTGACTTCAGCTCAGCATTCAGATCTCCAGCCACATTGGAGCTGTTTACAAATGTATTTATTCTTCCTGCATACCAGTCACCATTCAAAGTATAATTGACATTTCCTGACACAGGTGTCCTGTAAACTCCGTAGAAGAAAGCGTATGTGCTTCTATACAACTTTGCACTATAGGCAAATGCCTCTCTTGTACTCAACACACCTACCTCTGCATTTACATCTCCAGATACACTTCCACCGCTTGTGACATACAATTCTTCCTTACCTGTACTTGAATAATTGTCGTCCGCATACATCATAGCTGTCTTTGTGAATGCAAAATTCATCGTCTGAACATCTGAATTATATGCGCCATAGGCCTTCTTATATATCTTTCCGCCTTCTGCAATGAAATTCACCGCAGCAGCATGTACATTGTACGCGCCATATATTTCTGTTCTTACAATGCCTCCCAGCACCTTTACAGTAACATCACCCTCAACAGTTACATTTGCAGCTCCGGACTCGTTTGAACCTGCACCATACAGGGAACCTACCATACCGCTTCTGAGAACTATTGATATATCGCCGGTATACGCATTGTCTCCATCTGTATAACCGTATATCTTGCACTTCGACAGGTCGTAACTTGTCTCACCGCCTATCTTAAGCGCTCTGTTGTTGTCTGCTATTCCGTCATGGTCTGCATCCATGTATATGGAAGACTTTGATGCATTTGACGGATCGGCTATTATAACAACTGAACACCCGGCAAGATTTATCTTACTTACGGATGCGTCAGTTACCACTTTGTTGATATCGGACACTTCCGTGCCGGCAGCCTTTACTGTAAACTTCACGTTTACATCAACGGATGTTCCGTTTCTTCCTGTCACAACAAATGTCACATCTGTCTCACCTGTTTCGGATGTCCTGCCTGTTATCCTGCCATCAGCAAGCACAAGGCCTTCCGGAAGCTTTGAACCGCTCTTTACTCTGTACTGCATATCTGTACCGTATGCCGAAGTAGTGTCCCCTGTCACATCAAGTGCTGTGAGATCATACACAGGTTCCTCAGATGTATAGCTTGTATCTGCTACGATCACAGGATCAGCATATTTCTTTGTCACTGCAATCTGATCTGCCACATAATCAGCTGTTGCGCTCATAACTGTATTTGCTGTTTCCACCAACGCCGATCCCGAATCTCCCTTTATTGGATCTCCGCCATTTATTGATACATATACTGTGTATCCCGGTACATCTGTATACTTTGCCGTGACTAAAGAATTGTTTCTTGCATATATCAGTCCCTCGTATTCCACTACCCTGCTCTGAGTTGGAATGGAAACCGAAGTTCCCTTCATATTCGTAGTACCGCGTTCAACATTGTAGTAGATTCCGGCCCACTCGCCTGCATCTACACCTTCTGCAAATTCTCCTGCCTTTACCCATGTTCCCTCATTTGAGAACTTGTCTGAAGGGCACTTGAATGTTCCTTTCTGATATACTTTTGCCCAGCTGTCTGATATCTTGACTTCATCTGTCTCAAACTCCGACTCTGCCCCAATAATAAGTACATTATTGTAACTTGTCATATACAGAGTATTTATCTTGACATCCCCATCAAACTGAGCAGATGAATTTCTCGAGAATGAAAGACCGCCGGCGGTAATCGCAGCCGTTGCTGTAAGCTTAGACTTTTCATACATCCTCAGATATCCTGTGAGCTCAAGCGGAGCCTCCACTGATGCTTCAGATTCATTGTCCAAATCAAAATCATTTGCAGCAAGCTTCTCTGTAACTGTATACTTCTTGTATATCATGACATTGTCTTTTGCTGTTCTGAGAAGCGCCCCTGTGTATGTTGATGTACTTCCACTTACCAAACCACCTGTGATTACTGCACCTGTGCAGTTCTCATAAGAGATCGTACCATCTACCTGGGTATTTACAATCGCATATACCTCACCCACATTACCGCCTTTGATAACTACCGCAACAGCATCTCTTCCGCTGTAGCTCAGTTCTGAGTCAACCGCACCATATATCTTCTGCACGCTTCCTCCCAGCATAGTTATCTTTACGCTGCGCTTAAATTCGCTGTCATCAACTCCAACCACAATGTATTCTGACAAATCTCCACTGAATAACGGTGTCTTGTTGTCAGCCTGTCCATCCTTGTTGGAATCGATATAGATCTCTGTGATCGCAGGACTTTCAGCCCCTGTTTCATCCGCCGAAGCTTCCGCACTGTTCTCTGCAGCCTGCAATACAACTGATGTTCCATTCAGACTTATCTGCTTATTCTCTTCATCGACTGTTATACGTCCGTCTGTATTTTCCTGTATCTTCTGCTCTTTTGAAACAACAACATTCAGCGTGATCTGTGTCCTTGTTCCATTCTTTCCTGTTATATAGATTACTGCTTTCTTTCCGTCCTCATATGCCGAGGTCGGTGTTCCAATTATAAGACCGCCATCAAGCTCAAGCCCTTCCGGAAGTATATAATCCTTGTCCATCTCATAGGTAACTTTGCCCTCTTTGCCATCATTCAGGATCACAACATCCGACATATCATACAGAGGTTTTTCTGCTGTGTATTTCTGACCGAGCACAGCTGAAGGATCTGACACTGTCTTTGATGCCTTTATCTGCTTACCCTTTGTTGAGACTGTCACTATACATGGTTTTTTCGGCATAGAAAATGTATACTTGCCTGATGTCTCTGTCAGCTCATTATCCTGAGTCTCATCACTTCCCCTAAACACTACCTTTTCAAGTGTATATCCTCTCTTGATAACCGGTGTCAGTGTCAAGACTGAATCTACATATGCATACATAGTATCCTTGTCAAGATAACAGGTGTAGCCAGGATTGCTCACTGTCACAGCCTTGTCATCACATACCAGAGTAACCGGGTAGTATACATGGGCATTTTCATACAGCGTTTCGTCTGCCACAATGCCCTCTTTCATATATACAGAACCGTATGCTGAATCATCTGTTCTCTTAAATGTTCCAGAGAAATTTCCCGAGTTAAGGATATTTGCACCTGCGGTAAAATATATCCCTTCCTGAGCACTTACTGTTACTCCTTTGTTAATGACTGCATATACAGCAGATGTCGATTTTCTGCTGTCATAATTACCAAAGTAGATATTGTCAGCATTTACGTCTTTATCTATAACTACTTTATCGCCGCCATAGTATACATCCCCTCCATATGTGACAATTGAATCTCCATAACCATTGTATGCAGGACATATGTAATATCCATCAGGGAGAATACACGTCTCGTCAAATGCTACCCTTACTTTTCTGTTCTGATTCGCATTTACCTGAAAACTTGCATTCTTCATACCTGTAAAGTCTGTATTCTCTATCTTGATGTCAGCAGAAAGCTGTATGGCTGAATCATCGTTTGAGCCATTGCCATACTCATTCAGAAGATATACCGTACTGCCGTTATATGTACTTTCAAAGCTGCTGTCCTTCAGAGTAACCGTTGTATTTATGCCACTCACTTTTCCGCTGTAGTTGCCACCTGCAAGACCACACGATGCATAATGGATATTAGACAGATCCGCAGTCAGATCACCGATAACCGAATAACTGCTCAGGAGATTAAAATCACCCTTTCCTGCATTGGTGTATGAGTCTACCACCGGATTGCCAGCCGCATCGACAATTGCCTTGTCATTTGCATACTGCATATTGACATCCAGATTCTTAGCACATGTACCTGAATATGCCACCGTACACAAGTTGCTGATGACATTCCTGATGTCAACAGATGCATTTTCTGCAAATGTAGCTGTATTCAGCACGTACAGACTGTTCTTGAAAGCACTGTCTGTCAAGGTAAGATCAAAATCCCCAACAACCGTCGATGAACTGCCATTTCCCCTCAGAATATATGCATTTTCTGCACTGCAGTTGGACATATCCATCTTGAGTTTTCCTGTTATGGCACCTGAAAAATCCAATCCATACAGATAATTACCTGACTTTATATTATCCAGGATCATGTGTGTCGAACCCATAGTCGAAACGTAGTACACGCCATATGTGTAATATGAACTGCTGACAATGTTCTTAAGCGTTATCACATTCGCATAGGCATCGGCTCCCTCCGGTGACGACTGTTCAAGCTTGGCTGAGTAAATACCATACATAGAACTTGATACATTGATATTCTCTATATCGATATTTACCATGCCCTTCACGGTTCCACTGCTGAGTCCGTATACTGAATCAAATTCAGCGCCCTGTCCATCTATATCTATATCTACATCACCCAATATATCTGAATTCGAGGTACCATAGACATAAATGCCTTGTCCTTTTGCATTCTTTACTTCAAATTTAAGTTTTCCTGCAATATTTGCACTATATGCTCCGTACATATATGAATATCTGTCACTGCACTCTATGCCGTTTAATCTGATACTTACATCACCGGCTGCACTGGCACTGTTGCTCACACCATACATCGAATTGAGTGTTGTATCACTTATATCCACAGTAACACCACCCAGCGTATTAGCGCCATTGGTCACCGCATACACATATCCAAGCTTGGCATTCTTCGCCGTCAGGACAACATCGCCCTTCACTGCATAATCTTTGCCTGAGTATGTGCCATTTGTCGCAGCATACACATATCCACTGCCCTTGTCAGCCTTGAATATACTGTTCACTGTGAGGCTGCCATCGATGGTCGATGCATACACTCCGTACAGATAACCGATGTCAACCGTATTGTCTGTATCCACGTCCACGCTTCCTGTGGCATATCCTGCCTGGATACCGTACACAGTTCCAGCAAATGCATTGTCGGTTATATCAATGTCAATATCCCCATCCACCTTGCTCTGCAATGCACCCTGCATCTGGGAAACATTGCAGTCTCCAGATATGTTGATCTTCATGGATCCCACAGCCTCTGACGAATACAAACATGTCGCCGCGGAAACATTTGATCCTTTGTTCACAGTTATTGAAACTGCAGGATCTGAGCCTGTGCTCTCATATTCCATGGCTCCTTTGTAGACACCCCATACATTCCCAAGGGATGCCCCATCAACGGTGATTGAGATCGGAGTCTTAGTCTTTTCTCCATAAACGCCATATACCTGATATGGAAGTATCTCTGTGCTGCCATCAATCTCAAATGCTTCCTCGCCTTCATCCAGAACTCCATCCCTATCCTTATCATTGTAGACATTGAGTCTCGGCTCCGAACTCGTAGAATTCGGCGATTGTCTGATTATGACAGAATTACCATTCAGATTGATTCCTTCTACACTTGTGGTCGAGCCTTCGTGATACCTGTACTCTATCCCCTTTGATGGATCTGCCGTGACAAGCGTACTGCCATCATCAGTCCCCTCCGCATAGACCGCCACACCCTGTGCCAGACACAGAGCCGTCGCCAGCGAAAGTACAGCTATACCTCCTCTTAGCTTTCTTTTTCTCATCAATTACCCTCCCTGATAAAACTTTTATGACCCTTCGTGATACATCTGCGTGCTGTATTTTGTGCACTATAACGCAAAAAGTCCTGTGAATATGTTAATTTTTGCCACTTTAACCATTCTATCACAGCAAAGTTGCAAATACTATCACCAAATTCACAAGACTTTTTTATGCATATTTCTATTTTATATTCAATTTTATATCTAATTTCATACATTCCAGATATGTGTCCGTATCCATCACGTCAGAATTGGTATATGAATGAGCTGATATGGTATATATCTGCCCTTCTCCAATATCGCAGTACGCTTTGAAGTTATATTCAACGATCACACTTCCATCATCACACCAGTTCTGTGTAAAATAGCTGTAATAATAAAATACCCTTCCATCCATCTCCTTGCTTCCACAGTCCTGAGGCATGGCGTGGTCATTCTTCGCATAGGAATCGACATACTCTTTCAACGATTCATCATCCGTAAGCAACGCTGAATAATCTTTTATAGCTATGTATAAATATGTTTTTCCAGAATCCGACTCATAATATACTGAGTCCGGATCTGAATCATCTTTTCTCAAATACCCATACGGAAGTCCATACTGAACAGTACGGCATGCACTGGTGATGGTGTCACTGTCTGCATAATTACCCTTGTTCTTCAGCGCAGTTGCAGAATAAATGATCTTGCCCGTATCGTCATCCGGCTCATCAGTCGACTCACCAGCATCCATCAGCTCCTGTATCCATGCAGATGACTTATCATACATTGCTTTTCGTTCCGCCTCTGTCATATCATCCATATCTTTATTGTAATTTATACAGATAAACAATCTGTCACCTTTATAATCAGGTGTAAGGAATATCTGCATATACTCACTGTAGTCTGTTGTCTCATCATCAGACTGCTGCCTGAGCGCATATTTTATGTAATCTCTGTCCGCGGAATTATACTTTTCAGGATCTGAGTCAACCTCAAACCCGGCTGATCTGCCGGCATCCATCCTCTCATCTTTCGTGTCCCAGAAATCATCCAGAGTCTTTTCCTGATGTAACACCTGTATCCGATGGCCTGTATCAGTATCCAGAAATACACCATTTTCTGTAACCATAACCAACTCATACTGACCACAGGAAAACTTTATCCCATCGTATACTACATACTCTTCACTCTCATCTGTTTCTACATACCTTGTAACATCTCCCGCACCATGTCCCCAGGTTATCACACCCATGAACCACAGTGCTATGATGACGACCAGCACGATTCCTGCGATCACACATGAGATCCGTATATATTTTCTCCTGCTATCCACTATACCTTCTCCTGTATATCACTAATTGCTCTCTCTATATCCCTCTGATGTTCCTTTGTCAGCTCTATTCTCAGAGAAATAAACATTGCCAGAAATATAAGTGCCAAAACGCACGGTATCACAAATGTACTTATGTCATGATCCACATTTGCCAGTTCGCCATCGTCATCTATATATCCGGGCAGAGTGTCCCCAGCTCTGATTCCCTTTGCATCTATCCACATTAGCCTATGTTTGTCGTCAAGATCGTCATTCAGATATGACACATCAGCCAATGTGTACTGTGCATGAACCTTGTCCACATGCATCAAGACTTCATCACTGTGCTTCCATGCATTCTGAAGTATAATGACAAAGCTTACCACAATACAGAACACAGCCAGAGCCGCAGCTGCATACATAACCACACGCAGCCCACCATGACTGCCAATTCTTACTGTATGCTTCTTGCTGTCACTGCTTTCCTTATCACTGCCTTCCTTGTCACTGCCTTTCTTGTCACTGATCTCAGATTCTATATTGTCAGTTACAGTCTGGTTGTCACCAACATCTGACACATTTACCGGGTCATTGGGAATCTCCACTCTCTGCTCTGCTTCCATCACAGGTTCCTCATCATGTTCCACACCATTTACAAGTTCATCCAGACTCAGGCCGAACATTCCGCATATATCCACCAGTTTGTCAAGGTCAGGATATGCTTTGTCAAGTTCCCACTTGGACACTGCCTGTCTGCTGACGCCTATCTTATTGGCAAATTCCTCTTGGCTCATGTTCATTTTCTTTCTATATTCCAGTATTCTGCTTCCTATCTGTACCATCTGGCATATCTCCCACAATATCACTCTACAATATATATGTATTTGCACACTTACGCTCACGGCGCACACATAAAATAAGTATATCATTTTGTGCCAATTAAAAACAACCCTATGCAGGCGATATACAAAGAATATATCTGTCCCGCACAGGGCTGTTATTTTGATATTATTTAATTATCATCTCTGCTATTTCGAAGTATTACAAGTCGTAACAACTGAAGTGATACTGATACCATAGCTGCAACATACGTCATAGCTGCCGCCTTGAGTACACTCTTTGCGCCCTTCAGCTCATCCGGCGCAAGATAACCACTGTCTCTTATTATCTGAATTGCTCTCCTTGATGCGTTGAACTCAACCGGAAGTGTCACTAACTGCAGTATCACCACCAGCGAGAATAACAGGATTCCAATTGTCATACAGAAATTCAGTCTCGGTATGATAAGTCCGATCAGAACCAGAGGCCAGGCAAATGATGAACCAATATTCGCCGCCGGTATGATCGCCGATCTGACAGTCAGCGGTACATAATGTCTTGCATGCTGTATCGCGTGACCACACTCATGTGCTGCAACTCCTATGGCCGCTATCGACCTAGAACCATATACCTTATCAGACAGGTTGAGGGTATGTTCCCTTGGATTGTAGTTATCCGTGAGATCTCCTGGTATATGATGTATCGACACATCGGTTATCCCTGCATTTCTCAGTATCATATAAGCCACCTGATCCGCTGTATATCCAGACCTCGATATCACTCTCTCATACTTCTTGTAAGTCGTCTTGACCTGTGCAGATGCTATAAAACACACCACCACGCCTATGAGTACCAATATATATGTCGGATCGAAGTAAAAACCAAAATATGGCATATCCATCACCTTTTCCTTTCATGTACATCATCTTTTTTCATTTACACTATCCTATATTATATGCCACTTCCCGTCAACATATATGGACAATACTTCATGTAAATTTCATTTTTAGAGATACCGATAATTATATCATCACGCAAAACCCAATGGTTGGTGCTGCAGTTACAACCGCAGCTTCTGTTGAGGAAGCTGCCAATTATTCACTGAATTTATGTTATTTCCCCAGAAGTTCATTTACTCTCTTCTGCACCTTATCATATTCATAGCCCGCTTTCTTCAACCTGTTTTTCCTATCCTCGCCATTTCCCCAATCGCCCGCTATCACCTCTCTGGCCATCTCGTCAATTGATTTCTTCTGTGAAGCTTTCACTATAGCGTTCACCTTCTCCTGAACCTTATCGTAATCATATCCCGCCGTTTTTAATCTCTTTTTTCGATCCTCGCCGTTCCCCCATCTGCCTGCTATGACTTCCTTCGCTATTACCTCTATACTTTTCTTTTTTCTATCCTTATTATTCTTGTTATTCTTATCATTACTTTTCCCGCTATTGCTGTCAGAGGCTTTCCCTTTCGATTTTCCCTTATCACTGTCAGTCTTTATCGCAGCACATTTTCTCCATGTCACTTTGTCTATATAAGACTTGTTCAGGTCAAGATTTCCTTCATACCCCGGAAGCCGGCCCACAGAAGTGTACTGCCTGATAGAACAATCATACTGCCCCTCATTCCACGGATGATCCTGATATCCAGTCTGCTCATAATCAGGATACTGGGCGACCCACAGCCTGTAGCCAAGATTTTTCACATTATCCATGGCACTCTTTTGAATATATATCAGCGGTTTTACCTTGGTTTTTCTGTACACATAATCGCACCACTCCTTACACCACGCTCTGTCACTTCTGCCAAACTGTGGATTGTTCTGTCCCTCCCAGTCGAGCACGAGTATGGCTTTGCCCACATATTTCTTACTGTATGCAAGGAAATACTCAGCCTCACTGTGGGGATCGCCACCATTTGCATAGTGGAATGCCCCCAGAAGTTTTCCCGCTTTCATCGCCTGGTCACAGTGCTTTGCAAAATATCTATTCTTGTAGTCCGTGCCCTCCGTCGCTTTCACTATCACAAAGTCACAAGGCACCTTGGTTATATCTATAGTATCCTGCCATGCTGATATATCTATACCATCCATGTATCCCTTTAATGGAACCTTATTAGAAGCCATAAAATTGTCTCCTAAATTCTTCTGTCTGTATATAATATTCCAGACATTGAATCAGGAGACAAACTCATGATCATTATTCCTAATCTATACTTTTTTGTACTGCATTACATTTGTTGTAGCCATGTCACCTTTATTCATGCCACTTTTCCTTATCTCCGCCCTTGTAAAACCGCTTAAAAATCGATATCAGGTAGTCCCATCCCCGGGTACATATAATCGCAATGACAAATGCCCCGAAAAACGCAGCCACAGGATAATACCACACAAATGCTATGTGATAGAATGATAGTCCAACAAAAAGTCCCACCTCACACACAATGATGCTTGTGATCAGAACCTGAAAAGAGGTAGGGATCTTCTTCAGCACTCCTACCTCTTTCGTAAATTCCGTTATTATAGATATCAAAGTACAGCAAACAGCCACCATCACTAGACAAACCGCAAATCTGTCCATATGAGTTCACCTCCTTGTCCATGTTTTAATTTAATATATTCCGGAAGGTGGTGTGTGGTTATAAAATATTATTATGTTCTTAAATCACATTGACTATAATTTTGATATAACTTATACTGTAATTACAATTTTATACATGCAATTCGTAATTCTTTTTAAATTAAACCTCGCATTAATGCGAGGTGTTTTACGTTATATAGGAATCTCCAAAATGTATATATACATATAGTAAAATTACTTCTGTAATAAAATAGAATAACGTATTTAACCAGGCAGCCGAGGGGTGTTACACCATATCCGTTCGAGTCTTGGAAGGGAGTGGTGCCTTATGAGTACATATGAGGAATTCATGGTTTTACTTACCATTGCAATACTTATTGTAACTATTCTGAATAATCGAAAGTAAGAAAAAAACACCTCAGCCGGCTAAGCATTGAGGTGTTTTATCTTAAATAGCTTTTCACCGAACGGATAGGACGTATCTATCGCTCGGCTGTCTTGTTAAGTATATTATACAATATTTTAGACGTTTGTCAAAAATAAAATTCTGAAGTGCAAGATCAAATGCCGCAGCGACTTCATAATACAGAACTTATCATATTGGAATAATCAACCTTATCCCCATATACTTGTCTTAATTCGTCATATATGTATTACATTATACCTGTTCATATGCTTTTTGGAGCTTTCTTTAGCCGCTATCTCTGTATCACTCAAAAGAACAGAAGAATCACATCCCCGACTATAATACGCATCTATCATTCCTGCCGCATGGGACTTACCTAATCGTCAGGCATCAGTTTCTTGATGTCTTTATATGAAACAAATTTTGTTGAATTACGGATCTGATGGATGACGCACTGCTGAATCTCTGTTTTTGGATAAACCGCCTCGATTGCCTGTGGAAATCCATTTAAACCATCAACGCATGCAATCAGGATAT